>Ga0268257_1000444_pt1 | contig 50403 bp, 42 predicted proteins | sample AgamicAtPrz_FD_200249 | JGI IMG/M metagenome (GOLD analysis project Ga0268257, IMG submission 200249) | Agave microbial communities from Guanajuato, Mexico - At.P.rz (v2) (version 3) | ecosystem: Host-associated > Plants > Phyllosphere > Phylloplane/Leaf | place: Guanajuato, Mexico | collected... | reverse complement strand
TTCTTCGGCCATGGCCGGCGAAGCGATCACAGCGGCCGCGATGGCGGCGCCCAGCAATTGACGAACGATGCGCATCAAATTTTCCTCGACGTGTTTGTTTTTTTTATGGAGCCGTTGGCGGACTCTTCGTTCAACGAATACAGAAATAAACGATTGCATTCGGCTACCAAGTGTAGAGCATGAGTCGTGCCAAGCCCTGTGTTCGATGATAACGCCGCGAATTTGCTGGGAATCAATCTTTTTTGACCATTGTATGACGGTGAGTTACGTGCGCATTTCCGAACGAATTGTTTTCGGTCATTCGGAAATCCGAACGCATATCTCGTCACACGCTGCCGCTACCAACCCGGTCAGGCCACGGTCCAGGCAGCCTGACCGGGCAGCGTTCGAGGGTCAGTGCTGAAGCGGGCGGTCCACGTCAGCCAACCTGGCACGTGCCCACGCCTCGGCCGTCAAACGGCGAATCAAGGTTGATTCTTCTGCCGCCAGTTCGTGCATCAGTGATCTGGCACGTTCTTCGTAGTCGCCTTCCTGGCCCGCCGTGGCCTGCGCTTCGAGCGCTTCCATCCGATCGTGGTAAGGCCCGGCCATCGCCTCGAAACGCTCCGCATAGGTTTCACGCAGGTAGGTCTGCCAATAGGGGCGGGCGGCGAGCGCATCCAGCATGGGTAACGTCTCGTAGGTGCCCAGCACTTCCAGTTGCGCATCGTTCAGGTCCGCGGACGTCACATGAGCGTACGAAGCGAAATGCATTTCATCGGGCGGTACTGGCAGGTCGAGGGCGTCTGCAAGGCGCAAGCGATAGAACAGGCGGACTTCGATTTCATCCGGCTTGCGCCCTGCCTGGCGCAAGCGCTGGACATGGCGATTGGCAATGGCATCCAACAGGTCGAGACGATGCAACTGCTCCCCCAGGTGCAGCAAGCTTGTTTCTCTCATTGCAGCAGGTACGCCTTCGACGCCCTGATAAGCCATGACGCCGACTTCCATCTGGTTGAGCATCAGCAGCAGGCGGTCATCGCAGCTGCGTGGTCCATCGGCTTCGCGAAACAGCTGTTCACGCAGCGCTTCGTTGTTTTCGCAGGCTTCGAGGATATGCCAGGCGCGCCGACGATAATGGCGAGGATTGTCCTGGAAGTCCTCGCTTTGGGCGAAGTCGGCCAGGAACCGGAACATGCCTGCCGAACCAGGCTCTTCGATCAGGCGGTCCCAGGCTGCCTCGCGTTGAGCGCGAAGCAGCTCGTTCCTGGACGCTACCCAGTTGGCGCGGGTGTCCTCGTCGATCACCCCATGGGTGTAGCTGGCGCTGCCCCTGCCACCGGCATCGGTGACGCCGCGTGCTTCGTCGAGGTACTCGATACTGCTTTCGCTCAAGGGGTTGTCGTGCAGGTTGAGGCGCTGCAGACGCAGGCGCAGCCCGCGCATTTCCCGCTGTAGCTCGCTGATCCTGTTGTCGCGCAGATCGACATGGGCGCGCATCGTTATCAGCTGGTGAATCTGGCTGATGTCTGCATGGCCCGTGGCGCGCAGCTGCAGGTCACGCACATGCGGCAACGCCGACAGGTCAGGCAACCCATTGAGCGGGTTGTAGCTCAGTATCAGCGTATCGAGGCGCTGCAGTTGGGCCAGGCGGTTGCTTGCCGTCTGGTCCAGGGTGATCCGGTTGTTGCCAAGGTTCACGCGTCGCAGCTGGGTAAGGCTTTCGATACCCTCGGGCACCTGGGTCAGCCGGTTGCCGCTGAGGTCCAGATCGACGATGTTGGGAAAACGCCTGAGGAATTGGGCATCGATGTGTTCCAGATGCATGTCGCGCAATGTCAGCCGGCGCACATGCCCGTATTCGATGCCTGCTGGCAACGCTGGCAGGGTCGGTACGGACTCGCCGTCTATGAACAACTCGTACTGGTCGTTGCCATCCACCAGCTTGCGCCGCCAGCTGCGGCGGAGGGCATCGACGATACGGCGGCGGCGGATGGCGTCGACCGGCGACTGCCAGTCGGCCTGCCAGGCCCGTAGCGTCTCGCGTAGTTCGCCAAGCTGGCGTTGCAGCATCTGATAATGGCTCCACAGGTTTTCGCCTCGCTGCCGCACGGCGTTCAGGTAGGCGTCCAGTTGCAGTTCGCTCAGTGTCGGGAAGATCTGATGGATGCCTTGGCGAATGGCCTGCCGGCTGCTTTCGCCGCCACCGCTGAGTGGGTATCCAAGCCTTCCATCGGCAAAGCGCCTGGGCGGCCGCAGATTGGCACCGATCCGGGGGAGCCCGAGGATTTCCGCCGTGCGTTGCCGATCCTGCACCGCGGCCACAAGGAGTTGCTGACGGAGCTGCCTGGCCTGCAAATTGCGGTTTCCAAGCTTGGTTTTCTGCTGCTCGTCAAAGGTGCGCAGTACCGTTTCGAGCAAGGTACCGCTGGCCAGGTGATTCGCGTCATTGGCCAGCCTGTAGCCGTCTGGTTGTCGCACGATGATCGACACCTGACTGTTCTGCGTATCTGGGCTTGCATACAACAGGCGACCTTTCTGGTGACCTTCACGCAGTTCCACACGCAATGCGGCCGGCCAGGGCGCTTGGCGCTCGATCAGCCCCATCGCCAGTTTTTCGCTGTCGGCTGTACCCAGCGCCGCCAGGCGCATGCCAAGGCAAGCCCGGTCGATACGGCTGTCCCGCTCATGCCAGCGGGCACGTTCCGCCATGCCCAACGGCACACGCCCGGTTGCCTGGAGTTTTTCCAGCTGGGAGGAGCTGCTGTGCTCGATGATTTCCTGGGCACCCCTCGGTGAGAGATACCTGAAGGCATTCATCAATGTTCTCTGCTCATCGGAAACGGCTTGGCGCCGGGCGAGCAATTGCTCTTCGAAGGCCACGCCGCGTAGCCCCGGGTGGTCGGTATGCAATGCGATACGTTCGTGGATGTCGAGCAGCCGCGCTGGCGGTGAGGCGTGTTCCTGGCACAGTTGGCGTAATTGCTCCGTGGAAAAACCGGTGACATCCTGCAGCATGCTGGTGTTCGACTCCTGAAGTTCACCCAGGTGGTTGCCTTGCAACCCCTGCAGCAGTACCGACGCGTTTTCCTCGGCTGGGAAGTAGTGAAGAGAGCGAGCCAGTTTGACTTTGCCTCCAGGAAGCGGCCTTGGCGCCAACCCATCGACAAAAGGTACCCGCCGTATTGCCTTTATCGCGCCTGCGCTGGCACCGGCGAACACCAGTCCCTGGGCCACGGTGAACAGGTGATCCAGAGCCCCTTGGCGATCACCCAGTTGCCAGTCCTGATAGCCTTCGTAGACCTCGTCCAACAGTTGCGCAGCGCTCAGCACCAGCATCAGGTCGCCTACGACGGGTACGACGAATGCAACCAGCCCCAGCAGGTCCAGCCCTGCGCTGAGCATGGCCTGCAAGCGCCTGTGCCTGCTTAGACGGTCTTCCTGATCGGTCGCTACGGCCAGGTAGGAGGCATCGTCGAAGATCCTGGTGATCAGCAACGCCTGCACGTGGGCGAACACATCACCGCTCACGGCGAGGTTGCGCCCGTCAATTTCCGGAGTGTGCTCCTTCTTCGATGCAGCCAAAGCCCGCGAGAGAGCCTGGTCGAACTCGCTCCTGTCCTGCGCCTTGACGAAACGCCGCAGAAAGGTCTGGAACGACCGATGTTCGAGGCGCCTGGCAAGGTCGTCGTAGAGCTCGCCCCACGAGTCGTAGAAACGCACGCTTCGGTAAGGGTCATCAGGGATCCAGACGATGATCTCATCGAGGGCGGAATCTGGCAGCGGTCGCCATTCGAGCGCGATGATGCCGACCATGCACTTGCCCAGCACATACAGTTGGCGCGGGATCAGACTGCCTTTGCCATGCACCGGCTGGGCAGGGGTCGCAAGCACTGATAGCAACCGCAGCAGATCCTGCTCATCCAGCTGGCCCTTGAGCCTGCCTTCATGAAGCGCGGCTCGCATGCGCGAACGAATACCGCGCTGAAACTGCTGTTCCACCTTGATTCGCGCCTGATCCGCTGGTTGGCCTCGGCCCGCTCTGGGTTTGAGGATGCGGTTCAGAAGGGCTTGGTATCGTCCGCCGATGTCCAGCGTGCGGCACAGGCTGGCAAAGCGCTCGAACGTCATCGCCAGGCGCCTGCCCTTTTCGTCTACCAGATACGCCTTGCGCTGCCACCAAGGCTGGGTTTCGTGTGCTTCGAAGTTGTGTAGCGCGGCGGCTAGCAGGCTCTGTCGTGTGGTGTGAGTGATGCTGGGTTGGTAAAGCTTTTCTGCAGCAGAGGGCAACTGAAACGCTTCGCTGATGACCACGTATGTAGACCGAGGGTCGACCTCGCCAAGCCCTTCTGCAAGCAAGGCGCCTTCTAGCAGAGGGACGGCGAACTGTTCAATGTCCGGTATCGAGGCAAGCAGATGCTTGAGGCTGTCGGCTGCTTGCTGCTGCTCGCTCAAGGCCTCGCGATAGGCTTCACGGTGCTGTGCGTCCGCGCAGGTCAACCAGTCAGGAAGCTGCTGCGCGATCAGATGGTCGATGGAGTCGGATGGGATACTTTCGATGGGCGGCACGTGGTGATCTCCAGGGCTGAAAAAGCCACCAGAGCATCACGCTGGGAACCTGGCTTGGCGGTAGATAGTGCTGCGCTGAGCTGCCTGTGGTGCCGCCAGGGGGCGATGACGGCCAGCCGGGAAACCAAGGTTCGATCCATGAGCATTATCTAGTGCCCATGCCCGGTGCGCAGGTGTTGAGGTGGCCGCCAATTGCCGCTGGAGACACCACATGACATCCGTTGATTTCCCCCCTGACTCGATCGATACGCTGATTGCTCATCAGTTGCCCGATTGGCTCACGCATGCCCCGGCCGATCGACGGAGCACTTTCCTGAAGGCCTTGCGCAAACAGGAACAGACCACCCGCAACCTGGGCGAGGTGCTACACAAGATTCCATCGCTGGAAGCGTTTGCCCGGCAAATGCTTACCGCTGGCCTGCAGCAAGCCGGGGTCAGCAATGAGCAGGCGTGGCGTTGGCAGGTGTTCCAGCAGGAATCGGAGTTCCAGCCATCCGTGCAACCGGGGATACGCAAGGCATACCCTGTCAGTTGGTCTACACGCAATTTGTTGACCGCCGCGCTGCACAACTATCACGTCAACGAGACAAAGGCTGACTCCCTGCGAAACGCCTATTTCCTGGACGGGAATGGCAGGAGGCTGCCATTGAACTTCGAGGCGTTCGCGAAACTGTGCAGGCAATTGGATGTGGGTGGACAATACCAGGCCACGCTCGATACGTGCCTGAAGCCGAGTGACCCCCAGGGTGCCGCGCCGGGGCAGGCCGAGCGCGATGTACACAAACTGTTCGAAGACAATCAGCGCGCGCATTTTCAGGTCGCTGTGTACATGGCTTTGTTCAAGGGCGCGTTGGACGAACGCAGCTATCTGCAACTGTTGCCCTTGTTGGCTGAAACCCCGGTGGTGCCAGCATTGCCCCAGGTGACCACGGCGCGGCAGCTCTATCTGCTGGGGAAATGCATCCGCGGTGTAGTGACCCTCGAAGTGGCACAGGCAGGCGGCGATGGTATCGAGGGGGTCATTGCCTGGATTCCCGGCGATCCGATCACCCCTGTTGCTCGGTTTGCCACCTGGCAAGCGTTATACGCTGCACTGGCCGTTCGTTTGCAGAGCCCGGGCTACCGTGCATTCTTCGCTCGGTTTGTCAGTGAGCGGGACCGAGGCCGTTTCTTTACCCTGTTGACCGAGCGCCTGGCGAAGAGAGCGGGTTCGGCTATCGAACTCGACGGTCGCCACCTGGCTGTCACTGAACCGCTGTACGTCCACCTGCGACGCTTGCAGATAGGCAAGATCTACGACGATGCCCGGCTGCTCGCGGTGCCCACGGGCGATGAAGACCAGCAGGCCCGTAACGAGCGGTTCAACGCCTATGCATCGCTGGGGTTGGACCTGCTCAACCTGGCGGGGCTGTTCGTGCCGGTGCTTGGGGAGGTATTGCTGGCGCTGGCTGCGGTGCAGGTGGCTTCTGAAGTCTATGAGGGCTACCAGGACTGGCGTATCGGGGATCGCGAGGGTGCGCTGGACCACCTTTTTGGTGTGGCGGAAAACGTCGCCGCCGGCCTGCTCCTTGCCAAGGGCGGCGCGGCAGTGATCCAGGGTTTGAAGCGGGTCGCCTTCGTCGATGGCCTCGTGCCGTTATCTGATGGCCTGGGCAAGATAAGGCTGTGTTCGCCAAGTCTCGAAGGATATGGCGTGGATACTGCCGAGGCGAAATTGGCCGACGCTGGGGGCGCTTCCGATTACCGCCTGCTGCGCAGTGAAGAGTCGGCCTTTCAGGTCTGGGACGATCCGCAGGATGGGATACCGCGTATTCGTCACCCGGACCGCGCCGAGGCATTTGCGCCGTGGGTGGAGGACAACGGCGGTGGTTGGCATCATGCGCTCGAGCAGCCTCAGCGTTGGCAGGGCGCTGCTCGCCTGATGCGGCGCCTGGCGGCGAGCCTGGCAGACGTGCCTGATGAAACGGCGCACCAGCTGTTGCAGATCACCGGCCTGAAGCTGGAGCAGCTTCGCCGGCTGCGTGTGGAGAATGCTCCGGCACCGAGCCGTTTGCTGGAGGCCTTCGAGTTCCATCAATTGCATGAGCAGATGCCGTTGTTACGGGGGGCAGCGCTTGATCGCGTCTTTACCGAGCGCCAACGCAAGCCCAGTGCCGAGGCAGCTGCCGTGCTTGTACGTGACTTCCCCACGTTGTCTGCGCACGCGCTGGACGAGTTGCTTGGCCAGGCTTCTGGTGTGCAACTCGATAACTTGGCCCAAGGTCGGCGAGTACCGCTGGCGCTGGCGGAACGTGCGCGCTGGCTACTGCATGACAGTCGTCTCGATCGGGCCTGCGCCGGCGTACGCCTGCTGCGCGCGGCCAATGCAGACAGCGAGGCCTTGGCGTTGGGGCTCGTATCGGAAGCCGCCCCGTGGCCGGAATCGGTTCGCGTGGAGCTGCGTGAGGCGCAGCTAAACGGCCGGCTCTTGATGGCTTTCGGCGCGGAGCAAGCTGCTGACGTGCGTTGCATCGTCAGAGGCGAGCAGGGATACCATCTTGCTGACGCTGCCAGCCAGAGTCTGGAGCTTTCACAAGCGCTGCTGCGCCTGCTCGAGGACGATCAGAAAGGGCTGCTCGGCGGTATCGAAGGGGAGCAGGGCCTGCGTGATTCCCTGGCTACCCTGGCCGCTGCCGACCGTGAACGGGCCGCGCGGCTGATCGGCTTGGCGCCGGTCGGGCAGGGGTTGCGCCCGGTGCACAGATTTGCCGACGGGCGCATCGGGTACCCTCTCAGTGGCCGTGCCGAAAGCAGCCGGCAGGCAATCAGAAGCGGTATTCACCAGGTTTTCCCGACGTTGACCGATGAGCAGATGGACGCTTACCTGGCGGGGCTCATGCAACATTCGACAGGGCTATGGGAGCACTTCAGCCAGCTCCAGCAGCAGCTTTCCCGGTTGCGGGAGGCGTTGCATGGCTGGTGCGCCGAGGCTCCAGGTGTACTTGAGTATGCCAGGCGACGCCGGGTGGCCCGGCAGGTACGGCGAAGCTGGCGGCGGAAAATAACCAATCACGCCGGCGAATATGTTCTGACAATCGACGGAGAGCGGCTTGGCTCCCTGCCGGTGCTGCCCGCTGGGCTGGATTTCGGACACGTCAGCAGGCTGGTGCTGCGCAACATGAACCTGAGCGAAGTCGGTGCAGACTTCCTGTCACGTTTCGGCAACCTGATCGAGTTGGACCTCGGTGGCAATCGTCTCGAGCAAGTGCCTGTCGGGCTCGAGCGACTGTCGCGTCTGCTGCGTTTGAACCTTTCCGGCAACCGTATCGTGATGAATGTCGCCAGTGAACGACGCCTGGCCAGCCTGGGGCGGCTGGCGATGCTGGACCTGAGCCACAACCCGTTGGGGCGCGCACCTGTGCTGACCGGCTTGCACCAACTTACTGATGTTCGGCTGCGCGACGCAGGCCTGGAGACGACGCCTGCGGATGTGATCCTGCGTGGGCATCTGGACTTGAGGGAAAACCGTATTCGCCAGTTGCGACAGGAATTGAACGGCTTGGGCGAGCGATTGCAGTCGTTCAGCCTGCATGACAACCCACTCGATGCCCAGGGCGAGGCCGCGCTTGATCGGGCTGCCGGTGTTGACCGCGCCGGCAGCAGGGGTGGTGGCTCGTTCCGCCATCGTGCTGTTGACCACGCTGTCCGCGATGCCTGGGTCGGCAAAGACGGCGCATTGAAAGCGCCCAGGGCCGCATTGTGGGAGTCGTTACATCAGGAGCCAGATGCGCAAGGGCTGTTCCAGTTTCTTGCGGACTTTATCGACAGCGACGATTTTCACGAGCATCCCGATTATTTCCGTAAACGCATCTGGCGCATCCTTCAGGCATGCGAGCAACATGAACAGCTGCGGTTGCGGGTGTTTGCCGAGGCCTCGTCCCCCCGCACCTGCGAAGACCAGATGCTGTTGATTCTGGAGCAACTGGAGTTGAGCTTGCTGGCGGAGCGGGTGAGCAGCCGTGTTCCACCGGCGGAACTGGAAGGAGGGCTGGTTCGTCTGGGGCGGCAACTGGCTCGCCTGGATGCCGTCGACCGGTTCGCCGCAGCGCATATCAGGCAGTTGCGCAGAGGGGATGCGTCGATCGTGGACGATATCGAAACGAGGCTTTTTTTCAGGCTGCGCCTGCGGCAGCCGCTTGACCTGCCAATCGTGCCGGACACGATGCACTTCGAAGAATTCGCGAGAGTCACCGAGCAGGACCTGCGCAGCGTTCAGAATAGTGTGCTGGAAATGGAAAACCGAGAGGACCTGATCGTCTCGCTCGCCCAGCGCCCGTTCTGGGAGGTGCATGTGCGCCAGCGTTACCCGGGTCGCTTCGACGAGGTGCGGCAGCGCTTCGACCTGCGCCTGGAACAGATCGAGGCGGACCTGGCCGCGCAGCACATCGATGAATGGACCCACGTACAACGCGGCAGAACGGTCATGAGTGATTATCAGGTTGCCGAACGTGACTTGATAAGCACGTTGGCCAGGGAAGCTTATGACCGGTTGAACCTGTGACTGCAGCGGTTACGCACCCGGTGCGCACTCACGGACGGCTTGCTCGCCGTTCCGTGGGTGCGGGCAGGCCACGGTCACGCCGCTTGGGTGCGCGCCTGCTGCTCTCGTTGCAGATAGTCTGCAAGCGCCTGTTGCTCGCCGGTGCTGGTGAACAGGCCCAGCTTGGTGCGGCGCCAGAGAATGTCTTCAGCGCTGCATGCCCATTCGTTGTGTGCAAGGTAGTCCACCTCCCGGCCGAACAACCCACCGCCAATGGCCTGGCCCAGGTCTTCCGGCCCTTGCACGCCATCCAGCAACTGCCATACGCGGCTGCCATAGGTCAGCACCCAGCGCCTGGCGATATCGACCGGTAACCAGCCACAACGCGCCAGCACCGCATCGACCAGAGCCTGCACCGTGGTCATCTGCTCACCACCTGGTAGCGGCGCGCCAGCGGTCCAGCTGCCACGCATCTGTGGGAAGTGCGGCTTGAGCTCGGCCATGGCCGACTCGGCAAGTTTGCGGTAGGTGGTCAGCTTGCCACCGAATACCGACAGCAACGGCGCTTGCCCTTCACTGGCGGACAGCGCAAGGGTGTAGTCACGGGTGACCGCAGATGGATTGTCCGATTCGTCGTTGCACAGTGGGCGCACGCCGGAATAGGTGTGCACGATGTCGCTGCGGCTGAGCTGGTGGTTGAAATGGGCGTTGACCACCTTGAGCAGATAATCGGTTTCCTGCTCGGTGATCGCGACTTTGGCGGGGTCGCCGCTGTATTCGCGATCGGTGGTACCGATCAGCGTGAAGCGCTCCAGGTACGGGATGCAGAAGACGATGCGCTGGTCCTCGTTCTGCAGGATGTAGGCATGTTCGCCTTCGTACATGCGCGGCACGATGATATGGCTGCCCTGGATCAGGCGGATGCCATAGGGGGCATCGAGCTTGAGGTCATCCTTGATGAAGCTGGCCACCCATGGGCCGGCAGCGTTGACCAGGGCGCGGGCGCGAATGGTCTGCAGACGGCCGTCAGCGTGCTGCAACTCCACCTGCCACAGGCCATCCACACGCTCCGCACGCAGGCAGCGGGTACGGGTATGGATATGGGCACCTTTTTCCCGTGCGGCCATCGCATTCAGCACTACCAGGCGGGCATCGTCCACCGCGCAGTCGGCATATTCGAAGCCACGGCTGATTGCAGGCTTGAGCGGGTAGCCCGGGCCGAAGCGCAGGCTGCGCGAAGCACCCAGGCGCTTGCGCTTGCCCAGGTGATCGTAGAGGAACAGGCCGGCGCGAATCATCCAGGCCGGGCGCAGGTGCGGGCGGTGCGGCAGCACGAAGCGCATCGGCTTGACGATGTGCGGGGCTTTGGCCAGCAGCACTTCGCGCTCGGCCAGGGCTTCACGCACCAGGCGGAACTCGTAGTGCTCCAGGTAGCGCAGGCCGCCGTGGATCAGTTTGCTGCTGGCCGACGAGGTGTGCTGGGCCAGGTCGTCCTTTTCGCAGAGGAATACCTTGAGGCCACGCCCGGCGGCGTCGGCAGCGATGCCCACGCCATTGATGCCGCCGCCGATCACGGCGAGGTCATAGCAGTCGGCGACTGGGGGCTGGGACGAAACGGGCTGGGACACGGGCAAGGCCTCCTGAGGCTGTTCACATCGAATATGAACATTGATGTTCGTTTTCGAAAATACTAGCGCAACAGAAAGCCGGTCGCCAGTCAGTCTTTATAGAAAAAACTGATCAGATGACAACGAAATGAACATTTACGAAAATTTTGAGTGATCGGTTTGAAAGGTGTGGCGCCTGTGGGATCGAGCGCGGCGCGGGCGACGCTCGATCTCACAGGCGCGACAAACCTTGCGGCATGCGCCTGTCAGCCCTCAAACCACCTCAAGCCGGATCTTGTACTGGTTCAGCAGCTGGGTGAGGGCGGGGGTTGGCGCCTGGTCGGTCACCAGGCAGTCGACCAGGCTGATCGAGCCCATGCGCACCATGGCGTTGCGCCCGAACTTGCTGGAGTCGGCGGCAAGGACCACTTGACGGGCATTGGCAATGATCGCCTGGGACACCCGCACCTCCTGATAGTCGAAATCGAGCAGGCTGCCGTCTTCGTCGATGCCGCTGATGCCCACCAGGGCGAAGTCGACCTTGAACTGGTTGATGAAGTCGACACTGGCCTGGCCGACAACACCGCCATCACGGCGCACCGTGCCACCTGCCACCAGCACTTCGAAATCGTCCTTGGCGGCAAGGATCGCGGCCACGTGCAGGTTGTTGGTGATGACTTTCAGGTGGTTGTGGTTGAGCAGCGCCCGGGCGATGGATTCGGTGGTGGTGCCGATATTGATGAACAGCGAGGCATGGTCGGGAATCTGCCGGGCCACGGCTTCGGCGATGCGTTGCTTTTCGTCACGCATCTGGTCGGCGCGCATGGCGTAGGCGGTGTTCTCGATGCTCGAATCGTAGGCCGCGCCCCCGTGGTAGCGGCGTAGCAGATTGAGCTCGGCCAGCTGGTTGATATCACGGCGGATGGTTTGCGGTGTGACGACGAACAGCTGCGCCATTTCTTCGATACTGACGTAACCGCGTTCGCGCACCAGTTCGAGGATTTGTTGTTGGCGAGGGGGCAGATTCATGGGCGGTCCTTTGGGGCTGCCGGACAAATGCTGCAATGATGCCGTAGGACGCGGACTACGACCAGTAGACTATCGGGCCGGCTGTTTCACGCGGTCCCCTGTGGGAGCGGCCTTGTGTCGCGAAAGGGCTGCAAAGCAGCCCCAGCAATTTCAACTATTGCGCATCAATCCTGGGGCCGCGTTGCGGCCCTTTCGCGACACAAGGCCGCTCCCACAGGTACAGCGACAACCTCGAGATCAACGCTGCACCCACAGAGTTTGGACAAGCTATCGCGCCGGGGATCAGGCCTCATGATCTTCCCAGTCACGAGTACGGTCGACTGCCTTCTTCCATCCGGCATACAGCTTCTCTTTCTGCGTTTCATCCAGCTGCGGGCTGAACTCGCGCTCGATGATCGCCTTGTCGCGCAGTTCGTCCAGGCCGCTCCAGAAACCACAGGCCAGGCCTGCCAGGTAGGCCGCACCCAGCGCGGTGGTTTCGCGCATCTTCGGCCGCTCCACGCAGGTGCCGAGGATGTCGGCCTGGAACTGCATGAGGAAGTTGTTGGCCACCGCACCGCCGTCAACGCGCAACTCGGACAGGCGCTGGCCGCAGTCCTGCTGCATGGCGTCGAGCACATCGCGGGTCTGGTAGGCGATCGATTCCAGAGCAGCGCGGATGATGTGGTCCACCTTCACGCCACGGGTCAGGCCGAACAGTGCGCCACGGGCATACGGGTCCCAGTACGGGGCACCCAGGCCGGTGAAGGCTGGCACCAGGTACACGCCGTTGCTGTCCTTGACCTTGCTGGCAAAGTATTCGGTATCCAGTGCGTCGTTGACGATCTTCAGTTCGTCACGCAGCCACTGCACGGTGGATCCACCATTGAACACCGCGCCCTCCAGCGCGTAGGCCACTTCGCCACGCGGGCCGCAAGCGATGGTGGTGAGCAGGCCATGGGACGACTTCACCGCCTGGTCGCCGGTGTTCATCAGCAGGAAGCAGCCGGTGCCATAGGTGTTCTTGGCCTGGCCCGGCTCCACGCACATCTGGCCGAACAGCGCCGATTGCTGGTCGCCGGCGATACCGGCAATGGCGATGCCGCTCTTGGTGTGGCCGTAGACCTCGGAGGAAGGGCGTACCTCGGGCAGCATCTGCCGTGGGATGCCGAGGATTTCCAGGAGCTTGTCGTCCCACTGCAGGCTGTGGATGTTGAACATCAGCGTGCGCGAGGCGTTGGTGTAATCGGTGACATGCACCTTGCCACCGGAGAACTTCCAGATCAGCCAGGTATCGATGGTGCCGAACAGCAGTTCGCCGCGGTCGGCGCGTTCACGGGCGCCCTCGACATTGTCGAGGATCCACTTCAGCTTGGTGCCGGAGAAGTACGGGTCGGTGACCAGGCCGGTGGTTTCGCGAATGTAGTCTTCATGGCCGTCGCGCTTGAGCTGGGCGCAGATCTCGGTGCTGCGGCGGCACTGCCAGACGATGGCGTTGTACACCGGGCGGCCGGTTTCCTTGTCCCATACCACGGTGGTTTCACGCTGGTTGGTGATACCCAGTGCGGCGACCTGGGCGTGGCTGATGCCCGCCTGGGCCAGGGCCTCGACCATGGTCGCGCTCTGCGTGGCGAAGATTTCCATCGGGTCGTGCTCGACCCAGCCCGCTTGCGGGTAGTGCTGGGCAAATTCGCGCTGGGAGGTACCCACCACATTGGCGTCGCGGTCGAAAATGATGGCCCGCGAACTGGTGGTGCCCTGGTCCAGGGCGATGATGTAGTTCTTATCCTGGGTGTCTGTCATGGTCGTAGGCCTTGCGAAAATAGGGGTTCAGGGCTGGGCGTGATGCCGGCGTCAATTGACTTGAGTATCGCCCTGGCGATTGTCATTTGTCTCAGGGTTCACGGCGGCTGCCATTGGCAGGTTGCGGGCGATCAGGCCGCGATAGGTCGCGGCACCCAGGCAGGCGCCAAGGATCGGTGCGAACACCGGAACCAGGAAATAAGGCATGTCCCGACCGCCAGTGAAGGCGATTTCGCCCCAACCGGCCAGGAAGGTCATGAGTTTGGGTCCGAAATCGCGGGCCGGGTTCATGGCAAAGCCGGTCAACGGGCCCATGGCGCTGCCGATCACGGCGATCAGCAGGCCGATCAGCAGCGGGGCCATGGCGCCGCGCGGCAGGCCGTTGTTGTCGTCGGTCAGGGCCATGATCACGGCCATCAGGATGGCGGTGATGATCACTTCGACCAGGAACGCCTGGCCGGTGGACAGCGATGGGTGCGGATAGGTGGAGAACACCGAGGCCAGTTCCAGGCTGGCTTCGCTACCGCGCAACATGGCGTGGGTTTGTTCGAAATCGAAGAACAGGTTGCTGTACAAGGTGTAGACCAACGCTGCGCCACAGAATGCGCCGCATACCTGGGCCAGCATGTAGAAGGGCAGCTTGCGCTTGTCGAAACCGGCGAACAGGGTGAGGGCAATGCTCACCGCAGGGTTCAGGTGCGCGCCGGAAACACCGGCGGTGAGGTAGATCGCCATGCTGACGCCCACGCCCCAGATGATACTGATTTCCCAAAGGCCGAAGCTGGCGCCCGCGACCTTGAGCGCGGCGACGCAGCCGGTACCGAAGAAGATGAGCAGGGCAGTGCCGAGGAACTCGGCCAGGCATTGGCTGGACAGCGCGGGTTGGCGTAGAGCAGTCGTCATGTATGACCTCGTTTTTTTTGTTGTGAGGCGCGTGGCGCTCGACAGCAAAGCCCGGAGTCTATCCCCGTTGACCCCAGGCAGATGTAGGAAATGCACCTTAAAAGTGCACCATTTATTCAGAAACGAAAAAATATAGACAAGAAACGCTGATGTCAAAGGTCGAAAGTGAACGGTCGGTCACGATCTGGATGCTGGTTTCAGGTGCGAATCCGCGTACTAGAGGCGCGCAGTGCGGTGCGCTGGCTGCGGTGTGGGAATTGTCCTAAAGTAGCCGCCGAGCTGTCCCCGACCGGAGCCCCGCATGACCCCCGCCCTAGACCTGTTGAAGAAACACCGTGCCGAGCATCGTGTGCACAGTTACGAACATGACCCCAAATCGGCGTCATATGGCCTGGAGGCGGCGGAAAAGCTCGGTCTCGACCCGCAGCAGGTGTTCAAGACCTTGCTGGCGAGCAGTGAGAAGGGTGAATTGCTGGTGGCGGTGGTGCCTGTGGTGGGTACGCTCGACCTCAAGGCCCTGGCCCATGCTGCCGGGGTGAAAAAGTGCGAGATGGCCGACCCGGCGGTTGCGCAGCGGGCCACGGGGTACCTGGTGGGCGGGATCAGCCCGCTGGGGCAGAAGAAGCGCCTGCGCACCTTCATCGATGACTCGGCGCAGAACTTTGCAACCATCCATGTCAGCGCCGGGCGGCGTGGCTTGGAAGTGGAATTGGCGGCCGCAGTGCTGGCTGAGTACACCCAGGGCAAGTTTGCCGGGATTGGTCGGGGCTGAGATTTCTGGGGCTGCTTTGCAGCCCATCGCGACACAAGGCCGCTCCTACAGGGGAATACGTACCCTTGTAGGAGCGGCCTTGTGTCGCGATGGGCCGCAGAGCGGCCCCAGAATGTCGAATCAGGTCGCCGAACTGTATCGGCGAACGCCGTTCTCCTGCCGCGGCAACTGCGCCGCCACGCTGCCCGGAACCGGGAACAGCACCAGGTGATCGGCCTTGACCGCAATCCCCACATCCTCACCGACCTGATGGTCGTCATGGCTAGGGAAGATCGCCTCCAGCTGGCTGCCGGTCGGCAACTGCAGGCGGTACAGGGTCGATGCCCCAAGGAAGCTCTTGCCGACGATGTTCGCCTGCAGCGCGCTGCCCGGTGCGTGGACGATATCGTCAGGGCGCAACAGCACATCCACAGAGCTGCCCGGCGCCATGATGTAGGCACGGTTGCCGCGCAGTTCACCCAGCTCGGTATTGACCGCTTCGTGGCTGATCATCTGCCCACGGATGAAATACCCCTGGCCAATGAAACTGGCCACGAACGGCGTCTGCGGCTCGTGGTAAAGGTTGTAGGGCGTGTCCCACTGCTCCAGGCGGCCTTCCTTGAACACGCCAACCTGGTCGCTGACGGCAAAGGCCTCTTCCTGGTCATGGGTCACCAGGATGGCGCTGGTGCCGCGGCTCTTGAGAATGTCGCGAACCTCATGGCTCAGGCGCCGGCGCAGCTCCACGTCGAGGTTGGAGAATGGCTCGTCGAGCAGCAGCAGTTGCGGCTCCGGTGCCAGCGCACGGGCCAGGGCGACCCGTTGCTGTTGGCCGCCGGACAGTTCATGCGGGTAGCGCCCGCCCAGGCCGCCCAGCTTGACCAGCTCGAGCATCTCTTCGATGACCTCGGCCTGGCGCGGGTGCTTGGCGATGCCGAAGGCAATGTTCTGTGCCACGGTCAGGTGCGGGAACAGCGCGTAATCCTGAAACACCATGCCGATGCGGCGTTTTTCCGGGGCCAGGGTGAAGCCAGCCCGGGAAATGACCTCGCCAGCCAGCTGGATCTCGCCGTCGTGCACGGGTTCGAAACCGGCGATGGCGCGCAGGGTGGTGGTCTTGCCGCAACCGGATGAACCCAGCAGGCAACCGATGTCGCCTGCGTTCAGGTGCAGATTGAGGTTCTGGACGATGCGCTGGTCGCCATAGCCGCAGGCGAGGTTGCGCAGGTTGAGCAGTAGGGGTTGACTCATGCGTGGTGGTAAGCCGGTTCTACAAGGAATTCGAGAAGGGCCTTCTGTGCATGCAGGCGGTTTTCAGCCTGGTCCCAGGCGACCGAACGTGGGTCGTCGAGCAGGTCATGGCTGATTTCCTCACCACGGTGGGCTGGCAGGCAGTGCATGAACAGGGCGTCGGGTGCCGCCAGGTCGAGCAGTTCGCGGGTGACCTGGTAAGGCGCGAAATGCGCCAGGCGCCGTGCAGTTTCCTCCTCCTGGCCCATGGAAGTCCAGACATCCGTGGTCACCAGATGGGCGCCGCGCACGGCTTCCTTCGGGTCACGCACGATCTGCACGTGCTCACCACCAATGGCCATGAAGCGTGGGTCCGGCTCGTAGCCTTCCGGGCAGGCGATGCGCAGCTGGAAGTCGAACTGCCTGGCTGCCTCGATGTACGAGTTGCACATGTTGAAGCCATCACCGATCCAGGCGACGGTCTTGCCCTGGATCGAGCCGCGATGTTCGAGGAAGGTCTGCATGTCGGCCAGCAGCTGGCATGGGTGCGACTCGTCGGACAGCGCGTTGATCACCGGCACACGCGAGTTGGCGGCGAATTCGGTCAGGGTGCTGTGGGCGTGGGTACGGATCATCACCACATCGAGCATGCTCGACAGCACGATGGCGCTGTCGCCGATCGGCTCGCCACGGCCCAGCTGGGTGTCGCGCGGGGACAGGAAGATGGCCTGGCCGCCGAGCTGGATCATGCCGGCCTCGAACGACACGCGGGTACGGGTCGAGGACTTCTCGAAGATCATGCCCAGCACGCGGTTCTTCAGGGGCTCGAACAGCACGCCTCGCTTGCGCAGGTCCTTCAGCTCGATGCCGCGGCGGATCACACCGAGCAATTCGTCGGTGGTGAAGTCCAGCAGGGAGAGAAAGTGCCTAGCGCTCATGATTGACTACCTTATCTGCAACTGTATGCAGGTCGACCGTATGGTTTTTTTTGACAACGGGAGTGACCTGCGGCGTAAGCCGCACGGGGGCGGACGAAATAGGGAAAGGCGCAATACTATAAGTAAATGTCGCCTGAAGCCAAGAGGGGAAACAGCTGCCCAGTATCAAAGGGTGTTGCAAAGGGTGTCTTTACCCGACGGGCAGTGCTGTTTTTTATTTGCTACAGAGGGTTGTACACGGCTTGCCGGCAATTTGGCAAATGGCTGTCGCAAATCGTGTGCCTGATGTCGGTGGATTCACGCCGCGAAGCGCGCTGGCCGGTGGCCGGTGCTGGGCGCATAGTCGATGTTCGACAACCCTCTACACATCTTCCATAACAACAAGGCAGAGGCGGCCATGACCAAGACCCTGCATCACCGTGCCTGTCACCTGTGCGAAGCAATCTGCGGGCTGAACATCGAAGTCAGCCATGACGACGACGGCCGGGCGCTGATCAGTTCGATCAAGGGCGACCCCCAGGACCCGTTCAGCCGTGGCCATGTCTGCCCAAAGGCCGTGGCCTTGCAGGACATCCAGAATGACCCCGACCGCCTGCGCCAACCGCACAAGCGGGTGGGCGAGCATTGGCAGGCCATCGGCTGGGACGAAGCCTTTGCCTTGGCCGCCGACAGGCTGTGGGCGATCCAGCAGGCCCATGGGCGCAATGCCGTGGCGGTGTACCAAGGCAACCCGAGCGTGCACAACTACGGCCTGATGACCCACAGCAACTACTTCCTGGGCCTGCTGAAAACCCGCAACCGCTTCTCTGCCACCTCGGTGGACCAGTTGCCGCAGCACCTGGTCAGCCACCTGATGTACGGCCATGGCCTGCTGCTGCCGATCCCGGACATCGACCAGACCGGTTTCATGCTGATCCTCGGCGGCAACCCGCTGGCCTCGAACGGCAGCATCATGACCGTGCCGGACGTGGAAAAGCGCCTGAAAGCGCTGCAGGCCCGGGGTGGGCGCCTGGTGGTGGTGGACCCGCGACGCAGCGAAACGGCGGCGATGGCCGACAGTCACCTGTTCATTCGCCCTGGAGGGGATGCGGCCTTGTTGTGCGGCTTGCTCAACACCCTGTTCGCTGAAGGCCTGGCGCGCGGCTCGCACTTACCGGTCGCGGGTCTGCAGCAGGTGCGCGAAGCGATCGCGCCGTTCAGCGCGGAGGCCATGAGTGCGCACTGTGGCATTGCCGCTACAGACATCCGCCAGCTGGCACGGGACTTCGCCGCGGCCGACAAGGCGGTGTGCTACGGCCGCATGGGGGTTTCGACCCAAGCCTACGGCACCCTTTGCCACTGGCTGGTGCAACTGATCAACCTGGTGACCGGCAACCTTGACCGTGAAGGCGGCGCGTTGTGCACCGAGCCTGCCGTCGACCTGGTGGCGACCACCTCGGGTGGCCATTTCAACGCCTGGCAGAGCCGGGTGTCGGGCTTGCCCGAGTACGGCGGCGAACTGCCCGTGGCGGCCTTGGCCGAGGAAATGCTGACACCCGGCGAAGGGCAGGTGCGCGCGCTGGTGACGGTGGCTGGCAACCCCGTACTGTCCACGCCCAACGGCCGCCAGCTGGATGTGGCGCTGGAAGGGCTGGAGTTCATGCTCAGCATCGACCTGTACATCAACGAAACCACCCGCCATGCCGACCTGATCCTGCCCTCCACCTCGGCGCTGGAAAACGACCATTACGACTCCACGTTCAACTTGCTGGCCGTGCGCAACGTGACCCGCTTCAATCGGGCGATCCTGGCCAAGCCCGAAGGGGCATTGCATGACTGGGAGATTTTCGTCGGGCTTGCACAAGCGTTCGCCAAGCGCGCCGAGCTGGAGTTGAAGCCGACCTGGGCGCCGGCGCAGATGATCGACCTAGCCCTGCGCAAGGGGCGTTATGGTGAAGCGACGCCCTGGCAGTTGTCGCTGGCAGCGCTGGACGAGCACCCGCATGGCCTCGACCTGGGGCCATTGCGCGCCAACCTCGCAGCGCGCCTGACGACTGCCAGCAAGGCTGTCGAAGCGGCGCCCCAGGTGCTGCTGGACGACCTGGGGCGGTTGGCACAACAAGCCCCTCCGACGCCGGGCGAACTGCTGCTGATCGGCCGTCGCCATGTACGCAGCAACAATTCGTGGATGCACAATTTTCATCGGCTGGTGAAAGGCAAGCCGCGACATCAGTTGTTGATGCACCCGCAGGACCTGCAGCAGCGGCAGCTGCAGGACGGCCAGCGGGTTCGTATCCGCTCGCGTACCGGGGACCTTGAAGTCGAGGTGCAGGCCTGCGAGGACATGATGCCGGGCGTGGTGAGCCTGCCCCATGGCTTCGGTCACTCTCGTCGGGGCGTGCACATGCAAACCGCCCAGGCGCAACCTGGCGTGAGCGCCAACGACCTCACCGATGAGCGCCTGCGTGATCAGGTTTCCGGCAATGCCGTCCTCAATGGCGTACCCGTGCAGGTAGAGGCCGCGTAAGGAACGGTAAGGCCGAGCATGCTGCTCGGCTTTCCGTTACAATGCGTCACCGTGCCGACGACCGCGTCGGAAAGTTCAGCCGAGGTGCTACATGGATATCATCGAAACGATCAAAGAGCAGATTGCCAACAACACCATTCTGCTTTACATGAAAGGCTCGCCGAATGCCCCGCAGTGTGGCTTCTCTGCGCGTGCATCGCAGGCCGTGATGGGTTGTGGCGAGAAGTTCGCCTACGTCGACATCCTGCAGAACCCGGAAATCCGTGCGAACCTGCCAAAGTACGCCAACTGGCCGACCTTCCCGCAACTGTGGGTAGCCGGTGAGCTGGTCGGCGGCAGCGACATCATGCTGGAAATGTTCGAGAAGGGTGAGCTGCAGACCCTGATCAAGGAAGCGGCTGCCAAGGCCAAGGCGTCCGAGGCCTGAATTTCCGGCAAGCATGAAAAAACCCGCTGATCGCGGGTTTTTTCATGGGGCGAATATTTATTCTTCGCCCATCTGCGACTGCAGGTAGTTCTCGATACCAATCTTGTCGATCAGCCCCAGTTGGGTTTCCAGCCAGTCGATGTGTTCTTCCTCGGACTCGAGGATGTCTTCGAGCATGTCACGTGAGCCGAAGTCGCCAGCGGTTTCGCAATGGGCGATGGCTGCTTTCAGGTCGACCAGGCCTTTCTGTTCGATCTTCAGGTCGCACTCGAGCATTTCCTTGGTGTGCTCGCCAATCAGCAGCTTGCCCAGGTCCTGGACGTTAGGGATGCCTTCGAGGAAGAGAATACGCTTGATCAGTTTGTCAGCGTGCTTCATCTCGTCGATGGATTCCTTGTACTCGTGCTTGCCGAGTTTGTTCAGGCCCCAATCTTCGTACATGCGTGCGTGCAGGAAGTACTGGTTGATCGCGACCAGCTCGTTTCCGAGGATCTTGTTGAGATGCTGGATGACGCTTACGTCGCCTTTCATGTCGGGTTCCTGCCCTGTAGAAGTGTGCCAATACTGGGAAGTTTGAGCCCGATACTTGGGTGTGTCAAACCTAAGTTCTTGAATAATAAGTGAAAATTAATGGAAATAAGAATGTTTGTGAACCGCGTTGGTGCGCTAACTTATTGAATTGCGGGCATAAAAAAACCGGACGCATGGTCCGGTTCTTCGAATTCTGGGTTTTCAGGCCGCGGTAAATTCCGCGGGGTAGGGCAGGGCTGCCTGGCTGACCTGAAGCTCGGTCAACGTTTCGCGGACCACCTGCTTGGCTACGCAGGCACATTTGCCACACTGGCTGGCGACGTTGGTCGCGGCTCGCACTTCCTTGTAGCTGCAGCATCCTTCATAGATCGCATCGCGGATCTGTCCGTCGGTAACGCCGACACAAAGACACACATACATAAAGGCTGACCATCGTTGGTGGGCTCGATGGAGTGGAGCTTAATGTTAATGAGAATGCTTGTCAAAGTGGTTTCTGAAATGGCCGTGCTTGAGCGACCGGCGGTTGCTTCGTCGTTGGAGTCGGCCTGTCACCAGAAGCCGTGTATGATGGTCAGCCTTTGTTGGATGTCGGGCAAGCCAGTCTGGCCCGGCAAACGGTTTTTCACCCTCATCAGGAGATTACAATGAGCGTACTCGTTGGTAAGAAAGCCCCCGATTTCACCGTTCCGGCCGTGCTGGGCAATGGCGAGATCGTCGACAGCTTCAACCTGGCTTCGGCCATCAAGGGCAAGTACGGCCTGGTGTTCTTCTACCCGCTGGACTTCACCTTCGTCTGCCCGTCCGAGCTGATCGCCCTGGACAACCGCATCCCTGACTTCCAGGCGCGCAACGTGGAAGTGATCGGCGTGTCGATCGACTCGCACTTCACCCACAACGCCTGGCGTAACACCCCGGTCAACAACGGCGGTATCGGCCAGGTCAAATACACCCTGGCTGCCGACATGACCCACGAAATCTGCAAGGCCTACGACGTCGAGTCCGAAGGCGGCGTGGCCTTCCGTGGTGCCTTCCTGATCGACACCAACGGTGTTGTCCGTTCGCAGATCGTCAACGACCTGCCACTGGGCCGCAACATGGACGAGCTGCTGCGTCTGGTCGATGCCCTGCAATTCCACGAAGAGCACGGCGAAGTCTGCCCTGCCAACTGGAAAAAAGGCGACAAAGGCATGAACGCTTCGCCGGAAGGCGTTGCTGCCTACCTGAGCGAGAACGCTGGCAAGCTGTAATTGCCAAGCGCATGAAAAAACCGGCCCTTGTGGCCGGTTTTTTTGTGCCGTCCTGTGCCGTCCTCTTCGCGGGTAAACCCGCTCCCACAGGTACCCAACGGGCCTCAGCCATTGTGCGATCCCTGTGGGAGCGGGCATGCCCGCGAATGCTTTTTCAACTCAATCGTTGAAATCGCGCCAGCCGCCCATCTCTTTCCAGCGGTTGACGATGCCGCAGAACAGCTCGGCCGTCTTCTCGGTGTCATAACGCGCCGAATGCGCCTCACGCCCGTCGAAGTCGATGTCGGCGCTCTGGCAGGCCCGCGCCAGTACGGTCTGGCCGTAAGCCAGGCCCGCCAGGGTAGCGGTGTCGAAGCTGGAGAACGGGTGGAACGGGTTGCGCTTCAGGTCATTGCGCGTTACCGCCGCATTGAGGAAGCCCAGGTCGAAGCTGCTGTTGTGGCCGACCAGGATCGCCCGCTTGCAGCCATTGGCCTTGAGCGCCTTGCGTACGCCGCGGAAGATGTCGGTCAGCGCACTTTCCTCGCTGACCGCCATGCGCAGCGGGTGGTCCAGCTTGATCCCGGTGAACTCCAGCGCGGCCGCCTCGATGTTGGCGCCCTCGAATGGCTCCACCCGGTGGAAGTAGGTGTGCTCGGGGAACAGGAAGCCCTTTTCGTCCATGCCGATGGTGACAGCGGCAATTTCCAGCAGGGCATCGGTAGCGCTGTTGAAGCCGCCGGTTTCAACATCTACCACTACCGGCAGATAGCCGCGAAAGCGCTCGGCCATCGGGTGGCGCGAGCCGCTGCTGCCTTGGGTGTCCAGGTCGTCTTCGTAGAGGTCTTCGCTCACGCGTTTTCCTCCAGCAGGCGCCAGCGCAGTTTTTCGCCGGCGCGCAGCGGGACCACGGTCTGCTCGCCAAACGGCAGGCTGTCCGGGGCGGTCCATTCTTCGCGGACCAGGGTAATGGTGTCGGTGTTCGCCGGCAGGCCGTAGAACGCCGGGCCGTGCAGGCTGGCGAAGCCTTCCAGCTTGTCCAGCGCGTTACGCTGCTCGAATGCTTCGGCGTACATCTCGATGGCCGCGTAGGCGGTGTAGCAACCGGCACAACCGCAGGCGGCTTCCTTGGCGTGGCGGGCGTGCGGGGCCGAGTCGGTACCCAGGAAGAACTTCGGGTTGCCGCTGGTGGCCGCGTCCAGCAGCGCCACCTGGTGGGTGTTGCGCTTGAGGATCGGCAGGCAGTAGAAGTGCGGGCGAATGCCGCCAACCAGCATGTGGTTGCGGTTGTACAGCAGGTGCTGCGCGGTGATGGTCGCGCCGACGTTGGCCGGGGCCTCGGTGACGAACTGCGCGGCATCGCTGGTGGTGATGTGCTCGAACACCACCTTCAGCGTCGGGAAGCGCTCGACCACACGGCGCATGTGCTCGTCGATGAAGCGCTTCTCGCGGTCGAACACATCGATCTCGCTGCGGGTCACTTCGCCATGCACCAGTAGCGGCATGCCGACTTCCGCCAGCGCCTCGATGGCCGGGAAGATGTTGTCGATGCTGGTCACGCCCGAGTCGGAATTGGTGGTGGCGCCGGCCGGGTACAGCTTGGCGGCGTACACGAAACCGCTGGCCTTGGCCGCGCGGATGTCCTCGGGGCTGGTGCGGTCGGTGAGGTACAGCACCATCAGCGGCTCGAAGCGGCTGCCAGCCGGGCGGGCGGCCAGGATGCGCTCACGGTAGGCGCCGGCCTCGGCGGCATTGCGCACCGGCGGAACCAGGTTGGGCATGATGATGGCACGGGCGAAAGTACGCGCCACGTCGCCAACGGTGTGGGGCAGGACGGCACCATCGCGCAGATGGATGTGCCAGTCGTCGGGACGCAGGAGGGTCAGGCGATCGGACATTGGGGATTCCAGGCGGGTCGAACTCAAGCCCCAATGCTACCGGAAAACCCTGGGTGGAGCACGGCTATCAAGTTTTCCGGCAGGCGTCCGATAGCCTGCAGGTAAGCCGTCAGAATTTGTGGAGCCGCCCGTGCGCCAGCGTTACCTAGCCCTGTTGACCCTGTTCGCCAGCCTGCCGGCCGGCGCGCTGACCTTCCAGACGCGCATGGAGAACATCGCCTGGAAGGTCGAGGGTGACCAGTTCGAATGCCGGCTGATCCAGCCGATCGACGGCTTCGGCAGTGGCGAGTTCGTGCGCCGCGCGGGCGAGCAGCCGGTGTTCCAGCTGCGTTCGGACAGCAACGTTCTGGGGGCGGGCACAGCCACCTTGCTGGCAGCCGCTGCGCCGTGGCAACCCGGGCGCAGCGACATCAACCTGGGCAGCGTGCGCATGGCCCGCACCGGGGTGCTGTTCAGTTCGTCCCAGGGCCAGGCCAGCCGCCTGATCAACGGCCTGCTCGATGGGCGCAGCACGGTGGTACGCAATTACGCCGGCGAGGCGGGCAGGCCGATGGAAGTGCGTGTGCTACCGGTCAGCTTCGCCAAGGCCTACAGCGACTATCAGGCCTGTGCCGGCAAGCTGCTGCCGATGAATTACGACCAGGTGCGCCAGACCCAGGTGGGCTTCCCCGGGGGCGGCTTCGAGCTGGATGGTGCGGCCAAGGCGCGGCTGGACGTGATCCTCGACTACATGAAGGCTGACCCTACGGTGAACCATGTCGAGCTCAACGGCCACTCCGACAACAGTGGCAACCGCCTGACCAATCGCGACATGTCGCGCCGCCGGGCACTGGCGGTGGCCGACTACCTCAAGGCCCATGGCGTTCCGGAAGAGCAGATTACCGTGCGTTTCCACGGCGAGCGTTACCCATTGGCGAAGAACACCAATGCTGCCAACCGGGCGCGTAATCGTCGGGTGAATATTGAACTGGATCGGGTGACGGTAATCGAGAAGCCGGTTGAGAAGCCTGTCGAAAAGGCCCCTGAGCCAACACCTGCCAAGTCCTGAAGGCTGCGGAGCTTTCTGTAGGAGCGGCCTTGTGTCGCGATGGGCTGCTTAGCAGCCCCGGCAGTTTTCGCTGCATTGCTGAGACCCAGGGGCTGCTGCGCAGCCCATCGCGACACAAGGCCGCTCCTACACGGCATTTCATACTTTCCGACGGTAAGTCGCCCTTCCGAAACTTCCTGTCGCTTTGTCGTCAGAAGCTGTCGCCCCACTGTAAATTTATCCGTAACGTCGTTAGAATCGATCCCTTTCCGTACAACCCCGTGGAGTGATGGCATGGCGGACGTAAAAAAGGTCGTACTGGCGTATTCCGGCGGCCTTGATACTTCGGTGATTCTCAAGTGGCTGCAGGATACCTACAACTGCGAAGTGGTGACCTTCACCGCTGACCTGGGGCAGGGCGAAGAGGTCGAGCCGGCTCGTGCCAAGGCCCAGGCAATGGGCGTTAAAGAGATTTACATCGACGACCTGCGCGAAGAATTCGTGCGTGATTTCGTGTTCCCGATGTTCCGCGCCAACACCGTCTACGAGGGCGAGTACCTGCTGGGTACTTCCATCGCCCGTCCGCTGATCGCCAAGCGCCTCATCGAAATCGCCAACGAAACCGGCGCCGACGCCATTTCCCACGGCGCCACCGGCAAAGGCAACGACCAGGTGCGTTTCGAACTGGGTGCCTACGCCCTGAAGCCAGGCGTCAAGGTCATCGCCCCATGGCGTGAGTGGGACCTGCTGTCCCGCGAGAAGCTGATGGACTACGCCGAGAAGCACGGCATCCCGATCGAGCGCCACGGCAAGAAGAAGTCGCCGTACTCGATGGACGCCAACCTGCTGCACATCTCCTACGAAGGCGGTGTCCTGGAAGATACCTGGACCGAGCACGAAGAAGACATGTGGCGCTGGAGCGTCTCGCCCGAGAACGCCCCGGACCAGGCTACCTACATCGAGCTGACCTACCGCAACGGTGACATCGTTGCCATCGACGGCGTCGAGAAGACCCCGGCCACCGTCCTGGCCGACCTGAACCGTATCGGTGGTGCCAATGGCATCGGCCGTCTGGACATCGTCGAGAACCGTTACGTCGGCATGAAGTCGCGTGGCTGCTACGAGACCCCAGGTGGCACCATCATGCTCAAGGCTCACCGTGCCATCGAGTCGATCACCCTGGACCGCGAAGTCGCTCACCTGAAGGATGAGCTGATGCCGAAGTACGCCAGCCTGATCTACACCGGCTACTGGTGGAGCCCGGAGCGTCTGATGCTGCAGCAGATGATCGACGCTTCGCAGGTCAACGTGAACGGCGTGGTACGCCTGAAGCTGTACAAGGGCAACGTCACCGTTGTCGGCCGCAAGTCGGACGACTCGCTGTTCGATGCCAACATCGCTACCTTCGAGGAAGATGGCGGCGCCTACAACCAGGCGGACGCAGCGGGCTTCATCAAGCTCAACGCCCTGCGTATGCGCATTGCTGCCAACAAGGGCCGCTCGCTGCTCTGATCGCTGGCATGTGAAACAAGAACCCCGGCCCAGGCCGGGGTTTTTTTTGTCTGTGATATCAATGGCCGTCGTTCGCCTGCTGTCCATCAAGCGCGCTGATCGATAGTTGTGCGCACTGGCGCCTATCCAGGTTGCAAAAGCGCCACGTGCGCGCTTGCTGCGGCGGTTGGGCAAGGGCGGACAGCAATTGCTGCTCCATCATGCGATAGGCATCGGGGCCGGAAAACATGAATGTGACAGGCTCGCCCTGCAGCGCTTCGCTGGTATTACCGGGCATTGCATGTTTGGCCACATCGCTCTGTGTCGACGTGTTGTCATTTGCCGTCCTGTTTGATGAAGGGTCGTAGAACGACTTGTAATTGAAGTTGAGCGTGAGGAAGAACAGTGCCGTCAGGAAGAATGGGAAGCCCACCAGGAACCAGGTATAGAGCTTTTGGCTGGATTCGCTGAGAAACGGCAATGTGGCAAGGGCGGAGGCTTCGATAATCCCTGCGAAGATGGCAATGATCGTCAGCGGGGCGACAGGCTGTACTTGGTGCATATGGGTCGTCTCCAGCGATTTTGCACATCTTTACCTTACGGCGATGCTCAACTAAAGACTGGATTGTTTCCCGGGTGAGAATAATCGCTTGAAATCCTGATGACGGTGTTTGTTCAGCGCATTTGAGCTGAATATTTCCTGAGGTGTCGGCCGGTTTCCAACTGGTGCACTTTTACCGGCCGGTGATACCGTTCATTCGGTAACAGGGAATTTGATTGTTACAAGTGCATCAGTTGAGTGTAGGAAATTTCTGTAAGTGTTGTAGGTTCTATCTGTTCATATATTTCGCCGGTAAATCACCGCGCCAGTAAGCGTTCTGTAGGTTATCTTGGCGGGCCAAAGCAAAAGCAATGAATGGATATCGCATGAATAAAGTGCTTATCGTGGATGATCATCCGGTCATACGCCTGGCCGTACGCATGCTGATGGAGCGGCATGGGTATGACGTCGTGGCGGAAACCGACAACGGGGTGGCTGCGCTGCAACTCACACGGCAACACTTGCCGGATATCGTGGTGCTCGATATCGGTATCCCCAAGCTGGATGGCCTGGAGGTGATCGGTCGCATGACAACTTTCAGCCCGGGCAGCAAGGTGCTGGTGCTGACATCGCAGGCCCCCGGCAACTTCTCGATGCGCTGCATGCAGGCGGGGGCGGCGGGGTATGTATGCAAGCAGCAGGAACTCACCGAGTTGCTGAGCGCCATCAAGGCCGTGCTGTCGGGCTACAGCTACTTCCCCAACCAGGCCTTGCATGTGTCACGTGGCAGGGGCGGAAGCGAGACGGATATGGTCAACCGCCTCTCGGCGCGCGAGATGACCGTGTTGCAACAGCTGGCGCGAGGGCGTTCCAACAAGGAGATTGCCGACAGCATGTTCCTCAGCAACAAGACGGTCAGTACCTACAAGTCGCGCCTGTTGCTCAAGCTCAATGCGCGCTCGCTGGTCGACCTGATCGAGCTGGCGCAGCGGCAAGGGTTGAACTGACCGCCAAGGCCGTAAAGCCTCCAGTCAGGAGGCTTTGCCAGGGTTACAGATCGTAGTCGAAGTCGGCCAGCTGCTTCTGCAGGCGCCTTTCTTCCAGCATGTTGTCGATGGTGCGGCGCTTGCTCAGGTTGGTCTTTGCGGTTTCTACCTGGGGTTCCGCTTCGTCATCCGCGGCAACAAAATCATCTTCGATCGACAGGTCGTCTTTATCGCTACTCATGAGTCGCTCCAAGCCAAGGGGCCATTGGCCGTCCTTATAACCAGAAAGCAGACGCTGGTAAAAAAGATTTTTTCAATCGCCGCAGCTGGTTTCCAGCTATCGACTCAATCGTCGGAGGTCTTGTGCTTGTACTCGCACAAATCTTCGATCCGGCAACTGCCGCAGCGCGGCTTGCGTGCCTGGCACACATAGCGCCCGTGCAGGATCAGCCAGTGGTGGGCGTCGAGCAGGTAATCCTTTGGCACGAACTTGATCAGCTTTTTCTCCACTTCCAGCACCGTCTTGCCTGGCGCAATGCCCGTGCGGTTGCTGACCCGGAAGATATGGGTATCCACCGCCATGGTTGGCTGGCGGAACGCCGTGTTGAGCACTACGTTGGCGGTCTTGCGGCCCACGCCGGGCAGCGCCTCCAGGGCTTCGCGGGTTTGCGGTACCTGGCTGCCATGGCGTTCGATCAGCAGTCGGCAGGCTTCGATGACGTTCTTGGCCTTGCTGTTGTACAAGCCAATGGTCTTGATGTACTCGCTCAGGCCTTCGACGCCCAGCGCATAGATGGCCTCGGGGGTGTTGGCGACCGGGAACAGGCGTGCGGTGGCCTTGTTGACGCCGATATCGGTGGACTGCGCAGACAGTGTTACGGCGACCAGCAGTTCGAACGGGGTGGTGTAGGCCAGTTCGGTCTTCGGGTCGGGGTTGTCTTCGTGCAGCCTGCGAAAGATCTCCAGGCGTTTGGCGGCATTCATGAAATCAGAGCTTTCCTTGACGACGTGGTTGGGCGGGGCCCGGACGCAGGCGATTGTACAAGGCCAACAGCAGTCCGAGCAGTAGCAAGGCGCCCGGGGCCAGACTGGCCAGGTGCAGGCCGGTACCGTCGGCCAACCATTGGCGGCTGGCGCCGAGCAGCAGGCATGTGGCAAGCAGCGCACAAACGTGGCCGGCGAGCAGGCGCCAGCGCCCTTGATCGGGCAGCAGGTGGTCAGTGGCCAGGCATTGCAGGCACAGCAGTGCGGGATAGTGGCCGAGGGCAAGTGCCACTGGCAGCAGCCAGGCACGCAGCGCCAGTTGCAGGCAACTGGCCAGGGCTGCCAACAGCAGCAGGCTGGCCAGCACATAGGTCCAGGTGGCAAGCCGCTGGCGCAGGGGGGCCAGCAACAGCTGGTGAAGGCTGCTCATCAGCACCGCACACACGCCGATGGTGGCGCCTTCGCTCAGTGTTCGGGTGGCGCCCAACAGGGGCACCAGGCTTGCGCCGAGCAGGCAGAACCTATTCATGCATGGCGCCCTCCAGCAATACGCTGCGCTGCTCATCGAAGTAGCTCAGCGCTTCCTGCAGCGCGCCGATCACCGCCCGTGAGGTCACGGTTGCGCCAGCCAACTGGTCAAAGTCGCCCTGGTCGCGCTTCAGCGCCCAGCGATCGCCCAACTGGCGGTTGGCAAATTGCCCAAGCCAGTTCAGCTGCGGATCACCCAGGCGTGCACCCAGCCCGGGGCTTTCCTGTTGCTCGACTACCTGGCTGCCGATCAGCCGGCCGTCCGCGGCGATGGCCACGCTCAGCACGATCGGCCCGGCATAGCCCTGGGCCTGGGTGACCAGGATGATGGCGGCCGGCTTGCCCGCCAGCGTCGCCCGGTAAGCTGCCAGGATACGGCTGTTTGGCCGCTGTGCGGCGGGCCTGGGCAGCGGGCTGTCCAAGGGCTGGTTGTCGTAACTGCCTTCTGGCAGCACTGCCAGCCGCTGACGGCTATTCAGTTGCTTCTCGGCGTCGGCGATGGCCGCGCTGGTCCAGTGTCGCCAGGCCAGGGTGGCCGACAGTGCCAGTACCCCGGTCAGTAGCAGCAGGCCCACATCACGTACCAGGCGCTTCATCGTGCAACCTGCTGGCGCTGCAAAGCCAAGCGTTCGAGGCTCGGCGCCATGAGGTTCATCAGCAGGATGGCGAACGCCGTACCGTCCGGGTAGCTGCCCCAGGTGCGGATCAGGTAGATCAGCAGGCCCGCCCCCAGGCCGAACCCCAGTTTCGCCCACTCCTGCCGGGGGCCGGACACCGGTTCGGTGGCAATGAAGAACGCCGCCATCATGGTCGAGCCGGAGAACAGGTGCAGCAGGGGGGAGCCGTTGGAGTCCGAACCCGAGCCATTCCAGCCCAGCAGGCTGAACAGGAACAACCCTGCCAGCAGGCCAACCGGCGCATGCCAGCTGATCACCTTGCGTTGCAGCAAAAACAGGCCGCCCAGCAGGAACGCCAGGTTGACCCATTCGCTGCCCTGCCCACCGATGCTGCCGAAGCCCGGGTGGCTGGCGAACAGTTCATCGATGGTCAGGCTGCGGTTGTGGCGCAGGCCGTCGAGCAGTGTCGGCCGGGCCCAGGCATCGATCTGCTCGCCGCCGGCGAACACCAGCTGCAGGCTGTCGAGCAGGCCTGGTGCCGGACCTGGCCAATGGTTCATCTGCAACGGGAAGCTCAGCAGCACGAAGGCGTAGCCGACCATGGCCGGGTTGAACAGGTTGCGCCCGACCCCGCCAAAGGCCTGCTTGCCGATGCCGATGGCAACACTGGCTGCGACCACAGGCAACCACCAGGGCGCCAGGGTGGGAAGGGCGGCGGCCAGCAGCACGGCGGTCACCAGCGCGCTGCCGTCGTTCAGCGCCGTGCGCAGCGGTTGTGCTCGCAAGGTAACCAACAGCGCCTCGCACAGCAGCGCGGCGCTGGCGCACAGCAACAGGTTCAGTAGCAAACTCCAGCCATGCAGCCAGAACAGCGCCAGCAGGCCAGGTACGCAGGCCAGCAACACCAGGCCCATGCTGGTGCGTAGCCGCGGGTCGGGCTTGGCGGTCATTGGGCGAACAGCCCGTTGAAGCCGGAAAACGCCATGGCCATTACCCCGGCCCCAAGCAGTTCGATGGGCAGGCCGCGCATTGCCCCCGGGACGTCGGCATCAGCGCTGCGCTGGCGCAGGTCGGCGAACAGCACCAACGCCAACCAGAAGCCGCCGCCGGCCAGCAGGCCTTGCAGCAAGGTAGCGAGCCATGTGCTGTCGTCGCTTGCCTGTTGCAGGGTCAACCCCAGTACTACCGCGTTGCTCAACAGCAGCGCGGGCAGTTGCGTCATCGGCCAGCTCGGGCGCCACCTTGTCAGCAGCCATGGCACGCCCCAGGCGAGCACGGCCAGCCAGGGCAACAACAGGAACAGGGCAAGGTCCTGGGCCTGCAGCGGGGCAAGCACCCCGCGCACCAGTAGTTGTGCGCCGATCACGCCCAAGGCAATGCACAGTGCGCAGGCGAGGCCGTGCACGTGGAGGTGCAGCCTGGGGAATGGCTGTTGTTGCAGGCACAGGTGATTGACCAGCGCAGCGCTGATCAGGACCAGGATGTAGTCGCTCATGAGATGACGATAGCCGGGAATCGGGGCGATTGTCCGGGTTTGGCATCAAGGTGCCGGAGTCATTGTGAGAGCGGGCGTGCCCGCGAACACCGGCAACGCCGGTGCCATGCACCGCGTAGTCAGTTTCGCGGGCACGCCCGCTCCCACAAGGTCCAGCAGGTTTTGTTACTTGATGCGCTGGCCCGGCTTGGCACCGCTGTCCGGGCTCAGCAGGTAGATCTCTTCACCGCCAGGCCCGGCCGCCATGACCATGCCTTCGGACACGCCAAAGCGCATCTTGCGTGGCTTGAGGTTGGCCACCATCATGGTCAGGCGGCCTTCCAGCTGGGACGGGTCGGGGTAGGCCGACTTGATGCCGGAGAACACGTTGCGGCGCTCGTCACCGATGTCCAGGGTCAGTTGCAGCAGCTTGTCGGCACCCGGCACGGCCTCGGCCTTGACGATCAGTGCCACGCGCAGGTCGACGGCTGCGAAGGTGTCGAACTCGATTTCCGCCGACAGCGGGTCCTTGGCCAGCTCGCCGTTGCCGGCCGGGGCCTTGGCTTCGGCGGCCAGCAGGTCTTCCTTGCTGGCGGCGACCATGGCTTCGACCTTGGCCGGTTCGATACGGCTCATCAGCGCCTTGAACGGGTTCAGCTGGTGGTTTTCCAGGCGCGACAGGTGGTCGTTCCAGGTCAGCGGTGCCACGTTGAGGAAGGCCTCGGCGTCGGCGGCCAGTACCGGCAGCACCGGCTTGAGGAAGATCACCAGTTGGCGGAACAGGTTGATGCCCTGGGCGCAGATGGCCTGTACTTCATCCTGCTTGCCTTCCTGTTTGGCCAGCGACCATGGTGCCTTGTCGGCGATCCAGGCGTTGGCGCGGTCGGCCAGTGCCATGATTTCGCGCATGGCACGGCCGAAGTCGCGGCCTTCATAGGCGTCGGCGATCGACGGGGCGGCCGCCAGGAAGGCTTCGGTCAGCTCCGGTGCGGCATCGCCAGCCACCATCACGCCTTCGTTGCCCTTGTGGATGAAACCGGCGCAGCGGCTGGCGATGTTGACCACCTTGCCGACCAGGTCGGAGTTGACCTTCTGCACGAAGTCTTCCAGGTTCAGGTCCAGGTCATCGACACCACGGCCCAGCTTGGCCGCGTAGTAGTAACGCAGGTATTCCGGCTGCAGGTGGTCGAGGTAGGTGCGGGCCTTGATGAAGGTGCCGCGCGACTTGGACATCTTGGCGCCGTTCACGGTCAGGTAGCCGTGCACGTTGACCGCGCTCGGCTTGCGGAAGCCGGCGCCTTCGAGCATGGCTGGCCAGAACAGGGCGTGGAAGTTGACGATGTCCTTGCCGATGAAGTGGTACAGCTCGGCCTTGGAGCCCTCGTTCCAGAACGCGTCGAAGTCCAGCTCCGGGCGGCGTGCGCAGAGGTTCTTGAAGCTGGCCATGTAGCCGATCGGTGCATCCAGCCACACGTAGAAGTACTTGCCTGGCTCGCCCGGGATCTCGAAGCCGAAGTACGGCGCGTCGCGGGAGATGTCCCATTCCTGCAGGCCCGAGTCCAGCCATTCGGCCAGCTTGTTGGCTACCGCGTCCTGCAGCGTGCCGCTACGGGTCCACTGCTGCAGCATGGCCTGGAAGTCCGGCAGCTTGAAGAAGAAGTGCTGGGAATCACGCAGTACCGGGGTGGCGCCGGAGATCGCCGACTTAGGGTTCTTCAGCTCGGTGGGCGCGTAGGTGGCGCCGCATTTCTCGCAGTTGTCGCCGTACTGGTCTTCGGCCGCGCACTTGGGGCAGGTGCCCTTGATGAAGCGGTCGGCGAGGAACATGCCCTTTTCCGGGTCGAAGTACTGGGTCACCGAACGGGTGGCGATGTGCCCGGCGTCACGCAGGCGTGCGTAGATCAGGCCCGACAGCTCGCGGTTCTCTTCGCTGTGGGTGGAGTGGAAGTTGTCGAAGTCCACCAGGAAGTCGGCGAAGTCGCTGCTGTGTTCGGCCTGGACGTTGGCGATCAGCTGTTCCGGGGTGATGCCTTCCTTTTCGGCGCGCAGCATGATGGCCGAACCGTGGGCGTCGTCGGCGCAGACGTAGATGCACTGGTTGCCGCGCAGCTTCTGGAAGCGGACCCACATGTCTGTCTGGATGTACTCGAGCATATGGCCAAGGTGGATCGATCCGTTGGCATAGGGCAAGGCGCTGGTGACGAGAATCTGACGTGGCTCGGACATGGTGGCTCGGCTACTTATCTGGCGACGGGGTAAAAATGAGGTTGATCGGCCACTATAAAGGGCTGGCGAAGATATTTCACCCCGCATGCACATCTGCTGACGATTGACGGGTTAGGATAGGCGTCTGTTTTACATTCAGTTTGCCATTGGGAGTCTCCATGAGTGCCGTCACCCGTGCCGCCGTCGAAGGCGTGCTTCGCCAGTACACCGACCCCTACCTGAACCAGGACCCGGTCAGCGCCGGCTGCGTGCGTGCCATCGATATCCAGGGCGGGCAGGTCAGCGTGCAGTTGCAGCTGGGTTATGCCGCAGGGCTGTTCAAGAACGGCTGGGCCCAGGTGCTGCAGACCGCCATCGGCAACCTCGAGGGCGTCAGCAGTGCCCAGGTGTCGATCGACTGCGTGGTGGCCGCGCACAAGGCCCAGGCCCAGGTGCCGGCAATGGCCAACGTCAAGAACATCATCGCCGTGGCCTCGGGCAAGGGCGGTGTGGGCAAGTCGACCACCGCGGCCAACCTGGCGCTGGCGCTGGCCCGCGAGGGTGCGCGGGTGGGTATTCTCGATGCCGATATCTATGGCCCCAGCCAGGGCGTGATGTTCGGCATCGCCGAAGGCACCCGCCCGCAGATTCGCGAGCAGAAGTGGTTCGTGCCGATCAAGGCCCATGGCGTGGAAGTCATGTCCATGGCGTTCCTGACTGACGACAACACGCCGATGGTATGGCGTGGCCCGATGGTTTCCGGCGCGCTGCTGCAGCTGGTGACCCAGACCGCCTGGGACGACCTGGATTACCTGGTGATCGACATGCCGCCGGGCACCGGTGACATCCAGCTGACCCTGGCGCAGAAGGTACCGGTGGCCGGTTCGGTGATCGTCACCACCCCGCAGGACCTGGCCTTGCTGGATGCCAAGAAGGGCGTGGAGATGTTCCGCAAGGTCAACATCCCGGTGCTGGGCGTGGTGGAGAACATGGCCGTGCATATCTGCTCGAACTGCGGCCATGCCGAGCACCTGTTCGGCGAAGGCGGTGGCGAGAAGCTGGCGAGCCAGTATGGTGTCGACCTGCTGGCATCGTTGCCGCTGTCGATGCTGATCCGCGAGCAGGCCGATAGTGGCAAGCCGACGGCGATCGCCGAGCCGGAAAGCCAGATTGCCATGGTCTATCAGGAACTGGCCCGCCAGGTGGGCGCGCGGATCGTGCTGCAGGAAGCTGCTGCGCCGGCGATGCCTAGCATTACCATCAGCGAAGATTGACTGGCAGACCGAGTCGCCTGCTTCGCGGGTAAACCCGCTCCCACAGGTACAGCGCAGCCTTCAAGTACCGCGCTGTCCCTGTGGGAGCGGGTTTACCCGCGAAGAGGCCGACTCGGTCTTTCGGCCAGGCATAAAAAACCCGCCGGAAGGCGGGTTTTTTGAAAGCTAGGAAGCTTCGATCGACTTAGGCGATCTGAACTTCTTCAGCCTGCATGCCTTTCTGGCCGCGGGTAGCGACGAAAGTAACAGCCTGGCCTTCTTTCAGGGTTTTGAAGCCGTCAGCTTGGATGGCTTTGAAGTGCACGAACAGGTCGTCGCCCGACTGAGGGGTGATGAAGCCGTAGCCTTTCTCATCGTTGAACCACTTAACAACGCCTTGTTGACGATTGGACATTTTTCTGTCTCCTTGGACAATTTGATAACGGTCAGGAAAAACCCTGGCCGGGACTGAGCGCAAAGAGAGCAGAAAATTCAGCGATGGGCCGATCAGGATCGTGCATCAAACTAGATATTCTCGGTGTCACGTGCAGCACAGTGGCAACACCTTACCCCACTTTCCGCAACCTGCCAATGGTCAGAAGCCGCTTTATGCAAATTCGGATCGACGGCGGCTGCAGGCCCCGCCCGGCGCGGGATGAGGCATGGAACTTTAACCTGGGCGCCGGGACCGGTAAGATGCGCGTCTCGAATTTTCACCTCGCAACTCTTCAGGACAACCCGCCATGAGCATCAAATCGGACAAGTGGATTCGCCGCATGGCGCAGGAACACGGCATGATCGAACCGTTCGTCGAGCGCCAGGTGCGCGGCGAACAGGACAGCCGGGTGATCTCCTTCGGCGTCTCCAGCTACGGCTACGACGTGCGCTGCGCCGACGAATTCAAGGTGTTCACCAACATCAACTCGGCCACCGTCGACCCGAAGAACTTCGATGCCGGCAGTTTCGTCGACATCAAGAGCGACGTATGCATCATCCCGCCGAACTCCTTCGCCCTGGCGCGCACCGTCGAGTATTTCCGCATTCCGCGTGATGTGCTGACTATCTGCCTGGGCAAGAGCACCTACGCCCGTTGCGGCATCATCGTCAACGTCACCCCGCTCGAGCCCGAGTGGGAAGGCCATGTGACACTGGAGTTCTCCAACACCACCACGCTGCCGGCGAAGATCTACGCCAACGAAGGTGTGGCCCAGATGCTGTTCCTGCAGTCCGACGAAGAATGCGAAGTGTCGTACAAGGACCGTGGCGGCAAGTACCAGGGCCAACGCGGCGTCACCCTGCCGCGTACCTGAGCCGACGAGCGCGGGGAATTCCCCGCGCCTTTGGCACTCCAACTGGATAACGTCGGTGCGCATGATGCGCAGCGGCCTTGTCAGGAGCAGCCAATGAAACTCCACCCCGCAATCAGTGCCAAGCTGGCAGTTCTGCAGCCCAATCACGTCGGGTTGCTGCCATGGTCACTGCTGGCACACCCGCTGCCCATGCAGGCGGGCGGCGTGCCCCACCAGCCTGACCCGGATACCCCGCAACCGCCGGAGCCCGGTGAAACACCACCCATGGAACCGGGCGAGCCAACCTTGCCTGATGAGCCCCCTCCGGCGCCTGTAGCCTGAGTTGACTCCGCTAGAGCGCCCAGACACGGTCTGCCCCTGCCAGGTACACCCGGCTGGCGCTCGTGGGCGCGATTTCCCAACCCCCGGTGAATTCACCGAACGCCGGCAACAGGCTGACCTGGCCATCGATCAGGAAGCAGGGCAGTCGCAGGCGTTGCCGAGCCTTGCCACGCAGTACAAATACCGGATGTACATGGCCTGCCAGTACCGGGTGGCTGGGGTGCGGTTCGGGTTCGTGCTGGAGCGCGAAGGGTTCAAGCAGCCAGGGTTCGTTCATGACTTCTATTTCGAGCGTCACGGGTGGATCACCGGCGTTGCGATCATGATTGCCGCGTATCAGCACGATTTTCAGGGCCTTGTGCCGTTCCCTCCATGTCTGCAGCCTGGTGAGCGTTGCCGGCGCCCGCGCTGTTCGGGCATGCAGGAAATCGCCAAGAACGATCAGTTGCTCGCAATCATGCGCGGCCAGCAATGCATCCAGGCGCTCGAGTGTCGCTTCGGTGGTGCCGCGTGGTACCGGTTGGTGCAGGGCGCGATAGCTTGCTGCCTTGCCGATGTGCACGTCGGCCACCAGCAGGGCACGACGGGCTGGCCAGTAGATGGCCTTGTCCGAAAGCAGCCAGAGCACCTGGCCATGGTGTTCGATGGATAGGAAGTTGGTCATTCCGTAGCGTCCGCCGCACTGTTCAGTTCCGCGACCATCCTGGCAATCCGGTCCGCCAGTTTCTCGGTGCTCAACGTTTCGCGCATGCCTTCCACCAGCAAGGCAAATGCCAACGGCCCGGGCCGCTCAAGCTGTCGCAGCTCCAGCCGTAACTGCCCCATTTTCAGCAATTGACGGTGCAGCCGCTCGATCTCCAGTTCCTCATTCAGCACTTCGTCCCGTGCCTGAGCCAGCAGCAAGTTGCCGGCGTCGTGCTTGCGAAAAACCTCATAGAACAAACCGCTGGAGGCCTGGATCTGCCTCAGGCTTTTCTGCGCCGCCGGATACCCGCCAAACACCAGCCCGGCAATCTGCGCGATCTCGCGAAAACGGCGCAATGCCATTTCTCCAGCATTGAGGCTGGCCAGCACATCCTCCAGCAGGTGTTCGGTAACCAGCGCCTGTGGCAGATGCGTTGCCCAGTCCACGTTGCCCGGGCTGAGCAGTTCGAACCCGTAGTCATTGACGGCAATCGAAACCGAAAGCGGCTGCACGCGGCTCACTCGCCAGGCAATCAGGTTGGCCAGGCCAAGGTTGGCCATGCGTCCGGCGAACGGGTACAGGAACAGGTGCCAACCTTGGCGCGACTTGAAGGTCTCGGCCAGCAGCGTGCCGGGGGTGGGCAGCGCCGACCATAGCGCCTGCAAGGTCAGCAGAGGGCGCACTGCACGCATCTCCGGGCCTTGGAAGCACCCTTGGGATGCTGCGCCAAGCTGCTCGACCAGTGCGTCGGCCAGTTCGCTGGAAAGCGGCATGCGGCCACCATTCCAGCGAGCGACCGCTGCCTTGCGCGCGGTGCTGCGGCGTACGTAGGCGGTCATGTTTTCCACGCGCACCAGTTCCAGCACTCGCCCGGCGAACAGCAAGGTATCGCCAGGGCGCAAACGGGCAATGAACGCCTCTTCGACGCTGCCCAGCGCCTTGCCTCCGCCGCCCTTGCTCCAGTACTTGAGCTGCAGGCTGGCGTCACTGACGATAGTACCGATACTCATGCGGTGGCGACGTGCCAGGCGTTCGCTGGCAACCCGGTAAGCACCGTCGGCCTGGCGCTCGACGCGCTGGTAGTCCGGGTAGGCGCTGAGTGAACTGCCGCCATGGCAGACGAAGTCCAGCGCCCATTGCCACTGGCTGTCGCGCAACTCGCGAAAGGCCCAGGTGCTGCGCACTTCGGCCAGTAACTGCTCCGGGTGAAAGCCACTGCCCAGGGCCATGCTGACCAGGTGTTGCACCAGCACGTCCATGCACAAGCGCGGCGAATGACGGGCCTCGATGTGCCCGGCTGCCAAGGCCTGCCTGGCGGCGGCCGCTTCCACCAGTTCCAGGCTGTGGGTGGGCACCAGAGTAACCCGGGAGCGCCGCCCCGGCGCGTGGCCGGAGCGCCCGGCCCGTTGCACGAGGCGGGCAATGCCCTTGGCGGAACCGATCTGCAGTACTCGCTCCACGGGCAGGAAGTCCACCCCCAGGTCCAGGCTGGAGGTGCAGACCACTGCCTTCAGGCTGCCTTGCTTGAGGCTGCGCTCGACCCAGTCACGGGTATCGCGGGCCAGCGAGGCATGGTGCAAGGCAATCAGGCCGGCCCAGTCGGGGCGTGCTTCGAGCAGGGCCTGGTACCAGAGTTCGGCCTGTGCCCGCGTGTTGGTGAATACCAGGCAACTGGTGCTGGCATCGATCTCCCGGCTTACCTGGTCGAGCATCTTCAAGCCCATGTGCCCTGCCCAGGGGAAGCGCTCGATGGCCGTTGGCAGCAGGGTATCGACCTGCAGCGGCTTGTCTTGTCGGCCTTGTACCAGCAAGCCGCCTTTTGGCAGCAATACGTCCAGCGCATGTTGAAGATTGCCGAGGGTGGCGGACAGGCCCCAGGTCGGCAGGCTCGGGTGCCAGTGGCGCAGGTGGGCCAGCGCCAGTTGCAGTTGTACCCCGCGCTTGTTGCCCAGCAGTTCGTGCCATTCGTCTACCACTACCAGGCGCAGCGTGGCGAAGTCTTCGCGGGCTTGTGCCCGGGTCAACAGCAGCGTAAGGCTTTCAGGGGTAGTGACCAGTACGCTGGGCAGGCGCCGTGCTTGCCGGGCACGTTCGGCGCTGCCGGTGTCGCCGCTGCGAACGCCCACGCTCCAGGGCAGGCCCAGGTCGTCCAGCGGCAACTGCAGCGCGCGGGCGGTGTCGGCGGCCAAGGCACGCATGGGGGTAACCCACACCACCTGCAGGGGTGCAGCATGACGCCCCTGGGCTTCGGCCTTGAAGGCCCGCAGCGCGGCGAGCCATACGGCGTAGGTCTTGCCGGCACCGGTACTGGCATGCAGCAAGCCGGATTCGCCCCGGTCCACGGCCGCCCATACACGGCGCTGGAAAGCGAAAGGCTTCCAGCCACGCTTGGCGAACCAGGCCTTGGCGAGGTCGGTGGCGGCGGGCATGGGGCATAGGGTCCTTCGGTGGCTGTGTTTCTACAGACAACCAGCCAGGTGCAATGGTTTTACCGGATCAGTTTGCCAGCAGGTAGCCGCTGCGGCATACCTGCTCGCCTGCGACGTGGGCGATGACCATGCCGGCGGTAGCCATGCGCCGTACGTTACGTGCATACAGCAGGCCGGGCTGGCTGTTGTGGATGGCAGTCACCCGGTCGCTGAGCGGGTCGATGACTTCAGCGATCAACTGGCCCGCTTCCAGGTGCTGGCCTGGCCGGGCGTGGTACACCAGCAGCCCGCCCAGTGGCGTTATCACCGGTTCGACGGCGGCCAGCGGCGTGGCCGGGCAGCGCAAGTCGGGCAGGGCCGGGCTTGCGCCTTCGATGACCCCCGCATGGGTCAGGAAATCGAGGATCGCCTGGCAGTCCTTGCTGGCCAGGTCGTGGCTGACATCGGCCTGGCCGCGCAGCTCGACGGTGACCGAGCAGCAGCCCAGCGGAATCGGGAACCGTTTGCCGAAGCGTTGCTGCAACTGCCACCACACCAGGCTGAAGCATTCATCGAACGACTGCCCGCCCGAATCGGTGGCCAGCAGGCTTGCCTGGGCACCCAGGTAGCGGGCCAGCGGTTCGATCTGCGGCCAGGCGTCTGGCGTGGTGTACAGGTGCTCGACCGCCTCGAAGTCGCAGTGCAGGTCCAGCACCATGTCGGCATCGCAGGCCAGGCGCTGCAGTATCAGGCGTTGGGCCTGCAGCGGTGTGCGCGCCGGGTGTGCGTCCAGCCCCCGGCGCAGGTATTCGCGGATCAGTGCGAGGTTGTGTGCCGGGTCGTCGGTCAGGTGTTCTTCGATCTGGTCGCCGATGCTGTCGGAAAGGTCGACGAAGTTACGGTTGAAGTTTTCGCCACTTTGCAGTTCGAAACGCCCCAGCGGCGCGTCCAGCAGCACTTGTTCCAGGCCGACCGGGTTGGCCACCGGCACCAGGATGATCTCGCGCTGCAGGCGGCCTTGCTGTTCCAGTTCACCCAGGCGGCGCTTGAGGTGCCAGGCCACCAGCATGCCGGGCAGCTCGTCGGCATGCAGCGAGGCCTGGATATAGACTTTGCCGCCACCGCGAGGTCCGAAGTGGAAGCTGTGCAACTGGCGGGTAATGCCCGGAACGGGCGAGAGCAGGTCGTGAGTTGAATGGTGCATGGTGGTCCTGGGTGCGTGGCGAAAACGGTCTGCGACACGGGGCGGCACACAGATAGAAGCACAGTTTTTGGCCTTGCGCCTGCATCGGTGCCCTCCTGGCCACCGCGCTGGCTTCTTCGCGGGTAAACCCGCTCCCACAGGGATCGCGCAAAACCCAGCTTTTGTGCATGACCTGTGGGAGCGGGTTTACCCGCGAAAAAGCCAACGCGGTATCGAAATGGTTTCAGGCCAGCAGCGCCTGCAATGTAGCCAGGTCATCCGCTTCTTCCACTGGCTTGTCCAGCCGCCAGCGCAGCATCCGCGGAAAGCGCACGGCAATGCCGCTCTTGTGCCTCCTGGATAGCGAGATGCCCTCGAAGCCAAGCTCGAACACCAGCGTCGGCGTCACGCTGCGTACTGGCCCGAAGGTTTCAACCGTGGTCTTGCGGATGATGGCGTCGACCTTGCGCATCTCTTCGTCACTGAGCCCTGAATAGGCCTTGGCAAAGGGGACCAGTGCCCGCCCCGGCGTACCGGCTGGCGCGTCCCACACGGCGAAGGTGTAGTCGCTGTACAAGCTGGCCCGCCGGCCGTGGCCGCGCTGGGCATAGATCAGCACGGCATCGACGCTGAACGGGTCGATCTTCCACTTCCACCAGGTGCCCATGTCCTTGGTGCGCCCCACGCCATACAAGGCCTCGCGCTGTTTCAGCATCAGCCCTTCCACCCCCAGGCTGCGGGACTGTTCGCGCTGGCAGGCAAGGTCGGCCCAGTCCCGGCCTTCGAGTAGAGGCGAGAGCAACACCGGGGCCAATGGGTGCTGCTCAAGCACGTGTTCCAGCTGTTGGCGGCGTGCATGCTGCGGCCGGCTGCGCCAGTCCTCGCCTTGCCATTCCAGCAGGTCGTAGGCCTGCAGCACGACCGGCGCGTCGCTCAGCAGCTTCTTGCCCAAGGTCTTGCGCCCCAGGCGCTGCTGCAACATGGCAAAGGGCTGTACAGCCAGTTCAGCCGCTGAGCCGCCGGGTTTCCACACCAGGATCTCGCCATCGAGCACGACACCGTCGGGTAGCGTCTGCGCCAGGCTGTGCAATTCGGGGAAGCGTTCGGTGACCAGTTCCTCACCGCGCGACCAGACCCACAGCTGGCCTTCGCGCTTGACCACCTGGGCGCGAATGCCGTCCCATTTCCATTCGATCTGCCATTCGCTTGGCGGCCCGAGCAGTGCATCGAGCTGGTCGGTTGGTACCTGCAGGGGGTGGGCCAGAAAAAACGGGTAGGGCTGGCCGCCACGCTGGCTATGTTCATCGTCTGATTCCGGGGCTATCAGCCGTTGATAGCTGGCTGCCGTCGGGCGGTGGCTGATGTCGGTGTAGCCAACCAGGCGCTGGGCCACGCGTTTGGCATCCAGCCCGGCCAGTTGCGCGAGGGCGCGAGTGACCAACAGCTTCGATACCCCCACGCGAAAGCTGCCAGTGATGAGTTTCAGGCAGAGCATCAGGCTGGGGCGGTCCAACTGGGCCCAAAGAGGCGGCAGGCGTTGCTGGATCTCCTCGACCGGCAGGCCACGCAATGGCAACAGATGGGCTTCGACCCAGCGGGCGAGGCCGTCGTCGCCAGGGTGGTGGCTTTCCGGTACCAGCAGGGAAATGGTTTCGGCCAGGTCGCCAACGGCCTGGTAGCATTCCTCGAACAGCCAGTCAGGCAGCCCCGCCAATCTGCCGGCCAGCTCCCGCAGCACGCGTGTAGGCACCAGTTGGCGAGGGCGGCCACCTGCCAGGAAGTACACCGCCCAGGCGGCATCCCCAGCCGGGGCGGTGCTGAAGTAGTCGCGTAGTGCCGTGAGCTTTGCAGTGCTGGAGGTAGTCGCATCCAGCCTCAGGTACAGCTCGGCGAATGCTTTCATGCGTCTGGCTCCGCGGCTACCACGTCATCTTCCTCACCGTACTCGGTCACGAAGGCGCGGGCATCGAGGCCTTGATCGATGAGGTAGCGCACCAGCACATTGACCGAGCCATGGGTGACCATCACGCGTTCTGCGCCAGTCTGGCCGATGGCCCAGAGCAACCCCGGCCAATCGGCATGGTCCGAGAGCACGAAACCTCGGTCTACCCCGCGCCGGCGGCGGGTGCCGCGCAACAGCATCCAGCCACTGGCAAAGGCATCGCTGTAGTCGCCGAAACGGCGCATCCAGCTGCTGCCACCCGCCGAAGGCGGTGCCAGGACCAGTGCCTGGCGCAGCAGCGGGTCGTTGCGTGGGATATCGCCCACATAGCGGGTTTGCGGAAGGTAGACGCCAGCGTCCCGGTACACCCGGTTGAGTGGTTCGACAGCGCCATGCACGAGGACAGGACCAATGTTGGCGTCCAGCCCGTGGAGGATTCGCTGGGCCTTGCCGAAGGCATAGCAGAACAGCACGCTGGCTTTGCCCTGTTCGCTATTGGCGCGCCACCAGTTATTGATGCCGGTGAAGATCTCGCCCTGGCTGGGCCAACGGTAGATGGGCAGGCCGAAGGTCGATTCGGTGATGAACGTGTGGCAGCGCACCGGTTCGAACGGCGTGCAGGTGCCGTCGGGTTCCACTTTGTAGTCGCCGGAGGCGACCCAGACTTCGCCCTGGTACTCTAGGCGCACTTGCGCCGAGCCCAGTACATGCCCGGCCGGGTGCAGGCTCAGGGTTACGCCATGGTGCAGCAGGCGTTCGCCGTACGGCAGGGTTTGCAGGTTGATGTCCTGGCCCAGGCGGCTGCGCAGGATGCCGGCGCCTGGGGCGGCGGTGAGGTAATGGCGGTTGCCGACGCGGGCATGGTCGCCGTGGCCGTGGGTGATGACGGCACGCTCCACTGGCCGCCAGGGGTCGATGTAGAAATCACCGGGCGGACAGTACAGGCCTTCGGGGCGGGCGATGACGAGGTCCATGGCATGGGCGCTGGCTTGGAGTTACCAGTTAGGAACCATGGTAGGTGCGGGAAGTTCGACTGGAGATGGTTGGGGCACAAAGTGGCCCCAACAAAGGCGCCATTGTTTATTTCCCCGGCACCAACGTCAAACGCTGGTTGCCATACGCCCGCCCGAAGTTCTGCTGCTGCAGTGGCAGGCTCATGAAGCGCCCTTTGAACCAGGCATCCAGCCCGTCGCTGTAATGCGTGCTGGCCGGGTTGCCGGATTGCCCGCTGCTGGTCAGCACCTGCAATGGCTCGGCCTGGCCGAAGTCGACGATCATCCGCGCCGAGGCCGGCAGGCGGGTGTCGAAGTCGCCGCCCCAGGCGTATGGCGTCAGGGCCAGGGTGGTGAAGTCGCCACCGGCAGCCAGCGGCGAGCGGCCGAGGGCGTCGCCCAGGCCATGGTAGGCCGGTGCAGGCCAGCGGTATTGGTGCAGCTTGCCCCACTGCCAGGCGCGGCGGTCGGCGCCCAGTTGCGCGGTGCCGGCATCCACCGCGCCAGCCAGGCTGCGGGCGAGAATGGCCGGCTTGTCTTCTTTCTGCGGCGTGCTGCGGTCATCCCAGAACGGGCTGTCGTCGCGGCCCAGCAGGTGGTCGGCCTGCGCCGAGAACGACAACCGCGCATTGCTGACGAAAGCCTGCCAGGCCGGGCCGGATTCCGGGCCCAGGTCGTCGAGGAAGGTTTGCCGGGCCACTTCCTGGAGGAACAGTTCGTACAGTGCGGCATCGGCCGATACCGGGCTCAGGCGCCCATCGAAGGCCTTGAGCCGGGCCAGCGCGTCGCTGGCCTTGTCGCGCTGTGCGGCGGGCAGGGCGTCGATCGCCTGCTTGAGCGGCTGGGCCATGCCCGGGGCGTCGAACATCTGCTTGAGCTTGTCGGCCAGCAGTGTGGTCTGGTCGTTCTGCAGGGCCATCAGGCTGCGGCTGTCGTGGCGGCCATTGCCGGCCAGCTGGGCCAGGCGCTCGGCGCGCTCGGGGTAGTACCAGGTGCTGGACAGCTGCATGCCATAGCCACGCGGCAGGCTGCGCTGGTTGGCGTGGCCGATCCAGCCGGCGGGCGGGTCCTGGTCGTAAGGGTGCAGCATCGGGTCGGCATAGCCGTCCCAGTCGTAGCGCCCGTCCCAGCCCGGCGAGGGCAGCAGGCCCTGGCCTTCGCGGCGGTTGGGGTAGCGGCCACTGACTTGCCAGCCGATGTGCTCGGGTTCGGCGAAGACGAAGTTGAGGGCGGCGGAGGTCACTTCACGGGTACTGTCGAAGGCCCGCTCCACGCTCTTGGCACGGGTCAGGTCGAACAGCGCATCCAGGCTGCGGTCGCCCTTGAACTGTGGCAGGTTCAGCGCCAGGCCCAGGCTGGCATTGCCTGGCTGGGCCAGAAGGGTGCCGTGGCGGGTGTCGTACATCACCTCGCGCAGCGGGCGCTGGCCGCGGACGAAGAAGGTTTCGCTACGGGCGCGGGCCGGCAGCCATTTGCCGTCGGCCAGGTAGCTCAGCTGGCTGCCCTGGTGGCGCAGTTGCTCCAGGTACAGGTCCTGGTTGTCGGCCATGACCGCGCTGCTGCTCCAGGCCAGCTTGCCGTTGTAGCCGGCCAGCACGATTGGCAGGCCGGGCAACGACAGGCCGGCGACCTGGTACTTGCCGGTGTGGATCTGTACCGGGCTCAGGGCCCAGGCGGCTCGGCTGTCGCTGGCCAGCAGGCTCTTGCCGCTGCGGCTGCGCTGCGGCGCCAGGGCCAGGTTGGCCGAGCCCGGGCTGCCCAGAAGGTCGAGGTCGGCCAGCTTCTGGCTGGCAGCTGCCAGGGCCGGCAGCCCCGGCAACTGGCTGGCGAGGTTCAGGCCCTTGAGCTTGTCCACTTCGGCTTCGGCCAACGGCTCGTCCGGGGCACCGGGTAGCAGCCAAGCCAGCTTGTCGCTGCCGGCTTTCTGCGCCAGGGTCAGGGCGCTCAGTTCTTCCTGCAGGTTCACCGACTGGCTGAAGGCATACAGGCTGAAGATCAGTGCCGAGTCCTCGGGCTTCCAGTATTCGGGGCGGTAGCCACTGCTGGCCAGGCCGGCGGGCAGCTTGTCGCGGTAGCGGAACAGGTAGGCGTTGACCCCGCGTGCATACACTTCGAAGAAGCGCTTGAGCCGTGGCGAGGCGTCGGCGTACTGCTGGGCGGCGCTCTGCTTGAGGTTGGCCGCGCGCATCAGGCGGTCGATGTCCAGCGCGTCGCTGCCGGCCAGTTCGGCCAGGCGGCCCTGGGCCAGCAGGCGCATGGCGACCATCTGCTCGATGCGGTCGCCGGCATGCACATAGCCCAGGCTGAACAGGGCGTCATGGAAGCTGCTGCTTTCGATCAGTGGTGCGCCCATTGCGTTGCGCCGTACCGAGACGTTCTGCGCCAGGCCCTTGAGCGGCTGCACGCCGCTGGTCGGTGGCACGCTGCCCTGGTAGCCGCCCGTCTGGCAGCCGGCCAGCCCGAGCATGCCGAGCAGCGTGGCAGCGGTTGCGAACCGCGGGCGGAATGGAGGAAAGGCGGAGGCGGCCATGACAAGGGCTCCTGCAAGGCGTGGCGGGTTTCGAAAGGCGCTAAGGTAGTGAGCGCGCAGGCGCCGTGCAAGGTCCCTGGGCGGTTTATTTGCCAGTGCCGACTCAAACCTTGAAATGTTCGGCCACGGCGTCGGAAAAGTGCGTGCAATTGATGCGAGCAAGGCGTTGATAGTCACGGCTGACGGCGAAGGCCGAGCCTGGCATCAATAGCACCTTGTGCTGTTCCAGGCGACGCATGAAAGGCTGCAGGTCGGCCAGTTCGGGGTGGTAGACCCACAGGAACATGCCGCCTTGGGGCGTTATGTCGAACTGCCAGCCACGCGCCCGCAACAACTGCTGGGTCTGCGCCTGCTGCCGGATCAGGCGCTGCTGCAGGTCTTGCATGTGCCGGGCATAGGTGCCGTCGGACAAGATGGTGTTGACGAAGCGTTCGCAAAACGCCGGCACCGCCACGCAGGTCAGCAGCTTCAGGCGCGTCAGCGGCTCTATCAGCTCTGCCGAGCAGGCGATGTAGCCCACGCGCAATGAAGCGGACAGGCATTTCGAGAAGCTGCCGATGTAGATGACCCGCTCAAGGTTGTCCAGTTCGGCAAAGGTCTGGCGCACACCCGGGCTGAAGTCGCCGTAGACATCGTCCTCGACCACGAAGAAGTCGTGTTCCACCGCCAGGCGCAGGACGCTGAAGGCATTGTGCGGGCTGATGTTGCCGCCGGTCGGGTTGTGGAAGGTGCTGTTGCAGAAGAACGCCTTGACCTTGTGCCTGGCCAGGTGCTCCTTCATGTCTTCCACGCTTGGTCCGTCCTGGGTTCGGCGCACCCCGACCACGTGGCCGCCGGCCAACTGGATCAGCTTGATCAGGTTGCCGTTGCCGGGCTCGTCGACGAACACGTGATCGCCTGGCTTGATCAACAACCGCGCCACCAGGTCCAGCGCTTGTGTGGCGCCCAGCGTAGCCAGCAACTGGCTTGGCCGGGCATCGACACGGGTCAGGCGTTTCAGGTGCACGCACAGCTGTTTGCGCATGGGCAGGTAGCCCTGGATGTCGCCATATTCCGCCAGCGAACTCTGCTCCAGCCGCGCCGTGCGCCGAATCGCCTTGGCCAGCAGCTCGGTGTCACGCCAGGCGGGTGGCAGCCAGCCGCTGCCCAGTTTGATGTAGTGCTGGCCCCCCTGCAGCAGCTTGAACAGCGGGTCGCCGGCCATGCCTGCGGGCGCATCCACCGCGCTGGTTTGCCGTGTGTGGCTGGCGACGAAGTAGCCGCGGCCGGGAATGGCGGTCAACACACCTTCGCTGACCAGCCGGGCATAGCTGGAGACGACATCGTGGTAGCTGCAGCCAGCCGCCGCCGTAAGCTTGCGGATGGACGGCATGCGCTGGCCGGGCAGCCATTCGCCGGCTTCGAGGCGCTGTTTCAACTGGTCATGAAGGCTGTGCGGGCGCATGGCGGGTCCAGCAGCTGTTAGAAAAAACAGCCTAACAGTTAACCGGAAAGCGCGTCGACTGTTCGAATTTCAGGGCGCGGCAGATGCGACCATGCACCTGTCGGCATCTTTCCCAATACCGAAATCGACCCGTCCACCAACCGTGAGCACACGCTATGTCGAGCACACTCCCGCGGCGCACGTACCTGTATTTCACCGCGCAATCGATCAACCTGACGACTGCGGTCATGTCCGTGACCGTGGCGGCCATTGTCGGGGCGGCGCTGGCGCCTGCCGCCACGTGGTCCACCGTGCCCTATGGTTTCCAGTTCCTCTGCCTGATGCTGGCCACCTATCCGGTCTCCAGGCTGATGAGCCGTATTGGCCGCAAGCGCGCCTTCATGCTGGGCTCGATCCCTTTGGCGGTGTCTGGCATCAGTGGTTACCTGGCTGTGCAGTACCAGCACTTCCCGACGCTGGTGATCAGCCATTCGGCGTTGGGCATCTACATTGCGTTTGCCAACTTCAATCGCTTCGCGGCCACCGACAATCTGGCTCAGAACCTGAAGCCCAAGGCGCTTTCCCTGGTCGTGGCCGGTGGGGTGATCGCTGCCGTGGTCGGGCCGGCGCTCACCGAGTGGCTGAGGGACGTTGGTGGGTATCCGCTGTTTTCGCTGTGCTACGCCGCTTTTGTCGGCTTGGCGGTGATGTCGTTGCTGACAGCGGCCTGCCTGCCCGGCGATACCGGCACCGCCAGTAACGACCGTGCAGCGAAACCGGCTGGCACCACCGCCGAGCCGCTGAGCCCGGTGGTTGCCGTGGCCATGGCAGTGGCCGCGCTGGGCTATGGGATCATGAATTTGCTGATGATCCAGGCGTCCATGCACATGAAACACATGCATGAGGACTTTTCCGACGTTCGCCTGGCGATTCAATGGCATGTGATTGCCATGTTTGCGCCGTCGTTCTTCACCGGCGCCATCATCCACAAACTCGGCATCAGGGCCACCATCTGTCTCGGCCTGGGCCTGCTGATCGGTTGCACGGCCATGAACATGTGGTCGCACAGCTACGCGATGATGACCTTGTCACTGATAGCCCTGGGCCTGGGTTGGAACCTGACCTACGTGGGCGGTGGGGCGCTGTTGGCGCAGACGCTGCAAAACAGCCCGGCAGCGATGCAGATGCAGGGGAAGAACGATCTGGCCATTGCGGTGTTCGCGACCATTGGCGCATTCAGCCCGTCGCTGTTGCTGGGCACGGTCGGTTGGGATGGCACCAATGCCATCTGCATGGCCCTGTGCATCGTGCTGCTCATGGCCACCGCAGGGGTGCTGCAGCGCAAGGTTTCAGGGCCTGCCAGGGCCAGCTAGGCCCCGGCTACCCACTGCGCGGCCCGCGGCAGGGACGCGCAAGTGCTGTTCAGGTCAGGCGCCGTGGCACTTCTTGAACTTTTTCTGGCTACCGCACGGGCACGGGTCGTTACGGCCAACGTCCTTCAGGGCGTTGCGTACCGGCTCCTGGTGGCCGTGGTTGCAGTGCGGGCCGTGTACATGGCCATGATCGTGGTGGTGATCATGATCGTGGTTGCAGTCAGGGCCATGAACGTGGGGTTGCTGGGACATTGCAGGGTTACTCCGGTTTGTAATCACCGGGGATTATCTCACCACTGCGCGACAAGTGCAGGTCCCGATGGATGAGCAACCCGGTCGCCAGCTCGCCCTGCAGGCTGTAGTGCAGCGGTTGTTCGCTTTTCAGCAGCTTGGCCAGTGGTTTCAGGTGCTGCCACAGGTTGGTCCGCGCGGTGATCTTGAAAGTACGCTGGGCATGCCCGCCGACACTACGCCACACGCTGGTTTCATCCTGCACCAGCAACAGGTCGTTGAGGCGTATGGCATACGACAGGTTGCGGATGAACAGGCGGCTGTCATTGGGGTTGTCGATTCGCAGATGCAGCACGAACTCCTGCTCCAGCAACCTGGCCTTGACCGTCTCCACCTCGACCAGGTGCACCTCGGGTTCGCGCCAGTCATCACTGCCCCAGCTGGCGCAGCCCGCCAGCAGTGCCAGCCATGCCATCAGGGTGGCGAGCAGCAGCGGGCGGGTGCGGGCGATCATGTTCAGCTACCCACGTAACTGGCGCAGCATTTCTTGAACTTCTGGCCGCTGGCGCAGGGGCAGGGGTCGTTGCGCCCGGCATTGAGCCCGACCGTGGGGTCGATGAAGTACCAGCGCCCGGCATGCTGGACGAATGCCGAGCGCTCGCGGTGCTGATGGTCACCCTCCTGGTCGTGCCAGCGTGCAGTGAAGGTGACAAAACCGTGCTCCGGCTGGCCGCCCAGCACCTCTGCGCTTTCCACCTCCAGGCCCAGCCAGGTGCTCTGGGCGCTCCAGGCGGCCATGGCGGCACGGTCCAGGCCGGCTTGCTGGGCGGGCAGGGTGGTGGCCACCAGATAGTCGACCAGGCCCAGCACATAAGCGCTGTAGCGTGAGCGCATCAGCGCCTGGGCATCCGGTGCCGGGGTGCCGGCATGGTAATGCCCGCAGCAGGCGTCGAGCAGGTTGCCACTGCCACAAGGGCAGACCGAGACACTCATCATCACCACCA
>Ga0268257_1000440_pt1 | contig 50844 bp, 44 predicted proteins | sample AgamicAtPrz_FD_200249 | JGI IMG/M metagenome (GOLD analysis project Ga0268257, IMG submission 200249) | Agave microbial communities from Guanajuato, Mexico - At.P.rz (v2) (version 3) | ecosystem: Host-associated > Plants > Phyllosphere > Phylloplane/Leaf | place: Guanajuato, Mexico | collected... | reverse complement strand
CCCCTGTAAACAAGGAACCTTGAAGGTGAATTGGGAAAAAGTCGGTAAATCCCTGGTGGGCCTGCTGGCCCTGGTCACCGTCGCCGCCGCGCTCTATGCGGTGCTGCGCGACGACGACCGCCTGCAGGCACGCCTGACCTACGCCCATCTCACCTACCCGGGCCAGTTCAACGAACGCATCAGCCAGGCCAACGACCTGCTCAAGTACGAGCGGCTGCACTCGCAGATCAGCGAGATCGGCGCCGGCGCCCTCAGCCATCCGCAGATCGACAAGCTGGTCGACCTGGCCCAGGCTCCTTACCTGCAACTGTTTGCCAGGCCGTTCGAGGCCGGGTTGGTGGATCACCGCACCGGCCTGCTCATCGAGCTGTACAACCCCGCCCAGGCGCCGCTCAAGGCCGTGCACATCCGCTTGCCTGCCAAGGGCCTGGTGCAGGTGCGCGACGCCGCCGGCAACGACACGCTGGTGCCGACGCCCACCAGCAGCATCGACCTGCCGGCCATCGACGGGGTGAGCGAGAGCAAGGTCTGGGTGTACTTCGACGCCGACTATTCGCAGATCCGCCAGGGTGGGATCAGCATCCGCGATGCCGACGGCAGCGCCGATATCCAGGTGACCCGCGAGGTGGTGGGGTTCCCGGCGCTGCTGGCGCGCTACAGCCAGGTGGTGGTCGCGGTATTTGCCGGGTTGGTGCTGGGGTTGCTGGCGTTGGCGTATGCGTGGCTGGGGCGTGCGAGGACAGCGAGTATTTCGCATCCCCTGTAGGAACGCTTGCTTGAAAAAGACCTGAATGATGACCAAAATATAGCGCTTGAATGAGGGCTATTATCATGCAGAACATCTTTGCCGACGTCACTGTCAGTGTCTCGGAATTAAAGAAGAATCCTACGGCAGTCATGGCCGATGCACAGGGGAAACCAGTGGCAGTCCTCAATCATAATCGCGTCATGGGCTACATGGTGCCCGCTGAACTCTACGAGGCGATGATGGAACGACTGGAAGACATCGAACTGGTGGCATTGGTCAAGGCGCGTGCAGGAGAGAAAGGCATCCCGGTCGAGCTGGATGACCTATAGGCTCGAGTTCCTGCCTTCGGCCTTGAAGGAGTGGGAGAAGCTGGGGCACATCGTGCGTGAGCAGGCCAGAAAGAAGCTCCGGCAACGCTTGCTCTCGCCCAAGGTCGGGGCGGATGCGCTGCGTGATTTGCCCAACCACTATAAGATCAAGCTCAGGGCCAGCGGCTATCGACTGGTCTACCGCGTCGAGGATGATCGGGTGGTGGTTGTGGTGGTGGCGATAGGCAAGCGCGAGCGCGGGCAGGCCTACCGCTCGGCTCACATTCGCTGAGCTCCTGCAGCATCCCAGCTAGCTCGTTGGTGTACAGGCCGACAGCAAGGCCTCGATGAACAGGCCTTCCGCACGGCTCATGCGCTGGTCCCTGTTCCACAGCAAGTGGATGTCCACATCGGCAATCCCCTCGTGCGGTGGCAGTTTCCACAACAACCCCGCGTCCACATCCGCCGCCACCACATGTTCGGGCAGGCAGCCGATGCCGAAACCGGCAATGACCAGGCGGCGCACCTCTTCCAGGCTCGGTGACGAGGCGACGATGCGCCCGGCGAAGCCCTGCTGGTCGCGGAAGATGGTCAGCGGCGAAAGCATGCCGCCGATCTGGTCGCTGGTAAAACTGACAAAGTTCTCCCGTTGCAGGTCGCCTTCGGCCTGGCCGAACAGCCTGTGGTGCTTGCCGCAGAAGAACGCGTAGCGCTGGCGCAGGAACAGCCGCTGCTCCAGCCGGGGCTGGGGCCGACGGTTGAGACTGAGCCCTGCGGTGGCAGTTTTTTCCTGCAGCGCGGCGACGATGTCGGAACTGCGCATCACGTCGATCTCAAGCTCCACCCGCGGATGCTGGCGGTGGAACTCGGCTAGAAAATCATCGAAGCCTTGGCTGACGATGCGGCTGATCATCAGCAGGCGCACCTTGCCCACCAGCTCGTCCGCCGGCTGCTCCAGCAAGCCACCGATCTGCGACATCTGCCCGTACACCTCGCCGGCCAGCTGAAACAGCTGCTCGCCCACCTCGGTCAGCACGAAACGCGGGCCGCGACGGGCGATTAGCTGGCGTCCGAGCTGTTCCTCGAGGCGCTTGAGTGCCTGGCTCACGGCCGGCTGGGTGAGGTGCAGGCGCGCGGCGGCGCGGCTGATCGACAGCTCCTGGCCGATGACGCGGAAGGTGCGCAGCAGGTTCCAGTCGAGGCGGTCGTTGAGCAGGCGCTCGGGCATGGTCGGACTCGATAATAAGCGTGGTTAATAGTTCGAATAATAAATAGAAATTTGAATTATAGGTGTTGGCGATGAATCATCTCCACCAGTGCGGGCCGCATCGCGGGGCAAGCCCGCTCTCACCGGTGTCTCCAGGCCTTGATGGAGACACAGGCCAGGTGGGAGCGGGCTTGCCCCGCGATGCGGCCGCCCAGGCGCCGCCAGAGCGCCACCGCGACCCGAAAACTCCTGCCAGAAAAACAACCAAAGGAGCCACCCATGAAGCCCGCCGCTTCGCCCCAACCGCGCCGTGCCGCCGCCGCCGCGTTCATCGGCACCATGATCGAGTGGTACGACTTCTACATCTATGCCACCGCCGCCGCGCTGGTGTTCGGCGCCTTGTTCTTTCCCTCCGACAACAGCCTGTTCAGCACCATGGCCGCCTTCGGCACCTTTGCCGTGGGCTTCTTCGCCCGCCCCCTGGGCGGCATCGTCTTCGGCCACATCGGTGACCGCATCGGTCGCAAGAAATCACTGGTCATCACTCTGCTGATGATGGGCGTGGTCACCGTGGCCATCGGCCTGCTGCCGACCTACGCGCAGATCGGCGCCACCGCGCCGGTGCTGTTGATCCTGCTGCGGGTGGTCCAGGGCATCGCCGTGGGTGGCGAGTGGGGCGGGGCGGTGCTGATGGCCGGCGAGCATGCGCCCAAGGGACGCCGCAATTTCTTCGCCTCGTTCGCCCAGCTGGGCAGCCCGGCGGGCCTGATCCTGTCGCTGCTGGCGTTCAGCGCGGTCACCCGCCTGCCGGAAGAAGACCTGATGAGCTGGGGCTGGCGCGTGCCGTTCCTGGCCAGCGCGCTGTTGTTGCTGGTGGGCCTGGCGATTCGCCTGGGGGTCAACGAATCGCCCGAGTTCCTCGCCAGCCGCGCGCAGGCCGAGAAGGCCCGGCGCAAGGAGCAGGCGCCAGTGCTGGAGGTGCTGCGCACCGCGTGGCGACCGCTGCTGCTGTGCATCGGCGCCAACACCCTGGGTATCGCCGGTGTCTATTTCACCAACACCTTCATGATCAGCTACACCACCCAGCAGTTGCACCTGGAGCGCTCGCTGATCCTCGAATGCCTGTTCTTCGTGGCGATCATCCAGTTCTGCGTGCAGCCCCTGGCGGCGTGGGTCTCGGAAAAGCTCGGCGCCACGCGCTTCCTGGCGCTCGTCGCGCTGCTGGCGATGGCCTCGCCGTATCCGATGTTCGTGCTGGTGAGCAGTGGCGAAGGCCCGCTGATCGTGCTCGGCATTGCCCTGGCGGCGGCGTGCATGGCGTCGTTCTACGCGGTGATCGCCGGGTATGTCAGCGGCATGTTCGACACCCGCGTGCGCTACACCGCCATCTCCCTGGCCTATCAGGTCTGCGGCGCCATCGCCGGGGGCCTGACCCCGCTGATCGGCACCTGGCTGGCGCACAGCTTCACCGGCCAATGGTGGCCGATGGCGGTCTTCTACAGCCTGATCGCCTGCACTTCCCTGGTCTGCGTGCTGGCGCTGACGCGCCGGTATGCCCGTAGCCGGCAGCTCGAGCTGGCCTGAATCTGGAGTATCCGCAATGTTGAAAAGCAATGGCGAGCGCCTGTGGGCGAGCCTGATGGCCATGGCCGAGGTCGGCGCCACCGCCCGTGGTGGCAGCTGCCGCCTGGCCCTGAGCGACGAGGACAAGGCCGGTCGCGAGCTGTTCGGCCACTGGTGCCGCGAGGCCGGTTTGAGCCTGAGCGTGGATGCCATCGGCAACCTGTTCGCCCGTCGCGCGGGCACCGATCCGCATGCCGCGCCGGTGATGATGGGCAGTCACCTCGACACCCAGCCCGAAGGTGGGCGTTTCGACGGCGTCTATGGCGTGCTGGCCGGGCTGGAAGTGGTGCGTCGCCTGAACGACCTGGGCATTCGTACCCGCAAGCCGCTGGAGATCGCGGTGTGGACCAACGAAGAGGGCGCCCGTTTCACCCCGGCCATGTTCGGCTCGGCGGTGTTCACCGGCACCTTGCCGCTGGCGCAGGCCCTGGCGATCCGCGATGCCGACGGCATCAGTGTCGCCGATGAACTGGCGCGCACCGGTTTTGCCGGCCAGCGTCCGCTGGGCGGCGCCGTGGATGCCTATTTCGAGGCACATATCGAACAAGGCCCGATTCTAGAGGACAACGCCAGGAGCATCGGCGTGGTCAGCGGCGGCCAGGCGATCCGCTGGCTCGACGTGACCGTCGAGGGCGTGGCCGCCCATGCCGGCACCACGCCGATGAAGCTGCGCAAGGATGCCTTGTACGGCGTGGCGCGGATGGTCCAGGCCATCGAGCAGCTGGCCACCGACTTCGCCCCCGAGGGCCTGACCACGGTCGGTGAGCTGAGCATCGCCAAGTCGTCGCGCAACACCATTCCGGGCGTGGTGCGCTTCACCCTCGACCTGCGTCATCACCGCGACGCGGCGATTGACGCGATGGAGCGCGACATCAGCCTGCAGCTGCAGGCCATCGCCAGCCAGCGCGGTCTCACCGTGCGCATCGAGCGCCACTGGGCCAGCCCGGCCACGCCGTTCGATGCCGAGTGCGTGGCCGCCGTGCAGCAGGCGGTGGATGGCCTGGGCTACAGCCAGCAGTCGATCGTCAGTGGCGCCGGTCATGACGCGATCCTGCTGGCGCGCTTCTGCCCGACGGCGATGGTGTTCATCCCCTGCGTCGGCGGGCTGAGCCACAACGAAGCCGAGGACGTGCTGCCCGAGGATGCCCGCCAGGGCGCCGATGTCTTGCTCAACGCCGTGCTGGCCCGTGCCGGCCAGGTTGCCGAAGGAGAGGCCTGATGCGCTGCTATTTCCACCCCGAACAATTGCTGCACCATCCGCGCAGCTACTACTCCCGTGGCGCGATGCGCACCCCGCAGGAGGTGCCCGAGCGCGCCCAGCGGCTGTTGCAGGCCGCCAAGGGCCTGGGCTTCGACATTCGCCAGCCTGCCGACGCCGGCCTCGCACCGCTCAAGGCCGTACACGGCGAGGCCTACCTGGGTTTCCTCGAGCAAGCCCATGCGCGCTGGAAGGAGGTGCCCGAGGACTGGGGCGACGAGGTCATGTCCAACATCTTCGTGCGCGAGCCCAACGCCCTGCGTGGCATCCTCGCCCAGGCCGGGCGCTACCTGGCCGATGGCAGCTGTCCGGTGGGTGAAGATACCTGGCGTTCGGCCTACTGGTCGGCGCAGAGCGCGGTGGCTGGCGCCCAGGCGATTCTAGATGGTGAACCCGCCGCTTACGCGTTGTGCCGGCCGCCGGGGCATCATGCCCGTTACGACGCCGCTGGCGGTTTCTGCTACCTCAACAATGCCGCCGTGGCCGCCCAGGTACTGCGAAGTCGCTACAACCGCGTGGCGATCCTGGACACCGACATGCACCATGGGCAGGGCATCCAGGAGATCTTCTACGAGCGCGACGATGTGCTGTATGTCTCGGTGCATGGTGATCCAACCAACTTCTACCCCGGTGTGGCGGGCTTTGCGGACGAGCGTGGCAAGGGCGCGGGGGAGGGCTGCAATCTCAATCTGCCAATGGCTCACGGAGCCAGCGAGGCGGATTTCATGGCGCAGCTCGCGGTTGCGCTGGATGCGGTGACAGCATTCGGCGCTGAGGCGCTGGTGCTATCGCTGGGCTTCGATATCTACGAGCTGGATCCGCAGAGCAAGGTGGCGGTGACGACCGACGGTTTTGCGCAGTTGGGGGAGCGGATACGAGCGCTGCGGTTGCCCTGCCTGATCGTGCAGGAAGGCGGGTATCACCTTGAGAGCCTGGACGCGAATGCGCGGGCTTTCTTCTGTGAAAAACGGGATTGGCGATAGGACTATCGCGGGGCAAGCCCGCTCCCACAGGTCGTAACGTAACGGTGGGAGCGGGCTTGCCCCGCGATTGCGTTGGTAGGGGTATTACACCCCGCCCCGACGAACGTGCTTGACCAGCACCTTCTCCAACAACTCCCACATCGCCGGGTCCGTACTGAACGCCACATTGAAGCGCATCCACCCGGTGGCCTTGGCATCGACCATGAACAGCTGCCCGGGCCCAAGCATGATGCCTTTCTCCAGGGCATCGTCCAGCAGTGCGGTGCTGTCGGGGATCGCGGGATGGCGGGTCCAGATATACATGCCCTCGTCTGATTCGATGAACAGCTCAAAGCCCAGCCGGTGCAGGTGCCGGCCCACTTCCTGGTGCGCCTCGGCCAGGCGCTGGCGCAGGCGTTTGAGGTGCTTGCGCCAACGGCCGTCGATGATCGCGGCGTACACCACCCGTTCCATCACCTGCGAGGTGGTCAGGCCCGAGCGCATCTTCAGGTGCAGCAGTTGCTGGGTCAGTTCGGGGTTGGCCAGCAGGTAGCCGACCCGCACGTTGGGCGAAATGCTTTTTGAGTAGCTGCCCACGTACACCACCTGCTGCAGGTGGTCGAGGCTGGCCAGGCAGGGTAGCGGGTCGGCGATCATGTCGGCGTAGAGGTTGTTCTCCACCAGGCGGAAACCATGCTGGCTGGCCAGCTGCAGCAGGCGGTGCAGTTGCGCCAGCGGGGTGCGCGAGCAGGTCGGGCTGTGCAGGTGCGGCTGGGTGAAGAACGCCGTGGGGCGGTGGTGGGCCAACAGGCGCTCGAGCTGGTCGAGGTCGTAGCCCGCCGGGGTGCGCGGCACGCCCACCAGGGTGGCGCCCTGGGTGCGCAGGATGCTCATCAGGTTGGGGTAGCCGGGGTCGTCCACCAGTACCACGTCGCCGGGGCGTATCAGGGTGCGCACGGCCAGGTCCAGGGCCTGGCTGGCGCCGTGGGTGAGCATCAGCTGCGCCGGGTTGGCGACGATCGACAGTTCCTGCTGCAGGTTCTGCGCGGTCAGCGCACGCAACTCCGGCAGGCCCAGGGGGTCGCCGTAGCCGGACAGCTCCAGCGGGCTGCCGGCCACCTGGCGCAGGCCACGACGCAGGCCTTCCTCATACATCCAGTCGTTGGGCAGCCAGCCGCAACCGGGCTTGAACGGCAACTGGCGGATCTCGAAGATCTGCTGCAGGTACCACTCGGAATTGAAGGTGGGGCGACTGGTGTCGACCTCGACGTTTTGCTTGTCCAGCAGCTCGTTCGCCGCACGATTGACGAAGAACCCCGCATTGCCCTTGCTTACCAGCAAGCCCTGGGCCACCAGCCGGTCGTAGGCCTCGACCACGGTGAAGGTGCTCACCGAGTAGGTCGAGGCAAACGCCCGGATCGACGGGACCTTTGCCCCGGGCTTGAGCGTCTGGTCGTCGATCAGCGCGCGCAGCCCGTCGATGATCTGGTTGACCAGCGGGGTGGAGGAGTCCGGATGGAGCTGGAGCATTCGGGGGCCTTCAGGTGTGCGCGGCGCCAGGCGCCTGCAGGGGTATCGCGGGTGTATTGCATCGGCGGCCTGTACAGTGCAGTGCGTTTTTCATGCCGCTGTGCATGGCTCTATGTGTTCGACATTTTTACATTACGTGTCAGATATAGCCAACACAGCACGTACCAGCGCCATGAATAATCACAACATCGCTGCTTTGCCGTCGGGGTTTGCCCTGCACCTTCCTTTCGCCTGGCCGGACGCCTCTCGTCCGTCCCCAGCATGGTTCAGTTCGTCCAGGGGATTGCCTCTGGCCGCGTAAGCAGGCCGCCACGGATGGCCTGCGTGTGCTCCGCACACCTCCCTGCCCGCAGTAGCACTGATGTACAGGTGAGACCGATAACCATCGGGGTTTCACAGTTTTTCCTTGGATAAAAAGAAGCACGGGGTAAATAACTGATGGACGCAACATCCACATCCACCACCGCGAAGGATGGGCACGAGAGCAAGCTCAGTGCCTCGCTCAAGTCGCGCCACCTGACGATGATGTCGATCGCCGGGGTGATCGGCGGCGCCTTGTTCGTCGGTTCCGGCAGCGTGATCCACAGCGCCGGCCCGGCCGCCGTGCTGGCCTATCTCGCCGGCGGCATCCTGGTGGTGCTGATCATGCGCATGCTCGGCGAAATGGCGACCTCCTCGCCGGACACCGGCTCGTTCTCCACCTACGCCGACCGCGCCATCGGCCGCTGGGCCGGCTTTACCATCGGCTGGCTGTACTGGTGGTACTGGGTGATCCTCATGGCCTGGGAAGCCTATGTGGCGGGCAAGATCCTGCACGGTTTCTTCCCCGACGTGAGCGTCAACGTGTTCGTGCTGGCCACGACGCTGGTGCTGATCACCGTCAACTTCTTCAACGTCAAGCACTACGGCGAGTTCGAGTTCTGGTTCGCGCTGATCAAGGTGGTGGCGATCGTCTGCTTCCTGGTGGTGTGCACCGCCGCGGTGATGAACATCTGGCAGTTCGGTGAAGTGCGCGGCGTCACCCACCTGACCGCCGAAGGCTTCATGCCCAACGGCATCACCACGGTGATCGGGGCCTTGCTGGGGGTGATGTTCGCCTTCCTCGGCGCCGAGATCGTCACCATCGCCGCCTCCGAGGCGAAGGACCCGGCCACCCAGATCGTCAAGGCGACCAACTCGGTGGTGTGGCGGGTGTGCCTGTTCTACGTCGGCTCGATCTTCCTGATCGTCTGCCTGGTGCCGTGGAACGACCCGCAGTTGGGCGTCTCCGGCTATGGCGCCTACCGCCGTACCCTGGAGCTGCTGGGCGTGCCGTATGCCGAGCTGCTGATGAACTTCGTGGTGCTGACCTCGGTGAGCAGCTGCCTGATCTCCGGCCACTACACCGCCTCGCGCATGCTATTCTCGCTGGCCCAGCGTGGCGACGCGCCGCGCCTGTTCAAGTTCACCCGCACCGGTACCGGCGTCCCGGTGAACGCGATCATCGGCTCGTGCCTGGTGGCGGTGTTCTGCGCGCTGATCAACTTCAGCGAGACCCTGCGGCCGAAAGACGTGCTGGAAACCCTGATGAACACCACCGGCATGATCGCCCTGCTGGTGTACCTGGTGATCGCCTTCTCGCAGCTGCGCATGCGCCGCAAGCTGATCGCCGAGGGCAAGGAAGTGCGCCTGAAGATGTGGCTGTTCCCGTGGCTGACCTACCTGGTGATCCTGTTCATCGTGGCGGCCCTGGTGACCATGGCCTTCATGCCTGACTACCAGATCCTGGTGATTTCCACTGGTATTGCCGCAGCCATCGTGGTGGCCATGGGCGTGGTGCACCAGATCCGTAGCGCCAAGCGGCACTGAGTGCGGTAGTGCCTCTGGCAATGGCCGGTCCTTCTCGAGGGATCGGCCGTTTTTGTTTGTGGGCAAAGCCTTGTTTGCCAGTCAGATCATCCTTACGTTGCAGCATGCCAACTTGGCTTATGCTGCACTCAATTGCCCCACGAGGAGTCGCCCATGACCTGGTCCGCCAACCAGTATTCGTTGTTCGAAGACGAACGTACCCGCGCCGTGCGTGATCTGCTGGCCGCCGTGCCGGCGCGGCCGGTGCGTCACGCCACGGACCTGGGTTGCGGTCCGGGCAACTCCACCGAGGTGTTGCTGCAGCGCTGCCCCGATGCCCAGGTCCTGGCCCTGGACAGCGATCCGGACATGATCGACAAGGCCCGGCAACGGCCACGGCTGAGCATTCCGCGGGTGCGCTGCGAGATTGGCGAGATTGCCAGCTGGACGGCCCCCGAGCCTCAGGACCTGATCCTGGCCAACGCGTCGCTGCAGTGGGTGCCGGACCACGCCAGCCTCTACCCGCACCTGGTGCGGCAACTGAGCGAGGGTGCCAGCCTGGCCGTGCAGACCCCCGACAACCTCGACGAGCCGGCGCACCGCCAGTTGCGCGAGATCGCCAGCCAGGGGCCCTGGGCCGGGAAGTTCGCCGATTTCAGCCTGCCGCCGCGGCACAATGCCGGTTTCTACTACGACCTGCTCAGCCCGCTGTGCGCGCGGGTGGATGTGTGGCGCACCACCTATCACCACCCGCTGGTCGGTGGCGCCGAGGCGGTGGTGGAGTGGTTCAAGGGCTCGGCGTTGCGGCCTTACCTGGCGCGGCTGGATGAGCAGGAGCAGGCGAGTTTCCTGCAGCTGTATTTGCAGGCCATGCAGCGTGACTACCCGCCGGCCAGCGATGGCCGGGTGTTGTTGCCGTTCCCGCGGTTATTCGTGGTGGCGACGCGCTAGGCGCCAGATCACGCAGGCGTAGATGCCCAGGTTGAGCAGTAGGACGACGGTGCCCAGCCACAGCTGGATCTGTGGGGTCAGGCCGGCGGGGTAGATGACCGGCCAGATGTAGTGTTCGACGAAACCGCCGTGGTAGCCGGCGTCGCCGGCGGCATTGCGCAGGTGGTTTTCCCAGTCGGTCAGGGGGCATTCCAGGTGCAGGCCTTCCACGGCCAGGCCCCAGGCGAGGGCGGGGAGGTGGATCAGCAGGGCGCGGCGGCGCCAGAGCACCAACAGGCCGCCGAACAGGACCAGCAGGATGAACGAGAGGTGGAACAGGACCAGGGTGTCGGCGGCCAGGCGGTAGAACATGGTGGGTGGGGCCTTGCTGTTGGATTTGGTTTAGTTTGTCATGGTTTTTTGTTTCTGGGTTTCTGGGTTTCTGAGGCTGGGCGGTTATTGTTTTGGTAGTTGTATGCGCATTCATTTGTGATGTCGACGCTTATTCACCTTTCCGCCCTTACGGCGGGTTACTTTGGTCTTAACTCGCCGTCCGCGGCCAAAGTAACCAAAGCCGCTGCGCTCCATTCATCCGGCCCTCCGCTTCGCTCCGGGTCCCCTCACTCCGGCCTTGCTCCCGGGAGGACCGCGCTGCAGGGCCCATCCTGGGCCCCAGCGCTTGACGGGCATCCATGCCCGTCACCTCCCTCCGCAAGACCTGCGTTCGGCCTCCTGAAGTCGCGAAGTTACGAGCGGCGCCTGAACTGGCGCAGCTGTCGCTAGTTGGAGGTTTAGTTAATCTCTCGATCGCATCGCGGGGCAAGCCCGCTCCCACGCAATAGTCGTCGTTATATATAACCCTGTAGGAGCGGGTTTGCCCCGCGAAAGGGCCGGAACAGCCAATGCATAACTAATTATAAAACAACTAACTTCGCATCTCCTGCTCTTGTTTTTGCTCTTGTTTTTGCTCTTGTTTTTGCTCTTGTTTTTGCTCTTGTTTTTGCTCTTGTTTTTGCTCTTGTTTTTGCTTCTAAGCGCGCAATAGTCCAGGCAACACCAATTGCGACTTCAGGAGGCCGAGCGGAGTTCTTGCGGAGGGAGGTGACGGCCATGGATGGCCGTCAAGCGCTGCGCCCCAGGATGGGGCGTTCAGCGCGGTCCTCCCGGGAGCAAGAACGGAGCGAGGGGACCCCGGAGCGCAGCGTAGGGGCCGGATGAACGGAGCGGAACGGTTTTGCCTACTTTTCCCAAGAGAAAAGTAGGCCGCCGTAAAGGCGGAAAGGTGACTAAATGTCGATATCTTCTACGAATGCGCATACAAAAACCAAAACAATCACTAAAGCCCCAGCCCCAGCCCCAGCCCTAAACCCCCTCCAAAACCATCTCCAAAAACGTAGCCACCACCCGCCGCGTCCTCTGCTCACTCAAACAAACCAACGTCTCAGTCAAATGCCGCCGACAATCCACAATCGGCAAAGCACAAACCCGCGCATCAGCCCCAAACTCCGCCGCCGAAACAACCCCAACGCCAATCCCCACCACCACCGCCTCCCGCGCCGCCTCACGCCCCTCGACCTGGATCGCCGGCCGAATCCGCAACCCGGCCCGCTGCATCTCTTCCTCCAGCGTCTGCCGCGTCACCGACCCCGGCTCACGCAGCACCAACGGCGTGTCGTCCAGGTCCGCCAGGCTGATCTGCCCCCGGCTAGCCCACGGATGGTTGTGCGAGACGAACGCCACCATCGGGTCACGCCGCATCGGCACGCAGAACAACCGCTCATCATCGACATCGCGCCCGAGCAAGGCCAGGTCCGCCTGGTAGCTGAACAGCCGGGCCAGCGACTCGTCGGTGTTGCCGGTCTCGATCTTCACCTGGATCCCCGGATAGCGCTGGCAGAACCGGGCGATCTGCGGCAGCACGTGCACCGGCGCGTCCACCGCCAGGGTCAGGCTGCCGGTGTGCAGGGCGCGGGAGTCCTGCAGCAGCTCCACGGCCTCGGCCTCGCAGGCGAACAGGCGCTGGGTCACGCCCAGCAAGCGCTCGCCCAGGTCGGTCAGTTGCACCGAGCGCTTGTTGCGCTGGAACAGCAGCACGCCGAAGCGCTCCTCGAGCTTGCGCACCTGGTCGGACACCGCCGGCTGGGTCAAAAACAGCTTTTGCGCCGCACGGGTGAAGCTGCCCTGTTCGGCGACCGCATGAAAGGCCTTGAGTTGAGCATGGGAGACCGACATCGAACACTCCACTTAAAAGCTGGGCTTATGTGTGAAATACGATAAATCGATTTTATTTATCAGTCAGCAGCTGTTTCCATGTGTTTCAACCCGACCACGGTGCCACGAGCAGCGACATGTCGGCCATGGCGGCACCACCGCCATCTGACCAGGTGACGTCCCTCCGTCACGCAGTGCGCAACACAACAACAAGACAGGCGTTTCTTCACATTCTGCCGGCACACTCAAGCAAGAGGTCAGAGTCAATGAACCAATCCCTGGGCGCCATCAAGCGTTGGCGCGTGCAGATCTTCGCGATCACCTGGCTGGCCTATGCCGCCTTCTACTTCACCCGCAAGGCCTTCTCGGTGGCCAAGCTCGGCATCGGCGAGGATCCGAATTTCATGCTCGACAAGGCCGCCATGGCCAACCTCGACGCGATCTACCTGGCCGCCTACGCCGTGGGCCAGTTCACCTGGGGCATGCTCGCCGACCGCTTTGGCCCCCGCGTGGTGGTGCTGGGCGGGTTGCTGATCTCGGCGGCCGCCGCAGTGGTGATGGGCAGCTACGCGACCTTCCCGATCTTCGCTACTTGCATGTTGATCCAGGGGCTTGCGCAGTCCACCGGCTGGGCGGGGCTGTGCAAGAACATCGGCAGTTTCTTCCCGGCCTCCCAGCGCGGACGGGTGCTGGGGCTGTGGAGTTCGTGCTACGCCTTCGGTGGCCTGGTGGCCTCGCCGTTCGCCGGCTGGTGGGCCTACACCCTGGTCGGCACCTGGCATGCGGCATTCTTCTCCAGCGCCGTGGTGGTGGCCGCGGTGGCGGTGCTGTTCTTCGTTTTCCAGCGCAATAAGCCCGAGGACGTCGGCTTGCCGGCGGTAGAGCCCGAGCCGCAGAGCATGGCCCCAGGGGGCAATCTGTGCAGCGTCTGGGCGCCGCTGCGCGAGATCCTGCGCAACCGCACGGTGCTGACCCTGGGCCTGGCCTATTTCATGTTGAAACCGGCGCGCTACGCCATCCTGCTGTGGGGCCCGGTGATCGTCTTCGAGCAGATGCCGTCGGTGGGCAAGGTCGGCGCGGCGATCATCCCCACGGCCTTCGAACTGGCCGGGCTGCTCGGGCCGATCCTCATCGGCCTGGCCTCGGACAAGCTGTTCGGCGCCCGGCGCATGCCGGCCTGCGTGATCAGCCTGGTGCTGCTGACCCTGACCCTGGCCGGCTTCATGGCGGCGATGCACAGCGGCAGCGTGCTGCTGGTGGTGGCCTTGCTGTTCGTGATGGGCCTGACCCTGTACGGCCCGGACTCGATGATCAGCGGCGCCGCGGCCATCGACTTCGGCACGGCCAAGGCCGGCGCCACCGCAGCCGGCTTCGTCAACGGCTGCGGCTCGGTGGGCGCGGTGCTCGGTGGGCTTCTGCCCGGCTACTTCGACAGCGTCACGGTGTTCATCGTCTTCGCCGGCACCGCGCTGTTCTCCGCCCTGGTGCTGCTGCCGCACTGGAACAGCCGACCAGCGACCGCCGTGCAGGCCAATGACGTGGCACCCAATACCAGCATGGCGATCAAGCCACTGCGTACTTAAAGGAAAGCGAGTAGATGAGACCCTTCTGGCTGCAACAGGCCCTGGACCAGGAAGACGAGGCGCTGTGCCCGCCGCTCGCCGGTGACGTGCGCTGCGATGTGTGCATCGTCGGTGGTGGCTACACCGGCCTGTGGACCGCGCTGATGATCAAGGAGCAGGCGCCGCAGCTGGAGGTGCTGCTGCTCGAGGCGGATATCTGCGGCGCCGGGGCCAGCGGGCGCAACGGTGGCTGCGCGCTGTCCTGGTCGGCCAAGTACTTCACCCTCGAGCGGTTGTTCGGGGTGGCCGAGGCGGTGCGCCTGGTGCGCGAGTCCGAGCGCAGCATCGGTGCCATCGGCGAGTTCTGCGCGGCCAACGGCATCCGCTGCGACTACCGCATGGACGGCACGCTCTACACCGCCACCAACCAGGCCCAGCTCGGTGGCACCGATGCGGTGATCGCCGCGCTGGAGCAGCAGGGCATCAATTCGTTCCAGCGCCTGGCACTGGAGCAGGTTCAGCGCCTGGCCGGCTCCGAACGGCACCTGGAAGGTTGGTATTCGCCGGCCGCGGCCACGGTGCAGCCGGGACGGCTGGTACGCGGCCTGCGCCGGGTGGCCTTGCAGCGCGGCGTGCGCATTCACGAGGGCACGGCGATGACTGGCCTGGAACATGGCGCGCCGGTGCAGGTGCGCACCCGCGCCGGCACCGTCCGCGCCGACCGTGTGGTGCTGGGCCTCAATGCCTGGATGGCGCGGGCCTTCCCGCAGTTCGAGCGCAGCGTGGCGATCGTATCCAGCGACATGGTGATCACCGAGCCGTGCCCCGAGCTGCTGCGCCGGATCGGTCTGGACAGCGGCGTCAGCGTGCTCGACTCGCGGATCTTCGTGCACTACTACCACAACACCTCCGATGGTCGGCTGATGCTCGGCAAGGGCGGCAATACCTTCGCCTACGGCGGGCGCATGCTGCCGGTGTTCGACCAGCCGTCGCCTTACCAGCCATTGCTGCGCGAGAGCCTGGCCGAGTTCTTCCCGGCGCTGGCCGAGGTGCCACTGGCGGCGAGCTGGAACGGGCCGTCGGACCGCTCGGTGACCGGGCTGCCGTTCTTCGGTCGGCTCGATGGGCAGGGCAATGTGTTCTACGGCTTCGGCTACTCGGGCAGCGGGGTCGGGCCGTGCCACATGGGCGGGCAGATCCTGTCGTCGCTGGCACTGGCGCAGGACAACGCCTGGACCCGCTCGCCGCTGGTCAAGGGTCCGCTGGGGCAGTTCCCGCCGGAGCCGGTGCGCTACCTGGGTTCGTTGCTGGTGCGCAATGCCATCCGCCGCAAGGAGCGCGCCGAGGACCGTGGCGTGCGACCGCGGCGGCTGGACGTACGCCTGGCGAAGTTCGCGGCGGCGGCGGGGAAGGCGGACAAGGGCTGAAGCCGACGCGATTTCTTGTCGAACCCGGTGCGCAGGGCGTATAAACTCTCCCCACTTTAAGGCCGGTCGCTTCCTGAACCGGCCGCGGAAACAAAGAGAGTCGATATGGGCGCACAGTGGAAAGCCAAACATAGAGAAACAGCGGCCAATGCCAAAGGCAAGATCATGGGCAAGCTGGCCAAGGAGATCCAGATCGCTGCCAAGTCCGGTGCCGACCCGGACATGAACCCGCGCCTGCGCCTGGCCATCGTCCAGGCCAAGAAAGCCTCGATGACCCGTGAGACCCTGGAGCGCGCGATCAAGAAGGGCGCGGGCCTGGACGGCGAGGCCGTGCAGTACCATGCCGTCAGCTACGAAGGCTTCGCCCCGCACCAGGTGCCGCTGATCGTCGAGTGCCTGACCGACAACATCAACCGCACCGTTGCCCAGATCCGCGTGCTGTTCCGCAAGGGCCAGCTGGGTGCCAGCGGTTCGGTGGCCTGGGACTTCAACCACGTCGGCCTGATCGAGGCGACCCCGGAAGGCGACGCCGACCCGGAAATGGCGGCCATCGAAGCCGGCGCCCAGGACTTCGAGGACGGCGAGGAAGAGGGTTCGACCCTGTTCATCACCGACACCACCGACCTGGACGCCGTGCAGAAAGCCCTGCCGGAGCATGGCTTCACCGTCACCTCGGCGAAGATCGGCTACACCCCGAAGAACCCGGTGAGCGCCGCTAGCTTGAGCGCCGAAGCGCTGGCCGAGGTCGAGGCCTTCCTCGAGGCGATCGACGAGAACGAGGACGTGCAGAACGTCTATGTCGGCCTGACCGACTGATCCGCGCGTCATCCTCGCGGGGCAAGCCCGCTCCCAGCATAACGTTGGGAGCAGGCTTGCCCCGCGATCATTTCCGGACCTGTGCCATGCACCCCACCTTCGCCTCCCTCAGCCTCGCCCACCTTCGTACCCTCGACTGCCTCCTGCAACTGAAGAACCTCAGCCACGCCGCTGAGCGCCTGGGCTGCAGCCAATCGGCCCTGAGCCGCCAGCTGGCCAGCCTGCGCGAGGCCTTCGACGACCCGCTGCTGGTGCGCCAGGGCCGTGGCTATGTGCTCAGCGAGCACGCCGAGGCGCTGGTCGAGCCGTTGCGCCAGGTGCTGGAGGAACTCAACGCCCTGCGCCAGCCCGCGGCGTTCGACCCGGCGCGCTGCGAGCGGCGCTTCTGCCTGGCGGCCTCCGACTATGTGGCCGAACACATGCTGCCGCAGCTGGTGAAGGTGTTGGAGCAGGAAGCACCGGGGGTGTCGCTGGAGTACCGCACCTGGCAGGCCGGGCAGTACGCCTTGCTCGCCAGCGGCGAGATCGACCTGGCCACCACGCTGTTCGACGAGTCGCCGCCCAACCTGCATGGCCGGTTGCTGGGCGAGGACCGGGCTGTGTGCCTGATGCGCCACGACCATCCGCTGAGCGCCCGCGCCGAGCTGAGCCAGGACGACTACCTGGCCTTCAAGCACGTGCGGGTGTCCGGGGGCGGCGACAAGGACAGCTTCATCGACCGTCATCTGCGCGCCCAGGGGCTGCAGCGGCGCATCAGCCTGGAGGTGCCGTTCTTCAGCGCCATGGTCCAGGTGCTTGGCAATGGCCAGGCCCTGGCCACGGTGCCCGAGCACATCGCCCGGCAACTGGCGCGGCTGCATGGCCTGAGCTGGCGGCCGATGGGCTTCATTGATCACACCCAGCGCTACTGGGTGGTGTGGCACCAGCGCCTGCAGGCCTCGGCCGAGCACCGCTGGTTGCGCAACCGGGTGTTCGAGGTGTGGCGCCAGTCGCAGTTCGGCGTGCGGGGTGGGCATGCGCCTTCGCCATAGCAGCTATGCGCGAAGCGGGGTTATTCGCAAGCCGGCAGGCGCCTAGACTGCGGGCATTGTGTTGCCTGTGCCGGCCCTATCGCGGGGCAAGCCCGCTCCCACAGGATTGCGCGGTCCCTGTAGGAGCGGGCTTGTCCCGCGAAAGGGCCGGAACAGGCAGCGGACACCTCTCAGGAGAACGCGCATGACCCCAGAAGAGTTTCGCCAGTACGGTCACCAACTGATCGACCTGATCGCCGACTACCGCCAGACCGTCGGCGAGCGTCCGGTCATGGCCCAGGTCCAGCCGGGCTACCTCAAGGCCGCCTTGCCTCAGGGCGCGCCGCAGCAGGGTGAGCCGTTCGAAGCCATCCTCGCCGACGTCGACAAGCTGGTGATGCCCGGCCTGTCCCACTGGCAGCACCCGGACTTCTACGGCTACTTCCCCTCCAACGGCACCCTGTCGTCGGTGCTCGGCGACTTCCTCAGCACCGGCCTGGGCGTGCTCGGCCTGTCGTGGCAGTCCAGCCCGGCGCTGAGCGAGCTGGAGGAAACCACCCTCGACTGGCTGCGCCAGCTGCTGGGCCTGAGCGGGCAGTGGAGCGGGGTGATCCAGGACACCGCCTCGACCAGCACCCTGGTGGCGCTGATCAGCGCCCGCGAGCGCGCCACCGACCACGCCCAGGTGCACGGCGGCCTGCAGGCCCAGGCCAAACCGTTGATCGTCTATGTCAGCGCCCACGCCCACAGCTCGGTGGACAAGGCCGCGCTGCTGGCCGGTTTCGGCCGCGACAACATCCGCCTGATCCCCACCGACGCCCGCTACGCCATGCGTCCGGAGGCCCTGCGCGAAGCCATCGAGCAGGACCTGGCCGCCGGCAACCAGCCCTGCGCCGTGGTCGCCACCACCGGCACCACCACCACCACCGCGCTGGACCCGCTGCGCCCGATCGGCGAGATCGCCCAGGCCAACCAGCTGTGGCTGCACGTGGACTCGGCCATGGCCGGCTCGGCGATGATCCTCCTGGAATGCCGCTGGATGTGGGACGGCATCGAGCTGGCCGACTCGGTGGTGGTCAACGCCCACAAGTGGCTGGGTGTGGCCTTCGACTGCTCGATCTACTACGTGCGCGATCCGCAGCACTTGATCCGGGTGATGAGCACCAACCCCAGCTACCTGCAGTCGGCGGTCGATGGCGAGGTAAAGAACCTGCGCGACTGGGGCATCCCCCTGGGCCGTCGGTTCCGTGCGCTGAAACTGTGGTTCATGCTGCGCAGCGAAGGGGTCGAGGCCCTGCAGCAACGCCTGCGTCGTGACCTGGAAAACGCCCGCTGGCTGGCCGCCCAAATCGAGTCGACGGCGCAGTGGGAAGTGCTGGCGCCGGTGCAGTTGCAGACCCTGTGCATCCGCCATCGCCCGGAGGGCCTTGAAGGCGAGGCGCTGGATGCCCACACCCGCGGCTGGGCCGAGCGCCTCAACGCCTCGGGCGATGCCTACGTGACCCCGGCGACCCTTGACGGACGCTGGATGGTGCGGGTGTCGGTGGGGGCGCTGCCGACCGAGCGCGAGCATGTCGAGCGGCTTTGGACTCGGTTGCAGACGGTGGTGGCCGAGTAACGCGGCAAACGCAAGCGCTGGACCCTGTCGCGGGGCAAGCCCGCTCCCATGTATTTGTGGGGGCGGGCTTGCCCCGCGATACGTTCAGCAAGGCTGACAGAGCGAGGCTATTACCCCCCAATAGCGCCTCTATTAGACCTCTGCCCAGGCTCGACTAGTCTTTCTGCTGGTTCCGCGAAAAGCCGGTGCACAGGCGTGCCCGGCCACAACTGATGAGGAGTGGCGCGCTTTCGGGCGCACCTGTTCCAACACCTGGCAGCGAAAATACAAGAACGCCCGGAAATCTGAATTGAACCGACCCAAAAGGTAGAAGCAGATGGCGAACGAATCGAAATGCCCGTTCCATCAGACCGCCGGTGGCGGCACCAGCAACCGTGACTGGTGGCCTGACCAGCTCAACCTGAAGATCCTCCACCAGCACTCCAGCAAGTCCGACCCCATGGACCCGGACTTCGACTACGCCAAGGCGTTCAAGAGCCTCGACTTCCAGGCCCTGAAAAATGACCTGAGCGCCTTGATGACCGATTCACAGGACTGGTGGCCGGCCGACTTCGGCCACTATGGCCCGCTGTTCATTCGCATGGCCTGGCACAGCGCCGGCACCTACCGTATCGGCGACGGCCGTGGCGGCGCCGGCTCCGGCCAGCAGCGCTTCGCTCCGCTCAACAGCTGGCCGGATAACGTCAGCCTGGACAAGGCCCGGCGCCTGCTGTGGCCGATCAAGCAGAAGTACGGCAACAAGATCTCCTGGGCCGACCTGATCGTGCTCACCGGCAACGTCGCCCTCGAGTCCATGGGCTTCAAGACCTTCGGCTTCTCAGGTGGTCGCGCCGATGTGTGGGAGCCGGACGAAGACGTGTATTGGGGCTCGGAAAAAGTCTGGCTCGGTGGTGACACCCGCTACGGCAAGGCCGAGGCCCCGGGCAAGGGCGACCTGGTGGCCGAGCCGGCCAAGCGCCCGGAAGAGCAGGGCCGCAACCTGGTGGGCGAGCGCAACCTGGAGAACCCGCTGGCCGCCGTGCAGATGGGCCTGATCTATGTAAACCCGGAAGGGCCGGAGGGCAATCCTGATCCGGTCGCCTCGGGCAAGGATATTCGTGACACCTTCGGCCGCATGGCCATGAACGATGAAGAGACCGTGGCGCTGATCGCCGGTGGCCACGCCTTCGGCAAGACCCACGGTGCCGGCCCCGCCGACAATGTCGGCGCCGAGCCGGAAGCCGCAGGCCTGGAGCAGCAGGGCTTTGGCTGGCACAACAAATTCGGTACCGGCAAGGGCGGCGACACCATCACCAGTGGCCTGGAAGTGATCTGGACCTCGACTCCGACGAAGTGGAGCAACGAGTACCTCAACAACCTGTTCAACTTCGAGTGGGAACTGACCAAGAGCCCGGCCGGTGCCCACCAGTGGCGGCCGAAGGACGGCAAGGGCGCGGGGACCGTGCCCGATGCCCACGATCCCGGCAAGAAGCACGCCCCGTCGATGCTGACCTCCGACTTGGCGCTGCGCTTCGACCCCATTTACGAACCCATCGCCCGGCGTTTCAAGGACAACCCCGACCAGCTCGCCGACGCCTTCGCCCGTGCCTGGTACAAGCTGATCCACCGTGACATGGGTCCGCTGGCCCGCTATCTCGGGCCGGAGATGCCCAACGAGGAGCTGCTGTGGCAGGACCCGCTGCCCAAGGCCGGCCCTCAGCCGGGCGACGCTGATATCGCCGCGCTAAAGGCCAAGGTGCTGGCTTCGGGGCTGAGTGTCCCTGAACTGGTTTCCGCCGCCTGGGCCTCGGCCTCGACCTTCCGTGGTTCCGACAAGCGCGGTGGCGCCAACGGCGCGCGGTTGCGTCTGGCTCCGCAGAACGGCTGGACGGCGAATCAGGGCCTGGACAAGGTGCTGACGGCACTGGAGAAGATTCGCAGCGAGGGCGGTAACAAGATCTCCCTGGCCGACCTGATCGTACTGGCCGGCAGCGCGGCGGTGGAGAAGGCGGCCAAGGATGCCGGGCACAACATCAGCGTGCCGTTCCATCCGGGGCGCGTCGATGCCTCGCAGGAGCAGACTGACGTCGAGTCGTTCGCCGTGCTCGAGCCGCTGGCCGACGGTTTCCGCAACTTCAGCAAGGCCCGCTACAGCGTCAAGGCCGAGAAGCTGCTGCTGGACAAGGCCCAGCTGCTGACGCTCACCGCACCGGAGCTGACCGTGCTGATCGGCGGCCTGCGGGTGCTGGGTGCCAACCATGGCGGCAGCAAGGACGGCGTGTTCACCGACAAGGTCGGCGTGCTCAGCAACGACTTCTTCCGCAACCTGCTGGACATGGGCGTGGAGTGGAAGCCGACCTCGGCGGACAACGAAGCGTTCGAGGGCCGTGATCGCAAGACCGGCCAGCTGAAATGGACCGCCAGCCGGGTCGACCTGGTGTTCGGCTCCCATGCGCAGTTGCGTGCCTTGAGCGAGGTGTATGGCAGCAGCGATGCCAAGGACAAGTTCGTCAAGGACTTCGTGGCGGCGTGGGTGAAAGTCATGGAGCTGGACAGGTTCGACCTGGCCTGAGGAAAGGCCCCAGGGCTATCACCTACAGGTCTTGGGATACCCCAGGCTGGTCGTTGCCTGGGGTGTCCTCATGCAATGAAGCCTGAGACGTCTCCGGCAACGCCAACCCGCCCACCAACGCCAGCAAGGCAATCACCACCAGGTAGAACGCCGGTGCCAGGCGGCTGCCGCTCTGTTCGATCAGCCAGGTCGCCACCAGCGGCGCGGTGCCGCCGAACAGGGTGTAGGCGACGTTGTAGGTGATCGCCGAGGCGGTGTAGCGGCTGCGGGTGGGGAAGCATTCCGACAGTAGCGCGGCGGTGACCACGCCGCTCATCAGCGCGCCGATGGCCAGCAGGATCACCCCCAGCAATGCCCCCGACAGCGAACCGGAACTGGCCAGCCAGTAGGCGGGGAACACCGCGAGCATCACCCACAGGCAGGTGAAGCCGATGGTCCGGCGCCGGCCGACGCGGTCGCTGAAGGCACCCGCCAGCGGACAGCCGGCTGCGGCGAACAGCAGGGCCACGGTCGAGACCAGCAGCGCCTGGGCGCGGTTGAGGTGGCCGACCGTCTGCAGGTAGGTGGCGAAGTAGGTGGTGAACATGTAGAACGACAGCGCCGTCAGCGAGATGAACGCGCCGAGGTTGCGGATGGTCCGGCCGTGGTGGCGCAGGGTATCGCCCAGCGGGGAATGCGCGTGGGCCTTGCCTTCGGCCAGCGCCTGGCGAAACGCCGGGGTCTCCTCCATGCGCCAGCGCAGGTACAGGCCCACCAGGCCCAGCGGCGCGGCGACCAGGAACGGCACGCGCCAGCCCCAGGTATTCATCGCCTCGGGCGTGAGGCTGGCCTCCAGGCCGTAGGCGATGACCGCCGCGCAGGCGAACGCGGAGAAGGTCGAGACCGGCACGAAACTGCCGTAGAACGCTCGTCTGCCTCGCGGTGCGTGTTCCATCAGGTAGGCGCAGGCACCGGCGTATTCGCCGCCCGCGGAAAACCCCTGCAGGCAGCGGGCGAGGGTGAGCAGTACCGGGGCCAGCACACCGATGCTGGCGTAGGTCGGCAGCAGGCCGATCAGGGTGGTGGAGCCGGCCATCAGCAGGATGGTCAGCGAAAGGATGCGCTTGCGTCCGAGCCGGTCGCCCAGCGCGCCGAACACGATACCACCGAGCGGGCGCAGGGCGAAGGCCACGGCGAACACGGCGAAGGTCTTGAGCAGGGCGACACTGGCGTCTTCGCTGGCGAAGAACTGGCTGGCGATCAGCGTGGCGAGAAAACCGTAGACGGCGAAGTCGAACCATTCGACGAAATTACCGATGGCCGAGGCGGCGATTACCCGCCGCAAGGTGGCGGGCGGGACCTCATGGGGGATGGACATGGATGCTCTCCGTTGCGCTGGGCAGACTGGGCGGATGCGGCGCGCTCGGGGTGCGCCGTCGTTGTTCTCGGACCAGTAGACAAGCGGCAAGAGGTGGAGGCTTTGTCGTAGACGACATCGGGTTATCCGTTACGACCACACCTGGGGCTCAACGGACGGAGCACTTGCATCGGTTCTCGCCCGAAAGATCGAGGACAGGGCCGTTCAGGGGGCGCGAGCGCTCTAGGGTGGCGAATTGCGGATGCCCGATGGGTTTGGCTGGTGGCACTTTGATGGTAATTTGGCAGGCAATCAATTTCTGGTCTGCCTGACAGGTTTCTGGCGGGTGGCCACCTACTCATGGAAAGAGGTCGACATGGTATCGGTTCCCCATCAATTGATTCTGTTTGGTCCTCCGGGCACCAGCAAAAGTCATCGTGCCCGCATGTACAAGGCTCGTGAGCTGGGTGCCGACGACCACAACATCATCCCTGTCACCTTTCATCCTGAGTACAGCTATGGCGAGTTCGTCGCCCGGGTGCTTCCCCTGACTAACGCTGACCATCGGATCGAGTACAGGGTGCATGCCGGCCCGCTGATCCAGGCACTGACGCGTGCGTATGCCGAGCTGGAAAAAGAAACGCCCGGGAAGGTGTTGTTGTTGATCGACGAGATCAACCGGGGTAACTGCGCTGAGATCTTCGGCGATATCTTCCAATTGCTGGACAGGGACGATGAGGGATGGTCGAGCTATTCGACCACCGTGTCCGAGGTGATCTGCTCGGCATTGAAGGCTTCAATGGGCGCCGTCACTACCACGCAAAGCATTCTGCAGCAGAAACTGCGCGAGGGGCTGGAGCACAACCGGCTCATGTTGCCGCCGAACCTGCACATGATCGGGACCATGAACACCAGTGACGAGTCGATCTTCTTCATGGACTCGGCATTCAAGCGCCGCTGGCATTTCGAGTTTTGTCGGGTCCACCTGGGCGAGTCGGCCGAGGAGCGTATCCAGGCCGATGCCTTGATTCCGTCGGCCGAACCGGTTCGCTGGGAGGCATTTCTCAAGGCGTTGAATGACTATATCCGCAAGACCTGCACGGCCCCCCAACTGGATGACAAGCTGGTCGGGCCATGGTTCATCAAGGCGCGCCCGCCCCGCAAAGGCAAGGTGCACGAGCTTCAGGACGCAGATGCCTGGAACAGGCTGCGATCGCTTGCCAACAGCGTCACGGAGCCTGGGGCCGGAGGTGATAACAGTGCGTCGTTCGAAAACAACGTCTTGGCATTCACCAGAAACTGCAGCAAGGCGACGCAGGACAGGATCCTGAAACTGGCCGGCTATGATGAGGGCGCCACGCGCAAGTTCAAGGCCATTCTTTCCGAAGGCACCGGCGCCTATCCGTACTACCTGACCAAGGCGGACGCTGGCAGTAAAGGGCTTACCATCCTGAAGTTCCTGGAGGCGTTGCAGGAGCTGGAGGCGGAAGTCGATGAGCCTTGTATTCAGCGAGCCGATATCGCCGGCAAGTTGTGCCTCTACCTTTGGGACAATGTCTACGCGCGCGACAAGACGCCTCTTGCAGAGCTGGTCGGCATGAATCGACAGACGTTGCGCACGTTCGACCAGTTCGTCGATCGGCTCGATACCTTCATCGGCAACCTGATGAAGCTTCCTTCAGCTGTTGCCAAAGGCGAGGAGTCTTGAGCCAGGATGCTATGCGAAGCGCTTGAAATCGTCGAAGGCGAACAGGACATTGGCCTGTTCCTGAGCGCCGAAGGACGCCCTCTGCTCAAGGTGCCTCATGGTCTCGACTGCAGCGGGTTGTCGCCTACCGCAGTCTTTTCGCTGCTTTACCGCATGTTTGCCGTGTTTCGCCGCACCGGGCATGGCGAGCGAATCATGGCGGCCAGGGATGGCGTGGAGCGGCATGGCAAAGGTGGTGCGCAGGCAGCGGGCAAAGGGGCGGGGTTTGTCGACATGCTGGCATTCGACGAGCTGTTCGATGAGGTGGACCCTCGCAGCATAGTGTCCTTGCATGCGCATCCTGGCATGACGTCTGCTCAGGACGTCCAGCGACTCGACCGGCACCTGTCCCGTGCGCTCTTCGACGAAGGCGACATCCCGTATCTGGACCGGGTACCAGGCATGCGTCGGACAATGGGCCTGGGCAAACAGGCAATCGTGGGGCTCTATTGTTTTCTGGCGCGGGACTTCTACCAGCACCTGCTGCAGGTGGATCTTCAGTGCGCCTGGGGCAGTTTCTTCCGTGATGGAATAGCCCTGGCGGAAGACTTCCAGCACCGCTATCTGGCGACGGACGACTCGCTCTACCTGGGTGATGCCGAGCAGATCAAGCACTGCCGCGAGCGGCTCAGCCACTTGTTGTGGCGCATCGACCGCCAGGCCACGCCAAGGGATGCCACCTACTGCCGGTTGCATGATGCCCTGGCGCGCTACCTGCAGGGTGCGAGCAGCGTGGAGCAGGCTCCTGGCCTGGTTTGGGGCGTACAAGGATTCTGGGCGGTATGGGAGTCGATGTGCCTGTGTCATGCCTTGGCCGAAAATGCCGACACCACCATCCACAACTGTGACTTCGAGCATCTGCCACGCGGGGTTTGCGGTCCCAGGGACATGGCGCGCTGGCAAGGGGCGCAGCGCTTGGTGTTCTCGCGCAACCATCTGCATCGGCGCCCCGACCTGGTGGTGAACGCTGGCGAGCGGTGGCGTGTGGTCGACTTCAAGTATTACCCGCAACCCCTTTGGCAGCGGCCGAAGGAGAAGGAGGACGAGCCACCGACCAAGGAAGAGCGGGATTTCACCAACCTGGAAATCTACGCGTTGCTGCTGCGCTGCCATCTTTCCGCGACGGCGTCGGGCGAACCGCCCATTGCCCTGGAAATGTGGCTGCCGGGTCGCGCCTTCGAGGTGCATGCACTGCAAGCGACCCCAGCCTGGGACCCGCCATTGTCCGTGCACTTGCTGCAAACCAGTGTCTTGCTGGAACGCTACGCGAGTCTTTACCAGTCGATGGCGCTGCGCAGCGAGGGCGCTGTGTTCAACCGTAGATCTCCCGCTCCAGTGCCTTGATCTGTTCGTGCAGGTCTTCGTTTACCGGGGCAGGTATGCAGCCACCCATGAAGAAGTAGCCTTTGCCCTTGTCACGGAACTTGTCGAACGGGCAGTTGGCAATGGTGATGACCGTGCGGTTCTTGCTGATGTAGGCCTCGGCAATATCCGCCAGGGCCTGGCTTTTGCCACTGCCGTTTTCGCCGATGAGGATCGAGAGGGGGCAATCGTAGTCGAAGTCGTGCAGTCGGGTACGCATGGAGAATCCTTTCCTGGGATCGGCAATCGGGGCCGTTCGCGAGCGGGCAGCATACGTTGAGTGATGGCTTTACGCCATTTATTGCCTCCCTCAAGCCTGTCCGTCGACCGGTTTATTGCCGATCACAGCCGGCCGGTATTGGCCAGGTCTGGACAGGGCGCTGGTCTTTCAGGGCCTCCGGCACCTCTATCGGTGCCTCGCCCGGGCCGAGCAACGCCTCGATTTCACGAACGCTGCGTAGGTACGGGTCGAGATCGGTGCCCAGCCCGGCCTGGTGCGGGATCCACCAGGCGATGACCTGGGGCTGGCCCTGGTCATCCTCGGTCAGCAGCACCTTCCAGAACACCTCGGGCGTGGCGATGCCGTGGGACGTGACAAAGGCATCGTTGTCCAGTGCAGCGCCGGCATGGCCGAACACCACGCCACCGATCACCGTCACCGGGTGCAGGTCGCGGTAGCACTCGGTGAGCAGCTCGGTCTGGTACCAGGTGCGGCTGTTGTGCGAGGCCAGTTGTGGGACGATGTTGCTCATGAGGTTGGAGGCATCCATCGCCGCGCGGTCATCGTCGAAATGATTGTTGGCCGCCAAGTGTCCGCGGTGGTAACCCTTGGGCATCGAGTAGGCCTTGGCCGAGAACTGACCCCTGCAGCCCTCGGGCAGGCTACGGTCGATTCGGAAGTTGTCGATGCGCTGCAAATGGCCCTGGTCTTTCCACAGGGTGAACGCGAAGCGGTGCGGCTCGCCGCGCTGACAGTCGTACCAGAGCCGGAAGCGGCCGTGATCGAGCAGGGTGAGCGGCGGGGCGGCGGGTTCGGGAGCTGGCGGGGAGGGCAGGCGCGGGGCGCAGGAGGTCAGGCTGAGGGCCAGCAGCAGGAACAGCAAACGGCGCATGGCGCGTCTTCCTTGATCAAAGGCGCGCGATGGTACAACAGTCTGCGGATTGGTTGCCTGTGAAAGGGGGCATCAGGCATGAAAAAGCCCGGCCTTTGCGGGCCGGGCTCAAGCAACGGTGGACTGCCGACGCATTCAGTTCAGCGAGTCGATCACCTTGATTGCCTGCCGCTCGCGGGCGGCGGGCCATTCTTGTTGCAGGGTCTGCAGCACGCGACCGACAAAGGAAGTGTCGGCGGCGGCCTTCTTGCCGACGTAGCCCTGGCCACGGCGGTAGACCTTGAAGCGGGCGCGCATGCTGGGCATGTGCGATTCGAATTCGGCTTCGACCGTGTTCGGCGGCAGGCGATCCAGGCGGACCTCGCCGGACTGGCTGACCCACAGCAGGTGGTCGTCGAGGCTGTCCTTGCGTGCGGCGAACAGCCGGGCCAATTGGTCGATGGTTGGATTGTTGTTCAAATTCATCATAAAGCCCCCATTACTCTCATTCGTTGGTGAAGTTCGACTGAAGTTCACATTCGGCGCCACACCATGTAGCGCGCTAACCAAGGCTGCTACAGCAGCTTCGCAACAGGGGCTTTCTCACGCTGCCTTCTGGGCAGTTTCCCTCTCCACGGACGGCCTGCGTTACCGCGCAGGCCGTCTGGAACACCCTTGCCACCGCTCCCGATCGGGGAGACGGCCTCATCATGCACAAGGCGCGGGAAGGGCGTCAACCGTTTTGTAGTGATTATTTTTGATCACTACATCTTGTCTGACAATCCTGTCGGATCTGTCACGCCAGTCCGTTGTCGCCGTGCTCGAGGTAGCCGGGGCGTTGCCGCAGGCGCTGGTGATAGGCCTCCAGCGCCGGCAGCGCCGGGTGCTCCAGCGGCGTGCGCCGCCAGCGGTTGAGGGACAGGCCGATGGCCACATCGGCGAGGCTGAAGGCGTCGCCGGCGACATAGGCGCCGGTGGCCTGCAGGCGCGCGTCGAGCAGGCGCATCCTGGCCGTCCATTGTGCGCTGCTGGTGGCCAGCAGCGCTGGGTCCTGGTGCGCCGGCGACTGGCGCACCAGCGACATGAACGGGTAGCGCCAGGCGTCGTTGAGGTCGGTGGCCTGCCAGTCGAGCCACTGGTCCACCGCGGCGCGGGCGCGCGGGGCGCCGGGGTAGAGCGCCTCGCCGTGGTACTGGTTGACCAGGTAGCGCAGGATGGTATTGGACTCCCACAGCACGAAGTCGCCATCGACGATCACCGGCACCATGGCGTTGGGGTTCAGCGCCAGGAACTCGGGCGTGTCAGTGGCGCGAAAGCCGCTGCCCCAGTCTTCGCGCTGGAACGGCAGGTTCAGTTCGGCGCAGGTCCACAGCACCTTGCGCACATTGATCGACGAGGCCTTGCCAAGGATCTTCAGCATGTCACGGCTCCAGGCTTGAGAGGATGCGTTGCGCGGCGCGCACGCGTTCTTCGTTGGGGTAGTTGCGGTTGGCCAGCAGCACGATGCCCATCTGCCTGGACGGCACGAACGCCACGTAGGCACCGAAGCCGCCGGTGGCGCCGGTCTTGTTGTACCAGGCGGCAGGGTCGGCGGGCAGCGCCGGGTTCAGCGCCTGGATCGGGTTTTCTCCGCGGATGATCTTGGCCCCGTTGTATTCCAACAGGGTGTCGAGGCTGACCGGGTAGGGGTAGCGCTCCCAGCCCAGACCCTGGGTCATCGCGCCGACCTGGAAGTAACCGGACTGGGTGATGGCGATGGCCTTGCGCATGGCCGGGTCGAGGGTGTCCGGTTGCAGTTGCAGTTGCACATAGCGCAGCAGGTCGCTGGCGCTGGTCTTGATACCGTAGGCCTGCTCGGCGTAGGGGCCCGGGTTGACCCGTACCGGCTTGTCGTTGGCGTCGTAGCCTTGCGCGTAGAGCCCGCGAGCGCTGGCCGGTACCTCCAGGTAGGTGTGCTTGAGCCCAAGGCGGGGCAGTACCTGTTGGGTCATCAGTTCGGTGAACGGCCGCTGTTGGGCGCGGGCCGCCAGGTCGCCGAACAGGCCCAGGCTGGGGTTAGAGTAGCAGCGGTGAGTGCCGGGGGCGAAGCGTGGCTGCCAATGCTGGAACCAGGCCAGCGTCTGTGCTGGGGTCTGCACCTCATCGGGGAACTGCAAGGGCAGGCAGTCGCCGCTGTAGGCACCCAGTTCCAGTACGCTGGCCCTGCCGATCGAGGCCTTGGCCAGGGCCGGCTGGTAGCGGCTGGCCGGGGCCTGCAGGTCGAGCTTGCCTTCGGCGCTGGCCAGGGCGGCGAGTGTCGCGGTATAGGTCTTGCTCACCGAGCCGACCTCGAACAGCGTGTCGCGGCTCACTGCCTGGTGGCTGGCCTTGTCGGCCAGACCGTAGTTGAAGTAATGCGACTGGCCGTTGGCAAACACCGCCACGGCCATGCCGGCGATGCCTTGCTCGCGCATCAGCGCCGGGATCACCTCATCGACGCTGGCTTGCAGGTCATTGGCCAGCAGCGGCGGCGCGGCCAGTATCAGGGCGGTGGCCAGCAGCAGGTGTGGGGGGCGTTTCATGGTGGGGCGTTCCTTGTCGTGGATCAGGGGCGTGGCGAAGCGAGGTGTCCGTTGGGCGACACCGAGAGGGGTTCCGGCGTTAGCGGCACAAAGGCCAAGACCTTATCGTCCAGGCTTGCACAAAGACAAGACGGAAACTGTGATGAGATATCTACGGATGCTGTTCGACAACTTCACCCTCGCCCTGCTCGGGGTGGTGTTCATCGCCACCGTGCTGCCGTGCTCCGGCGAGGGCGCGCTGCTGTTCGGTTGGCTGACCAATCTGGCCATCGGCCTGCTGTTCTTCCTGCACGGCGCCAAGCTGTCGCGCGAGGCGATCATCGCCGGCGCCGGCCACTGGCGCCTGCATTTGCTGGTGTTCTCCTGCACCTTCGTGCTGTTCCCGTTGCTGGGGCTGGCGTTCAAGCCGCTGTTCGTGCCGCTGGTGGGCAATGAGCTGTACCTGGGCGTGCTGTACCTGTGCGCCTTGCCAGCCACCGTGCAGTCGGCCATCGCCTTCACCTCCCTGGCCCGGGGCAACGTGCCGGCGGCGATCTGCAGCGCGGCGGCCTCGAGCCTGCTGGGGATCTTCCTGACGCCGCTGCTGGTGATGCTGCTGCTGGGCGCCTCGGGCGACACCGGCTCCGGGCTGGATGCGGTACTGAAGATCACGTTGCAGTTGCTCGTGCCCTTCGTCGCCGGGCAGGTGGCCCGCCGCTGGATCGGCGCCTGGGTCAAGCGCAATGCGCGCTGGCTGAAGGTGGTGGACCAGGGTTCGATCCTGCTGGTGGTGTACACCGCCTTCAGCGAGGCGGTGGTCACCGGCCTGTGGCACACGGTGTCGCCGCAGCACCTGGCCGGGTTGTTCGCCGTGTGTGGGATCCTGCTGGCGGTGGTGTTGCTGGGCACGCGCTCGCTTGGGCGGCTGCTCGGGTTCAATGTCGAGGACCGCATCACCATCCTGTTCGCCGGCTCCAAGAAGAGCCTGGCGACGGGCGTGCCCATGGCGCAGGTGCTGTTCGTCGGCGGCGGTATCGGGGCGATGATCCTGCCGTTGATGCTGTTCCATCAGATCCAGCTGATGGTCTGTGCGGTGCTGGCGCAGCGGTATGCGGCGCGGGTGGAAGAGGGGCATTCCGAGGTGCGCGCGTCGCTGTAAGGGGCATCCCTGGCGCGAGGGCTGTTGACCGAGTGAGGGCCTCCAGGTGTTCGCCGCAAGCCTTGCAGCGCCTATCAGATCGAGCGCCGCGCGGGCGGCGCTCGATCTGATAGGCGCTGCAACTCTAATGTCGAACACCCTGAAGGTGTCTGCTGATCGTTCACTGCCCCACCAACGTCTGCAATCGCGCCAGCGCCGGCCCTTCACTCTGGCGGTCGAAGACCTGCAGCGACACTTCCAGCATTGCCCCCGGCGCACGCGACAAGCGCTGTTCACAGCGCAGGCGCAAACGCCCCTGGTCGCATTCGAACTGTCTGACGCCTGCCTTCGCGTCGCCCTCCAGGCGCAGCTCGGCCAGGCGCCCCTGGGCCGCCAGCAGGGCCAGCCCCTTGTCGCGCAGCAATCCATTGCCCTGGGTCATCAAGCCGGTGGCGCGTACGGCGGCGGCCATGGCCACGGCGACGATGGTCAGCGCCACCAGCACTTCGATCAGGGTGAGACCGTCCTCGGTGGTGCGCACGGGAGCTCCATTCGCGCAGGGCAAAGCGGCACTGTAGAGCGGCGCGATGACGGTTTGACGACGCCGACTCCCGAGCTTTTTCAATATCCGTGACATACCGGCTTGCCACAATCGGCCCCCGATTCGAACTCACGCAAGGAATGCCGAGATGCAGATCGCCTGCCGCAACATGCCCGCCCAGCGTATCCGTCAACAGGGTTTTACCCTGATCGAGATCATGGTGGTGGTGGTGATCCTCGGGATCCTCGCGGCGATGGTGGTGCCCAAGGTGCTCGATCGCCCCGACCAGGCCCGCGCCACCGCGGCGCGCCAGGACATCGGCGGGCTGATGCAGGCGCTCAAACTGTACCGGTTGGACAACGGCGCCTACCCTAACCAGAACCAGGGCCTGAAGGTGCTGGTGGAAAAGCCGGCCCAGGCCAAGGATGGTCAATGGCGCGCCTACCTCGATCGCCTGCCCAACGACCCATGGGGGCGCCCGTACCAGTACCTGAACCCGGGCGCCAACGGCGAGATCGATGTGTTCTCCCTGGGCGCCGACGGCCAGGCCGGCGGCGATGGGGTGAATGCCGACCTCGGCTCCTGGCAGTTGTGACCGGCCATGGCGCGCCAGGAGGGCATGGCCGTGATCAGTGCGTTGCTGATCGCCGCGGTGGTGGCGGTGATCGCCGCCGGCATGATCGAGCGTCAGGGCTTGCTGACCCGTCAGGTGGAGAATCGCCAGCTGGCATTGCAGGGCCAGTGGGCCCTGGAAGGTGGCCTGCAGCTTAGCCGCCAGGTGCTGCTCGAACAGCGCCTGCGCGATCCGCTGGTGCGCGGCGGCCAGCCCTGGTCCCAGCCAATGCGCGATGTGCCGTCCGGCAGCGTGCGTTTCTATGGGCAACTGGAGGACGAGCAGGGCAAGTTCAACCTGCGCAACCTGGTGGTTGATGGCCAGGTGGATGCCGAGGCGCTGGCGACCTTCCAGCGTCTGTGCGCGCTGATCGGGATCAATGAGCGACTGGCCACGGCCATTGCCGGGCAGGTGATCGACAGCTACCCACAGCGCCCACTGGCCACCCCCTCCAATCCCGGTCTGGGCCTGGACAGTGGCCGTGCGACTTCACCGTCCAGCAACAGCGAAGCGTTGCCGGCCAGGCGCCCGATGCTGCGCAGCGTCGAGGCCCTGGCCGGGCTCAAGGGCATGGATGGCGAAGCCCTGGCGCGCCTGCGCCGCTTCGTCACGGTGCTGCCGGCGCTGACCTGGGTCAACGGCAACACCGCCAGTGCCGAGGTATTGGCCGCCCAGGTACCGGGCCTGTCGCTGCAGCAGGCCGCGGCGTTGGTGGCAGAACGCGATGGCGGGCGCTGGTTCATCAATCGCGGCGATTTCGTCAATCGCCTGCGCATGCCATCCCTGGCCATGGCCAATGTGCGGGTGGGGATCAACAGCGACTGGTTCCGCCTGCGTGGCCTGGCGCGCCTGGGCACTCGCGAGCTTGCCCTGCAGGCGCTGCTGCGCCAGCGCGAGGGGCAGTTGCCGGATATCATCTGGCGGCGGGTGGGGGCATGAGCACGGTCATGGAGGTCTGGTTGGCACCGCTGGCCGATCTGGACGAGGCATCGGTTCTGCAATACCGCCTGGCAGATCGGCACGGGCACGGTAATCGTGGGCAACTGCTTCGGGAGGCCAAGGGCGCGGCCTGGCGTCTGCATCTGCACGAGCAGGATAGCCTGGCCCTGGAGATCGCCATGCCACCCTTGGCCGGCAAGCGCCTGACGTCGGCCGTGGGTTGCGCGGTGCAGGGGCTGGTGCTCGGGGATGCCGGGCAGGTCCATGTAGCGCACGGGCCGCGTCGGGCCGATGGGCAGGTCGCGGTGGCCTGGCTTGGGGTGACGGAACTGGCACGGCTGCAAGCATGGCTGCAGGCCGATGGGATCAGGCCAGTCGGCTTGTACGCTTGCCAGGACGATGCACCGTCGGTGGCGGATCTGTCCGGCGGGTTGGCCGGGCCGGCCAAGCCGATGGCCTGGGGACGCACGCTGGGCATCTGGGCGGCGGCAACGCTGGTCTGGTGTCTGGGCCTTAATCTTTACGCCGCACACCTGGCTCGCGAGGGCGAAGCATTGCGTACTCGCATGGTCGCCCAGGTGCGCCTGGCTTTCCCGCAGTTGCCGGTGGTGCTCAACCCGTTGCAGCAGGCGCGCCAGCAACTGCAGGGCGGGCAGGGTAGCGCGGTGACGGGGCTGACGGCATTGCTGGAGGGCGCCGGACAGGTCATGCCGTTCCTGGCCGGTAATGTCGAGGCCATGGATTTCCAGGATGGCCAGCTGCGTATTACCGCCTTGCCCGACGGCGGCAAGGTCCCGGCGGGCAGCGCCTGGCAGGCTGATCTTGCTGCCCGTGGCATCGATGGCCAGGCCAGCGGCCAAGGTTGGACACTGCGCGCGACCAACCCGTCTGGCGAGGAGCTGGCCCATGTCGACTAAGGCGCGCCTGGCTACCCTGCGTGCACAGGCGCGGCAGCGCTGGCAGGCCCTGGCCGCGCGGGAACGTCGTGCCGTCGCCCTTGGCGGCGGCTTGCTGGGTGTGCTGTTCTGCTGGCAGGTGCTGGTCCAGCCGGCCCTGGCCAAGATCGACCACTGGCAGGCCGAGACACCCAAGCTGCGCGGCCAGGCCCAGGCGCTTGACGCCCTGCTTGGCGAGCGTCTGGCGCAGCGCCCGGCAGACATCGCCCTGGCATTGCGCCAGAGCCTGGAACAGGCGGGGCTCCTGGCACAGACACAACTCGACGCTGACGGCGATGCCTGGCGCCTGAGCTGGCAGCGAGCGCCAGCCGAAGCGGCAATGGCCTGGCTACAGGGCGTACCGCCGCGGCTGGGGCTTGGTATCGGCCAACTGGCGCTGCGCCGCGACCCGGCTACCGAGCCGGGCAGCCCGGTGACCTTCTCCGGAACCCTTCGCATGGATCAGGCGCATGGCGCTAAGGACCCTTCATGACGTGCCTCCGTTCACCGCGACTGCCGTTCGCGCCCTTGCTCCTGGCCCTGGCGCTCAGCGCCTGCACCAGCGCGCCGAGCGTGCAACGCCCCCTGGCCAGCAGCGAGCTGGGCCGCCCGCTGGCCGAGGCCGGTGCCTCGGTGGGCGGGCTGGATCATCGTGCGCAGCCCGAGGCGCAGACCCGCCCGGCAACGCGCCAGCAGCCTGCCCCTCGGGTCGGCCAGCGCCACAGCCGCGCCGTGGCGACGCCGCCCCAGGCCAATCCACTGGGTGACCAGCCGGTACAGCTGAACTTCGTCGACGCTGATATCCAGGCGGTGGTGCGCGGCCTGTCCCGTGCCACGGGCCGGCAGTTCCTGGTCGATCCGCGGGTCAAGGGCCAGCTGACCCTGGTCTCCGAGGGCGAGGTCCCCGCCAGTAAAGCCTATGGCATGCTGATGTCGGCCCTGCGCATGCAAGGTTTCAGCGTGGTCGACGTCGGTGGCGTGGCCCAGGTGGTGCCCCAGGCCGACGCCAAGTTGCTCGGCGGCGCGCTGGTGACCGGGGACCGCGACGCCGGCAACGGCATGGTCACCCGTACCTTCCGCCTGCAGTACGAGAACGCCGTCAACCTGATCCCGGTGCTGCGTCCGATCGTCTCGCCCGATAACCCGATCAACGCCTACCCGGGCAACAACACCCTGGTCGTCACCGACTACGCCGAGAACCTCGAGCGGGTGGCGCAGATCCTCGACCGGGTCGACATACCCACGGCCATCGACACCGATGTGGTGGCGATCAACAACGGCATCGCCAGCGACATCGCCGGCATGGTCAACGAACTGCTCGACAGCCAGGGCAGTGACCCGACCCAGAAGATCAGCGTGCTGGGCGACCCGCGTTCGAACAGCGTGGTGATCCGCTCCGGCAGCCCCGAGCGCACCCAGTTGGCACGTGACCTGATCTACAAGCTCGACAACGCCCAGAACAGCGCCGGCAACCTGCATGTGGTGTACCTGCGCAATGCCCAGGCCGACAAGCTGGCGCAGAGCCTGCGCGGGTTGCTGACCGGCGAGAGCGACACTGCCGGCAACGATGCCACGCGTGCGATGCTCAGTGGAGGCGGCATGCTTACTGGCGGCAGTGGCAACGGCACCAGCGGCAATGGCAGTAGCGCGCAGGGCAACAGTATCAACAACAACGCCAATGCCAGCCGCAGCAGCAACCAGGGCGCCGGCACTACACCGAATGGTTATGGCAGCAGCACCCAGCAGAACGACCAGGGCACCGCGTTCTCCGCCGGCGGCGCGACCATCCAGGCCGACAAGACCACCAACACCCTGCTGATCTCCGCGCCCGAGCCGCTGTACCGCAGCCTGCGCGAAGTCATCGACCAGCTCGACCAGCGCCGCGCCCAGGTTGTGGTGGAAAGCCTGATCGTCGAGGTTGGCGAGGACGATGCCAACGAGTTCGGCATCCAGTGGCAGGCCGGCAACCTTGGCAAGAATGGTGTATTCGGCGGCGCCAACCTCGGCGGCAGCGGCCTGGTCAAGGGCCCCAGCAGTATCGATGTACTGCCCAAGGGGCTGTCGGTGGGGGTGGTCGACGGCACGGTGAAGATCCCGGGCATCGGCGAGGTGCTCGATCTCAAGGTGCTGGCCCGGGCGCTGAAGAGCAAGGGCGGCAGCAACGTGCTGTCGACACCCAACCTGCTGACCCTGGACAACGAGGCGGCGAGCATCTTCGTCGGCCAGACCATCCCCTTCGTCAGCGGCCAGTACGTCACCGACGGCGGCGGCAACAGCAACAACCCGTTCCAGACCATCCAGCGCGAGGAAGTGGGCCTGCGGCTGAACGTGCGGCCGCAGATCTCCGAGGGCGGCACGGTCAAGCTGGACGTCTACCAGGAGGTCAGCAGCGTCGACCAGCGTGCCTCCAGCGCGGCCGGCACGGTGACCAACAAGCGCGCCATCGACACCAGCATCCTGCTCGACGATGGCCAGATCATGGTCCTGGGCGGCCTGTTGCAGGACGGCTACACCCAGACCAACGAGGGCATTCCGTGGCTGTCCGGGCTGCCGGGGGTCGGTGCGTTGTTTCGCAGCGAGCGCCGCGCCAGCAACAAGACCAACCTGATGGTGTTCCTGCGCCCTTACATCGTGCGCGATGCGGCGGTCGGGCGCAGCATCACCCTGAACCGCTACGACTTCATCCGCCGCGCCCAGGGCAGCCTCAAGCCCGAGCATTCCTGGGCCTTGCCAGACATGGACATGCCGCTGCTACCACCGGTGGAGCAGGGCGTGCCCGACCAGGGCCGCGCCCAGCCGGCGGCGCTGCGTGCACCACGGGCCGCGATCCGCGCGGTGCCGGTGGACGAGGTGGCGCGTTGAGCCGCCTGCCATATGCCTGGGCCAAGGCCCAGCGCCTGGTGCTGCGGGTGGACGGTGAGGCCGGGGCGGTACTGTCGCGCTGCCCGTCGAGCCCGGCCTGGGCACTGGCCGAGGTGCGCAGACGCCATGGCCCGGCGCGGATCGAGGCGCTCGACGATGCGCAGATGGATACTCTGCTGGTCAGCGCCTACGCCGACACCGGCAGCGCAGCGGCGGTGGTGGGCGCGGCGGAGAACGAGGTGGACCTCGATCGCCTGCTGCAGGACATCCCGGAAGTCACCGACCTGCTCGAGGCCCAGGACGACGCGCCGGTGATCCGCATGATCAACGCCTTGCTCACCCAGGCCGCGCGCGACCAGGCCAGCGATATCCATATCGAGCCGTTCGAGAGCCACTGCCTGGTGCGCTACCGGGTCGACGGCACCCTGCGCGACGTGGTCTCGCCGCGCAAGGCGCTGCACGGCGCGCTGGTGTCGCGGATCAAGATCATGGCGCAGCTGGACATCGCCGAGAAGCGCCTGCCCCAGGACGGCCGCATCGCCCTGCGCGTGGCCGGGCGACCGATCGATATCCGCGTCTCCACCGTGCCCACCGGTCATGGCGAGCGGGTGGTGATGCGCCTGCTCGACAAGCAGGCCGGACGCCTGCGCCTGGAGGCACTTGGTATGGACGCCGGCGTGCTGGCGCGGCTCGACCAGCTGATTCGCCAGCCTCACGGCATCGTGCTGGTGACCGGCCCCACCGGTTCGGGCAAGACCACCAGCCTGTACGCCGCCCTGGCGCGGCTGGACGCCAGCGTCAGCAACATCCTCACCGTGGAGGACCCGGTGGAATACGACCTGCCGGGCATCAGCCAGATCCAGGTCAACGCGCGTATAGACATGAGCTTCGCCGTCGCCCTGCGCGCCATCCTGCGCCAGGACCCGGACGTGATCATGATCGGCGAGATCCGCGACCTGGAGACCGCGCAGATCGCCGTGCAGGCCTCGCTGACCGGGCACCTGGTGCTGGCCACCCTGCACACCAACGACGCGGTGTCGGCGGTCAACCGCCTGATAGACATGGGTGTCGAGCCGTTCCTGCTGGCCTCGGCGCTGCTCGGGGTGCTGGCCCAGCGCCTGGTGCGGCGACTGTGCCCGCACTGTCGCGAGCCCGACCCGGCCACGCCCGGGCAGTACCGCGCGGTGGGCTGTGCGCACTGCAACCACTGCGGCTACAGCGGCCGTACCGGCATCCACGAGTTGTTCTGCGTGGACGACGAGGTGCGCAGCCTGGTGCACCAGGGCGCGGACGAACAGGCCCTGCGCGCCGCCGCCCGGCGCAATGGCATGCGCAGCATGCGCGAGGACGGCCAGCGCTGGGTCGACAGTGGCAGCACCTGCCTGGAAGAGATCCTGCGCGTGACACGGGACGCCTGATGAACCGCTATCGCTATGAAGCCGCCGACGCCGAGGGCCGTGTGGTCAAGGGCCTGCTTGAAGCCGACAGCCCGGCAGCGGCGATGGCCCAGCTGCGCGCCCTGGGCCTGACCACCCTTGAGGTCGAGGCCCAGGCCGCAGCGGGGCAGGGCGGTGGCTTGTTCGGTGCGAAACTGTCCGACGGCGACCTGGCCTGGGCCACGCGTCAGCTGGCCAGTCTGCTGGCCGCCGGCCTGCCGCTGGAGGCGGCGCTGGGGGCGACCCTGGAGCAGGCTGAGCGCAAGCATGTGGCGCAGTTGCTGGGCGCGGTGCGTGGCGATGTGCGCAGCGGCATGCGCCTGGCCGACGCCCTGGCCGAGCGACCGCGGGACTTCCCCGAGATCTACCGGGCACTGGTTGCGGCGGGCGAGGAGTCCGGCGACCTGGCCCAGGTGATGGAGCGCTTGGCCGACTACATCGAGGACCGCAACACCCTGCGTGGCAAGATCCTCACCGCGTTCATCTACCCCGGGGTGGTGGGGCTGGTGTCGGTGGGTATCGTCATTTTCCTGCTCAGCTACGTGGTGCCGCAGGTGGTCAGTGCCTTCACCCAGGTGCGCCAGGACCTGCCCGGACTGACCCTGGCCATGCTGGCGGCCAGTGACTTCGTGCGCGAATGGGGTGTGCTGTGCTTCGCCCTGATGACTGGGGCGTTCTGGGGCTGGCGGGTCTACCTGCGCGCCCCGGCGGCGCGCCTGGCGTGGCATGGGCGGATCCTGCGGCTGCCGTTGTTCGGGCGCTTCGTGCTGGGCCTGAACACGGCGCGTTTCGCCTCCACCCTGGCGATCCTCGGCAGCGCCGGGGTGCCGCTGTTGCGGGCTTTGGAGGCGGCGCGCCAGACCCTGGGCAATGACCGCCTCGACCAGTGCGTCAACGAGGCCACGGCGCGGGTGCGCGAGGGCGCCGGGCTGGCTTCGGCGCTGGCGGTGGAGAAGATCTTTCCGCCGCTGCTCATCCACCTGATTGCCAGCGGCGAGAAGACCGGCAACCTGCCGCCGATGCTCGACCGCGCCGCCGACAGCCTGGCCAAGGACATCGAGCGCCGCGCCATGGGCATGACTGCGTTGTTGGAGCCGTTGATGATCGTGGTCATGGGCGCGGTGGTGCTGCTGATCGTCATGGCCGTGCTGATGCCGATCATCGAGATCAACCAGCTGGTGCAATGACCTGTTGCGCCACCTCCCACACCTGCTGGCGGAACCAGCCACGCAAGGGATCAGCGTGGCTGCGCGCGTGCCAGATCTGCATCACCTCGACCTGCGGCAGCACCAGTGGCAGGGCATGCAGGCGCAGGCCGGGGTCGCGCTCGACTGCCTCCATGGCCAGCGAGCGCAGGCAGGTCAGCAGCAGGTCGGTGCCGCGCACCAGGCGCGTGGGGGCGATGAAGCTGGACAGCCCGGCCACCACTCGGCGTTGCCGGCCGAGGGCCCGCAGGGCCTGGTCGACCCGGCCGTCGAGATCGCCGGTCAAGGTCGTCAACAGGTGGTCGCAGGCCACGAATGCCTCCAGGGTCAGCCCGTCGACCAACCTCGGGTGGTCGGCGGCGGCCAGCACCACGAAGTCCTCGCTGAGCAGGCGCTGCTGGTGGAAAGTGTCCGGCAGGTCGTTGTAGAAGCCGGCGATGGCCAGGTCGCAGGTGCCTTTCTCCAGCGCCTCGCGGGGCAGCTCGCCACGAGTGTTGTGGGTGATCAGGGTCAGGTTTGGCGCCTGGTCGCGAAGAATCGGCAGCAGCCCGGGCAGCAAGGTCTGCTCCAGGTAGTCGGTGCTGTACAGATGCAACTGGACCGGGCGTTCGAGGAAGTGCTCGCCGTCGCAGCGGCTGAAGAAGTCCTGCAGGTGCCCGATCAACTGCTGCACCTCGGGTGCCAGCTCGTGGGCCCTCGGGGTGGGCGTGAGGCCGCGTGGCGCGCGCACGAACAGCGGGTCGCCGAACTGGTGGCGCAGCTTGTTGAGCTTGTGGCTCAGGGCCGGCTGGCTGAGCGCCAGGCGTTGCGCGGCACGGGAGGCGCTGCGCTCTTCGTAGAGCACCTGGAACAGGTGCAGCAGGTTGAGGTCCTTGTTGCTGATATTCATAAATTGAATTGCAGGAATAAGTGCTTTCGAATTATCGAATCATAGCGCGATGGTTAGGATGGGCCCAACCTGTTGAGGGAGTCGCCCATGACCATCGCCATTTTCGCCAGCATCCAGCCCCTTCCCGAATACCGTGACGCCACCGAGCAGGCCCTGCGCCGGATGGTCGAGCAGACCCGCGCCGAGCCAGGCAACTTGCGCTACGACCTGTTCGTGCGCGAGGGCGGGACGCTGGCGTTCGACTTGTTCGAGTTGTACGTCGACGAGGCCGCCGTCGAGGCCCATCGCCACAGCGCCCATTACCAGGCCTACCGCGTCGCCACCGCCGATTGGCTGGCCGCACCGACCCAGGTGCAGCTTGCCCGTCCGTTGGACATCGCGCCATTCAACTGAATCAGGAATCGACCATGAACAAGATTGCTCCCGTTGCGCTGGCGCTGGCCGGCGCCTTGCTGAGCGGCCACGCCGCCGCTGCCACGAAGGGTGAAGTGCTGGTGCTGCTGTCCAGCGAGAACCAGTTGCCGCTCAAGGACGGCAAGCCGTATCCCACCGGTTATTACCTCAACGAGTTCGGCGTGCCCGCCGACCGCTTGCTCAAGGCCGGCTACAAGCTGGTGCTGGTGACGCCCAGGGGCAATGCGCCGAGTGTCGACGAACGCTCGATCGACCCGATGTACTTCGGCGGCGATGCCGGCGAGATGCAGCGAATCCGCCAGGTGGTCGAAAGCCTGCCGGACATTCGCGACACGCTGTCGTTGAAGGAGGTGCTGGCGGGCGATCTGGATCGTTACGCCGGGATCTTCATCCCAGGTGGCCATGCGCCGCTGATCGACCTGGCCAACAACCCGGACGTCGGTACCTTGTTGCGTCATTTCCACCAGGCCGGCAAGCCCACGGCCGCCATCTGCCACGGCCCGATCACGCTGCTGTCGGCGCAGCAGGATCCGGTCGCCTACCGCGCCGCATTGGCCCGTGGCGAAACCCCGGCAGCCGGAGACTGGACCTACCAGGGTTATCGCATGACCATCTTTTCCGACCCGGAGGAGCAGGTGTTCGAAGGTTCGCTCAAGGACCAGCGCCTGCAGTTCTATCCGGCCAAGGCCATGGCCAGCGCGGGAGGTGACATGAGTTATGCCGAGGCCTGGCAGCCCCATGTGGTGGTTGATCGGGAGTTGATCACCGGGCAGAACCCGTTCTCCGACAAGGCGTTGGCCGATGCGCTGCTGGAGCGGTTGGAGGCTGCAGGGCAATAGCGATTCAGGTGCTTGGCGAAACAGGTATTGCGCCTATGAGATCGAGCGCCGCCCGCGCGGCGCATCGCGACGCAAGGCCGCTCCCACATTTGTTGCAACGTGCCGAGCCTGTCAGGCCATGGTTGCCCGCCTTGGTGCATGTCTTGAGACAGGCGAGGCGGCAGTAGTGCCCACGCTGAAACCGTGCTGGACCAACAAGGCGGACGAGGTAATGGCACAGGATTGACTGGCCCGAAACAGATGTGGGAGCGGCCTTGCGTCGCGATGCGCCGCGCGGGCGGCGCTCGATCTCATGGGCGCTGCAAGGGTTACGTCAGGCACCTGGCGGCCCAAACGCGATCAATAGCTTCACGACACCAGGGCTCACATTTCTCAGGTGTTTGAGAGCCTGCGTGGCTTGCGCGGCCTGCCGGCATAGGCTGAGCTTTCGACATTTTGAAGGCATCAATGACTTCATCTGTAAGGAAACTGCCGTACTGCTTCGATGCTAGAAGTCGGGACAACTTCTCGACGGCAATAGCCTCGAAGTAGGCGACGCCTGAATTGACCTCGTACTGATCTTTTATCTCTTCGTCCATGCGCTGCCCTCGAATGCAGGAAAACTGAGGTAGCGTGAAGTTAACTCGAGTTGCTCTCGGACTGGGCCTTGAGAGGTGAAGGAAGTTTCCGTGGCTTGTGTGGCCAGTATCTGACCAAGCGATTTTGGAGATCGGACGCTCCTGGGGGCGCGACCTCCTGGCAAGAGGGATCAGACCCTGGCCGGTTTCTTCCAGGCACCCAACGCCAGTACCAGCGCCCCCGCCATGATGGCGATGTCGGCCAGGTTGAACACGCCGGTATGCAGGGGCCCAAGGTTGAGCACGAGGTAGTCGACCACATGCCCGTCGCGCAGCACCCGGTCGATCAGGTTGGCCAGTCCGCCCATGGCGATGAAGTAGGCCGCGCCGGCCTTCACCGGCGTTGCCTGCCAGTGCCTGAGCGCCCAGGTCACGGCCCAGCAGCAGGCCACGCCTACCGCGGCGACGAAGATCAGTTGCTTGAGGCCCGGCGACAAACTGGCGCCGAGGCTGAGGAACGCGCCCGGGTTCAGGCTCAGGACCAGGTCGAGCCAGACGAACTGGTTGCCGACCACATAGCTGTGGTTGTTCAGGGCGACCAGGGCGATCAGTTTCACCCACTGGTCGAGCATGATGAAGGCGACGCCCAGGATCAAAACGAGGGTACGGCTGGAGAGCATGCAGGCAATTCCTTCGCTGCGCGGGCGCGGCCGTCCGGTATTGGCGGGCTGCCGGCAGCGCGGCGAAGATAGCGCAGGCGGGTCTAGACTTAAAGTCCGGGTCGCTTGCAGACGCGGCCCGATCATCCATCCGACCACCGCCTCCCGGACCGGACGTCGCCGACGGTGGCCTTCTGGCAAGAGGAGGGCAGGTCATGGACGAGGCACGGCTTCAGGCATTCATGGGCAAGCTGGTGGGCGACATGGGCGCGGCGGCGACGCTGGCCAATGTCATTCTAGGAGATGAACTCGGGCTGTACCGGGCCATGGCCGACAGCCAGCCGGTCACCCCCGAGGTACTGGCCGAACGCACCGGCTGCCAGCCAAGGCTGGTGCGCGAGTGGCTCAATGGCCAGGCCGCGGCGGGTTACCTGGTGCACCACGACGGGCAGTTCACCCTGCCGCAGGAGCAGGCCATGACACTGGCCCTGGAGGATTCCCCGGTCTACATGGCCGGCGGCGCCTCGGTGCTGGCGGCGCTGTTCCATGACAAGGACAAGCTGGTCGCGGCCATGCGCGGCGACGGCGCGCTTGCCTGGGGCGATCATCATCCGTGCATGTTCAGCGGTACCGAGCGTTTCTTCAGGCCGGGCTATCGGACCTTCCTGGTGGCCGATTGGCTACCGGCGCTGGAGGGCGTGGTGGCCAAGCTGCAGGCCGGCGCCCAGGTGGCCGATGTCGGCTGTGGCCACGGCGCCTCGACCATCGTCATGGCCGAGGCATTTCCGGCCTCGCGCTTTACCGGTTACGACTACCATGCACCGTCGGTGCAAACTGCCAGCGAGCGGGCCCGCGACGCGGGGGTGGGCGAGCGGGTCAGCTTCCAGCAGGCCTCGGCCAAGGACTACCCCGGCCGCGACCTGGACCTGGTGTGCTTCTTCGATTGCCTGCATGACATGGGCGATCCGGTGGGGGCGGCGCGGCATGCCTACCGGGCGCTCAAGGACGACGGCACGGTGATGCTGGTCGAGCCGTTCGCCGAGGATACGCTGGATGCCAACATCAACCCGGTCGGCAGGCTGTTCTATGCGGCGTCCACCTTCATCTGCACGCCCAACTCGCTGTCCCAGGAAGTGGGGCTGGGGCTGGGGGCCCAGGCCGGTGAGGCGCGCCTGCGGGCGGTGTTCGAAGAGGCCGGGTTCCGCCAGTTCCGCAGGGCGACGCAGACGCCGTTCAACTTGATTCTGGAGGCCAGGAAGTAGAGATTCGTCGGTACTGTTCTCGGTGCGGGGCAAACCCGGCTACCAAGGGATGTTTGAGCAAATACGGCTAGGCGGGCCCAGGGGCGGATCGGCGAACCTGTGGCCTGCCGTGATTCCAGGAGCAACCGAGCTTGTCCTTCAATGCCCATTACAAGTCCCGCTTCGACACTGTGCTCGCTTACATCCAGGACAACCTGGAAGGCGATCTGTCGGTGGAGACCCTGAGTGTGGTGGCGCACTTTTCGGTGTTCCATTTCCATCGTCAGTTCAGCGCTTACGTGGGCGTGCCGGTGGCCCGCTATGTGCAGCTGATGCGTTTGCGTCGTGCGGCGCATCGGCTGGTCGGCCAGCCCGGGCACTCGGTGCTGGAGGCCGCGCTGGAGGCGGGCTTTGAAAGCCCGGAAGCGTTCAGCCGGGCGTTCCGGCGGGCATTCGGGCACGCGCCCAGCGCGTTCCGCCGCCGGCCCGACTGGCAGGTATGGAACACGGTGTTTGCCATCCCTCATTTTTCCAGGAGCATCACCATGCAGGTACGAATCGTCGATTTCGCCGCCGTGCGCCTTGCGGCGCTGGAGCATCGCGGGCCGGCCAGCCAGGTTAGCGAGACCGTGCGCCGCTTCATCGACTGGCGCATGAGCAGCGGGCAGTCGCCCGTGGCCAGCAGCCGCAGTTTCGGCATCCCCTTCAACAACCCGGATACCACCGCGCCGGAAGACTTCCGCTTCGCCATCTGTGGGGAAATCCACGAGGCGGTGGCGCCCAACGCCCAGGGCGTGCTGGAGTCGGGCCTGCCCGCCGGGCGTTGCGCCGTGGTGCGGCATGTCGGCTCACCGGATCATATCGGCGAGACGATCTACCCGATCTACCGCGATTGGCTACCGGCCAGTGGCGAAGAGCTGCGCGATCATCCGTTGTTCTTCCATTACTTGAGCATCTACCCGCAGACGCCGCTGGAGCAGTGGCAGACGGATATCTACGTGCCGTTGCGCTGAGCGCCAGGGCCGAACGCAGACAAGCCCGCCCCTGCAGTCCGTGCGGGGGCGGGCTTGCCTGCGCGGCGGCGTCTTGGTCAGTCGCGGATCTTCGCCGGGTCGGTTTGCAACTGCCACAGCCCGGCATGGGCCGCCAGCTGCGCGTCGAGGTCGTACGGGCTGCCGTTGCGCCGGGCCTTCTCATCGGTCTTGAACAGATCGTCGAGCAGGTTCAGCAGGTTGCGCGAGCGGCTCACCGATTCGGGCGTGCTGACATCGGACTCGAGCTTGCCACCCTCGTAGGTGAATACGCGTTTGTTGCTGGTGGCCTCCTGGGTGGCCTTGGCTTCCTTGAGCACGTTGTCGACGAACGCCAGCTCGGTGGTGCTGCTCGCCGTTTCGCTGAGCGTGTGGTAGCGGTAGTTCTTCTCGTCGAACGGATCCTCTGCGGTGAGCTTGGCCGCGGACGACAGGCTCGAATGCCAGGCGGCGTCCAGCTTGGCCTCCTGGCGTTGCTGGCGGGCGATGGTGGTGCCCTGGCCACTGGTCGAGGTCGATTGCGACACCTGGTAGGCGAAGCGGTCTTCCTCGTCCAGGCGCCGTGCGTTCGGGCGGCTGGACGGCTGCACGATCGAGGCCTTGAAGTCTGCCAGGCCGCTGAGCAACGCGCGGCTGTAGGTGTTCACCGCGTCATTGTGACCCGCCGGGCGCGGGCTGTTGTCGTCGATGCTGTTCAGTTGGCTGAAGGCATCCTTGAGCAGCGAGGTCAGTTGCGCATCGCCCTTGCCGCGTTTCTGCGCATCGTCGAACTGGGTCAGGTAGTTGTCCAGGGCGGCCTGGCGCTGGGCCTTGCCGCCCAGCAGCGCGCCACCCTGGCTATCGAGGTCCAGCTGCACCTGGCCGCTTGGGCCATCGAGCTTCAGGCTGCGGGTGGAGCCGTCCAGGCGCAGGTCGAAGGTCTGTTTCCCACCGCTGGGCAGGTCCAACTTGGCGTTCATCTGCAGGCCGCTGAACAAGCTCGGGTCGAGCTTGACCAGCGCGCCGAGCTGCAGGCTCGGCGGTTGCCGGGTCAGGCCATTGATCGCCGACTGGAAACCGTCGGCCAGGGCGGCCAGGCCCTTGAGCTCGTTGGCGTTCAGCTCGCCGCCCTGGACTTCGGCGTCGACCGCCAGGCCCCGTTCACCGTTGTACAAGCCCAGTTTTACCGTGGCGCCGGAGGCGGTGGTGAGGCTGAGGGTGACGGTATTGCTGGCGAACTCGCGCAGGCGTGCCTGCTGCAGGCTCAACGCGGTGGTGTCGGTCTCGTTGAGCTGCAAGGCGGATTGGGAGACGCGCTGGCCGCCATTGGCCGCGAGTTGTTCCACCAGGGCGCTGCCCAGGCCCTGGAAGCGGCCGGCGGTGGTAGACGACTTGACTGCGCTGAACATGTACATGCTCAGCTTGTCCAGCCCGTCCTGCTCCCAGGTGTAGCTGGGCTGCGCGCTGTCCAGCGTGCCTCGCGAGGTGTAGGTCTCGCTGTCGGGAATGCGGGTGTCCTGCCCCAGGCTGACCTGGGTGCCAGGGGCGCTGGTGACGCTCGCGGGTTGGCGAACGATCAGGTTCTGCGCGGGAGCAGGTGGCGTTTGGATCGGCGTCAGTCGCAGTGCCGAAGTGATCGGGCTCATCGTCGCTGTCCTTGCGGAGTGAAAAGGATATGCCCTGATATCGGCATGCCATCAGAAAACCTGAGCGAGCGTTCGGGTTTTTCCTCGGCCATAGACGGAGTAGTCGGATTGATGGCGCAGAAATGAATCGGCCCGCCAGAAGGCGGGCCGAGCGGACTGCAAGCGACGATCAGCGGCGGCGGAACAGCGGCAGCGGTTCGTCGGTGGCGCCCTGGTAGGTCACCGAGAAGTCCTTCAGGCTCTGCAGCGCGTCTTCCGGGTCCTTGTCGGCACGGATGGCGAATGCGTCGAAGCCGCAGCGGGCCATGTAGAACAGCTGGTCGCGCAGCACATCGCCGATGGCGCGCAGCTCGCCCTTGAACTTGTAGCGGTCACGCAGCAGGCGCGCGTTGGAGTAGTTGCGCCCGTCGGTGAAGGCCGGGAAGTTCAGGGCGATGACCTGGAAGTGCTCGACGTCCTCGCCGATTTCCTCGGCTTCCTCGTCGCTGTCCAGCCAGATGCCCAGGCCGCCATCGCGGGCCTTGAGCAGGCTCGGATGATCGCGCCACAGCTGCAGCGGCACGATGTAGTCGTCGCAGTTGGTCAACTCGTCGATCGAGACGTCCTTGGGCAGCAGGTGCCAGGTTTCGTCGACGATCTGGTTGTTCTTAATGATTCGCTGCATAGACGCGTTCCTTGAAGGGGTCGATGCCGATCCGCTGGTAGGTGTCGATGAAGCGCTCGTCTTCGGTGCGTTGCTCGACGTACACATTGATCAGCTTCTCGATCACGTCGGCCATGTCGTCCTGGGCGAAGGAGGGCCCGAGGATCTTGCCCAGGCTCGCGTCGCGGGCGGCATTGCCGCCCAGCGAGACCTGGTAGAACTCCTCGCCCTTCTTGTCCACGCCAAGGATGCCGATGTGGCCGACGTGGTGGTGGCCGCAGGCGTTCATGCAGCCGGAGATGTTCAGGTCGAGCTCGCCGATGTCGAACAGGTAGTCCAGGTCGTCGAAGCGGCGCTGGATGGATTCGGCGATCGGGATCGACTTGGCGTTGGCCAGCGAGCAGAAGTCACCGCCCGGGCAGCAGATGATGTCGGTCAAGAGGCCGATGTTCGGGGTGGCGAAGCCTTGCTCGCGCAGTTCCAGCCACAGCGCGTGCAGCTGGCGCTGCTCGACGTCGGCGAGGATGATGTTCTGCTCGTGGGAGGTACGCAGGTAGCCGAAGCTGTAGCGCTCGGCGAAATCCGCGACGGCGTCCAGTTGCTTGTCGGTCAGGTCGCCCGGGGCGACGCCGGTGGGCTTGAGCGACAGGGTCACGGCGACGTAGCCCGGCTTCTTGTGCGCGCGGGTATTGCGCGAGCGCCAGCGGGCGAAGCCCGGGTGCTCGGCGTCCAGGGCGCTGTAGTCGACATTGTCGAGGGCCAGGTACTCGGGGTCGACGAAGTGGCGGGCAACGCGCTGCACTTCGTCCTCGGTCAGGGTGGTGCTGCCGCCGCGCAGGTGGGCCATCTCGGCCTCGACCTTCTCGGCGAACACTTCCGGGGTGAGGGCCTTGACCAGGATCTTGATCCGCGCCTTGTACTTGTTGTCACGGCGGCCGTAACGGTTGTACACGCGCAGGATGGCGTCCAGGTAGCTGAGCAGGTCCTGCCAGGGCAGGAACTCGTTGATGAACGAGCCGATCACCGGGGTGCGGCCCAGGCCGCCGCCGACCAGCACGCGGAAGCCCAGCTCACCGGCGGCGTTGCGTACCGGCTCCAGGCCGATGTCATGCACTTCGATGGCGGCGCGGTCGTCGCTGGAACCGTTGACGGCGATCTTGAACTTGCGCGGCAGGTAGGCGAATTCCGGGTGGAAGGTGGTCCACTGGCGGACGATCTCGCACCACGGGCGCGGGTCCACCAGCTCGTCGGCGGCGACACCGGCGAACTGGTCGGTGGTGACGTTGCGCAGGCAGTTGCCGCTGGTCTGGATCGCGTGCATCTGCACGGTGGCCAGCTCGGCGAGGATCTCCGGGATGTCTTCCAGCGCCGGCCAGTTGTACTGCACGTTCTGGCGGGTGCTGATGTGCGCGTAGCCCTTGTCGTAGTCGCGGGCGATCTTCGCCAGCATGCGGGTCTGGCGGGCGTTCAGCTGGCCATAGGGCACGGCGACACGCAGCATCGGCGCGAAACGTTGGATATACAGGCCGTTCTGCAGGCGCAGAGGGCGGAATTCTTCTTCGCTCAGCTCACCGGCCAGGTAGCGGCGGGTCTGATCACGGAACTGCTTGACGCGGTCCTCGATGATCCGCTGATCGTACTCGTCGTATACGTACATATAAGTCCTGTCTCAGGCTAGCATGCAGCTAATCGCGCGCACGGCCGCGCACTCCGGGTCGGAGCCGAGGCACGATAGCAGAGTGGGTTTATGCGCTAAAGTGATGTTTTTGCATATGAAAAGAACCATTTGGACTAAGTGAGACTGACTGGCATTTGTCCGCGCCGGTACATCGCGGCGCTATAATCCGGGGTTTGCTCCGCAGGGAAGTAACAGCATGCTCAAGGCCTTGTGCCAGAGCCTGTGCCTGAGCCTGCCACTGGCAGCGAGCGCACAGGCCGCGTCCGTGGTGTTCCTCAACCCGGGCTATTCCAACGAGACGTTCTGGGTCGATTACTCGCGCTTCATGCAGGCCGCCGCCAACGACCTGGGCATGGCCTTGCGCGTGCGGTACAGCGAGCGCCGCGCCGACCTCGCGCTGACCCAGGCCCGCGAGGTGCTGCAAGGACCGCAGCGCCCGGACTACCTGGTGCTGGTCAACGAGCAGTATGTCGCGCCGGAGATCATCCGCCTGTCACGGGGTACCGGGGTCAAGCTGTTCCTGGTCAACAACGGCCTTACCGACAGCCAGGCGCACAGCATCCAGACGCAGCCGGACAAGTATCCCGAAGTGCTCGGGACCTTGGTCAGCAACGACGAGGAGGCCGGTTACCAGATGCTCAAGGCGATGGCGACACAGCTGCCGGCTGACGCGGGGCCGGTTGACCTGCTGGCCTTCGCCGGGGTCAAGACCACCCCGGCCTCGCAGTTGCGCGTGCAGGGCATGCGCCGGGCGCTGGCGGAGTTTCCCCAGGTGCGCCTGCGCCAGGTGGTGTATGGGGGCTGGAGCCGCCAGCGTGCTTTCGAGCAGGCGCAGATGCTGCTGGAGCGCTATCCCGACACGCGCCTGGTGTGGTCGGCCAACGACCAGATGGCGTTCGGCGCCATGCAGGCGTTCGAGGCGCTGGGCAAGGTGCCGGGGCGCGATGCCCTGTTCAGTGCGGTCAACAGCTCGCCCGAGGCCCTGAGGGCGCGGATCGACGGGCGCCTGAGCGTGCTGATGGGCGGGCATTTCACCCTCGGCGGCTGGGCCATGGTCATGCTGCACGATGACGCCCAGGGGCTGGCGGTGGATCGCGACGGCCAGCGGGAACATAGCGTGCCGGCCTTGCAGTTGATCGACGCGGACAAGGCTCGACGCTGGCTCAAGCTGCTGGAACAGGACAACCACGGCATCGACTTCCACCGTTTCAGTGCCGAGGGCAGGCCGACGGATTTTCGTTACCCCTTTCTCACGTCACCCGTCGACTACTGAAAGCCCCTGCTTGAGGGAAGGGCATTGCTGGACTTAACTGCTGCTTGTGAAGTGCATTCCCATAACCACTACAAGAGGCAATGCAATGGGAAACTCTACCAAGGTCCGCAAAGCTGACAGCAGTGTCGATGCCTGGGCGATCCTGTGTCTGATCGTGCTGGTGGTGGTCACTGCGGTGTACTGGGTCAGCCATCAGTAGCGGAAAACTGCTCGAGACCGTGAGTAACACCTGAACCGCCCGCGGAAGGGATATCCGCGGGCGGATTGCGTTTGGGGCGGCTAATGCGTACCCCCTGTAGGAGCGGCCTTGTGCCGCGAAAGGGCTGCGCAGCGGCCCCGATTCCGAGCCACCATCAAAATGGCTGGGGCTGCTGCGCAGCCCTTTCGCGACGCAAGGCCGCTCCCACAGAGATAACAGTTCCCTGCGCGACAGCGCAGCCCGACGGGCTGGGCGATCTCCTACAGGGATTTGTGCAGGGCCTGGCCCTCGCGCGGCTATCGCGCCGTCAGGTGCATCGCCAGCTGCACCAACCCAATCAGCACGAAGATGAAGATCAGCGTGAACAGCGTCCCCATCACGATGAAATGGCTGGCCTTGCCGTAGGTGAAGTCGCGGGCGCGGTTCTTGCCGCTCTGCACGCCGAAGGCGGCGGCGAGGATGC
>Ga0268257_1000438_pt1 | contig 50850 bp, 50 predicted proteins | sample AgamicAtPrz_FD_200249 | JGI IMG/M metagenome (GOLD analysis project Ga0268257, IMG submission 200249) | Agave microbial communities from Guanajuato, Mexico - At.P.rz (v2) (version 3) | ecosystem: Host-associated > Plants > Phyllosphere > Phylloplane/Leaf | place: Guanajuato, Mexico | collected... | reverse complement strand
AAGCGGGCGAGCCGGAGCAGCAGATTATCGACACCATCCAGCCGCAGATCCTGCATCTGCAGATGTCGCGCCTGCAAAACGCCCCGGACGCCAACGTGGTGAACTACATGACCATCAACATGGAGCAGACCGCCGCCATCCAGAAGGTGAGCGACGACGCCTGCTTCCGCTTCCTCTACCCGATGGTGAAGGGCGGCATCAACCCGATGCGCATGCTGGATAAAGACCTGATGGCCCGGCGCATGCAGGCCGACGCCGACATGATGCGCGCGGCCTACGGCAAAAACCGCCACACCGTAACCCAGGCGGAGCGTGAGGCGGCCGTCGAGGATGTGCGGCCGATTATGAAGGCACTTGCCGATAAGTACGGCGAGGACATCCAGCTGCTGCAGACGCCCGAGAAGGCGGTGGGCAAAGAGAAGCTCTCCTGCGATATGGTGCAGGAGATGTGGGCCAAGGTGCTGGCGCTGCCGGAACAGAAGGCAGCGAGGGTGATTCGGCTGGCGGTGTCTGAGCTGGACTGAGGGTAGCGCTGGTTTTTTGGGCACTTAGCGCGGGTTTCGCGCGTCGTCGCTTGCATGGCGGCGCGCGACAGGTATAATCCACAACGTTTCCGCATCCCCTTCAGTGCCGAAGTGGCGAAATCGGTAGACGCAGTTGATTCAAAATCAACCGTAGAAATACGTGCCGGTTCGAGTCCGGCCTTCGGCACCAAAAACGATTGTGATAATCGGAAAACCTACAACAATCAATAGGTTGTACAATGAAGCTGGACGTTGACGGCAACTACAAAATGGCCGCATCTCCGGCTTTTTTTGTTTATAAAGCCTCGGGCCGGATCTTTTCACTCACACCCTGTTTTGTCAATCTCTCTCCACGCAACTTCTGAGCATTTCGACATTGTGTTCAATATAGCTGAGCGTCACCTTAATATCGCGGTGGCCGAGTAGTTTCTGCGTGACATACAAATTTTGCTCCGGTTTCTGCATTAATTCTGTGGCAACGGTATGACGGTAGCGATGTGATGAAAAACGGCTGTGGCAGGCATCGCTGAGTTTGGCAAAGAAATAGCTCACCTGATTTTCTGTCATCGCTTTGCCCTGCCGTAGTGTCCGACGACTGAATTGGTTGACGTTGAACAACTGATCGCCTGCCCGCATTCCTCTCGTTTTGGCTTCCTCAAGTAAATGTTCCAGCCAGGGCCGCAGCCGGGAGGCAATGGGAACAATATGTTCATCATGGCTTTTACTGCCTTCGATCTGAATAAACAGCGTGTCATGGACCAAATCGATATCCCTTACTCGCAGGTGAATAAGCTGATTCAGCCGGATAGCGGTGTAGTTGAAGGTTTCGACTACGATCAGCCAAAACCATGCCGGATATAAAGGCGAACGATAGCCGCGCTGCATTTTCTCCCGTTCGATAAATTGGTTCAGTACTTTGCGGGATGCGACGATTTGCTCGCGGGTCAGGGTTTTCTTTTTCTTACGAGATTCCCGCAGTGATGTTTTTTGGAATGGATTGATAAACTGTTCCAGCAGCCCTTGTTCAATAGCGAAGTTATACAAGGCTCGCATATGACGCATATAGTGATTCCAGCTTACTGGCTTGATACAGCGCACATTTAGCAGGTAATGACGCCACTCCAGCACCATATGCGACGTCACTTCGGCGGGTAACACGTTGCGCCAGTGAGTGAATTGATTTACTGCCGTGCGATAACAGCTCTGGGTGTCAGGTCGCAATAAGCGGGCAAAAAAATACTCTTCCAGGATCTGTTCAAAGGTCATTTGAGTGACTTCCTTCATTGAGCAAGAGATGAGGGTTATTAAAGGGAACGTCATCTCCAAAAAGCGGCGTGGGATCGTCAAGCAGATATCCCTTCAGACGTGAACAACGGCGTGGGCCGACAACGGCGCAGTGCCAGATGTTGAGGCCGTTTTTTTGTTTTCGGTGAAGATTCAGGTTCTGGAACTTCTTCTGTACCTCCCGCCAGCGCTCCGCAGGGACATTCTGACCGCAGGCGCTAAGCCAGAGTTTGAAAATACCGGGCGTCACCAGAAACACCGACCCGGCGACGGTATGGATTCGGGCGTTAGGTTCATTGACTTCCAGATGTTGAGCCTGAACATTACGAACCAGCCACTGCCAGAAGGCTTCGCCTGAAAGTGGGGTATCGTCCTGTTCGGGTTGAGGGGATGGTTGTTCTACTTCGGTGTTTGTTTCAATCACTGCTTCTGTCTCATTTCGGATTCCCGTTATCGGTGTGACGGTTCCACTGAAGGTTGCAGGTCGCTGCTGTGGATCTTCCCAAATCAGTGAAGGGGAAAAGCGCAGCAGGGTCAGCTCGCTGCTCCAGCCGCTGCTGGCCTCAATCCGGCAATGCCAGATGGCTTTATCCTCACAGGGAATGAGCAACTGGTGTGCCTGCATCTCATCGAACAGTCGCACGTTATGCTGCGGTACGACGTCAATACCCTGGCGCAGCAACCAGCCACGCACAGCATCGGCAGCGTTCTTGCTGACCAGCCACAGCGCCTCTTCCGTCAGCCAGCCGTCAGAGCCGCCGTTCGGGTTGTTGAGCCGAAACTCATGCGCCAGTAGGTTGCGCAGGGCAGTGATAATTTGCTGCGGCAGTGAGGTTTGCGGACGATGGATAGCCTTGACCGGATCGCCGCCGAGATTAAACGCCACCGACGCCCGGTCGGCTTTCTGCACCAGTTCACCCGCTATTCCGGCATACTGATACTGTCCGTTCAGGCAGTGCAGCAGAGTGGATAACGCAGCGGCATCGGCGGCGAGCCAGTCGAGGCTTTCCGGGGGGAGCAGTTGGTTGAGCAGAAGAGCTGCCGCAGCAGGATGGCGCAGGTAATCACGTTGCGACAGATAGCGGAACCGATAAGGTTGGGTCAGTGGGCCATGCCACGGAAACCAGCGTTTTTCGCTGGCATCTTCTACCTCGATATCAGTGACGAGTTTGCCCAGGTCGTGCAGCAGCGCGGCGTAGATGATAACGGTCGTCCAGCGTTCGGACTGCGCGGCCTGATCTTCCGGTGCTGCATCAGGCGGAAAAAGATAACTCTGCCGCAGCCTAGCAGCATAACAGGCATCTTCGAGGCTGTGATCGAGCAGGCCACCTGCGTGGGAATGGTGGTGGTTTTCCGAGGCCGGAAACGACTGCGCCAGTTCTGCGAAACGATGAAGTGGTGTCAGCCAGAAACGTTCAAACAGTGAGGCAGGGAGTGCGGTGCTCTGGCGAATAAACTGGATCAGCTGTGGGCGTGTAGTTTCAGCCAGTAACGTTTGTGCGGATTCGGGATGCAGCCATCCCTCCGTGGCGCTCGGCTTGCCGTCGGATGGTGTGGTTTCTGGTTTTTTGCGCGTCAGCCATATCCGCATAATGGCCCTTTATTCCCAATGGATTTTGAGGTGCAGGAAGGCGGCGACGCAGCGAATCCCCCAGGAGCTTACATAAGTAAGTAACTGGGGTGAGCGAGGAAAGCCAACGCACCTGCAACTCGAAAGACGAAGGGAAGCCCCTTTTTCGGGTAAGCCCGTTCCCCCTTCACTCTCTTCCCCTTAACCCTTTGGATTTTGCCTTTTGGTGCCGTCAGATTTGGGGCGAAATTGTTTATTGGATTGCGCAAATTTATTGGAGTGGAGAAAAACGGCAGAGCAGGATGCTCCGCCGTTGATATGAAGGTCATGCGCTCAGCGCTAACGGCTGCTGCGCCCGTTCAAGCAGATATTCACAGGCATTACGCGCTAATCCACTGGCGCGGAAAATCGCTTTTTTGTCCTGCTGCAACACCTTCAGCCACGATGCGATGTAACTGTCATGCTGTAGCTTCGACTGGATGCCAATATGAGCACACAGGAAAGCCGCTCCCATTTCGGCGACCAGCTCTTCAAAACTGTACCTCGGATCGCCGAAGGTATGCTTTCCGGCAGTGATGCCATCCCGGTTCAGCCGTGAAGCGTGTCCGGTAGCGTGCGTCAGTTCATGCAGCAGCGTGCCGTAATAATCTTCACGCGAAGTGAACTGCTCAGGATGCGGCATGATGATGCAGTCGCGTCCCGGCGAGTAATACGCCCGGTTCTGGCGTCGGTGAGTGATTGTCACCGCGCTTTGCCGGGCCACCTGCTCGGCAGCAGCAATGGGATCATCCACCATCACGACAGGCTGCGAAAACGCCTCCGGCAGTCCTTCACATTGCTGAAGGTTGAACAGCCGGAACTCGCGTACCACGGCATAAGACGTCACTTTAGGATTGCCGTCAGCATCAAGAACCGTGTTCCCGTTGCTGTCCACTACCTCGCGCTGCTGGGGAAGGTAGAACACGGCCAGTGTAGATTTTTCGCCTTTGCGGATGTTACCGCCAGTATTGCGAATTTGCGTGAAGGTCAGCCAGCGATCGCTCTCATATCCCTGTCGTTCTGCGCTGTTCCAGAGCAGAGGGATGTTGATGCCATGATAAAACCGCCCGGATAAGGCATTCATCGGCACCACCGGTTCCCCTTCCCGCCATGGGCGAACCCAGGGAATCACGCCTTTCTCCAGTGCGGCGATAATTTCATCGGTGACTTTCTGGTAAAGATCGTTGCTTCTGTTCATAAGCGTAACCTCATGATAAAGAAGCCGGGTACAGCGCTCCCGGTTGGGAGTCGCCCGGCACGGGGAGTGAAGGATGCTGAGGTAATCAGCAGGTATGAAGGGCAGTAACCAACAGGTGGTTATCTTCAAGCGTTAAGCGCAGTGGCGTCATCAGCGGTACATTGCTGCTGCCGTCAGAGGGCAAACAGTACAGACCGAAATTAATGCTCTTACGGTCCGGGCCTGCGCTTTTGAATGTCAGCATGGTGGCGACAATCAGGTTTTCGAGACGGTCGTCTTCCTGAGAGGGATCGGGTGGAAAACTGACTACCTTTTCCCAGGCCTCAGTTGAGACAGACAGCGATAAGGATTTTGCTTCAGGGCAAGGTGAAGTTGGCATAGTGTTTCTCCAGTGATGAAAGCAGAGAAACACCTCCCGGCAGGGAGGGTTCCCTGCATGGTGGGGTAGAGGATGTATCAGGCGCTGAGCGCTGTCCGCGAGGATGATACGGAGCGGACGAAAAGGCGAGCCTCACCGGGAAGGTGGCAACCTGAAGGCTCTGGTTGCATAAACATTCGTCTAACAATGAGATTATGCATGCGCATAATCTTGCGACAAGTAAACTCTCACAATTTTTGAGGTTTAAATCTCAGTATCCATTCTTTAAACTGTACACAGATAACGTAATAGATACGTAGTTACGTAACTGTAACGTTAAAATTTTTATTCTATACTGTTTTTATAAACAGTATCATGAGTGACGCTTATGCATGATCGTAACCAGACAAATTACTTTTACATGTTTCCTGCGGTACGTGGAATGCAGGCAGGAAGGGAGTTTTACATTGCGACCTGCCCATTGCTGACAATCCCAAAGATTTTCAGCTTTGATGAAGAAGAGGTTCCACCTGAACTGCGGGCGCAGCGCTCATTAAATAAAGCACGGATACCCGACATGGTGCGTTATCTGTTGGATAATCCAGATAACTATATTTTTTCTGCACTGACCGCCTCTGTTGCTGTTGATGTGCATTTTGAAGCAATTAACGATGCCGGGAGCTTGGGTACGTTACAAGTGCCTATGGGGGCCCAAATTTTGATTAATGATGGGCAGCATAGACGAAAGGCTATCGAAGAGGCATTAAAAGCAAATCCTGAGCTGGGATATGACAACATCCCGGTTTTATTCTTCGTTGATCGAGGTTTAGTGCGAAGCCAACAGATGTTTGCTGATTTGAACAAATACGCAGTTAGACCTAGCCCTTCGTTAGCGACTCTCTATGATCACCGAGATCCAAGTGCTCAACTTGCCTGCCATCTGGCTGAAAATATTGAGCCGTTTATTGGTTTCACCGAAATGGAAAAATCAAGTATATCATCACTTTCCAATAAACTTTTTACGTTGAGTAGCATCAAGCAGGCTACGAGGGCGCTACTCGGTAAAGGGCTGAAAGATGTGTACTCAGATGATGAAAAGCATAACGCGGAACGTTTCTGGCGTGCTGTTTTTCGAGTTATGCCCGAATGGCAAATGGTGCGACGCCGTGAAATTTCGCCAGCGAGTATGCGTCAGGAATTTATCCATTCTCATGGTGTAGGTTTACAGGCCATTGGTTTGATGGGGAAGGGATTGCTGCAACATTCTCCATATAACTGGGAGCAGAAGTTGGAAGGCTTGAGAGATATTGACTGGCGAAAGGCTAACCCGGAATGGCTAAAGCGCACAATGCTGCATGGAAAAATCAGCAAGTCAGCAATATCGATACATCTAACCAGTAATGCCCTGAAACAAAAACTCGGCATTCCTTTAAATTCAGAAGAACAAAAATTAGAAGAGCAACTGAAGTCATGAGTCATTTATTACAATCATATGATCTTGATAGTTATGAAGATTTTATTAATCAGGAAACCTTTGCTGGGCGTCCGCTGCATGAGTTTGTATCTGAGGTCCAGCGGATCTATCTGGCTGATAAACGTCCTTGGGTTATTGGCTACAGTGGCGGTAAGGATTCGTCTGCTGTAACAACTCTTATTTATCTGGCATTACTGGGATTGTCTCCCGAGCAGCGTAATAAGCCTGTTTTTGTTGTATGTTCAGATACTTTGGTCGAGACACCAGTAGTTGTAAACCTGATCAGTCGAACATTGAAGCTAATAGAAAGAGGGGCTCGCCAGGATGGTTTGCCCATATCGGTGCAACAAGTTGTTCCTAAAACGCATGAAACATTTTGGGCAAACCTTTTAGGAAAGGGATACCCGGCACCTACCCGGCAGTTCCGCTGGTGTACCGAACGTATGAAAATCAACCCGGTTAGTGACTTTATTCGAGATAAAGTAAGTCAGTTCGAAGAAGTTATTGTGGTTTTGGGATCCCGTTCAGCTGAAAGTGCTTCTCGTGCTCAGGTAATTGCAAAACACAAGATTGATGGGACTCGACTAGCTCGTCATACCACTTTAGCTAATGCGTTTATCTATACCCCTATTGATACTTGGGGGGTTGATGATGTCTGGAAATTGTTGAGAGGTGCATTCCGCTATTCAAGTGATGTAACTGAATGGGAAACACCTTGGGGAGGTGGGAATAACCTTCCTTTATGGACTTTGTATATGGATTCCTCTGGTCAGGGGGAATGTCCTATGGTTATTGATGACAGCACCCCATCTTGTGGTAATTCGCGATTTGGGTGCTGGACTTGTACTGTTGTAACCAAAGACCGGGCTATGGAAAGTCTAGTTCAAAACGGAGAGCAGTGGATGGCTCCGTTGCTTGAGTTTCGCAATATGCTTGCGAAGACTACTGAACCAGAAGAGAAAGATAAGTACCGTAACTTTAAACGCCGAACTGGAAAGGTTAGTTATCAGTATTTAAAAGAGGGGGAGGATATTTCGGTTGAACGAAAACATGTTCCAGGCCCCTATCTATTAAAGTACCGACAAGAATGGCTGGAGAAGTTACTCAACTTGGATAAGGTCCTGAAAGCACAAGGACATGATATTCAGCTTATAACTGAGGGGGAATTACATGCTATTCGTCAGGAGTGGCTTAATGACCCTAATGAACCTGACTGGAATGATTCTCTGCCAAAAATCTATAAACGTGTATATGGTCATGATTTAGGCTGGCAGATAGATGAACGAGTTCGTTTTGCAGGTGCAGATGCTGGGCTACTTCATGAACTAGCCACTGAACATGGAATTGTCCCTGAGATGGTTATGAAGCTGATTGATCTTGAGATCTCTTTTGAAGGAATGGGACGCCGTCAAAATGTTCAAAAGAAAGTAGAATCGATATTGCAACAGGATTGGGGAACATTTGAAGAGATCAAGGAAAAATACTCTTCGGTTCAGAAAAAGAATCAGTTCGATATGCTTTTAAAAGAAAAAGAAGATGTTGAAATTGCTTTGGATGCTCTATCAAATGATTTTGATAGGCTTGAGAACATATTAAATAGTGTGACCAGTAATGATGAGGTGGAAAAATGATTATAACTAAACTGGTTATGCGTAATTTCCGAGTGTTTCGTGGTGAACACGTGCTGGATCTTGCTCCAAATGAGGAACCTGGCAAGCCACTAATTTTGATTGGTGGCCTTAATGGTTCTGGGAAAACCTCTATTTTGACAGCAATACGACTTGCATTGTATGGACCACAAGCATTTGATGATGTTTTTACCAAGAATTCCTATATTGAGAGATTATCGTCTTTAGTACATAACGGAAAACCGGATGATTTTGAAGATTTTACCTCTGCTTTTGTGGAACTTACTTTCACACTTCGAATCGATGGGGAAGATGTAACGTACTGTGCAAAACGATCATGGTCAAAAGGTAGGGGGGATCAACTTTCTATTTCTGAGAATGGGGAGCTTATGGAAGGAAAAAGCCCAGAGCAGTTACAGGGTTTTCTAAATGAGCTGATCCCTGTTGGTGTTGGTGATTTATTCTTCTTTGATGGGGAAAAAATTGCCACGCTTGCAGAAGATGAAACGGGAAGTATTTTAAGGATAGCTATGCAGCGTCTACTAGGACTTGACGTTGTATCTCGCTTAAAAGGAGACCTAAATACCTATATTAAAAACGATCAGAAAAACAAGCTTAATCGTGTTGCACAGGAACAAGTTAAAGTACTTGAAAAAAAGAAGAATGATCTTATTTCATATGCTAATGAAAAAAGAAGCGAAGCACTTGACTATTTGAAAGGTATTGAATTAAATATCAAAGACTTACGTAAGTATGAAGCTTTGTTGATGGCACAAGGAAAAAATTTTGCAGACTCAAAAGTTAGTGAAGAAGCGAAATTAAGAAGTTTAGAGAGTGAAAAACTATATACTGAAAAGCAATTGCGTAATACCCTTGACGGGTATTTCCCTTTGTCATTAGCGCCAAATATATTTAGGGATCTTTTTAACCAAGTCGAACTGGAAAAAGAAATAATAAAAGCTACCGCTTTCAAGTCAGGTCTTGATGATTTTCTGAAAAAACTCCGGAATGAGTTAGCGATTCGGTCATCTACAACGTTGAAAATTGCTACAGAGACAATTGAAGATCAATTAAATGATTTTCTATTGACTCAACCATCCGGGGATATCTTGCTAGATGTCTCTGAACGTGAATATGGTATTTTACATAATGCAGTCTATACATTATCGCCTAAGCTAAAAAAAGAAAAAAATAGACTTTGCGAAGAGATAAAGAAAATTGATTTGGCGATTGAAAATACGAAAGAGAACATCGAAAGATCTCCTGAGGAAGAACAGTTAAGTAGCACTTTTAATATTATTAGGGCTTTTGATAAAAATATACGTGATGCCGTTGATGAGTTTAAAAGACTACACCTTGATGCTAAGACGGCATTAACTGAAGCGTTAGAGTGTACTCGAGAACAGCAGAAACTTCATGACGCTATAAAGAATAAAGTGGCCTTGGAAAATGCTAGTGATTATGCCCTATCTATATTGCCTCTTCTTGATGAGTATGCCAAAAAATTGACACAGAAGCGTATATCTGAAGTGGAGGAAGAGTTTTCTCGAGTCTATACGAAGTTGGCAAGGAAAGACGAGTTAAAATTACGAGCTAAGATTGATGTAAATACATTTAATGTAAATCTTCAAGATGAAGACGGTCTAATAATTGACCGTAGTTTATTGTCTGCAGGGGAAAAGCAAATATATGCAGTCACTATGCTTGAAGCATTAGGAAATGTTTCTGGGAAATTACTTCCTATTATAATCGATACCCCATTAGGACGTTTAGACTCGCATCATAGGGATAAGCTAGTTGAGCACTATATTCCAGATGCTAGTCACCAGGTCATTATTCTATCTACCGATACGGAAATTGATGAGAGGTATTATAAAAATTATCTTCGTGATTGTATTTCAAAATCTTATGAAATAAAATACTCACCATTTAGTCAATCGTCAAAGATTGAAAACGGTTATTTTTGGAAAAATGCAAAATATGAGGTGAATGCTTAATGTTACCTAATCGTTTGCAACTGAACATTCGTGTTGAAGAGCAACTCAAAAGGTTAAAAGCTAGCACTGGGATTAATCCAAATATTTCTGCACGGATAGCGTTTTTCCGCTCTGTAGAAAGTGGCTATCGTTTCGACGGAAATGACTATAAAACTGACGGCAATATGAGTATGGATAAAGCTGTATGGTTGGGAGACACGGGTGTAGCTACTGAGCTTATATTGAAGATGTTATATCCTAATTTTGATGGAAAAAAAATGATGCAAGCTTGGGCTTCTCACGTTGATGATGGTTCTGCATCCTTGCGAAACCATCGGGAATTAGTTAGTTTTTCACAGGTATTATGAAAAGTAACCGCGGCTTAGTCTGCGGTTACTTTTGCTATAAATGAAGCACTATCAAAAAATAACTTGAAGTTTAATTTCATTCCATCTACTAACGGGGTTATCTGCGGGAAAATAATATCCTTTTTTTCTAAATAAATATTATTTCCGTCCGCAATAAGTTTAACTTTATTATTCGATTGAAACTCAACCAATGACGTATGCTTTTTACTGTGATTGATAATAGCGAACACGAAATGCTCTGCTAGCTTTTTGTTTTCAGGAACACTCATCCACGAAGAAAATATTGGTTGAAGTAGAGCTTCTAGCGGTACACTTAATTGTTTAGAAATATTTTCATATCTATCATGATAATTTACAGTACTGTTCGCTTCAATTGTTTCCTGCATGGAATCATGATCTACTTCTAAAGCTTCAGATATCTTCTTGCTATTATCGACTAAAACATCCCAAACAATAACTTCGGGTGGAACTGCTTTATTTCCGGGTAATGAACTAATATAAATTTCTTTTTTTATGTATTGAACTACTTTGGATTTTTGATCCGCATCGAAGACCCCTATATAGTTGATTGGTGATTTTCGTAATGGTTCATAATGAGTGGCAATTTTTTCAATGTTTGAATCACATCGTATTGGTAATATTCTGTAACTTTTTAGAAATGCAGGAGCCAATTTGGATAGTAAATAATTCGTGAAATTGGCTGAAAAGTTATCTTCAACAAAAACTATACCATCTAATTGTGGCACTAGCCCTAAAGCGGTTAAATATTTTTCCCTATGTTTGGGTTCGATTAAATGTGTTACATCATTTAAGCGCTTTTGTAGTACTTTTGTGTTTTCAATGCTTATTTTTGATAAAATATGTTCTGAATGTGTAGACAACATAATCCAATGTTTGCTGCTATTTGATTGCTCCGCGATTCGATCCATAAGATAAATTTGCGTATTGGCAGATATAAAGTTTTCTGGTTCTTCGATAAAAATAATAGAATTTCGTTCACAATTTTTTATAAACCATAAAATATAAAATACAGCAAACTCTCCCATTCCCATATCAATGTTTGAATATTTGGCTCCGCTTGCGAGTTCAATTTCAAAATAAGGGAATGTATAATCGCTTTCAATTGCTCCAGTTATTTCTCTAAATATTATTTTTTTATATTTTTTTCCTATAATATTTTCAATTTGAGGCTTTGTTTTTTCATCATTAAAGGATATATTTTCACCTTCGCCTTCAATTAACTCATTAATGTTTTTAGTTCTTTTTATATACTCTAATATTTTTGAACATTCTTGACTGGGTTCAAGGTAATACACATTTTCTAAATGATGCTCTGATTTTTTATCTATTATAATATTTGAACGGTTACTAATGATTTCAATATTGAAGTCATATGAACCGAATCTTGCTGATGACAGTTGCTCTTTTGGTGATTTTATTGCTTGATATATTAGTTTTAAGAATGTAGTTTTGCCTACACCATTCTTTCCGCAAATAGCTGTAATCGCACTTTTAGGCTCTATTTTTATATCTTCAAAGCCAGATAATTTTTTTATCTCGACTTTCTTTATTCGCGTTTTGTATTCTTCGATTTCGTTAACATAACGCCAAATATCGTTTATTTTTGCGGCTCTCATACTAAAATACCTTCCATTCATTAGAAAGATTTTCTATACATTCTTTAACATCAGCGTCGTCAAATCTTATGACATCTGACAGTGTTTCAAGATGCGAAATATCTACCCAGTCAGGAAGCGTTATTCCTGATTTAAATAAAGATAGGTTTATTATAATATCGCGAATGATTATAGATGCAGTAGTCATTACGCGAGATGATGATCTCTCAATATATATAAGTAGAAGCTCTTTTAAATTTTTTTCATTAGAACCAAAGAAGACGTTTATATCCTCAGTGATTAGTTCATTGTTTTTTACCGAGCTTTTAGCTCTCTCAAGATTGAAAAATGCTTGCATAAGCTTATCTTCATTAAATGACAAGATGTTTTTGTACTCTGCAAGGGAATATATCCAGTTTAGAGAAGATGCTTTGGTGAGGTTAATGTTATAGTTAAAATTGTCTAAATGCTTACGCATATTAGATAAAGTTAATATGGAAAAATTTAATTTTTCGAGTATATCTGAATCAAACCCGGTTTCATCTCTAAATCTATAGTTTAATACTTTATCATTTAGCGTTGCACGGAGTGATTTTTTTTCTAATAAGTATCCAACTCTTGCTATAAGATCATTATAAGCTAGTCTGGAGTTAGTAAATCCAAGTAGATCTTTGTTTACACCATTTTCCTGCATCAATTTAACAAAGTCTGCTGTTTGACTTCGTAACTCTCCGAATAAGGAATTCCTTTGTTCAGATGAGGTTAGTTTTACAGATTGGTTTAGTCTGTGAAATATCTCACCAGGTTCCCCAGCAGAATAATCCATCATCTCATAAATTATAAATCTATAAGTATTGAATTCTCTTTTTGTATCCTCATCCAGTTGCTTATATTTTTTACCATTTAATGCTTGTATTTCATCATCTAATGGTTGGATGTTTCCGTCAATTGAAAATTTATTATTTATAAAATCTCTAATTGCGGTTAATCTTTGTTGTCCATCAAGAACTTCAAATGTCTTATCATCTATTTTAACTAAATGAATCGGAGGTATTGGCCATTTTCTTAATATAGTATCTATTAGCATTTTTTTCTTTGATGATGACCACACCTCGCCTCTTTGGAAATCAGGGCGAGTATTAATTTCTCCTGAATTTATATCATTGAATAGATTAATGACTTTATCTTTTCTATCGTCTATCTTCATATAAATTGCACCTGTTTCTGCTTTCCATCAATGCGGGAAATGTTATTTGATTGGGCCGTTTTCGATACGAATGTGTTGATGTATGATAGTTAGTCATATTCCACGCTACCGCCCTAAGGTTTTCGGCTATCCCCAGACCTTTTGGAGGGATTATGAACAACACAAGGACAATGTTCAATGATATTAATCCATACGGATCACAAACTTAGTAGTTTGTTTGGTTGTAATTTGACCGATTCCGCTTGATGTTACAGCAATAATCTATCAGAGAATCAGGAATGACGGGCTTTCTGAAGGCTTTGTGTCTAAAGATGCTGAATATATCTTTTTATCAATATAGGGATAGCCTATTGTAATTTTCAGCTGTATTGAATCTGTGAAGTAGGCTCATTACTCCCTAATCATTCCCACGGCCTTCCCCCCACTATCCTGCGCCACCTCAACCCCACCCGCCAGCGCGCCATTCACCGACACACCAACCCTCACTCCAGCCCACGTCATCGCCCCCAGCCAGAACGTTGGCAGCACCAGAAACATCGACCCCATAACCAGATTAATAATCATGTCATCCTGAGTATTTTGGATCCCGGCCAGATTCCAGCTACTGTGGGTATCGCTGTTGTAGAGAACATCCAGAAGCCAGCTATCGAGCCACCGCGCCAGTTCCCACCAGAAGGTGAGGAAGAACAGTGCGAACTGCACAAACGTCAGTGTCATCACCACCTTCACGTCCCACGCTGAACAAAGCGTAATCAGCGGAATACAGATCACTGATGCCATTTGCAGCAGTGCCTGCACCATCGGTAGCGCCTGACGCACGCTGTCGAATGCCGGGAACGCCGCTATGCTGCCGAGGATATTTCCGGCGCTGGAGGCCAGCCGGGTGGCGGCATTGGCTACGGTGCCATCGACATTGCCACCATAGCCGGGGTAAACGCGCCCGTTCTGCGATACCTGCATATTTCGCTCACTGACCAGCGAGCGCAGCACGGCCTCTTCATACACTACCTGCGACTGGCCGATCTTTTTAAACGCCGTCCAGATATCCGGGGCCGGTAGTTGCAGGAGTCGGGCCTTCAGCCCAACAGTGTCGTCGGCCCACCACTGTTTGCAGGTGGGGTAGCCGCCTGCGCCGGTGTCGGCCAGCCCGGCATCGCGTGATGTGCTGTACGGCCAGTTACTGTGTGGTGAAAGTGCACGGTCGGTATCGTAGTAACCAGCCGTGTTGATAAAGTACGATGATCCCAGCCAGGCCGTATCGTCACTGGTGCCATCGTCCAGCTCTCCGGCGCGAAATTTCAGCCGGGCGCGGGAAGGGGCATAACACTCCTCGACAAAATCCCGCAGTTCCTGTGCCAGTGCTGGATCCTTGATTCGGGTGTGCTGCACCTCAAAACGGATCTGACGCAGGTCTGGCTGGCAGGGCAGGGTGGCAACTGTTGCGCTGGTGATGCCTTTGCTGATCACATGAATAAAGTACCACCAGACCGGGACGGCGGCGGTTTTGCCGCCCAGTGAGTTAATAATCGGCTGATAGCCGGTATCGGCGGGTTGTGGTACCGACATTCCGCACTGCTTTGAGCGAGTGGTGTCATATTTGATGGTATCGAGGTCGATGTTCAACATCGGCACACAGGTGAACATAATGACCAGCAACGAGGTGTACATCAGGTGCTCGGTCCATATCAGGGACAGCGCAGCTTTGTTGCCTTCATCGGCTCCCTGACTTCTGGCCTGAAGCCACAGCGCCAGCAACTTAATCAGTAGCGGCAGGGCGAATAATCCGGTGGCGCTAATCGCATTCCACAACCCGTTATTGACCACCCAGCCGAGCAGCGTCAGAAAGTATTCCAGATAGCTGTTGGTTGTCACCGGAACACCTCCGGCACGATTTCGTTTAGTACAATCAGTACGATAAATATCAGCGCGATACGGCGGATTGCCGGACGATATGGCGGCAAGCGGTCATACAGATGCCAGCCCATACCACAAATCACGCCGTATAGCGTTATGCGCCAGGGCAGCAGGTCGCTGCGGTTAATCTGCGGTGTATTGTCAGCAGCCAGATAAAACATCACTGCCATACAGACCAGAAGCAGGGAGCCGGACAGTATCAGCCGTTTCATTGCGTATCCCCGTTAGTCGGTTTGCTGAGATCGTCCACCCGTTTGTCGGTGTCGTCTTCTACGCCGACAGCCTGGCCTTTGGTCTTTGCTCGCATCGTCTGGCGTTCAAGGATGGTTAGTGCGGCGTTATCCGCCAGCGCCTGGCGCATATCCAGTTCCAGCTTAAGCTGTGACAGTTCCTGGTCGAGCTGGGCAGTGGTTTGGGTCAATGCGGTTTGTGCTTCTTTTTCACCGGAGATATTGGGTTCGCGCATTCCTGCCAGCAGCGTGCGCCGGGCCATCAGCGCCTGCTCCATCACGCGGGAGAGCGCCAGTTCGCCGGATAGGCGCTGGATTAGTACCGCCGCATCGGGATCGTCACGCAGCGCTTCAATGACGCCGCGTGTCAGATGCAGCTCGCCACCGCTGGCCTGCGCCAGCGTGTCATCGTTAACGGGCTGGCTGCGGTTCACCATATCGATAATCAGTGGCTGGATCTTATCCTGCTCTTCCTGAATCAGCGGCGTCAGCCCGACGCCGGATTGCGCGCCGCTTTGCTGGTCAGTGTCGCCGGGCTGATCGTTATCCGGGGCGACGTTAATGGTCTGCTCGCCAACCACCCGAGTCAGCCATTGCGCAGCGTCGTCGGGTTTGCTCCATACCTGACACAGCTCACCCTGACAGTCGTTGCTGGATACTGAACTGGTGCTGGTCGCACTGCGATTATTGAGAATGTTGTAGCCTGCGACCGTCGTATCGCGAACCAGTTTGATGGGCGATTGACCTTTACCGCCGCGATGTTCGCCACCAACCCAGCGTTTGCCTTTCTCTGCCGCTTCTTGGGCCGCTCGCTGGTCGGCGCGAACGGCGTCTTTCTCGCTGGCCGCAATTCCCTGATAGTTCTCCGCCTGGGCGCTCTGCGTCCATGCCGGACCGAGCGCATAATCGGTCATCTTGCCTGCCATCTTCTGGCAGCTTAGCAGTGATTTATCGAAGTCGAGCCGTCCCTGAAGCACGCCGTTGGTCAGCAGATCGTAGAGCTGGGGATTGGCTCGCTGGATTACCATTGCGGGCAGACTGGCGACCGCACTGGTTGCGCTTTCGATAACCTCGCCCATCAGTTGCTGGAAGCCGTCCGTTACACCATTGAGCTGATTACGCACCGTGGTATCGATATCGAAATTGCCGCACATCATGTCGCTGTTCCAGCTTACGCCTGCCGTCAGTGGGAAGGTGTTACGTCGGGTTGGCGGTGGAGAGATAGCTGCACCGCCGCCGATGCGGTAATACATCCAGTCGCTGATCGCCCCCTGCTGCTTGTATTGATATCTATCGGCTGCAGGGGCGAGAAAGGCGACGAACAGAAGACACCAGGCTGAGCGCATAGTTAACCTCCGCTGCTGCCAAGAAAGGTTTGTCCACGACGCGGGCAACATTTATAGGGTCGCCACAACGTCCAGGCATATGCGCCATCCTCCGCCAGTTTATCGGCGTAAGAGTCGGTGGCGGAGCCATCCGGGAAGATGGCGCAGGAGGAGGATTTTTTAGGAACCAGCATCTGCCACTGGTGGTTATTGCTGTCGCCTTCCGTAACCGGATCTGGAGGCCAGTAGCCGTCGTGTGAGGTGACAGTCAGCGGAACATAAACATGCGGCTGGCCACTGCGCGTTACCAGATCGGCAGCGCGTTGGGCGATGACAGCCCCGGCCTTGTAGTCATGCGTCTGGCTGAGCGCCCCGTCACGTGGGTAGACATTGCCCCACATATCACCGCCTTTACTCACCTCACGCAGTCCGGGCGTTAACGACTCCGGATAAAACATCTCTGGCACACCGCTGCGCCAGGCGAGCGCATCCATGGTGCTGAGAAAGTAGGGGAAAAAAGGCTGTGACGACGGAGTGCAGACGTAGCCAAACTGGGCGAAGAAGTTCGCCAGCGTACCACCGGCAGGGAAGCCAATCGCATCAGCGTTTTTAAATCGGACTTTGCTGTGCTGACCGACGGCGCGGGGATTGGTATCGCCACCGGCTTCAGCGATACCGGGCAGAGGTGGGCTAAGTAGCGACATCTCGGCCCACGGGTTTTGCCCGGTCACGCTGTAGGCTGATACCACCAGGTCCGGGCGGAAATGGCGTACTTTTACCGAGGTACGCACTGAGCAGCCAAAGGGCGAGCAGAATAACCAGTAGCAGACGCCCACGATCTGGTAATGCACACATTCCGGCGATAGCGCGGAAACGGCGATTTCTGGCGTGGTGATGGCCTGTGCGAGATTGGACAGGCACAGTAGCGGTATGAAGAACAATCTACGCCTGAGCATATTTCCTCCGCGACACGATGAATACAAAATGGTGTACGCGGAGGAAGCATTTAGCGCAGTAAGAAATTCAATACTGCCTGGAAAGATATACTGTTGTGGTTATCGCTGGGAGCTACTTTCCGGCTCCAGCGCGCCGATAGTCGGTGGTGTTCCGATAGCCTGATTTAACGCATCGTGTGCAGGTGCGCCAGTAACAGCGATCCCCGCATTAATGGCCGGTGAGCCGGGTTGCGGTAAATAGTCCCGCCAGAGCACATTCTCCGGACCGGGGTTAGCCAGTCGTGGATCGTCGATTAACGCATAACTGTCAGAGGGCATTACCGGAACATTGTTGTAGAGATTGTGGTCGCCAGTAATGGCGGAGTCGTTGTAGTCCCAGACTGGAGTAACGCCAGAGCCATCGCCCATCAGGATATTGTTAGTCAGCTTAAGCTCAACTGCACCATCGTTGGTTGCCCCTTCTGTCAGAATGAGATGGGCGCTGGTTGTGTCTGGCGGCAGCAGAATGGTGTTGTTATAGATCTGTCCGTTAATCACGCCGCCGCTGCATACCTGGAAGGTGCGGGTTCTGTCCGCTACGGACAGGTTATAGCGAATTACGAAGTTGCGCGATTTGCCGGGCACATCGTACCCATAGGGGCAAAGCAGGAAAAAGCCACCTTCGTTGCCCGAGGAAATATTGTACTGATAGACAATGCCATTCGTTGAGTGATCGACATCGTAAGACATACCATCCTGTGTGGTATGGCCGCCTGAAGCGAAATTGTACTGGTAAACGATATTGTCGCTGTTGGCCGACCACATTCCGGCATTTGGTGAGCCGGAGCGCATATTAAAACCGTTCAGTACGTTGTATTCCACCGTACTGTCTGTACTGGTCATAGGCGCGATGCCATCGCCACCAATATCAGAAAGCATATTGTGGCTGATATGGGTATTGTTGAATGGTTGCCATTTCGCAGTACATAAGCTGTACCAGAACTCGACCAGTTCCGGGCGCTGACACCAGTTGGACCAGGTGTAGATCCCCTCGCGATCGACGGCGTGAATAATATTATCGCTGATATCCAGCCCGCTAAACCAGGTGGGTGTGGTGTTACCGAGCGCCTCCACCACAATGCCGCCGGAAGCATGGGCATATTTGCCGATGCTGCTGTCCGAAGTTTTTTTTGTGGCTGGCATTTCTCCACGGACATCATGAATATTCAGGTGCTGAAGGCGGATCCCCTGATGTTCTCCACTGTCGGTGGCGCTAACCCATAATCCCCGGCGGGGGGATTTTCCATCGCCGCTGGCCGAAAGTTCCAGATTCTGTACCGTTACCCAACTGACATCTGTCATGTGGAAAGCCGCTTCGTTGCCGTTTGCTTCTATGCGAGGTAACGCCGTTCCTTCGCCCCAGGCATCATAGATAACTGGGGCATTCTCTGAGCCGGAAGTTGCGGCGACCACTTCGCCATTACAGGTGGTGCCACGGCGAAACAGTATGCTGTCTCCCGGATGCAACTGACGGTTGTTAAGCGTACTGATCGAATTAATGGGATTGCTGACAGTGCCATCACCGTCAACGGTAGCGGAGCAATCTATATAAAGTGACTGTGCTTGGAGGGAAAAAGAAAATAACAGCGTGAGTGCCGTAAAGAATAACCTGTACCGCAGATTACTCCCCTTATACCGGCTGATATTCTTTGATAGATAAGTTGTCATGATATTAGCCTCATTTCTGAATGAATCGGGGTAATAAAACTGGCTGTTAATCATTAACAAAATTAAGAAAGGGATATTGCCAGACAGACCACACGGTGCCATTTGCTTACGGTTTGATACAGACGGTAAATACCGGGTATGAACGACGTTTCTGCTCACGAATGTGTCAAAAGTCACAAAATTATCAATTTTGATATGACAGTTGTTATAAGCATTCTGACCCTTTGTTTTTTACCATTCCCGCACACTGTTCTGCGTCGTTGTCGTCGGAAAACAGTGCCTCTGTTTGATGATGCTTATTTAAGGTGGCGGCAATGATTAAAACACATGACACCCGATGGAATGTGATCCTCTGGGGATTGTTTTTCCTGTTCTATTACTACAACTGGTCTTCCTGCTTTTTGTTTTTACCCATGTGGCTAACCCGGATGGTGGGGCTGGATAAAACGCATATTGGTATGGTGTTTTCTTCCTTCGCTGTGGCCGCTATCTGCCTGCAACCGTTGCTGGGTTGGGTAACAGATAAGCTGGGGCCGAAAAAACACCTGCTGTGGCTGATCGTTATCCTGATGGTGCTCTTCGCGCCGTTCTTTATCTACGTGTATACACCGCTTTTGCAAAGCCAGTTTGCGATTGGGCTGGTGGTGGGCGGGCTGTATCTGGGATTTATCTTCCACGCGGGCTACGGCGCGGTGGAGGCGTTTGTCGAGAAAGTCAGTCGTAATCGGGGTTTTGAATATGGACGCCCCCGGTTGTTTGGCTGCTTTGGATCGGCGGCCTGCGCCACCATCTCCGGTATTCTGTATGGCTTCGATCCGACATGGATTTACTGGATTGGTTCGGCGCTGGCTTTATTGTTGGTGGTGATCCTGCTGGTTGCCCGTTCTGAGCCGCTGCCGGGTATTGAAGCGGAGCAGGAACGCCAGCAAAAGGTGAGCGTGCTGGAGCTATTTAAACTCCGTCAGTTCTGGTATTTCACATTATATGTATTAGGCGTTGCCTGTATTTATGATGTCTTCGACCAGCAGTTTATTAATTTTTTTACCCGTTTCTTCGACCATCAGGAACAGGCGGCGAGGGCATTCGGTTATATCACTACCGCAGGGAATCTTGGCGATGCTGCGGTGATGTTTTTTATTCCACTGCTGATTAATAAATATATAGGTAGCAAGAATGCACTATTAATTACCGGTACCATTATGACGATTCGGATTGTCGGTTCCTCCTTTGCCACTGGGCCGATTGAAGTGCTCTTCTTACGGATGCTGTATAATTTTGAAGTGCCTTTCCTGCTGATTGGTATATTCAAATATATCACTGACGTTTTTGATACTCGTCTGTCCGGGACCATCTATCTGGTGGGCGTGATGTTTATCAAACAGTCCGCCGCCATTATTTTATCGACCGTCGCGGGTCGTCTCTACGACACCATCGGATTCCATAGCGCCTATCTGATCCTCGGCAGTATCACCGCCGCGTTCACTCTGCTGTCCGCTTTCCTGCTGACTTCAACCCCACGCCAGAAAACAGCGGACGCCCGCACGCCCGCCACACTCTAATGGAGAGAACCTTATGCAACCGAATATTTTGGTCTTTTTCACCGATCAACAGCGCTGGGACACGGTGGGTTGCTACAACCCCGCCGTCAGTACCACCCCGGTGCTGGACCAGCTTGCCCGCGAGGGCGTGAAGTTCGAAAACGCCTTTACCGTCCAGCCGGTTTGCGGCCCGGCGCGTTCGTGCCTGCAAACCGGGCGTTACCCGACGCAGAACGGCTGTTATCGCAATAATATCGCCATGCGACAGGATGAGGTGACGCTGGCGAAGCTTTTCAATCAGGCGGGATATGACACTGCCTACATCGGGAAATGGCACCTGGCAGATCTGGATGAAAAACCGGTGCCGGAAGAACTGCGCGGTGGCTGGCAATACTGGCTGGCGGCAGATGCGCTGGAACATACATCGCATCCTTACGGCGGTCACTTTTTTGATAACAATAACCAGCCAGTGCATTTTGATGGCTACCAGGTGGATGACCAGACCACGTTCGCGCTCGATTACCTGAAAAATCGCCCACGGGATAACCCGTTCCTGCTGTTTCTTTCTTACCTGGAACCGCACTTCCAGAACGATATGGCGCGTTTTGTCGCCCCGGATGGCTACGCCGAACGCTTCCAGACCGCATCGGTGCCACCGGATCTGATTAACCGCCCCGGCGACTGGCCGCAGAACCTCCCTGATTATTACGGCATGTGCCAGAACCTTGACGAAAACCTCGGGCGTATTGTCGATTACCTGAAGGCCAGCGGCGAATACGACAACACCATTATCCTGTTCTTCAGCGATCACGGCTGTCACTTCCGTACCCGTAATGATGAATACAAACGCTCGTGCCATGAGTCCAGCATTCGTATTCCCTGCTTGGTGCGGGGCGGGCCGTTCAGCGGTGGCAGAACGGTGGAACATCTGGTGACGCTGCTGGATATTCCGGTCACGATGCTGAGCGTGGCAGGTATTACGGTTCCTGATGCCATGGTGGGGCGTGATCTGCAAACCGCCCTTGATGCAGGTCACTGGGATGAAGACGTGCTGATCCAGATTAGCGAGTCTGAAGTTGGGCGGGCGCTGCGCACACCGCGCTGGAAATATGAAATTGTCGCACCCGGCAGCGATCCGTGGAATGAGGCAGCCGCAGAGATCTATGTAGAGAGCCAGCTTTACGATCTGCTGAATGATCCATGGGAACGCCAGAATCTGATTGCCAGCCCGGAACATGCACGGATCCGTGAGAAATTACGTCAGGATATTGGCCGCAAAATGACGGCAATTGGTGAAGACCTGCCCGTTATTGTTCCGGTGGAATAAGTGATGACTGCATGGATGATTGTCGCGCTATGCGGCTGTGGTATGGCAACCAGTTTGCTCTCGGCGCTATTTGGCGTCGGGGGCAGTATCCTGCTCGTGCCGGTGCTGCATCTGCTCTTTCCGCAATGCGCTGTGCAGGTGCTGGCCGCGACGTCCCTGACGGTGGTGATGCTGAGCGCGTTGATTAACGTCTGTGCCTTCTGGCGGCAGGGTATCCGCTTGAATACGCGGCTGCTGGTGCTCTGGTCGCTGGGGATGGCTACGGGGATGCAGGCGGGAGTGTACGCCAGCTTTTTGCTGTCGGATAAGGTGCTGCTGGGGTTGTTTGCGCTGGTCCTGGTGGGGCTGGCATTGCGCTGTGGAGGTTTGCGTCCGACAACTCAGGAAAACGTACAGCCAGATAGCCGAACGCGCAGCACCGGGATGCTGCTGTGTACCGCTGGAGGTGCTGTGGCCGGATTAACCGGGCTGGGCGGTGGTTCCGTGCTCGCACCGCTGATGTCGCAGCTCTCCGGGATCCCGCGCCAGCATATCGCTGTGTACTGCAACTGGATGATGCTGTTCGGCAGCGCCGGAACGGTGGTCAGCTATCTGTATCGCACTGCACCGGATATCGGCGCATTACTACCGGCGTTGCAGTTTGGTTACGTCAATATGGCTATTGTGGCCGTGATCTTTCTCTGCACGCTGGCGTTTCAGCCGATCAGCATGAGGTTGCGCACTTTGCTACCTGAATGCTGGCTACAGCGCGTTTTTTCCGGAGTATTGCTGATGATTGCCACGTTGATTCTGGTGACGCTATGAAACACGCTTTCCATCTGATGGCAAAACCTGCGGGCTGGCGCTGTAATCTGGCCTGTGATTACTGTTTTTACCTGGCAAAAGGGCAGGGGGTGTTGCGGGATACTAGCGGACAGCGGCATATGTCCGATAAGGTGCTGGAAACGTATATTCGCCAGTACATCGCGGCATCGCCCGGCGCGGAGGTGAACTTTACCTGGCAGGGCGGCGAGCCCACGCTGGCCGGGCTGGATTTTTATCGTCGGGCCGTGGCGCTCCAGCAGCGCTATGCCGGGGATAAGCGTATTACCAACAGCCTTCAGACCAATGGCGTACTGATTGACGACGAATGGGCGGTATTTCTGGCTCAGCATCAGTTTCTCGTGGGCATATCGCTGGATGGCCCGGCGCATCTGCATAACCATTACCGCAAGACAGGCAGTGGTAAGCCCGTGTTTGAGCGGGTGATGGCGGCGCTGGACACCCTGAAGCTCCATGGTGTGGACGTCAATATCCTGACCGTGGTGAACAATGTGACGGCACAGGCTCCGCTGAACATTTACCGCTTCCTGACGCGTGAGGTAGGAGCTGAATTTCTCCAGTTTATTCCGGTGGTGGAGTATGACGCCCAACGCGGGTTGTTACCCTGGTCAGTGACGGGGGAAGATTACGGGCGTTTTATGATCGCCATCTTCGATGAATGGGTACGTCATGACGTTGGGCGGGTATTCGTTCAGCTTTTTGATAACTCACTGGCGGCGTGGCTGGGCGAGCGCCCGGCATTATGTGTGATGCAGCCCACCTGTGGCCGTGGACTCGTGGTTGAGCAGAACGGCGATGTTTACAGTTGCGACCACTATGTGGATGCGGAGCATCGGCTGGGTAATCTGCTACAGCAGCCGCTGGAAAGGCTGGTTGTGGGTAAAGTACAACGACGGTTCGGCCAGCAGAAAGCGCAGCTACCGGATGATTGCCAGCGTTGTTCGTGGCGCTTTGCCTGCCAGGGGGTTGTCCGAAGCATCGGTTGCACGATCGGTTGAATCATCTTTGTGCCGGATATCGCATGATGTTCAGCCATATGGATCCGTATATGACCTATATGGCGCAGAAGATTCGTATGCAGCAGTCTCCGGCAAGGGTGATGGTGGTGTCGGACGATTTGTGTCGTAATGATCTGATTCAATGAATAAAATTATTGCTGTCTAACATCTTTCGGGTAAGGATAGGTACAATGCAAACGTATTTTTGTCCTAAATAGCCGTTGATGAATGGTGCGATGATTATGAGCGATTTACAAGTAATTGAAGAGTTAAAAAAACTGAAAGGCAGATTACGTAGCGAAGTTGCCCCTGCATATGACTCGCGAGGCCGGGAGTTTGGTCAGAATCGTTTTAGTGCTCTGAAAAATAAGACTATTAATATACTTAATGAACTCCTGCCTGGTGAAGCTCAGCGCTTTGAAAAAGCTATGATTATCGGTGCATGGGCTATGAGGTGGGATGAATCTGAATCACAGTATTTCTGGAAGAATGAAGGAAGACGATATGAAGCATACATTGATTCGCTACTGATCGACCTTCAAAACGGAGAATACTCACTACCTAATGAAACCAGCGATAATCAGGACAAGGGAAATAGTGTTTTAGCGAACAACAAAGTATTTATTATCCATGGTCATGATGGAGAGGCAAAAGAGAAAACTGCTCGATTTATAGAAAAATTAGGACTTGAAGCAATTATTCTTAGCGAGCAAGCAAATCAGGGTAAAACAATTATTGAAAAGTTAGAGCATTATACGGATGTAGGTTTCGCAATAGTTTTATATACCGGTGATGATGCTGGTAATACAGAAGCAGAAGCTGGTATAGGCAATCTGAATGCGCGAGCAAGGCAGAATGTGGTATTTGAACATGGCCTGCTGATGGGGAGATTGGGGAGGCATAAAGTCATTCCTCTTGTGTCGGGAACGCTTGAACTGCCAAGTGATATTCAGGGCGTCGTATACATCAATGATAAAAACTGGCAATTAGAAGTAGCTAGAGAAATAAAATCGGCAGGTTATGATATTGACATGAATAAAGTTCTTTAACTGTAAAACTACAAGCATACAACCAAAAAAATAGCCAGTTCAGTGATTAGATATCATTTCTGGCTATTTTATTTTTCAATATTGCAGTTAGCCGCTCTGGATCTCGGATGTGCAAGCGACGCTGTGAGTCATCCAGTATCCCGGCCAGCCTTAGTTCCTTGCTGAACCTCAACGCGGTTTCTGTCTCACATCCGGCAAATTCTGCCACTTCACGCCACGTCCAGTCGTAGTTGGGAAAATAACTTGTCAGATACCAGAGGCTGCTCAGTACCCGGTGACGGGTGCGGTAACGGGCTATCTAGGTCATGCGATGTTCTGCATCGGACAGACTTGCGACCACCTGATTTAACAAAAATTGGACGAACTGCGGATGATGGCGCAGGAAATCGCTGTTGGAGTGAGGAATGACGTGGCACAGCGATGCCGTTTGCAAAATGCTGGTGTGGCAATGGTAGAACTCCGAGCCAAATAACCCCAGATAGCCAAACCAGTCGCCCCGTTGGCAGGCGCGGACCAGCATTTCTTTGCCGTTTTCCAGCGTGTGGTGTAAACCGACGACGCCATGGTTGAGATACCAAAAGCCGCAGATGGGTTCTTCCTGTAGATAGATTTTGCTTCCTGTTTCACGAGCGATAGGGCGTAGCAGGGCATGGCGGGAAAAGTGGGTGTAGTGGAAAGCGGAGTGGTTGCGAGCCGGGGCAGTGAGAAAAGGCATTTCCGCTGGCGGTGGTATAGCGGCCTGCTGAACCTGAGTTGGCGTAGAGATACTGTGGAGGCTGGCGTTGGAAATAATCATAACCTGCACCTGACGGGGAGCGGATTTTTCGGTTGCCGCAGTTCGCCTTCTTTCTCATAACGGCTAGGCCAGATTTTTGCCGGGTGAACGTTGAGTGCGCGAGCAATCAGCCACTCGCCTTTTGGCCAGGGACGTGAAAGCGCATTCGCTAGGGTGGAGGACGCCAGCCCCGCTTCCCGCGAGACCGCAGCCATACTGGTGCCGCGCTTATGCAGGGCGGCGATGATGTCGGCTGGGTGCCAGTCTTGTTTAGTCATTCTTATTCCCTCATCCAGAGAACTACGACAAACCGTGACCTTTATCTCTTTGACTTTAGGAAGTCTAAAGATAACCCATCTTAAGGAATGCTAAAGATGCTGTCAATATAACCATTAATAGGACAAGGTTATGATTCCGAAGCGTCTTAGAATTGCGAGAGAGTTGGCTGACATGTCCCAAGAAGATCTCGCTGCTGCCGCGGGGGTTTCTGAAGAAACGGGATCCTCAAGAATTTCGCATTATGAGCATGGAAGGCATCGACCAAAATTTGAATTGGTTTGCCAGTTGGCTAGGGTGCTCAATGTTCCGGAAGGTTATTTTTACACGCTGGATGATAGCTTTGCCGAAGCGATGCTAAAGCTTTACGCTGGTGAAATCGTGCAGTGGAAAAAACCAGTAAGTGAACCTAGTTAGTTCGTTTGCTGATGAAGTCAGAACCTATCTTTATGAACTCTAAAGGTAAGATTTCTTGAGTAATGCTAAAGATTGCCGTAAACCCATGTTTGGATAAGCGGCATGATTCCCAAAAGGCTTAAAGAAGCGCGTTTACGTGCAAAACTTACTCAAGAGAAACTAGGCGTACTTGCTGGTATCGAAGAAGCTACGGCCTATTCCCGTTTGTCACATTATGAAAATGGAACGCATAAGCCAACTTTTGAACTTGTATGCGAATTTGCTCGCGTTTTGAATGTACCTGAGTGCTATTTTTATACTGTAGATGATGGTTTTGCAGATGAAGTTCTAAAATTGTATAAACACTATAAAGGGCAAATTTAGTTGCAGTATTTTTTAGTTTAAGTGATTTGATTCAATCAATTGCAAGTCAACTTTTCTGATAATGTCTCCCGCAAAGGGAGGATGCCATGTCAGAAAGTCTGCAACCTAATGTCACTCAAACGTTACCTGACGACAGGGAAGAGCTTTACCACCTTGTCTGGCGCGAGCCTGCGGAGCGAATAACTTCCCTCTATAGCATCAGCAAAGAACAACTGGCAAAACGATGCGTTGAGTTACGGATACCGAGACCGCTCGCAGGATACTGGAAAGCACTGGCGAAAGGGGCCGCTCCGTCGATACCAGCACTGCCTGATTTGAAGAAGGGCAAGATAGAAAAACCCTCCAAAAAAACTAGCCAGGCCATTCCTTCTCCAACAAAAATGTCATCGAAAGTAGCAGTGCCAGCACCGCGAAAGCGAGCAAGGACAGCGGGTAGTGGCTATGCACTGATCAATGATCTCAAAACTTACCTTCCCGTCTCATCCGTCACAAAAGACGGCTACTACAAACCAACGAAAAAGAAGCTACTCGATCTGAATGTTTCAGAAACGGGGTTCAACAGTGCTATCGATTTTCTGAGTCGGTTCTTTGCTGCACTAGGAAAGCAAGGGTATTGGGTACGATTAGCTGAGGGCAATGAGGGACTTCATTGTCAGGGCATCGATATCAAAGAAGATCCAAAAGAGGGAGGTTTACGCTACGACAGTTTATGGCGCCCTTGTTCAGCCAGTATTATTTGCGTTGGGGATATGCTGTTCGGCTTTAGTTTGGCTGAAATGACGGAATATGTTCCAGCAAAAGAAATTAATGGTCGATACATTCGCGATGAAACGATGATCCGCTGGATGAGGGGGAAGAATGACAAGCCATTTCGCTATGTTGTTAAACATGCCTTACCTACCGGACGATTTCTGTTGCAGCTCTACTCGCCATATTCACCAACAAACTGGCAGGTGCAATTTCGACAGACAAAGCAATGTGGCCTTATAAGCCTGATACCGAAGCTCATTTCTGCGATGCGTAATGCTGTTCCGTTGATTAAGAAGCAACAGGAGGAGGCGAGAGTCAAAGCTGAAAAACGGCGGATTCAGTGTGAACTGGATGAGAAGAGATATCAGGAAAAGGAGCGGATCAGAAGGGAAAAAGATGCATATAACGCTAGTTTGGAAGAGCTGAAAGCTATTATGATGCAGTGGGTAGAAGATAAGCGTATAGAGCAATTTTTTCATGAGGCGGAACGGGATATGGCTGGTCTTGATGAGTTGCAGAAGATACAGATTATGGAACGTCTGCAATTAGCTCGTCAGTTTTTATTTGCAGATTCAGCAAGTGAGCGGTTGCTGAAGTGGAAAACACCTCTGGACAGGTTTAGTAAACGATAATATTGTTTGCCGTCATACTGAAAAATAGAACATATTGATACATCTACGAAAAGTTACCAGAGGTTAATTATAAAAAATTAACTTACTACAATAAGCGAAAAAGTAGGAAAAAACTGTTGCGATCTGACGACTACGGAACTGTATTCGGAAAAAATTTAAGCTAGAAGTAATCTGACAGAGATCTTTATAAAATCGGTAACTGTCAGATTTACTCTTGGTGAATACACTTATAGTACTTAATGAATTAAGGTGTTATAAATTCAAACTCGGCTACCTTCATACTCTACAATATTTTTAAGTTCATGCGGGTGTTTATCCTTCAGCTCAAGAAGTTTTCCATAGAAACGATCTTCTTTTGTGTTTGGGAACATATAACTAGGATTCCTTTTACACTCATAGTCAAAATCTTTGTCGAGATAAATTATAAAGTCTAGATCAGTAATCGCGATGTTACGCTCATAATCACCAAATAATGGTAAACCACAACACTGCCTTATAACTCTCTCTGGTTTGTATGTTTTAAATAAGTCAAATTCCTTAATCAAAAATTCAGTTTTCTTGACTGGTGGATCTCTGAAACAAAAACCATAAATCACCCCCTTATGATCACCTTTTTTAATTTTTGTATGATATGCATTACCATTTGAATTAAAGCCAAAATTATAGGTGGCAAAAAATATAGCAGTTTCAATATCAAAAGAGATATCTAAACCCGCTGTTTGTGTGGCATAATGTTGTTCTACTCGCATAATGTCATATGCATAGTAACTATCTAAGTATACATCCGGATTGTTAGGCTCAAGCTCATGAAGAAATCTAAGGATACTCCGTTCTTCCTTGTGAGGGAAATTAAAGGAATATGGCGCTTCTTTTTGTCTATATAATCCAGGGAATATTGATATTTCCCTTCCTGTATTATTAGCCCTTACTGGGTTTGGAATTTTTCTTTTAAAAGTATATTGTGATACTTGACCACGAAATGAAAGCCTGCCTTCATTGATATAGTGCTGTCTTCTTGGGGTAGATAAAATTTTATCTATGTCTTCATAGCTTTTTACAATGTACTCTGTGAAAGGAGGTAACTTTTCAAAAACTTTTTCCCCTTGAATGTATCTAATAAACTTATTGATATCAAATGAACTTGAATAACCTTTGTTACCATACATTTTGTCATGAATTACCTCCCATGTTTTTCCTGTAAATGGATCACAACGCCCGCTAAGCATATATCCGGAATCAATTACATCATTTATCAATTCTTCAGAAATGTTTTTACCGCGTAGTATCTCAATCAATTCAGTATCCAGCATTACTCCCCCTTTAATTTATTAATATCAGATTATCTTTGAGCAAGTAGATTTAAAATCCACTATTTATGTAACTTATCAATGCTGGTTTTAGCATAAGAAATCTGTCTTTTATACATTATTACCGGCCTTGAGCCAAAACGACCTCGACCGTGGCCATAAATCATCGAAAAAACAACAAGCAAAGACATCAATGTACTGACAACAACAAACCAATTTATAGATTTAGTCTCTGCAATCGGGCGAATTAAGTTTTGGTCGAAAAAGTACTTAATGCCAAGTAAGAACCAAATAAAAACAAAAACAAAGCTAACAATCTCATTTATTTTTGAAACAGAATACGTTAATTTTGGATAAACAGTTTTATATAATGGACCTGTAAAAGCATCTTCAAGTAAATCGACATGTACCTCCCAATGCCTCTGCCAGGACTTACTACCTATATTAGTAAAATGCCATGCCAAAGATAGTACAAAACCGATGCATATTAGAAAATATACTTCAACATGGTTAAATCTATCATATTTAATGTAATTCTCAGATGAAATTAATGCGAAGTAACCTACGAACGTACTTGCAATGAATGCCCAAAAGTATGTTGCTCTTTTCCAATACATCTCAATTTCAAAGTTTCTTGTTTCCCATGCTTTTTCATAAGCTCTTTTTGCCTTTTCGGGACTGGTGTTAACTAAAGAGTCAATATACTCTTTTTCACTAAGTTCAATTAATTCAGTTCTCTTTTGTGAATATATGTATTTAATAAAACTCATCTAAATGTCCTGTTAATATTTTTTTGAGAGATAAACATAATTAAATTATCACTTCTGCTAATGCCTTAAAATAGTGTTCCTTAAGGGAGATAGTTAAAATCCTCATAAATTTAATCAGTGACAATATATCAATTAATTAAACAATTTTGCTCTGGTTGAGCATTCTTCTTGTTATCAATTTAACGTATATTTCTATTAATTTCAACGAATTAGTTAATTCAAATAATCATCTGTGATAATTTTGTTCCTTTGAATGAAAACACTTTTTACTGCGCTAGTCGATCTACTGCCCTTTAGTACAGCCCTGCTCGCCAGATCTCATTGCAATTTGGAAAAAGTGAGACCAGATTCGAGCGGCTCACTCGTCACTGCTAAACACCTCTCCGCCACCCTCATCGCCGCCTCTAGCTCACTGCATCCAAACTCCCGCATAATCCGCATCCGCTCCGCCTTTTCATGTTTCTCCGTCATCCCCAGCGCCAGCCACAGGGCAGGGGAAATCACGCGGAACAGGGCTTCGACTCGCGGTGAAAGCACCACGCCTTCGGTATATTTCCCTGGCGCTTTGGTGGCGCTGAGAAGGAGCTGGTGCTGCTCCTGCGTCAGGGATTTGAAGCGGCTGACCTGCTCGACTTCTTCCGGCGGCATCACCAGTAGCTCCCACCACTCAATCATATTGAGCAGCTTCTTCGCATCATCCGGGAAGTCGCTCAGGTTCTGCGTTGCCAGCCACAGCCAGATCCCCAGCTTGCGCCACATCTTCGAACCCTTCGTCAGAAACCGCGCCAGCAGCGGGTTGACGGTGATAATATGTGCCTCGTCGGTGATGTTGACGATGGGTCGCGCCAGATGCTGGTCACGTTCTCCAAGGTTGTTGATATGGTTAATCAGCGAGATATAGGCGATCGCCAGTTGGGCTTCGTACCCTTCACGGGCAAACATCGCCAGATCCACCAGAGTGATATCCGCTTCCGGCCATGCCTCTCCCTCGCGGTTAAACAGTTCCCCTTCAAACCCGGAACAGAACATATTCATCGCTTCACCCATCTCCCACAACCGGTTACGGCGGGATTCTGGTAGCGCCGTATCCTGTGCCAGCGTGAACAGGGCATCGCGGATATCCTGGGTCAGCGTTTGTCTTTTCTCGCGAGCGGTGAGTCGGGCCGCGTACAGAATTGCTTCGCGAATAAGTGCCCGGTCAGAGCGAGTCAGGCGGGCGTCCTCTTTCAGTTCACCGCCGGTGATCATCAGGCGGGCCGTAATCTCCATTTCGCCCAGCAGGTCGCGTTGTTCGTCATCGGTATCTTCGGGGTCGTCGTCATCCGGTTCTGCTGAAGATGTACCGCTCTCGGCGAGTTTCCACGCGTCGGCGAACAACGGTAGCGTGATACCGGATCCGGGTTTCAGGCTGATTTTATTCACCGTCAGGCCGTGCTCGCGGGCGTAATCAGCCATCAGCCCGAAGGAATTGCCAGCCTCGACGATAAACAGACGCGGGCGGTGCAGCGCCATCAACTGAGCGATTTTAGCGTTCAGGGTGGCAGATTTGCCTGCGCCGGTCGGGCCGAGCAGCAGCAGGTGGCCGTTCTGGGCACGATCTTCGCGGTTAAGCGGGTCCCAGCACAGCATCCCGCCACCCCGGTTGAAGTAGCTGACGCCCGGATGTCCGGTGCCGCTCTCGCGGCCAAACAGCGGCAGCAGGTTGGCAAGGTGTTGCACGAAGCTGAAACGGGTATAGAGCTGGCGCTTATCCCGCGCCGGATCGAAGCACATCGGCAGCCAGCGCAGCCACGAACTGAGCGGAGCGAGTTCGTCATTTTCCTGTACCGGAACCATACCCGCATTCAGCAGCAGGCTGTTCAGGTTGCGCACGCGTCGGGTCAGTTCGCCGTTATCTGGGGCGGAAAGATAAAACGCCAGCGCGCTGCGGTAGAGTTTGTGGCCGTCCTTCAGCCAGTGGCGCACCTCCTGACAGTCTTTTTTGGTGTACTCCGATTCGACGTTCTCGCCGATAGCGCGGTCGCTGAGGCGGCTTAAATGTTCCTCCAGCCGGTCCTGCGGCCAGACGACGATGGTCAGCGCCATAATCACCCCTTCCGGCAGCAGGTCGAACAGGGCGTTAATGCCGTCGCCGCGTGCGGATTCTCCGGTCATATGGCCGATGGTGGGCGGTTTACGCAGCCTGTCCAGCACGATGACCTTATGCGGGCGCTGGTCGAACAGCCATGCTCCTTGCGCGGCCAGTGATCGTGGCTCACTACACAGCAGGCTCTCGGCAAAGTCGTGCAGCTCCGGCGTGTCATCCTGCTGCGCGATCTGTTGCCAGAACTGCCGGGGCGAGTCGGCCATTTGAGGGGCGGGATTAAACCAGCGTAGTAGCCAGTGACGAATGGCCTCACACTCCAGCCTGCGGGCGTGAATACCTGCGCCTGCCAGCGCTGAGACCATTCGCTCACAAACGGTGTTCAGCGCCTCTTCCGGGGCATCTTCCAGCGGATCGCGCGATTTGGCGGGTAGCCAGCGGTAGATCACCATCCGGGTGTGGCGCTGCTGAGCACGCCAGCGGGTATGGCTGACGGCATCGTCCAGAAAATAGCCTTCCGGGCGGGAAATGGCGTGCAGATGGCGTTCCATTTCCTCCAGCCAGGCACGGGTAAAATCAGAGTTCCGTGCTTCCGGTACGGCGTAGTCATGCAGTGCGGCCAGCCAGCTTGTGGTGTCGTCCTCATCCTGGCAGTAAAACTGCACCACCCACGGATGGCGGTCATATTCCTTGAAGCTGTCCTGGATCGCGTCCTTCAGGATATCGCGTAATTCTTCCAGCCTTGCCGGGGAGCGGCCTTCGGTGCCGAACGGCGTGATATCGTACACCGCGCCGACCGAGCGCCCGTCATCCAGCAGCAGCGTTTTGCTTTCCGGCTGGTACTCCACCCACGGCAGAAAATCGACGAACGACGCGCCTTTCTGGTACAGGCTGTCTACCGTCTGTTCGGTCAGGGTGCCGCTGCGCATCATCACAGCGGATCGGTCCGCTCGCCGGGCAGGGCGTATTGCACCCGGTTATAGAAGGGGAAGATGGTGGTGTAGCCTGGCACCGGGACACCTTCGCTGCCTGCCAGATGAGGGAAGATATACATCTCCAGATCCGGATTCGGCAGCCGCCGGAACAACGCCTGCGTGGCATTGCCGTCGCTGCGTGTGGTCTGCTGCTGTTGCGCGGTCAGCGTGGCGTCATCCAGCGGACGACGCAGAACCGATCGTGCGTCGTACAGCGCTTGCGCATCGTTATTCTGTCTGCCCCAGATGTTCAGCATGGTGGTGTTTTCATCCACCGGCAGCAGCGTTTTCTGGTCTGTGCTACAGGCGGTCAGAAGCAGCGATAACAGCAAAATCAGGGTACGCATCAGTCCAGGTCTCCAGTGCGTTCGCCTGCCGTGCGGTAGTTCACTCGCCGTCCGTCAGGCTCGTAGTCTATGGCTAACTGGCGGGTGATATGGATGGCAACGGCCTGGCCGGGCGGTACGTAGATGGCGTCGAACATCTGGCCATAGCGCTGCTTAAACCAGTCGGCGCTCTCCTTCAGGCCGCCGCCCAGCGCCTGGCCGAGTACGTACTGCCCGCTGTCGCCTGTCAGCGCGGTGGTGATGGAGCCATCCTCTACGGTGGAGGTGGTTTGGTTGTTCGCCAGCGCCTGCGCGGCGGCGGACGATCCGGCCAGCAGGAACTGCGAGCCGATATATTCGGCGGCGTTGGATTTGCGTTCGCCGGGGATGCAGGGCAGGCCGTGAGGGTTGGACAGCCAGCCGATATTGCCCTCCGTGCCGCTCCCGGTTTTGTCGCCTTCGGCGGGGAGTGTGCGCACCGTACCGTCGCGAAAGACAAAGGTGATTGACGTTAAACTGCCGCGCACGCAGGAGAGCGTCCAGTCGCCGGTGGCGCTGCCGGAGATCACCGCGCCTTCAATATCGGGCAACTCGATACCGTTGGCGGTGAGATTATCGCGGCCAATCAGCACCTTGAACGGGTAAGGATCGGTGACGCTGCCGTTAAGCGGAATGCGCCCCAGCAGCGCGGTCATCGCCACCGAGCCGATTAATGTGCTGTTCTGCGGCAAGGTGTAGACCGGTTTGATGGCGGCGGGCGGCGGTGTTTCGGGCTGTGGCGCGGTGCTTTGCATCGCAGAAGGAAAGGCCAGTGCAGGTTGCAGCGGACGACCGTTTTTATCGGTTGGCAGGGCATCGGCGGGGGCTATCCAGCGCAGTGGTTCGCCAGACGCTGCTTCCGGTTCATCAATCCCCAGTCCGGCCAGCGAGTCATCCGTTGTTCGGTTGCCCTTTAGCTGTTGGATCTGTGTCTGTAACGAGCTGAGTAATTCGTTTTGCTGCTGTGAGGCGCTGGTTTGCTGGCGGTTAATGGCCTCGTTGATACGGCTGTCGGTATTCTGCTCGCGCTCACGCAGGCGCTGGTTTTCCTGCATTAGTGCGGCGTTGCTGGCCTTTACCGTTTCCAGTTCCTTGCGCCAGAGTTTCATCTGTCCGACCAGCGTGGCGACGGTATCGGCGGGCGTGTCGCCTTCAATCCCCAGCGCTTTCAGTTCGTCATGGCTAAGAGGCGTTGCAGGCGCTGAGGATGTTGACGGGGTGGTTTGGCGGTCCTGGCAGGCATGAAACAGCAGGACGCTCCCTGCCAGCAGGATGAGCGGCGTCAGAACCCGCAGCAGGATATTCGCCTGGAGTTTCATTTCTTCTTCTCCGGCGCTGGCTCCGGCAGAATTGCTTGCTCAGGACGCTGATTGCGAGTGATGAGATAGAGCACTGTGGTGTCTTCGGCGCTGCCCGCAGGCCCCAGCCAGCGATGCTGGAAGGAGGCGGCATAAAACCGCCCCTGAAGCTGGCGCGGATCGAGTTCCAGCTGGGTGGCGCTTTTATTCTGCAGTTGGATCGCCGCCAGGTGATAAGGATCCAGCTTCCAGCCGCCGATCGGTATGGCGTTGACGGGTAACGCGGGCAGCAGAGTGGTGATGGTTTTTGCCAGCCGCACGCCTTCAGGCTGCACACCCGGCAAAGGCTCCACGGTGCGTAACGGGGCATACAACATCTGCGCGGCGTAGCGGGTGAGCGCTACCGGCAGCGGCGTGGAGGGTAAGGGTTCTGGAACTGCATCAGGCTTCGCGTCAGTCGCTTTTTTCTCTTCGCGGACAATACGCATCGGCTCCCGGATGTGCTCACCCTTGCTGGCGGAGACATCCAGCAAAATCAGCTCGCCGTTCTCTGTGTCCTGAAGTTGTAGCCGGGTGGCGGCAAACGGCTGGCTGGCGAGCAGGTACAGCGTGCCGTTGCTGCTCTGAATGCGCAGCTTGCCTTCCAGCGCAGCGGGATAGCCCACCCGGACATTACAATCGACAAAGACGATTCGCTCCTGCCCGATGTTCAGCGCCACCGGCAGTGGGATACGTTCCCATTTCACCAGTTCGACGGCGTGCAGGGGCAGAGTAACCAGCAGGATCAGCAGCGGGCGGACATTCATGGTTTGGCCGCCTCCAGCTTCTGCGGCGGCGAGGAGAAGCAGTCCAGCGCCAGCTCCCACGGATTTTTCTGCTGGTCGATGTTGTAGCGCAGTACTTTGATGGGGTAACGGACCGTCGCCCGCTTGACGGGTTCGGAGTGGAAATACTCATCGACGGTCAGGTCCAGCGTCACAATCCAGTTGTCGCGGTCGAGGATCTGCACCCGCTTGTCGATGAATCCCCGACCGGGGATTTCATACACGCCGCGTACCCGGTCGCGCAGCTCGCCGTTTTGCAGGCGCTGACGAAATTCCCGGTCGATCTGGCTGTAGCAGCCGGGGGTCAGATAGGCCCGTAGGGCACTGAGGTTGCGGGGATAATCGGCCTCGCCGTTGGTCGGCCAGCGGTTGATCTGCTGAAATACTGAAAACGCGAAGGCGTACACCGTGGCGGGCGGCACTTCCCACCACGGACGCTGACTAGCCGCGCGGAGATCCGGCGGTAGGTACACCGTGAGCTGGCGTGGGGCGCTGTACCAGCCGAATCCCATGCCTGATGCCAGCAGGAATAACGCGACCAGCGCAAGATGCAGGGTGCGGATATGCGCATCCCGCGCGGCCAGCGCGTGCTTAAAGGCGCTCATCGTCGGCTCCGGCGAATGGCCCAGACGCCATCGTGCAGGACAAAACGCTGAGTGCCGATACCGAAACGGGCCAGTTTCAGATCCAGCGCCCGGTAAAGCCAGCTCTCCGGGCGTCCGCGTTTTAGCCGCGCCAGCCAGCGTCCGCCGCAGAGGATCGCCAGCGTAGCGCCGGGCAGGGCGCTGCCGGGGATAAGGCTCCAGTTGTGCCACAGTATTGCCGGAATGGTCCCGGCGATTGCACCGGTAGCCAGCCCGACAAGCAGCGCTATCAGCAGCTCGCTGACTGTCAGGCCGCGAAACACAGCTGGCTCGCGGTTCAGTCGTTCCGGGATAAAGGGGATAGTGCTCATGGCTTACAGAATGTCCGAGGCCTGGTTGAGCAACCAGATGGTGATCACCAGCAGAACCGCGCCGACGCCCGCCATTGCGCCCAAATCTTTCCACTGCTTACGACCGCCCTGAATTTCGGAGTAGGTGGCGATGCAGTTATTGGCGACCACCAGAAAGCCCACGGCGCAGATGCCCAGTGTCATCAGGATCACGATGTCATAGCCATAGTTCTGCAACGTCTCCATGATGCCATCGCCCTGACCGCGTGAGGGATCTTCCATCTCTGGCAGATCGGCCCGGACGGGCAGGGCCGGGAGCCACAGCAGCAGTCTGAATAGCCATTTTTTCATAATGCCTCCTGAAATCCGCTAGCTCAGTACCAGCCAGAAGCTGATCAGCAGCAGTAAGATGGTTCGACCGCCGATGCTGCCCAGTGCTCGCCAGCTCACCCGCGCGGTCGCCACGCCCCGGTAGGCGTCATTCAGTACCCAGACCACCCACAGCAGCAGAAAGGCGCTGAACAGGCCGAGCATCACCAGGCTGACGGCATCGGGCTTCACCAGGCTGGCGGCCTGGAAGGCGCTGATTTGTTCTGGGCTCATGGTTTGGTTTTCTCCTCACGGTATTGCCCAACCAGTGTCGCCGTATCTCGCGGTTGGGCGCGAATGGGGGTGAGGTAGTTTTCAATTCCGCTGCGCAGGGTGGTGATATCGCTGTGGATGCGCGGATAATCGAAGTAGTAGCGCTCGTTTATGTCGGTTCTGGCGCTTTGTTGGGCGCGGTTGAGCGAGGCTTCGATTTGGTTAAGCTGGCTGAGGGACAGGGTTAGCTCTTCGCGTTCGGTGAGGGGGACGGCGAAGGTAAACGTTGGTAGTGACAATAATATGATGTTAAAGAGGAACATTCTATTAATCATAATCAGATCCTGATGAGATTTTGCCTCAGGATCTGATTATGATTGGGTAAGTAAAAGATTTAATTGTTTATTGTGTCATCAACATTTACAGCGTTTTTCTTAGTGTTGTTATATTCACGAATATCAATGTTAAAAATATTTTTAACACGAAGGTAATTTATTTTGCTTTCTGATGCAATCAGAATTAATGCTTCTTTAACTTTCTGGATTATCTGTTCATATACTGAATTGTCACCCTGTATTCCTTGTAACATAAATAACCCTTCTCGAATCTCGTCTACTACACCATTACCTCGTGCTCTCATCCATATAACAAAGTCATTAACTGACAATGAACTTAGATAATGAATATCTTCTGGGTTAAATGAATTACTCTCAGATAGTTTTTTAGCTATTGCTGAAATATTGCATTCATAACTTCTGATTAACTTCATCTGTTCATTTAATCTTGATTTAATATCATTATCACGAATTTTCCGTAGCCTGTATGTGAGTCTCTTATCTGTAAAGTTGATCTTATCATGTATTTCTGAAAAATATGTATCAATATATGGGGTGCAATCAATTTCAAAATCTTTGAGTATACATATGATTTCATCAAATTCGCTTAGTGAGATATTCTTTGATTCACCTTCAATTACGTTCTTCAGTTTTTCAATAAATTCCACTTCATTGTTGCTAAGTGACTCATGGTACATACTCCAGATATCCGATATTTTTCTATTTAGTCTGTGTAATTCAATTTCACGATTTTTTCTGTTTATTAGATTAGATAAATCAGTCTCATTATTCAGATATCCATTTTGTATATAAAAGTCTATGATCTCGTCAAATTCGGAAGGTTGAATGGATATAGTATTTCTAAGATTGCGAAATGCCTTATCTGTTGTAGTATCTTGGCCATCTTCCCGCGTTGAAAGAGAGAACCATGGTCCATCACGTAAATTAATTTTTAATTGTTCATAAGGTAATCCATTTATATTGAGATAATATCCATAACACAATATAAAAGCATGGGTAACAAATTCGTTTTTTACGTATGTATCTGCACCTTTTAAAGGTTTGTCGAAGGTAAGCAAAAGCTGTCTAAGTTTCCTTAAGAATCTGATGTTTTTGATCGAGAATTTATTTAGTAGGTATAATATATGTTCATATTCAATATCATTTTTGAAAAATATATGGTTAAAATTTTCCTCTACAGATGGAGTGTATTTTACCTCAAAATCAACGATTTTTTCTCTGTATGAATTAAATGTATGTTTTTCACTTTCATTGTCTAAAGATTCCTCATTGAATATCAATATAACCTTGCAATTTTTACGCTGGGCTAACTCATCAATGAATCCCATGATTTCTTTTATGGAGAGGCCATTCCCTCGTCTTTCTAAATCATCGAAACATATAAGATAATTGTTGATGAGTGAATATTCCAAGTTTGCTATTGCATTTGTTGCTCTAAATAATAAAGGAGTATTATCCGCATACTTCATAAGTGATTTAATAAATGGGATTTTATGTACGATTTTTTCTTTTGGGTTCAGCCAGGGTATATATGAATAAATACTACAGGCTACCTCTGTTTGATGGATAAATGATAACTTGACTTTATCCTTTTTTATGGCTGTAGCAAAATGGAATACATCTTTTTTAAGGTCAAGTAAAGAGTTTTTTCCAAATAAAGATATGTATGAATAAGCTACTTGGTTTAAATTCTTTTTGTTTTCATTATAATATTTATTCCAAAGAAAGGTTTTTCCTACACCCCAATCGCCTTTAATTACTAATACTTTGTTATCTGATTGCAAGAACGCGTCTAAAATTTTAATTATATCAGCCATTTAATTACCTGTCGTTATCAATTTGGTTTATTTCTAATTATACAAATTGGCAGCTATTGTTGACTATTTATTCAGTATGAATCATAAATATTTTTTAAACACTCCAAGAGTTAAGGATATCACCAATCCGATGAGTATTGCTCCTGGAACCAATATGTATCCCGCCTTAAGAAAAACCGGCACCGTCAACCACACCAATCCCGTTGCCGCCAGGCTGGAACCGATCATACGCCTTGCATAATGATAAACAAACCCGGACTCATGGCCTGCGCCGAATCGTCGTAAGTCGCGTCTTACCAACCCGTCAATCAGCCCGATGATGATAGTCAGAACAAACAGCGGTAGCGCCTGCAACAGAATCGCCAGCCGCAACAGAAAGGTGAGGGTGATATTTTCCGAAGACAGCAATGCGCAGCGGATCACCGTGGTGACAGCCTCTGTCCAGAACAATCCGCTTTGTCCGTTGAGCGAATGAACCAGCGTCGCTATACCTTTCTGCAACGTATCGCTGACAATCGCGAGGTCTTCTACTAACCACATTGGTGCGCCAGCGGAACCCCGCCACCACTGCCATGTCGCCTGCAATACCTGTTCACTGTGGCTGGCGCAGGTGTTCCGCCAGAAAAATGCGTCGCCCAGCCACTCCAGCGCTATTGCCAGCATCCATGCGCCGAGGCAAAAGCCAGCCAGCACGCCGGGCAACAATGCGAGCCAGCCGAGCAGTGCGGGGCGACGCACGGGGCCTGGTGGCGCATGTTCGGGCATCAGTGCAGCGGTAGCGTAACGTAGCGACAGAGGAATCGCGCCTCGTGAGCCTCATCCAGTCGTACCTGAAAAATATCGTGTTCATCCTGCGGTGATGTAGCTTCGCGCCATGCCTGAAAGCCCTGTAAATTCATGCGAGCGATAATCTGGTCGGGCGTTTCTCCTTGCGTCAGCGCTTCCACCGCCTGTTGCAGGGGAAGAGGCAGCGTTTGTGCAGGCCACATCACTTCAACGCTCACGAGCTGGCGGTGCGTCCGGGGTATCATCGGTTTGTTTCTCCGTGGTTTCGCTGTCGTTCAGCCATAAAATAGGGTCATTTTTCGCCGTTACAACTGCCTCCAGGCGGTTCCACCATACGGGCGCGCTGTCATACTGTTTTTCCATATAACGGGCGATTTGCGCGATGCTTTCCGGCATCAGCGGATCGTGCGCGGTATCCGGTAACGGGATGCGTAACTTCCAGAGCTGGCCACCTTCCAGCAGAGCGAACGCCTGACCTTTGGGTAGCTGTACCAGTTAGGCGGGTTCCAGTAGCGGCACCTGTACGCTGCTCACCCGATCCTGGGTGTTGCTGGAAAATCCGATATTGCCCTGAGCGTCGGCGCTGTCGGTGACGCCGGAGCTGACGCTGTTGCTGAGCACATCCACCTGCGGCAGTTGTTTCGTCAACAATTCGGCGGTGGCGGTCTCCCGTACCCGCATCATGATCAGGCTGTTGAAATTGCCAACCACCTGGCCCGCTTTGGCGCGATCGCCGATGCGGGCTTCGATATCAGAGAGCGTCTGGGTGTAGGCCGTGACCTGCACGCCTGCGCCGCCGCCTTTGTTGATCAGCGGAATAAATTCGTCGCCCATCAGTTCGCTGAACTCATCGCAGTGCAGGTTGATGGCCGCTTTCTCTTCCGTCTGCGGCAGGCCATCCATCACGCCGTGTTTGTAGATATGTCCGGCGACGCTGACCAGATCGGCAAACATTGAATTTCCCACGGCGGCAGCAATCTCGGCATCGGACAGCGCATCCAGCCCGACATAGACAATCGCCCGCTGGCGAATGGCCTGCTGCCAGTCGAATACCGGGCGTGGGTCGTTGAGATCGCCGTAGTCCGGGGCCAGCAGTTGGGCGATTTTCCCGGTGGTCAGTTTTTCCAGCAGCGGCAGCAGCGAGGCGACGATCTTGTCGAAATAGGTTTTGTCATAGCGCACGGCGGAACGCAGGCCGTCGAGGATCGGGTCATGTAATCGGGTGGTGGAAAGGTACTGCTCCAGCGCGACAACGTAGCTGTCCCGTCCCTGAAGGTTACGCGGCGTGTTTTTCTCGGTGATGCCACCGGCAATCCGCACCACGTTGTCCCATGCCTGTCGGTCGTGGCCGGGCAGAAAGACGCGGGCGTAGTCGATAAACAGCTCGTCGATGTTGATAACGTGACGGGCGATACGGGCGTAATCCGGGCGCTGGCCCAGCGCCACCTGGGCGCGGGTGATGATGTTGACGAAGCGCCACGCGAACTCGCGGAAGGCGGCGGAGTTGCCTTCGGTGGAGAGCTGCCCGGCGATGCGGCTGGCAACTTCTGAGATGCGGCCAAAGCGTCCGACGGCGTTGTAGCGGGCAGATATTTCCGGCCATCCCAGATGAAACAGCCAGAAGACCTTTTCCCGTCCGGTACGGTGTGCCTCTGCCCACACGCGACGCAACAGATCGGCGTCACCCTTGGGGTCGAAAACAATCACCGTGCTGCCACGGCGAATATCCTGGGCAATCAGCAGCTCAGCCAGCCGGGTTTTGCCGACGCGGGTTGTGCCGAGGACCAGCGTATGCCCCGGTCGGTCGCGTAGCGGTAACGTGACGCGGCCTTCGTGCAACTCCACGCCATGCAGCAGCGGATCGCCGCCGCTGGCGGAAGGGCGGTCTGTCCGCAGCCAGTGTTCACACTGTGGCAGACGACACAGATACAGCCGTTGGGTATGCGTGGGTAGCCAGCGAAAGCCGCGCCCGAGAAACAGCGTGTCGGGCAGCAATGGAATACGGCTGGCAGAGAGTGTCCAGAGTGGAAGATGACGCACGCGGCGGCGAAAGCGCAGGATGCGCACTCCCTGTTTTAGCCGCAGGGCAGACAGTGAAAGCAATGCCAGCGCCAGCAGCCACCCAGAAAGGGTGGTAAGCAGGAACGTCTGCGGTGCGATAATGCACCATACTGCCGCCAGCAGGGCCGCGGTGGCGCTATAAAGCTCCACCGCCGGGCGCAGGATAAAATCGAGCCTCATTGTTCCAGCCCCTTATCGGTAATAAGTACCGGATAGGCTCTGATGGGCAGGTGTTTTGCCATATCGTCGGCGCTGACGGGCAGCAGCGTTAACGCTGGAGCGATGGCCCGCAGGGCATTCAACCGCGCCAGCGTAGTGACGTTCACGACCAGCCCGGTGGCGTGCAGGGTTTTTAACGCGTCCCGGTACTGGCGCAGCCATTCTGTGGACTGTAGATCGTCGCCGATTAAAAACAGCGGCATCATTCCCGGCAGGCTGAGTGCCAGACGAGGTTGCTGGCCGGGATGCAGATTGTGGGTGACGACTGGCAGCAACCGGGCTTCATCCAGCGCCTGCATGGGAATGGCAGGCCCGGCAATCGCGGCGACAGTAAACAGCAACATGGCTGGAATAAGGTGTTTCATGGCGATGTCCCTGATGCTGAAAGTAACCTGATTTGCTGGCTGATTTTCTGGCGGTAAATGGCTGCAGGTTTACCTCCGGCGGGATGGTGATAGCGGGCGGCGGCGTCCAGCCAGCTTCCGGGAGATGCGTTGTAGTGCTGGCGCAGCAGCAGGGCGGTGACGGTGAGATTGTCCGCTGGATCGAAGCTGGCGCACAGCGAGGGAAACCAGTGCCCGTTCCAGCCGAGATTAATCTGTCCCAGCCCGGTGTCGATGCGTTTCAGGCTGCGGGTACGGGCGAAGGCGAGCAGTGCCTGGCAGGCTGAAGAACGGCTGGGGTAACGGTAGCCGGTTCCGGCAATATTCAGCGTCCACGGCCACGGATGCAGTCCCTGCGCCAGTTGGGTGCCGCTTTCAGCGCGGGCTACCGCGTAGAGCAGTTCCGCCGGAACCTGCTGCTGGCGGGCGATTTGCGCATACAGCGGCGGTACGGCGCAGGCGTGAGCACTGATGAGCAGGACTATCAGGGCGCAGAGACGGGACGCCATTGCTCCCCCTGTTGTTCCAGCAATAACGGTAGCTTTCCGCCGCCGAGGCGTTGCCAGCGCCCATTATCGTGATTAAGGGTTACCTGTCCGCGTTCGACCTTGCGCATATCAATATGCTGGCGCTGCGCCCAGCGTTGTAGGCTGGCATCGTCGTTACGGCTGTTGACCAGCCAGATGTCCAGCGGGCGGTCATCGTTGATAAGCTTCTGCGCCAGCGTCTCGCAGGCCGGGCACTTTTCGCTGACGAACAGCGCCAGACGTGGCTGGACGACGCTGCGGATGGGCGTCAACGTCGGGTAAAGCCGCTTCCACGCCTGGTCCCAGGCACGCTGGAACGCCAGCTCTTTCTCTACCCGCTGATGCTCTTTACGGACCAGCAACTCAGCATAGCGCTGGCGTTCGGCGTCGCTGTTGGCTTCCACGCCGAGGGTGGTAAGGGGATCGAGTCCCGGGGACCAGATGCCGCGCTCACCCTGACGCAGTTGCTGGTAGCGCAGCCATTCGCTGTCGGTTAATCCCCACTGTTGCGCCTGGGTGTGGGTGATGGTCTGTTCTTCAATACGGGTTTGCTGCGGGCTGGCAAACGGCGGCAGTAGCAAAAGGCACAGCAACAGATATCTGCGCATTGCGGTTTATCCTCCGGCGTTCAGCGTCAGCCGCTGCCCGCCTTTACGGAAAGTGGCGTGACTGCCGTCCAGTTGCAGCAGTTGCCAGCCCTGCACGTTGTTGCCGGGGGCAATAAGCTGAAGCTGTGAGAGCGAGTGATAGCCGGATGGCGCGATGACGGCGAACTGCCGCCCGGCGCGAAACTCGCTGCTGATAAGAGAAAAAGGGGCCTTTGCGGCCCAAAGCGGAGAGGGGACGGGACGTTTTGCCTTTGCGCGGCTGCGCGTGGCGGTCTGTTGTTGCAGGTGTTGATAACTGGTGCTCAGGGTCTGGACCTGTCTCTCCAGCGCATTGATCTGTTCGTTAATGGGGTGAAGTCGTTCGGCCTGAGCGCTGGCGGCATCGTTAAGCTGTTTAGCAAGGGCTTCCGTGCGCCCGGTAATGTCTTTTACGGCAGCTTCCAGCTCGCGATAATCGCTGTCTGGCTGCGGCTGTTCGCGCCACTGTGTTATCTGGCGTTGTGTCTGTTGCTGCGCCAGTGTCAAGGTGTTCAGGCGGTTGAAACACCAGAACACCGCTACCGCTAGCAGAAGGAGAGCGCTGCCTGCTATCAGATAAGCCAGACGTTTAAGCATGATGGTCTCCCGTTCCCGGCGTGTTCAGGTGAAAATAGACTTCGCGGTTCAATACGTCGGCCTGCATCAGCCAGCCCGGCCCGGCCAGCGTTTTCAGCGCCTCTTCCAGCCGCATCGGGCCGAGCCGGTATTGCGAAAGCGGCAGCGGTTTGCCAGCCAGAAACTGCGTTGGATGGTCATCGACGCACAGGCTGTAGCCGCTCTGTTTCAGCAGCCAGGCGAAGGCGTCGCCCACGGTGAGCTTCAGGTTCAGCGGCAGGTTGATGTTGACGATCTGGTGCAGCGGGTTGCGCTGGGCTTCGTCAGGACGGGTGTTGATCAGCAGGTAACGGTCATAGCGCACCACTTCAGGCGCTGGTGGTGTTGCGGGTTTTGGCGCAGGCGCAACGGGTTGTTGCGGCGCGGTGCAGCCGCCCAGCATCAGCAGTGTGATAATCCATCCCGTTGTTCGCGCCATTGTCTCTTAGTGTCTGGTGAGGAATAGTCAGAGGGTGCGCAATGGTGATAAGGCAAACAACGCGAAATTGTTTTTCAGTGATGAAAAAAAGACGCCCGGAGTGGGCGTCACGATAAAGATTCAGGCGGCATCAGCTTCTGCCTCTGCTTCCTGATTTCCGGCCTGCCAGACGACTTCACCGTCGATTTTGACAAGGCCAATATAGAGCAGCCGGGCTTTCAGGCTGACGCCCGTTTCGCCTTTGCGCTCGCCTTTGCTGTAGGTGAACATATCGACGTATAGGTCACCCAACCGGAAGTGGATCAGCACTTTGCGCTTTTCATTGACCGCCTGCTCGCAGCGGGCAATCAGCTTACGCGCTTCGCTACCGGTGACTTTGCAGTCAAAGCGGACATAGTCCACGTCATCGGCGGCCCCGCTTAATGCGGCAATGTCACAGCACAAAAAAGGCTCGCCGCGTTTTGGGGTGACGGTGCGGACACGGTTAACGTAACCCAGACCGCTGGTGTACAGATTGAAGTAAGTTTTCTCGTTCATAGGATCCTCCCGCGTGGCTCAACGCGGCGCTTGGTGATATGCAGAGTGCATCGGGTGAAAGGGATGCGCCAGGGTGATGCTGCGCAATTAAAAAGCGATGGAACCTCGCCAGACGGCGGGTAGCTTGCAGGTTCCGGCTACCAGATAAGCAAGGGGATTTAACCGAGGGGGAAGGGAAATTGCGAGGCGATATTCTGTTTGCTGCACCTTAAATATCGTGTTCCGCACGGAGGCTGTTAAGGTGCAGCGTGCTGAAGGGGTCACTGCCCGCGTAGGGTTACGCGCGATTTCTGCCAGCAGTGTAAATCGCAAAAACTGGCGCTTGCGCACAAACGGATCCCGTTGTTATCCGGTGGGTGCCGGAAAAATGCAGGAGGTCCGGACGGATAGCGAGACGGCTGTCGCTTGGCTATCCGCCCGGAATGATACTGAACAGGAATGTAAAGGGTGTTTTGCGCGACGGGAGCGTCACGAGCGCGAACCAGCAAAACAAGCCGCGCAGTTAAGTAAACATGGAGAGTAATCGCGCAGTCGCTTTGTGTCGCCCTGCAACTCATGTCCTGCGTCAGCTATTTTTACCCCTGATGCAGCTTTTCCGCTTGTTCCATCTTTTCCTGACACTCCCGTGCCTGGCGGATAATGAAGGTCAGTACCGACATCTGCATATTGAATACGATGCGGTCCCGCTCGATTTCCAGCAGGGCATCTCTGGCGCGCTGCGGGATTCTGGGATCGCCAATCAGATTGCTGAATGCCGGGGTGCCGGATTTGTTGTTCTGCTGGTTACGCCAACGCAAAAAGTTCGCGCCGGAGGGGGCCGGGCCGATGGTGAATATCAGCGGAAGCTGGCGCACGGGGTAACGTCTGGCGCTCTGGATCAGGCGTTGCATTAACGGCTCCATCATCACGCGCACGCTTCGGGCGTTGCTCTCCAGCAGCTCCAGCTCCCCCTTACTCTTAAAAGGCTTTAAAAGGCCTTTTAGCGAGGAGACGTAAGCCAGCATTTTATAGTCTTCATCAGCCAGCGACTGATATCCGGTTACGGGGTTATTCATCATCGGTGACTCCGGGATTTTCAGTCTTGCCGGGCAGTGGTGATGAAAACGATGATCGCAGTTTGCCGCTCAGTATCGCTTCCGGTAGCGGGCCTAAACGTTCAATGGCGGCTCTGGCCTGCGGTGTATCGTCGATAAAGTCCTGACGGGTCAGCCCGGAACCGTGATATTTCTGCGCCAGACCGAAGGCGCTGCGAATAACCGTTGCGCCGTTATTCAACCGGTTGTGCATTTCCCTGCGGGAGATGACGGCGATATGAGAGGCCAGCAGAAGCTGGCGTGCGAGCTGATCGAAGTCGGTCAGCAGATAAACACCCTGATAGGCCAGTGGGGCGTTGATAAACAGCGGGAAGCGGGCAGGCTGAACGTTGAAGCAGTTTTCGATATCGATGCCTTCCGGCAATTCGCTGAACATGGCTTTCGCCTGATCCAGCATCACTTGCATCAGCTTACGCGACTGCGCCAGTTTCTCCTCCATACGCAGCATCCACAGATCGGCGTAAGGATCGTTATGTTCTGCGGCAATGCGCATCTGATTGAGGATTTCGATAAAGCGCGGCATCCCGATGATTGGCGCAGGGCCGTTTTCGGTCGCCCGTCGCCCGGTCCACAGCCGGGTGGCGTTGTGAGTATGAAGCTGAATATGGATCGCACTACGCAGGGGACCCATGTTGAAGGTGTAGTCCGACATATCTGTTTCCTGTTGCGGGTGGGTGTCAGCGCAGAGTGATGGCGTGAGGGGTTGTGAGCAATGGGAAAACGAAAACACAGGCAGGAAGTTTTTTTATGGCGATTTTGCCACCGCAGCTTATTTTAATTTTGTTATTCATCCTAATTATATGGATAGGTAGTTTTCTCCTCTGCTCTATATTTTTGCATCAAATAATGGAGGTTTGATATTAATTTTTAACTTTGTCTGGCAGGTATCGTCAAGGGTGGGGGATATGTTTTCTCAATTTGATGTTGCAATTGCAAGTCATGGTTTTTGATGTGATAATATATCTCGGCATTATAATTTAATATTAAGGCTACAATATGAGTAATGTTGTTAAAGAGTTATCGGAGTATAAGCTTGATGGTTTTGCCGAGCTGTTGAATCAATCATTGGATGATGATGAGGCTCTCGATATTTTAAATAAAATGTTTTCAACGCTAACGACTTTTATTATTCACCCATCTTCAAAAAGGAAAAAACGGGATGATTTTATAGATTCTTTAAGAAGTATATTTCCTGATGGGTTTGATAATTCCATTAGATTAATGGATGAAAAGGTAAATGTAATAAAAAATGCAGAAGAGTTATTTGACTCAATAAGTGATTTTATTAATGAGTGTGTTATCTCATCATTGCCAATTGATACCCAATTATGGAGTCATATAGAAAGGGCAAAGGCCCAGCAATTATCAATTAGGCAGGATGTTGAAAGAAGTGATTCCAAGAAAAATATTAGTAGCCTTTCTGTAAAAGTTAGAAATGAACAGGGGGTTCTTTATAATCCAGATGCTGCTACAGAAAACAACATTAAGTATTTAACATTAACTCTAAAACTTTTAGCATTCCGTAATGGCTGGGGGACGGAGTCAGCTTATATATTTCCATCGAAAGTCGATGTGAGTGAGGATAATACTGAACAGGCTGGGGCAATTGAGTTATTAGCTCGCTCATGGTTATCATTGGAAGATATTGCTAAAAGGTCGATATTATTTAATGGTCACGTTAACATTACTGAAGAGGAAAACATTGGTAATGATTTGAAAAATAATGGCGTAAAAAAGGCTTATCATTTTGACCGAAATGAGTGTAAAATTGAATACTTTGATTCAATAGCCTGTGAAAGGGTAAAAAAAGCACTATTGCAAAATCTGGTATCTACAATAAAATATTTAGGCTTAGATAAGAAAATAAAGAGTAATAGTGATAAAACTTTCGAATTTGAGGATAAAACTTATTTGTTTGTGGATGAGATTTTAACCCATATATCCATATCTGAAGTTTTTTGTTGTGACACTCATGAAAATGATGCCCCATATAATGGGCTGTTTCTACGAGAATGGATAAGAGGATATTTTGCTTTAAAATCTTTTAGCGAGAATCATAGTGAGGATAATAACATTTTCTCATATGATGAGATACTCACTCATATTGTTAATAGTGGTCTTTCTCATGAAAAAGCTGAGATTTTTATTAATATTTGTTCGTTCGCTCAGAATTCAAAGGATTTGTTTGATACTCCTCTTTTAAGGTTGAATGAAAACAAGGTTTATATATTTTCTTATTTGTTAAAACAAGTTAACATATCCCAAGTTATAATGTCAAGAATGTCATCTTTGGAGACTGATAACAGTAAGAAAGGGCTTGCATTTGAAAAAACAACACATGAAATGTTGAGAAATGCAGGTATAGACTCCAAAACATTTCAATTTAAACGAGATGAGCAATATGAATATGATGCTGTATTTATATTAAATAATAAGATTTTTATCTTGGAGTGTAAAAATAGAAGTCTCTGTTGGTCAGATCCAATTAAATTACATAGGCAGGGTAAATTCATTGAAGACGCAATTTATCAGGTTTTGAGACTAAAAAATGCCCTTGTACAACATCCCGAAGTAATACGTGAGCATTTCAATGTAAATATAGAAGATTACGAAATTATCCCAATAATTTTTAATCGAATGCCTTTTTCGTGGGAAGGCCCCTTGGATGGAGTTTATATTTCTGATTACTCATCTTTGTCAAGATTTCTAAAAAGTAGCCATATCAATAAAATTACAACCAAGAGTGATGTAGTCACAAAAACTCGTTATAAACAATGGAAAGGTGAGGTAGTTACAGCAGAAGATTTATTGAACCATCTGAAATCTCCTTTACAATTAAAACCCTTCAAAAATACACGGGTAGGGAATGGTTATTGGTGGGTTGGTAATAACGAGAAGGCATTCACGGTTGTTGAATATGAATTCAATCATAACAAATACCGAGAAAATGAAATGCGTCTTTTAAGTATCCCATCGTCTAAAGCTAAGGAAAATAAAAACATTAATAAAAATAAGAGAAAATTAGCTCGTAAATCAAAGAGAGCAAATAGGAAAAAATAAAAAAATTTATTTATATTGAAACCAACTTCATGCTAATAAATGAGGTTGGTTTCAATTTTATCTGGTTGTGGATATGTCTTTAATTAATTCACTTCATTTCAGAGACATAAGTAATGAAAGAGTTTTTATCATTTATTTGAAGTGTAAAAATTTAAATATCTGTATGACTTTTGTTTTTTGCTATTTTTATATTGGTTAGTAGTGAATTGGCGCGATAGTGTGATGCCACTGTTCTCATCCCTTTGCCTATTGAATGGTATAGATTGATAGGCGTTTATGTGATGCCAGTGGCATCACCCTTTTACCTATTGATTGGTGTCGGATTGATAGATGTTGATGTGATGCCACTGGCATCAAAGCGTATTTTTGCCGTTTATCTCTACACAAAGGACACGTAAAAGTGTCTTTCGTGTAGGTATAAACAAATTCCCTTATTTGTCACTCTTGGCCTAAGCACCTGGCGTTAGAATTATTTCACATCTTTTCTTCAAGTTTTTCGCGCGAATAACTTGAATTGAGGATTGGGTAACTATGTTGGCTTTATCATTTCCCGTTTCAGAATGCTGCTGATGAGAACTCATCAGATAAAGAGCCCTCTTCTTACAGCTTATAGGGTGTTTTATTAACTTAACAGCTTATAGGCTGTATTTTGCATTTACAGCTTATAGGGTGTATTGTTTAAAAACAGCTTATAGACTGTATCAGCGCCTCTAACAATGGTAAATGCCTTATGAATACTGTTTATCTGAATCGCCACGGATAATCTAGACACTTCCGAGCCGTTGATAATACTGGTTTTCATATTCTGTCGGTGACATCTGATTGCTCGAACCATGCCGACGCTTACTGTTATAAAACATTTCGATGTAATC
>Ga0268257_1000437_pt1 | contig 51087 bp, 44 predicted proteins | sample AgamicAtPrz_FD_200249 | JGI IMG/M metagenome (GOLD analysis project Ga0268257, IMG submission 200249) | Agave microbial communities from Guanajuato, Mexico - At.P.rz (v2) (version 3) | ecosystem: Host-associated > Plants > Phyllosphere > Phylloplane/Leaf | place: Guanajuato, Mexico | collected... | reverse complement strand
GTCACCATTGTCAATCCTGTGGTTGCGCCGGTGGAGAGCCGTTCTACGGGCACGATGGAGAGCCGGTCCACCTCGACCTCCGACCAGAACATTACAACGAGCGGAACGACGACCCAGAATCTGAACAACACAGTGTCCGGGACTTCCAAGAACATCGTGGAGTACACGGGCACTTACACCATGAAGAACGTTCCCAGCGTGAACGGCCCCAACCTCACGACCAGCAACGACACCTGCATGGGCAGCAGCAGCGGCAGTGCCAACGGCCCCGGCTTTGGCGTGAGCTTCGGCACGACCTGGACGGACGAGCATTGCAAGCGCCTGAAAATGAGCCGCGAACTCTGGAATAAGGGCATGAAGGCCGCCTCGCTGGCGATGGACTGCATGGACCCGGCAGCGCGCGTGGCCCTGGAGATCACGGGTTCGAAATGCCCGCAGTCCATGACTGCAGACGAGCGCCGAAACAACTACGGACCGGATGCGTCGGCACAAGGCAGCCCGAATCCCGCTGCACCGCCTGCAGAGGCTCAGTCCAGCCTGGCACCTGAAGTCACTCGCCCCTCGGTTGTCACCTCCGTGATGGAAGATCCACGTACAGCGCAGCTGTATGACAATTAGTAGGCGTGATTCCTAATCCAGGAGGCCGCTATGGGCAAGACTCTAGCTCTTTTAGCGATGGCACTATGTGGCGCTTCGTCTCTGGCAGCGCCCGATTCCAGGGTGGTCAATGAACCGTTGAGCATTCAGCGCCAGATCTTCGGAAGCGGCGAGCAAGGCGCGACGGGATCGCAGCAAGCCGAGCCAGTGGGTGACTATGGCGTCTGGCATGTGCCCCAGTACCTGCCCGGTTACCCGACTGCCGCAACCATCTGGCCCCGCGCCATCCCTGTGAAGTGCAAGGACAGGCAGTGCGAGGGCTATGTGATCACCCCGCAGATGGGGCCAGGTGAGTACCTGTTTTTCGTGCCTACAAGCGAGTAGGCCACTCAAAGACGCAGCAGGACGAAAGCACCTCACAGGTGCTGACGGCAACTCACCTAACAAGGGCGGGATTCATCCCGCCCTTGTTGATGGTGCGGCGCCAATGCGTTGCCGCTTGACATCGATGGATGCAGTCAGCAGCGGATCTGGACGCGAGGACGCTGCGCTTGGGCCGCGCCAGAACTTTGGCGCAAAGTACCATGGTCAGAGTAGCGCCGAGGCAGATCTCTGTGCCCGAACATCGACGATGACACTTCCGCCGTACGCGGGAGCATAAGAGTTGTGAGTCTGCGCTCACTGGATCAGCCTGCCAATTTGAGGCGGTAGACGATGCGTCCGTCTGTTGCATGGCAGCGAGTCAGAAGGCCCGCGTCCGCCATCTCCCGCGCGACGCGGTAGATCGTCTGCTCTGCAAGCGAAGTTCCGGCACTCTCCAGCTGTCGGCGTATATCCGGATATTTTCCGCCGTCCTGACCCAGGCTCCCTATCGCTTTCAGCACCAGCAGACGAGGCTGGGTGGGACGCATTCGGAACTTGTGCCTGCGCCTGAACAGAGTGGAGGCGTCAGCCGAGGCGGAGGGTGAAGACGCTGGCTTCTGCTGGATGTCGGTCATCCGCAACATGCTCATCTGGATTTGTTGCCTGTCTTTGCCACTCCATGGCTGTTTGTTGCGCCATTCAGGCGGGCTTTCGAATGACAGGCCTGTGGCCCGATGCGCTGCCACATTTCGCCACATTGCGGCATAGCTGCGCAATATTCATTGGTAATGATTCTCAACAACCAGTTCCAGACACACACCTGAATCACTCCGCCGGAGTGATTTTTTGTTGAGTTTACAAACCAAGGAAAATTGCATGCGCGAGAACATCAACCCGCGACTCCGTCCTCCTGCGGAGGTGGCCCAGATCGCCCTGGCTGCCTGCCTGTGCTTGGCCAGCGCGGCGTCCATGGCCCAGGAAGTCACCCTGGATGCGGTGACCGTGACCGAGTCCGCAGCCCCCTCGCTCAAGACGGATGTCGCACCTTCGGCCAAGTTCACGGCCCCCCTGCTGGACACGCCCAAGACCGTCCAGGTCATCAGCGAGGAAGTGCTCAAGCAGACGGGCGCCACCAGCCTGCAGGACGCGCTGCGCTCCACGCCCGGCATCACCTTCGGCAACGGAGAGGGCGGCAACCCTTCGGGCGACCAGCCATTCATCCGAGGCATGGATTCGCAGTCCAGCACCTTTGTCGACGGCATGCGCGACATCTCGGCGGGCACCCGCGAGATCTTCAACATCGAGGCGGTGGAGGTGGTCAAGGGCGCGGACTCTGCCTACGCCGGGCGTGGCGGTGCTGGCGGCTCGATCAACCTGGTCACCAAGAAAGCCAAGAATGAGAACTTCATCTCCGGCGACGTTGGCTTGGGCACCGACAACTACCAACGCGGCACCCTGGATCTGAATCGCAAGATCAACGACACGACGGGCTTTCGTCTGAATGCGATGGCCCATGGGGCCGATGTGCCGGGTCGTAACGGCCCTGAGAACAAGCGATGGGGCATTGCACCCACGGTGACCTTTGGTATGGGTACGCCCACGGAGGTGACGCTGTCGTGGCAGCACCTGCAGACCGACAACATTCCCGATGGCGGCGTGCCTTATCTCTACACCAATGCGGCCATGGCCAATCTGCCTGGTGGAACCAGGGTCGGCCCCACATACGGCAAAAGCCGCGACAACTGGTACGGTCTGAGCTCGCGCGACTACGAAAAGGAAAAAAGCGATCTGTTCACCGCTTCGGTGGAACACAAGTTCACCGACACCAACAAGCTGCGTAACAGCCTGCGCTACAGCAAGACCCGGCAGGACTATGTATGGACCCAGCCCGATGACAGCAAGGGCAATGCCATCAACGGCTATGTGTGGCGCCGCGGCAATGCGCGCCTGGCGGAGGTGACCACGCTGCAGAACGTGACCGAGTTCACCGGCAAGGCGCAGACGGGCTCGGTTGGCCACAGTTTTGCCGTGGGCCTTGAGCTTGCACGCGAGAAGTCCGATGTGCGCTCCACCGCCATCCAGAGCGGCGGTGTCTGCTCCAGTGTCCTGGCGCCGTGGTGTGCCTCCCTGGACAATCCCAACAGCTCCGATGCCTGGAATTTCGCCTGGTCTTTGCCGGCGGAGGCCACACGCAACAAGATCGACACCACGGCCCTGTACGGTTTCGACACCGTCAAGTTCAACGACCAATGGCTGCTCAATGCCGGCCTGCGAGTGGATCACTACAAGGTGAATTCGGCAGGCCCGGCCACCACCGGACGCAGCCCCGCGCCAGCGTATGACATCAGCCGCAGCGACACCTTGTTCAACTACCAATTGGGTCTGGTCTACAAGCCGGCAGACAACGGCAGCATCTACGCCAGCATCGGCACTTCATCGCGTCCCGGCGGCTCATCGCTGGGCAGCGGCAATGAAGATCAGGCGATCAACACCGATGCCCTGGCCAACCTCAAGCCCGAGAAGACGCGGTCGATGGAGCTGGGCACCAAGTGGGATCTGCTGAACAAGCGCCTGGCCCTGTCTGCGGCGCTGTTCCGCAACGATGTGACCAATGTCCGCATCACCGAGAACGGCATCACCTACATGGGCGGCAACAAGGTAGTGAATGGCGTTGAACTGGGCTTCAACGGCACTGTGCTGCCGAACCTGAATATCTTTGGCGGCTACACCTATATGGACAGCAAGCAAAAGAATATGGGTGCTGGCAATATCGCCAACGGCCTGCCCTTTGCCAACACCCCCAAGCACAGCTTCAGCCTGTGGACCAGCTACAAGCCCATGGCCAAGCTGACACTGGGCCTGGGCATCTACGCCCAGAGCGATGTGAACCAGGGCTATGCGCGTTCCACCGTGGACGGCGGCATTGTCACCAAGGGTGCTGGCGGCTATACGCGCTTCGATGCCATGGCCGCATACCAGATCGACAAGAATCTGACGCTGCAGCTCAACGTGTACAACCTGGGCGACAAGGTCTACTACAGCGGCATCCGCTCGCCGCACTATGCAACCATTGCGGCCGGCCGCTCGGCCGTGGCATCGCTCAAGTTCACCTACTGAGTCCCGCCACACCATCCCTGAAGGCATCCGCGCCCGCACTGGCGCGGTTGCTGAATGGCGAAAGGTGGACAACGGGTGGTGAAGGCACGAAGCAGCCCCGCCGGCGAATCCTGCCGGCGGGGCTTTTCTCATTCACTTCATTTGGAAGCAATAAAAACATAGCTTGAATCGCTTGCTATATATGTATTTCAGATACTTTTTAGTCTGAAATACAGTAATAGCAAGCGGTAGCAGCTCATATTTTTATATTGGCATTTCGATGAGAGCACGCAGGCCGCCTTCGACCCGGTTGTGCAAAGTGACATCGCCGCCATGGGCGCGTATGGACGAACGCGCGATCGCCAGCCCGAGGCCGACGCCGCCGCTGTGTGTGCTGCGCGCCGCATCCAGGCGGGTGAAGGGCTCGAACACATGCTCGAGCTGCGCGGGGGGAATGCCCGGGCCGTCGTCGTCCACTGCGATGCGCAGCACCCGGCGGGAGTCGTCCAGCATGGCGGCCACGCGCACCTCGCCATAGCGCGCGGCGTTGTCGATGATGTTGTGCAGCGCGCGCTTGAGGTTTACCGGTCGGCAGCGGTAATGCAGGCCGGCATCGAGCCTCAGGGTAGGGCGCACGGATTTCCCGCTGTTCGACTGGGCGTCGATGACTTGCTGTATGAGCGCGTCCATGGCCACCTCCTGGGTCGGCTCCTGATGGGCTTCATCGCGTGCAAAGCGCAGGGTCTCCGACACCATGGCGCTCATGTCGTCAAGCGTGGCGATCATGGCATTGCGCAAGGCCTCGTCCTCGATGAACTCCGCGCGAATGCGCAGCGACGTCAGCGGCGTGCGCAGGTCGTGGCCCATGGCGGCCAGCATCTGGGTGCGCCCGTTGACGAAGCGCACCAGGCTGTCCTGCATGTCGTTGAAGGCCTGGACGATGTCGCGCACGCCACTGAGTCCACCGGGCTGGGGCAGGACCACGCGCTCGCCCCGGCTCACGCGCCGGGAGGCCTCGGTCAGCTCGGCAAGCGGGCGCATGATCTGGCGGCCGAACAGCAGCGCGATGATGGCTGCGGGGATGGTGCCTACCAGCAGCGAAAAGCTCAGCACGCGGCTCCAGTGCGCAGGCACGGGCGTCGGCCAGTGCCTGCTGTAGAGCCATTGGCCCCCGGGCAATAGCACTTCGACGTCCATGGCCAGCGCGTGGCGGCTTCTGAAGGCCTTCTCTATCCAGTTGCGCCTGTCCACCTGGCCCGATACGCCGGGCAGGACATTCAGCAGGCGCACATGAAGCGGCGTCTCGGGAGCCAGTTCCAGCCGGGCGCGAATGGCTTGCTCCAAGGCAAGTTCCTGCCGGCTCCAGCGACTGTCTTCACCTTTGACGCGCGGTGCAGTGAAAAGACGGAACTCGGATTCGGGCAGGCTGATGTCTTCGAGCAACTGATTGACGGGCTGGTCGTGGCTTGCCGCCTTGTAGGCAGCCTGAATACGGGTCTCTATCGTGCGTGCCGAGAGCGGATGAATGGCAATATTGTCGGAACGCCACCAAGACAGGGCCAGCACCGCAATCAGGTGGGCCACCAGGATGGCCACGATCCACAGTGCCAGCAGTTGCCCTGAAATGCTGCGTGGCAGCCACCTCATGCCCACTCTGCGTCAACCTTGGCGGCAAACATATAGCCGTCTCCGCGCACCGTCTTGAGCAAATGGGGCCGGCGCGAATCGGGCTCCAGCTTCTTGCGCAGCCGGCTGATCTGGCTGTCTATGCTACGGTCGAAGCTCACCGCGTCAGCGCGCTGCGTGTGGTCCAGCAACTGGCTGCGGCTGAGCACACGACCGGCATTCTCGACCAGCACACGCAGTAGATGGAACTCGGTGGTGCTCAGAGCGATGCTCTGATCGCCGGGGTCGCGCAACTCGCGAGTGCGCGTGTCCAGGGACCAGCCGCTGAAGATAAACCGGTATTCGTGCTGCCGGGACGGCGCGGGCGCATTCAGCCGCTGGGCTGCGTCTTTCTCCGTCCGCAACTTGCGTCGCAGCACGCTGCGTATCCGTGCCACCAGTTCCCGAGGGTTGAAAGGCTTGACCACATAATCGTCGGCGCCGATCTCCAGTCCGGCAATGCGGTCCGCTTCATCGGTCATGGCTGTAAGCAGGATGACCGGCGTGCCGACGTGCTCTGAAATGTAGCGACACAACGAGAAGCCGTCTTCGCCCGGGAGCATGACGTCGAGAACGATGAGGTCGAAGTCACTTTTCTGCAGGCAGCTGCGCATGGCATTGCCGTCTTCAGCTGTCTCGACCTCGAAGTCGTAGCGGCGCAGGAAGGTCGATAGGGGCTCCCGAATGTTCGCGTGATCGTCAACGATCAGGATGTTGCTCTGGGAGTTCATGCAAACAGAATGATATTGATTTTCATTCATTTTAAGGCTGAAGCGAGGTACCACGTCCTCTGAAGCCCAATAGCTTTGCTCTGGGTCTGGCGATCAAGCAATGCCTTCATTGACGATCTGCCCGCCAAACCGTGGAGCTCCGCTCAGGGAACGCGACCAAGCGACCGGGCGCGCATGGGTCCCGTTCCTGGAGCTGCAGCACCTGCGGCATGGGCAGCAGACTTTGCCAGCTGTTCGCTCTGACCCGATCGCTGACACTCGCAATCAATGCGCTCCGGCCATAAGATTCCGGCTCCAACCTTATTGCTGCCCTGAACCGTCAAGAACACCCCGATGAACCAGCGCTTTTTCACCGCAACCTGCGTCGTTACCGAAGACCCGGAAGGCCTGTGCCACCTTGTCGGCTTTGCCGACAAAAAGCATGACACCGAGCAGTACCTGATGCTGCAACGCTCCTTTGAAGAGGATGAGGACGAGCAGGATGAAGCGCTTGGAATGGATACCTACCATGTCGAGTGGGGCGGGCAGCAGAACTCATGCTATGGAGGCATTGGGCGGTTTGTGCTCAAGCGCTCTGGTGCGGAGGTCATATTTGAAGGCGAGGCTGCAAGGAGGATGGATGGGCTGGAGCATCTGTCCATCGTCTTTGACCTTCCGACCAGCGAGCATGAGGCACTGAAAGCTGCCTTGACGGATATCTTTGCCGGGGAGAACTGCTTTGAGGTGGCCGACGAATAGTCTGCCGGCGCCGCACAGGCGTGGCGATGAGGTCGAGGCTCCCCATGGACGGCCGCGAGGAGGCGGCATGACCGGTGATGGTCATTGAGTTTGTGGGCGCTTTTGCCGATCCTTGATCATCACGAGCGCACTGGCGGCATGGGCTGGTACGCAGGTTTTAGCGGGCAGCCCTATGCGCAGAATTTGCGCGCCGCTTCAAGTCATGGTGACCATGACGTCCTCGATTTTGGTGGCTCAGGGCAAACAGCCTCATCTGCAATGGCACAGCAACGGCATCAATGCAGGTCTGCTATTTGTGCCCAGGAGCCAGGGTCTCAGAGAGGGCCTTATTCCTGGCTGCCGATGCGGCAGGCAGCGCATTGAGGAAAGAGGCGATTTGCCGCGCTCCGCGCAGATGCACCACAGGAACCTTCGGACCAATCTCCAGGCGTTTCGCCTCGATACCAGGGCGAGAGACTCGATCAAATTGCCATACGAACTTTAGAAAAATCAGGAAATCCCGGTTGAGCTTCTCTGTGCATCCTGCTGGAAGGTCGGCTCGTGGACGATTCATCAGGTTTCGCATCACCACTCGCTGCAGGCAGTTCCATTTCGGTGTATCCAGCCATATGAGCAGATCTGCCTGCGGCAAGCGCAGGTCAAAAGTGCGTCGTGCGTAGTTACCTTCGCTGACCCAGGCATCAGCTGGGGTTGTGCTGCGGATCCGTTCCCGGAAATTTTCAGTCGCGGACTCGATCCAGCCGGGTTCCCAGAACAGCGTGTCCAGGTGGACAACCGTCAGATCAAGGCGTGCACCCAATGCACGAGCAAGCGTGGACTTTCCGCTGCCAGCGTTACCCAGAATCACAACCCGTCGCATAAGAGGCATCCTGTCGTAAAAAAGTTGGCGATTCTGCTGCTTGCCGCCCAACTGTCAACTGCACCCGACACACTGGTCATTTGTGATGGGGGAGGGCGCAGCCGCGCAGTCACAGGCTCTGGCTCTGGCTCTGGCTCGCCTGCGTGTGAGGACAGGAGTCTGTGAGTTGGGGTGGGCAGTCAAGGGAATGAGCTTCTCATGCGGACTGACAATCTGGGATTCGGTTGCGCTCCCGCTAACCGTTTTGGTCATTGCTGCTGAAGCTTTTCGACAACCCAGGCCTCCGAAGTCTGCCGATGCCAGCGCTGCTTCAGGGATGTGGCCTGCTGTTGAGCAGCCCCAGTGCTCCCACTATCAAGGCCCGGGTTCCTTCGACTAATTCAGTCTCCATCTCTGCCTCCTCAAGCTGTCCGTCTGCCCCATCAAGTGGCTCCAGCCGGGCTGCGGAGTACACCGTGTCGGCGGCTGAGATGCAAAAGAAAGTCACGGTCGAGAGCAACCAGCGTGACTGCTCATTGGTGATGCCGTAGGCCTGCGCAATATGCGCTTGATGGGTGCTGATCTTCTCCAGCATGGCTGGCGTGGCCGCTAGGCGGCGAATCACAAAGGGTGTGACACCTGGGTGGGCTTTCACGAATTGCCGTGTGGATGCCGTGAATCCGACAAGGTATTCCTCCAGCCCGATCTTTTGAGGGCTGCTTGCCTGCGGCAGTTCCCAGCGTCTGAAGATCTCCTCGGCAATCAGGTGTTTCAGTGCTTCCAGGCTCGGCACATGCTTGTAGAGCGCCATGTGGCTGACACCCAATGCAGCGGCAACGCCAACGAAAGTGATGTCCGGAAGGCCAATGGAAATTCCGACGTCTGCAATTTTTTCTCTGGTGATGGAGCGTGGTCTTCCACGATTCGACGGCTTGGGTGTGTGGGTCATACGCTTTTTCTCGGTCTGTGAACCAGATTGTCGGGGATGGGCTCACCTTTCATGGACCTATTGCTGGAATCATTTTGAATTAGTTTATTATCATGCAACTAATTCTTATTGAGCTTTCTGTTCGCATCTGCGTGAGCGCTGGCTTTTCCTGATTTCGAATGTCTACCTCCGAATCGCTGGCCGAATCCGCCAGCCCTCCTCAGCCGATTGCTCGGATATTTGCGCCTATTCGCGGGCGCTTGGCGCTGGCGGGCCTGAGCGCCGCGCTAGGCACCATGCTCACGCTGGTGCCATTGGCGGTCATTGCGTCCATCGCCAGGCAGGCCATGTCTGAAGACTTGGGTGGCATAGGGGACCAAGTCACTGTCGCTGTGCTGTGCATGCTCGCGGGCATGGCTTTGGTGGTCGCCGGGGAGTTGATCGCACATCTGGCAGATAACCGGCTCACCTACGATCTACGCATTGCAGTGATCAGGCGTCTGTCGCAGGTGCCTTTGGGCTGGTTCACTGCAAGAGCCTCGGGCGAGGTCAAACAGGCGTTGCAAGACGATATCTCGACGCTGCACAGCCTGACGGCCCACTTCTACACCGCAGTGGGCCGTGCCGTCGGAGCGATCACGATCGCAGTGATTTACCTGTTTGCGCTGGATTGGCGCATGGCGATATTTGCACTGCTTCCTTTCCCTGGTTTCTTCGTGTTTCTCAAACGCGCGATGAAAGCCGGCAGTGCCCACATGCAGGAGTTCGTGGCGCAGTTGGGGCGAATCAACAGTGCTACGGTGGAGTTCGCGGGTGCGATTCCGGTTGTCAAGGCCTTTGGTGGCCCGAATCCGGTGCATGCGGGCTACAGAGATGCTGTTGATGGATTCGCCAGGGTCTTCGCGGATTTCACCCGCCCTTTGGTGATCTCCATGGCTCGTGCGCATGCATTGATTGCGCCCGTGACTGTGCTCGGTGTGGTGGTGGTCTCAGGCGCGGCCTTTGTCGCCGTGGGGTGGATGCAGCCTTTGGATGTGCTGCCTTTCGCATTGGTAGCGCCAGGCATATGTGCTCCGTTGCTGCTCCTGCATACCTTGCTGCATGACCTGCAAGGTGCAACGGCTGCCGCCCAGCGGGTGCTTGCGTTGCTGGACACTCCGGTACTGCCGCAGCCGGCTGCTGGGCAGCAATCGTTTCCTGAAGGCAATGTCGTGCGTTTCGAGCAAGTGGCCTATGCCTATGAGGCAGGGCCGCAGGTGCTGTCCGGCGTCAGCTTTGATTTGCAGCCCGGTACTGTCACGGCGGTGGTCGGCCCCTCGGGTTCCGGTAAATCCACCCTGGCTCGTTTGCTGCTGCGGTTTTTCGATCCGGTGCAAGGCTCTATCACTCTGGGCGGAGCCGATCTGCGGCAGATTTCCAGCGCAAGCTTGTATCAACGCATTGGCTTCGTGCTGCAGGAAGTACAGCTGATTCACGCCAGTGTGCGCGAGAACATTGCACTGGCTCGCCCGTCGGCCTCCATGCAGGAGATTGAGGCTGCGGCGCGAGCAGCCAATATCCACGATCGCATTCTGGCATTGCCGCGCGGTTACGACTCCGTGGTGGGGGAGGATGCGCAGCTCTCCGGTGGCGAGCGCCAGCGCCTGAGCATTGCCCGGGCCGTGCTGCAGAACCCACCCATTCTCGTGCTGGATGAAGCCACAGCTTCCGCCGATGCGGAAAGCGAAGCTGCCATTCAGGATGCGCTTTCGCGCTTTGCCCGCGGACGCACCTTGCTGGTGATTGCCCATCGGCTGGACACCATCATGCATGCGGATCGCATTCTGGTACTACGCGAGGGTGAGATTGCGGAGCAAGGCAGCCATGCACAGTTACTCGCTAAGGACGGGCTCTACGCGCGGTTGTGGCGGCTTGGCGCTTATGCCAGCCCTGTGCAGAAGAAGGAGCTGGCATGCTGAAGACCTTCCTGCAACTGCTGGGTGATGATGTTCGCCTGCTGCGCCGCTACCTGTGGTTGGCTGTGGCCTATGGCGTGCTGTGTGGGCTGGCCATGGCGGCGTTGGCTCCGATGCTGGAGCATGGGTTGCGCGCTGATTGGCGCCCGGCCATCGGGTGGCTGGTGGCGCTGCTGCTCGGTGTGCTTCTGTCCTGGATGCTGCGTCGGGCAGTGGAGCAGGCTGGCGTCCGTGTGGGCGTGGCGGTTCTGCAAAGTGGACGTCATCGGCTGGGCCATCACATGGCGAGTCTGCCTATTGGCTGGTATACGCCAGGCAATACCGCACGCATCGGCCATGTGGTGACACAGGGAATGATGGGTATTGCGCAACTGCCAGCGCATGTTTTCACGCCACTCATCAGTGGAGCGGCCACAGCCCTGATCGTGTTGCTGGCGCTTTTTGCATGGAGTCCGCTGTTGGGGCTCGTTGCGCTGATCGCGTTGCCATTGCTCGCGGGAGCTTTCGCGTGCGCATCCTCCATGTCGGCACGCGCCAATGCTGCTTTCCAGCGTGATTTTGCCGGGGCCAGCCAACGCATGGTCGAGTTCGCACAGGCCCAATCCGTGCTGCGTGCGTTCAGCGGCGATGGCAACAGCACCCGCTTTCTGGAGCAGGCCATCACTGCGCAGCGGCAATCCGGGCTGCGGCTGATGGTGTTGTCGTCGCTATCTTCCGTGCTTTGCATCTGGGCTGTGCAACTGGTCTTTGCCGCGCTGCTGTTGGTCGCCGTGTCTGGCTTGAATGCGGCGACAGGTGCTGCCTTGTCCAATGCGGAGCTCATTAGCTTCACGGTTTCCTTGCTGCTGCTGGTGCGCTGGCTGGAGCCCTTGCAGGAAATTGCCGGTTATGCCGAAGTGCTTCGGAGTGCCGGAGCGCAGTTGAAAGCGGTGCGGGATCTATTTGCTGCGCAGCCGCTGCTGCAGCCCGGGAAGGTGATTCCCGCGGGAGATCCCTGCGTGGAGTTGCACGATGTGCGGTTCCAGTACCCCGAATCCCCCGACGAAGTGCTGCGTGGTGTGAGTCTGCGTGCAGAGCCGCTCAGCATGACGGCGCTGATAGGAGTTTCCGGCTCCGGCAAGTCCACGGTGATGCGCTTGATTGCCCGCTTTTTCGATGCCACGCAGGGAGCGGTGTTGATTGGCGGTGTCGATGTGCGTGACATGGGGGATGCGCAATTGGCTGGACAGATCAGCCAGATCTTCCAGGATAGCCATCTGCTGTGCGGCAGCATCGCCGACAACATTCGCATTGGCCGACCTGATGCCAGTGACGCGCAGGTGCTGCAAGCAGCCCAGCAGGCCGGGTTGGACGAAGTCATTGCGCGTCTGCCGCAAGGGCTGTTGACCCTGGTAGGTGAAAACGGCGCACGCCTTTCCGGCGGAGAGCGTCAGCGTGTTGCGATTGCGCGGGCGTTGATCAAGGAATCCCCCATCCTGCTGGTGGATGAGGCCACCGCCGCGCTGGACGCAGAGAATCAGTTCATCATCGCGAGAGCCCTGGCCAGGCTGAAGGGGAAACGCACGCTGATCGTGATCGCCCATCAGCTCTCCACCATTGCCATGGCTGATCAGATTGTGGTGCTCGAGGAAGGCGTTGTGGTTGAGTGCGGAGCGCCTGCGCAACTACAGGCAAGGCAAGGCCGCTATGCCCAGTTCCTCGCACGGCATCGTGCGGCCAAAGGCTGGCGCATGGCTGCTGCGCAAATGACCGGAGATGCCGTTTGATGCGTAGGCGTTGGGTGCTGGTTTTTGCTGCATTGTGCGTGGTGTCCGTGCTGCTGGGGGCGCGGCAGATGGTGTGGTCAGACCTGCTTTCATTGTCAGGCGACACCTGGCTCACCCTGACTGCAAGTCGATTGCCGCGTTTGGCTGCGCTGGTGTTGACGGGCGCAGGCCTGTCTGTGTGCGGAGTGATTCTGCAGCAGATCGTGCGCAACAAGTTTGTGGAGCCGGGCACTACAGGCGGCCTGGATGCAGCCAAGCTCGGCATCCTGGTGGCGCTCACCTTGATGCCCGCTGCGGGAACCATGAGCCGAATGCTGTTTGCACTGGTGTTCAGCTTGCTGGCCAGCATATTGTTCATTGCCGTGATCCGCCGCATCCGGTTTCGCAATCTGGTGCTGGTGCCCGTTGTCGGGTTGATGTACGGCAGCGTGCTTGCTTCCTTCGCCGAGTTCTATGCCTACAGCCACAACATTCTGCAAAGCATGCAGGGCTGGTTGTTGGGTGACTTTTCGCGCGTGGTGCAGGGGCACTACGAGATTCTCTACATCATTTTCCCGGTAGTGATACTGGCCTATCTGTATGCGCAGCGCTTCACCGTGCTGGGCATGGGTGAAGACATGGCCACAAGTCTGGGCCTTGGTTATGCGTCCACCGCCGTCGTCGGCCTGGTGCTCGTGGCGTTGACGGTATCGGCCACCGTGATTGCCGTGGGGGCGATACCTTTTGTGGGCCTTGTGGTGCCGCAACTGGTTGCCTTGCGCTGTGGCGAGAACCTGCGGCGCACGCTGCCATTGGTGGCTTTGGGAGGCTCTTGCTTGCTGCTGGCCTGTGACATTGCCGGACGGTTGGTGATGTATCCGTTCGAGGTGCCCATCGGCCTTACCGCAGGCGCGGCGGGCGGCGTGATGTTCCTGTGTCTGATCGTGCGGGGGCTTCGGTGATGCGCTTGTCGTTGACCAGGACCTGCTGGATCGTCGCTTTCGTGATGGTTGCCCTGGCACTTGTGTTTGTGCTGATGGGATCCGGGCTGGATATGGATTACGTGATACCCAAGAGGCTTGTGCGTCTTGCGTCGATTGCGATTGGCGGCATCTGCGTGGCAGTGTCGGCCATCGTGTTTCAGACGCTGGTGAACAACCGCATTCTGACGCCAGCCATCATGGGCTACGAGGCTGTGTATCTGCTGTGGCAGGCCCTGCTGCTGTTGCTGCTGGGCGCGCAGGGGCTGGCCATGCTGGGTGCGCGCGGGAATTTTCTCGTATCAGTGCTGCTGATGCTGGCCTATTCATGGGCGTTGCAGTGGTGGCTGCTGCGCCGTGGCCGCAATGATGTGTATGTGCTGCTTCTGCTCGGCCTGGTGCTGACCATGGTGATAGGCACGTTCACGCAATTTGTGCAGCTACGCATCAGCCCCGGCGAGTTCGCCGTGTTTCAGGGGGTGAGCTACACCTCTTTTAATCGCGCCAAGCCCGAGACACTGTTCTACGCGGCCATCGTCGTGGGGATCGCCTGTGCAGTAGTCAAAAGGACGCTGGCAGTACTGGATGTGCTGGCCCTGGGACGTGATCAGGCCATTTCTCTGGGCGTACCGCACGAGCGCTACCTGCAGCTCTATCTCGCGCTGACCGCCATTTTGGTGGCGTTGTCCACCAGTCTCGTGGGGCCCACGGCCTTCATGGGCATCTTTGTGGCCAACATCGTCTATGCCTTGGTGCCGCATGCACGCCACCGCGTCACGCTGCCACTGGGGTGTGCGGTTGCCATTGTCATTTTTCTTGTCGCTCAACTATTGGTCGAGCATGTCTTCAACTACAAGACCACCGTCAGCATTCTGGTGAATCTGGTGTGTGGTGTGTATTTCCTGGCACTGATTGTGCGCAAACGGGGTGCAGCATGATGGGTGTCAACCGTCTCTCGAAGCAATATGGCGGCAGGACCGTGCTGTCAGACGTGAGCGTGCAGTTCCCGCAGCGCTGCGTCACATCGTTGATCGGGCCCAACGGCGCAGGCAAATCCACGCTGCTCATGATGATGGCGCGCCTGCTGGAGCCCAGCAGCGGGGCTGTTCACTGGCAAGCGCGTGACGCCAGCCGGATTCCGATTGCCGAATACGCAAGGCATGTCGCCACGCTGCGCCAGGCACCGGGCTTCAACATGCGTCTGACGGTGCAAGAGCTGGTCGCTTTTGGACGTTTCCCGCATAGCCGTGGTGCGTTGACTGTCCAGGACCACCGTGCCGTAGATGAGGCAATCGCCTTTCTGTCCTTGGAGCCGCTGCGACACGCGTTCATCGACGAGATCAGTGGAGGCCAGCGTCAGATGGCGTTTCTCGCGATGACGATTGCGCAGCAGACGGATGTGCTGCTGCTTGACGAGCCGCTCAACAACCTCGATATGAGGCACGCCGTACAGATCATGCGTGCGCTGCGTCGTCTCTGTGACGAACAGGGCCGTACCGTGATTCTGGTGATTCACGACATCAATTTTGCGGCGAACTACTCGGATCACATCGTTGCCCTCAAGAGCGGAGCACTGTGCTTCAGTGGGCCAGCTCGGGAGGTGGTGACCGAGTCTCGCATGGCCGATCTGTACGGGCTGGATTTCGAGATCACGCACAACCAGCGTGGCTGTTTCTGCAATTACTTCACCTCCATGGAAGATCACTCATGAACTCATCGCGCAGGCAAATCCTGCTCTCTGCTGCCGGTATGGCGGCTTTGTCCTCCATGGCTTCCATGGCTCATGCCTATGAACCTATCTCCATCCGGCACAAACTGGGCAGCACGCTGATCAAGCGCCTGCCGCAACGTGTGGCGGCCTTGGAGATGAACGAGGTGGACTTTCTCGACCAGCTTGGTGTGCCCGTGGCAGGCATGGTGAAGGACTACGTTCCGCATTTCCTCGCCAGGTACAAGGCCGATGCCAAGGTGCAGGACCTCGGTGCCATCGTGCAGCCCAATCTGGAGCGTGTGCATGCGTTGCGGCCGGACCTTATCCTGATGACATCGCTGCAGGCCGCCAGCTACGAGGAATTGACAGAAATAGCGCCCGCGCTGTACTACGAGGTGGACTTCAAGAACAGCGAGAAAGGCCATATCGAGGTTGTCAAGAACCATCTGTTGACCCTGGGCCGCATCTTCAACAAGGAAGGCCTTGCCAGAGCCAAAGCTGCCGAACTGGATGCCGAAGTCCAGCAGGTGCGGCGCATCACACAAGGTCGGCCAGAGAGGGCCCTTGTCGTGCTGCACAACAACGGAAGCTTCAGCTCCTTCGGCCAGCAATCGCGCTACGGCTTTGTATTCAGCGCGCTGGGCGTGAAGCCCGCAAGCTCCGCGTTGGAAACCAGTCTGCACGGGCAGCCCATCTCCAGCGAGTTCATCCAGCAGGCCGATCCGGAAATCCTGTATGTGGTGGATCGTACCGCCGTGATGGAGCGCCGTCCAGTCATCAATGCCGATGGCATTGCCAACCCGTTGCTGCGCCAGACCAAGGCCTGGAAGAACGGACGCGTGGTGTTTGTCGATGCAGACGCCTGGTACATCACCGGTGCCAGCCCCACCGCATTGAAGATTTTGATGCGCGATGTTCTCAAGGGCTATCCGCACTGATTGCCTCTCTCTTTCTCGTAGCCAGGTTCATCCCCAGCCAGCAGTTCTCCTCGCATGCGCAACTCAAGCGCCATGCCTTCATCTACAGGTATCGGGTATGCCAAAGAACCCAGGTCTCATTTCATCGAATTCTCTAAAGAATCCCCCGTTTGCACGCCGACGCAATGTGGTGTGTCCTCATGTGCTGCTGGGATTGGCGATGGGCGGCCTTCTGGCCGGTACGGCACAGGCTCAGACGCAAGTCGGCGAGGCGGAGGCCACGCTGCCGCAGGTCACCGTGCAGGAAAAAATTGCTCCAGTGACCGCTCCCTACGCAGGTGGCCAAGTCAATTCCGGCGGTCGTGTCGGCTTGCTGGGTGACAAGGACTTCATGGAGACACCCTTCAACACCATCAGCTATACCGATAAGTTCACGCAGGATCGTCAGGCACAGACCATCACCGATGTGATCTCTGCCACCGACCCTACGGTGTTCAGCAATGGTGTTGCGGCCTCATGGAGCGAGAATTATTCGATTCGCGGCTTCTCTTCGAGCAGCTCCGACATGACGCTGGGCGGTCTCTACGGCATGGCGCCATACTACCGCACCACACCAGAGATGTTCGAGCGGATCGAAGTCCTCAAAGGACCGTCGGCATTGCTCAATGGCATGCCCCCTGGAGGATCCGTGGGAGGCTCGGTCAACCTGGTTCCAAAACGCGCCACCAACGATCCCATCACGCGGTTGACCACCACCTATATGTCGGATTCGCAGTTTGGCGGCCATATTGATCTGGGGCGCAGGTTCGGGGCAGCCAAGCAATTCGGTATTCGCTTCAATGGCGTCTACCGCGGCGGCGAAGGATCGGTCAACCAGCAGGACAAGAAGTCAAGGCTTGCATCGCTGGGTCTGGACTGGCGCGGCGACCGTACCCGTATTTCGGCCGACTTCTACACCAGCGATGGCCGTGTGAATGGCGTGACGCGCGGCATCAGCCTGGCCCCCGGTGTGGCCGTTCCCAGAGCGCCGAAGCCTGAGACGTTGTTGAACCCCGACTGGTCGCATGTGCACAACAAGGACAGAGCCGCGATGGTGCGTGCTGAATTCGATGTATCGGATCAGGTCATGGCCTATGCAGCATTCGGCGTCAGCCGAACCGACTATGAATACAACGGGGCAATGACGGCTCAGGTACTCAATGCTGCGGGTGATTTCAAGACAGCCATGGGGCAACTGGCGTTTGAACAGAAAAAGCGCTCGGCAGAAATTGGTCTGAAGGGCAGGTTGCAAACCGGAGCCATCAAGCATCAATGGGCGCTCAATGCCACGCACTATGCCCATAAGCAGGACGACTATGGCCGTCGCAGCGTACCGGGCGCAGACTGGACCACTAACCTCTACAACCCGGTCTGGGGACCGGAAGCGCCGTTTATTGCGCCGCATATCTCGCACACAGAGGTGCGTCTGGCCAGCGTTGGCTTGGCGGATACCATCTCATTTGCCGAAGATCGCGTGCAGCTCACTCTGGGTGTGCGCCGCCAGCAAGTGGTCAGCGACGCCTTCAGCATCACCACGGGGGCGCGCACTTCGCGATATGACCAAGGCGCCACATCACCTGCCGCAGCCTTGCTGTTCAAGGCCACAGAACATGTGTCGGCTTACGCCAACTACATTGAAGGCCTGAGCCAGGGCGCAACCGCACCCATGACCGCTGCAAACGCGGGCGAAGTGTTTGCTCCTTACAAAACCAAGCAAAAAGAAGTCGGTGTGAAACTCGATCTTGGCGAGTTCGCGCACACGGTCAGTCTGTTCGAGATCACTCGTCCCAGCAGCTATACGGACCCAGTCACGAATATCTTCTCGTTTGGCGGTGAGCAGCGCAATCGCGGCATCGAGTGGGGCTTCTGGGGTTCACCGCTGCGTGGCTTGCGCCTGATGGGCGGGATTGCATACACTACGCCCAAGCTGACGCAGACTGCGGCCGGCCTCAATCAGGGCAAGGTCGCCACGGGGGTACCCAAGCTGCAAGGAAAATTGGGGGCGGAATGGGATGTGCCGGCCATTGCCGGGCTGACCGTCACAGCGAATGCAACGGCGGTTTCCAAGCAATACATCAGTGCGGACAATAGCCTGTGGGCGGCAGGTCGTGTGACCTACGACCTCGGTGCGCGCTATGCGACGAAGATCGACAGCAAGCCTGTCACTTTTCGAGCGGCGGTGCTGAACGCATCCAACAAGGCCTATTGGGGGATGCCTCTGCTTTCCAGCCTGGCACTGGGGGCGCCACGCACGTTTGCGCTGTCGGCAACGATGGATTTCTGATGGGATTGGAGCCTGGACTCGGCACAGCCACTGCCCTTCAGCATGCGCCGAGTCACAGGGGCCTTGGTTCGATCTGACTGCAGGCGCCGCCTGCCGACAAGCCATGGCGCTGTTAGGGGAGGGCAACCTGATGTCTCAGTTGCTGTCCCTTTAAGGCGCAAGATGAGGACTGCTTCTGACCGGCGGGTGACCATCTGGGTGGCATCAGCCCAGAGGGTTTTGATCACGCCCGGGCTTGGGGCTGGGAAATGTCTACTGGATTAGGGCAGTCCGCTTTCAAGCTGTTCCCTGAACAGTTGATTGATCGGACCTCCAGTATCTGCAGCCCAAATATCACGATTTATTGAACTCTCGGTGAGGACTTCGAGACCAGGTGCGCCGAACAATGCACCCATGTCCTCCCTCACACGTCAACCGCCGAAACGCAGTGTCTGCCTGCAGCCGCTGTGGCTGCGCATCACCCACTGGCTGAATGCTCTAGCCGTGCTGATCATGGTGATGAGCGGCTGGCGCATCTATAACGCATCACCTATTTTTGACTTTGCCTTTCCAGACAACATCACCCTGGGTGGCTGGTTAGGCGGCGCGCTGCAATGGCATTTCGCCGGTATGTGGCTGTTTGCACTGAACGGGGTTGCTTATCTGCTGCTGAATCTGATCACTGGCAGGTTTGGGCGGCGAATGTTCCCCGTTTCAGCGCGCGGCATGGTGCGTGATGCCTGGCTTGCGCTGACGGCTCGCTTGTCGCATGCAGACCTGAGTCACTACAACCAGTTGCAGCGTGCAGCCTATCTCTTTGCGGTGGTGGATTTGATATTGCTGGTGCTCAGTGGTCTCGTGATCTGGAAGTCGGTGCAGTTTCCGCTGCTGCGTGAGCTTTTGGGTGGATACGACATGGCCCGCCGCATTCATTTCTATTGCATGGCAGCCATTGTCTGTTTTGTCGCCGTTCACCTTCTTATGGTCGTGTTGGTTCCGCGGTCGCTGCTCGTCATGCTGCTCGGTCGCTCCACCTTGCGCTCGGTCAACAAGGAAACCACATCATGAACACTTCCATCTGGCATCGGGACAACGCCGAAGCCGTGGTCGCCGAGGCCCGGAACTTGCTGGGCAGACAGTTGCCACAGGCATCGCGCCGGAAGTTTCTTGCGCGCGGGCTCACACTGGGAGGCCTGGGGCTGCTTGCAGGATGCAGCATCGACGACAACGCAACTGCCGAAGCCGCGCTGACGCGGATCTCGCAGTTCAATGATCGGGTGCAGGGCTGGCTTTTTGACTCCTCACGCCTCGCCCCCACTTACCCGGACTCGATGATCACCCGGCCATTTCCATTCAACGCTTTCTACGACGAAAGCAAGGTGCCAGAAGTGGATGAAGCGAGCTTTCTTTTGGATGTGACAGGGCTTGTGGCCGACAAGCATCGCTGGACGCTTCATGAATTGCGTGCACTGCCGCAGTACACGCAGGTTACGCGCCATATCTGTGTGGAAGGCTGGAGCGCCATCGGCAAATGGGGTGGTCCACGCTTTGGTGACTTTTTACGTGCCGTCGGTGCAGACCTCGGAGCTCGCTATGTGGGCTTCCAATGCGCCGACGACTACTACACCAGTATCGACATGGCGACGGCGCTTCATCCTCAGACGCTGCTGGCACTCGACTGGGATGGCCAACCACTGCCGCCCAAGTACGGCTTCCCCATGAAGTTGCGCATGCCTACCAAGCTTGGCTACAAGAATCCGAAGCACATAAAGGCCATCTTCGTGAGCAACACCTTCAACCGAGGCTACTGGGAAGACCAGGGCTACAACTGGTTCGGCGGCAGCTGACGCAACACCTATTTCCTATTTCCCTCGTTCCCCCTGCGGCTCACGCCGCGTTTTCCACCTGAGCCAAGAAAGCACCATCATGAAACACGCATTCACTACCACCGCACTCTCCATGTGTCTGGCGCTGAGCGCCGCCTCGGCATTTGCAGCCGATGCGATGACCAAGGATTCCATGGGCAAGGATCACATGGCAATGGAAAAGCCTGCCATGGGAAAGGACTCCAAGCACAAAGACGCCATGAGCATGGACAAAGAAATGGGCAAGGGCGCAATGACCAAGGGCGACAAATCTGCCAAGGATCACATGGGCAAGGACAAGATGTCCAAGGATGCGATGTCGAAAGACTCAATGTCCAAGGACAGCATGAGCAAATAATCAGCCGGAGAGTCGCAAGGCGTTCCCTGCAGACTGTCACTCCCGGTTCGTCAACTGCCTTTTGGTCGTACAGGATTCGGATGTACAGGGCACCAGGCTCGCCAGGCAGTAAGAGCGCCGATACGTTGGCGCGAAGCCTTTCATACTTCGTTCGGCTTCGCGCCTCGTCTCAATTCCATCGCGGCGGTGCCTGTTCCTGGCAAGGCTCAGGGCGGAGGAACGCCTCAAGCTCCCCCAACGAATCTTAGATCTGGACGGCTCGACCGATGAACTGGATAGGGCCTGTGGGGCGCCCAATCGGTGAGCCGCCATAGGGTTCCAGCGTCAGCTCGAACAACTGGTTGGGCTGCAGGGGAGGGAGCTTGTCGACCGGAACCTCTATGGCCTCGCCTGGCTTTACCAGACCTAGCGATACCGGAGCACTCCAGCCGTCGGCCTTGGTCCAGAACTGCAGGGACTTCTCAGCAGGAATATTGTCGGTACCTAGTGGCACCAGGCGGAGTCTGCCCTCGACCTGCGCCTGTACCAACCAGCCAGGAGACTGACTCTGAGGTGCCGCGAGCACCACGAAGTAGCGCGGCGCAGCAGGGGGCGAGGCCTCGCGCGCCACGAGGACTGTCGCCAGTACCGCAGCAGCGGCGAAACCCGTACCCGTCAACCCACGCCACAGAGCGAGGCTGTCCCATTGCCACCAGCGTATTCTGGTCGGCTCAGTGGGAGTGCGCCTTACCGGTGTAATACTTGCGGCGATGCGCTGCCATAGGCTGGCCCCAGGATCGACTGGCTTGGCGAGCGAGGTCAGTGGCAACAGACGCTGCTCCCATTCGTCCAGGGCTGCCCGAAGGGCGGGCTCGTGCGGCAGGCGCGCTTCAATGGTGCGACGCTGACCAGCATCGAGTGTGCCCAGTACATACTCTCCGGCCTGGGTATGCAGGTCATCTGGAGGTGTTTGTTGTTGGGTTTCGCTGCTCATTGCATGCATTCCCGCAGTGCGCGCAGTCCGCGCTGAATCCAGGCCTTGACCGTGCCCAGAGGAGCTTGCAACCGCTCGGCAATTTCGCTGTGGCTGCAGCCGTCCACATAGGCGTGCAACAAACAGGCACGGCGCGCTGGCTCCAAGCCGTCAAGGCAATGCCCAAGACGGCCAAGCGAAGCCTGCCTTGCAAGCTCATCGCCACTTTCCTGCCAGGCCTCTAAAGCTGCCTGTGCATCCAGGTGCGCTGTAGCCGGTTCATCAAGCACGGTCTCGCGCGCGCCATCGCGCACGCGATTCAGGGCCGCATGCCTGACTATGCTGTAGATCCATCCACGGGCAGAGCCACGGCTGGCGTCAAAACTCGATGCACGTTCCCAGATGGACACAAAAGCGTCGTGAAGCACATCCTCTGCTGCTGCGCGGTCACGAACTATTCTGAGAGCCACGCCCAGCAGGTAGCGTGCTTCATGTTCATAGATGCCGCGCAGGGCTTCGCGATCACCTTGCGCACAGGCCCGTAGCGCAGCGGCGTGGTCGAAAGCGTCGTCTTGGAGGGCGGCAGCAGGCGGCACAAATAAAAGATTAGAAGGAAATAGGAATAGCTCCTTCGACCATTCTAGTCATGCCGCTGCAAAGCCTTATATCGTGGGTTTCCAGAAGATGTAATCGGCCTGGTACTTGACCATGGTCTTTTGCCCCTTTGTGGCTGTGGTGCAAGGCTTATCGGCAGGAGCGGTGCCCCCTTGGAGCGCGACGCGCTGGATGTAGCTAACGTCTACCAGTGCTCCGCTACCCATGGCTGGATTGGCCTTAACCAATTGGTATGGCAGGTTGCCGGCACCAGATGGCGCGACGGCTAGCTGCGTGGCGGTGAGCTTGGAGCCGTCGTTCGCTTCCCAGGTTGCAGGAGGGCCGTAGTAGCGACCCACAGTTTTTCCGGAGCGGTCTTTCAGCACCGCATCGGGGCCGACAAAGACCCATTCGGTTTGACCTGGTGCGTTGGCTTTGTCCCGGCATTCGTAGGTGATGTCGCCACTGCCTACCGTTTCCCAAGCAACCTTGTGACCGGATGGAACCTGAATAGGCGCTGGCAGCGAGGCCTGGGAGAAGGTGCTGGCAGGAGACTTCATCGAGCCGCAGGCAGCGAGTAGGGCTGCGGTGGAGGCAATGGCAGCAATAGCGGTGAGGCGGTGTGCGAAGCGAGTGGTCGACATTGAGATTCTCCAATTGGATCGGTTGGAAGGATTCACTGAGGCAGCACATTGCTTGTGTTGCTATAGCTACTACCCGGGAGACCGATGTTTGGATGCACTTGATGTGAATTTTTTTCGATTGCTTGAGCCGCGATATGCCTCCGGCGCGTTTCTCGGACAGTTTGCAGGTCGAGCGCCCGGGCCGTGATGTTCAAGACTTGCCCTGAGATATCAGGTCAGGCTCTGTATTAAAGACGTTTCTTCGCATTTCCTGAACGACCAAGCTCCCGGGCTCCCAGCGTCAAGCGCAAAGACTCATCAAGCATGTGAGCGGTATCGACCCTCATCGAATCAGCTGCTGTGATTCTTGTATGGCGCGTTCAGCACGCTCGCGGCTTTGAGCTTGCAGATCATCCATTTGGCGAGAGAGGGATGGTATGGCCCGTTCAACGCTTGTCCCACTCTGCAATAGAAGGTGTGCAGCAGTTGTCTTCGCTAACGCAGCGGAACTCCACGGGATCGAGCTAATTCACGGAGTGCTGAGGTGACGCCAAGTGCACCTGACCAGTGGACTGGCAAAAATCATCAGCATCGGAGAAGGCAGTGTCAGTGAGCAGCTCGATGTGCTTTGGACAGGAGCAGTCTGACTAAGCATATGCTCATAAGATAACAACAAAACATTCGTTGGGATTTGGGCAGGCCCTGCCCACAATGACTGCCTTGTTATCAGATCAGGAGCGCGCCGGGCTTTTTCCTCTGGCCTGGCTGGCGCTCCGAGATTACAGGAGGCAGCATGACATCCCCGTTTCGCATCGTGATCGTGCCTGGCTGGCGCAACTCCGGTCCCGGCCACTGGCAAAGCCTGTGGGCAGAGCAACTGGAGGGCGCCGTGCGTGTACAGCAGCAGGACTGGCTGGTGCCGCACCGCGATGCCTGGGTGGCGGAGCTGGAAAGAGTCTTGCTCTCCGATGAGCGTCCGGCCGTCATCGTGGCCCATAGCCTGGGCTGCATCACGACCGCACATCTGGGCGAGGCTGCCGCAGCGCGCGTGCGCGGCGCCTTGCTGGTGGCTCCGGCTGACCCCGAGCGTCGCGCCCAGTTGGCGGACTTCGCTCCTGTGCCCTATGCGCCGCTGCCCTATCGCAGTGTGCTGGTGGCCAGCAGCAACGATCCGTTCTGCCCCATTCGCCGTGCGGGCGCCTATGCGCGGGCCTGGGGCAGTGAACTGGTGCGTTTGCAGAACGCGGGACATATCAATATCGAATCGGGCTTTGGCGCCTGGCCGCTGGGTCTGGCGCTGCTGCAGTCGCTGACAGAGCAGGGGGGCTGGAGCGCGCAGACCCCGGTTTCAGCGCTACGGTCTGTGCCAGCAACTGCACTTGCGGCCTGAGGTAATAGGCTGCAAGCGCCTTTTGTTAATCATTTTTGATAGCTGCATGCGCTTTATAGCAAAGCGTTTGCGGCTATTTTTGCTAGGGCTTTGAGAGCTATTTCATTCTTTATATTGATTTTCAGAAAAACAAAGAAAAATATATTCTTTTGAGTTTTAAGGAGTCGTTCGCACAATGCGTACATCTATACACATTGCTCAAGAAAAGGCAGCGAACCATGCATTCCGTGAAGCTCAAGACATTGTTGGCATCCATCGCACTGGCAGCAGCAGGTGCTGCCTCGGCGCAAACTCAGCTGCTCAATGTCTCCTATGACGTGGCGCGCGAGTTCTACAAGGATTACAACGCTGCCTTCATCGCCCATTACAAGAAGACCAAGGGCGTGGATATCAAGGTGGATCAGTCCCATGGCGGCTCCAGTGCCCAGGCGCGCGCCGTCAACGACGGTCTGGCTGCCGATGTGGTGACCTTCAACACGACCACCGATGTGGATTTCCTGGCCCAGAACGGCGTGGTCGCCAAGGACTGGAACAAGAAGTTCCCGCACGATGCATCGCCCACGACATCGACCATGCTGTTCCTGGTGCGCAACGGCAATCCCAAGAACATCAAGGACTGGTCCGATCTGGTGCGTCCCGACGTGAAGGTCGTGGTGGTCAACCCCAAGACCGGCGGCAATGGTCGCTACGCGTATCTGGCAGCCTGGGGCTCGGTGCGTGAAAAGGGCGGCACCGATGCGCAAGCGGCCGAATTCGTGCAGAAGCTCTACAAGAACGTGCCTGTGCTGGGCAAGGGCGGTCGCGATGCGACCAGCATCTTCCTGCAGCGCAATATCGGCGATGTGCTGATCACCTTTGAATCCGAAGTCGTGTCCGTGGACCGTGAATTCGGCCAGGGCAAGGTCGATGCGGTCTACCCCTCGGTGAGCATCGTGGCCGAGAACCCTGTGGCCGTGGTCGAGCGCACCGTCGCCAAGAAGGGCACGACCCAGCTGGCCACTGACTATCTGCAGTGGCTGTACTCCGACGAAGCCCAGGAAATCGCCGCCAAGCATGCGATCCGTCCTCGCTCCGAAGCGGTGCTCAAGAAGCACGCCGACCAGTTCAAGCCCATCAAGCAGTTCACCGTGGCCAAGTACTTCGGCTCCCTGACCGAAGCGCAGAAGGTGCACTTCAACGATGGCGGTCAGTTCGACAAGCTGTATACGCCCGGTAAGTAAAGACACCCCCTGAGCGGCTATGCCGCTTCCCCCTCTCTCGCTGCGCGGGAGGGGGGCGACGCCCCAAGCGTTAGGGGCGGCCCTTGCTCGGCGTCCCTATGGGGCGCCTACCTGCTCATAGGTCCGGCATGTTGGCTGCGATCACTTTTTCTACATCGCCTTTTGAATATGTCCTCTGCTGCTCTAGCCCCCCGCAAGGCGCGTAGTGCCAAGCGAGTGTTGCCCGGTTTCGGGCTGACGCTGGGCTACACCATTTTCTATCTGAGCATCATCGTGCTCATTCCGCTGGTGGCCTTGCTGTTCACCAGCTTTTCTCTGACCTGGGAGCAGTTCTGGTCTGCGGTTTCGGCACCGGCCGTGGTCGCTTCGTACGAGCTGTCCTTCACCATGTCCTTTATCGCGGCCTGCGTGAACGTGGTGTTCGGCATGCTGATCGCCTGGGTGCTGGTGCGCTACCAGTTCCCCGGCAAGAAGGTGGTGGATGCGCTGGTCGATCTGCCGTTTGCGCTGCCTACGGCCGTGGCCGGTATCTCGCTGTCGGCGCTGTATGCGGGCAATGGCTGGATCGGACAGTACTTCGAGTCGCTGGGCATTCAGATGGCCTACAACCCCAAGGGCATCGCCATTGCACTGATTTTCATCGGCCTGCCTTTTGTGGTGCGTACCGTGCAGCCGGTGCTGGAAGACTTCGAGAAGGAGCTGGAAGAGGCGGCAACCAGCCTGGGTGCATCGCGCTGGCAGATCTTCTACAAGGTCATCCTGCCGCACATCGGCCCGGCGTTGCTGACCGGTTTTGCCATGGCTTTTGCGCGCGCCGTGGGTGAGTATGGCTCGGTGATCTTCATTGCCGGCAACATCCCCATGGTTTCGGAAATCACTCCGCTGATCATCATGGCCAAGCTGGATCAACACGATGTGGCTGGTGCCACGGCTGTGGCCGTGGTGATGCTGCTGATCTCTTTTGTATTGCTGCTGCTGATCAACGCACTGCAGGCATGGCAGCGCAAGGCGCAGGGAGGCCGCTGATGTCTTCGATTCACGCAGCCCTTCAAGCGCTGTTCCCCAATCTGCTGCCCATCTGGGCGCACCTTATCACCATCGTCGCGATTGCCCTGGTGGTGCTGGTCGCGCTGTACAGGATCACGGCCCCGCCCAAGAGCGCCAAGCTGGAGAAGATGACCACCACCGAGCCGCGCTGGGTGCGCTGGGTTCTGACCACGGTGGCCCTGCTTTTCATGCTGGTCTTCCTGATCCTGCCGCTGCTGTCCGTTTTTGGCGAGGCGCTGCGCAAAGGCTGGGATGTCTACATTACCTCGCTGGGCGAGCCCGATGCGATCTCGTCCATCAAGCTCACGCTGATCACGGCACTGATTGCCGTGCCTTTGAATCTGGTCTTCGGTGTGGCTGCCGCATGGTGCATTGCCAAGTACGAGTTCAAAGGCAAGGCCTTCTTGACGACCTTGATCGACCTGCCGTTCTCCATCTCGCCCGTGGTCGCGGGTCTGATGTACGTGCTGGTGTTTGGTGCCAATGGCTGGCTGGGCCCCTGGCTGGCCAAGCATGAAATCCAGATCATCTTTGCCGTGCCAGGCATTGTGCTGGCCACCGTGTTCGTGACCTTCCCTTTCATCGCCCGCGAACTGATCCCGCTGATGCAGGCTCAGGGCAGTGATGAGGAGCAGGCCGCCATCGTGCTCGGTGCCTCGGGTTGGCAGACCTTCTGGAATGTCACCTTGCCCAATATCAAATGGGGTCTGGTCTATGGCGTGATTCTGTGCAACGCCCGTGCCATGGGCGAGTTCGGTGCCGTGTCCGTCGTCTCCGGCCATATCCGGGGCCAGACCAACACCATGCCTTTGCATGTGGAAGTGCTTTATGCCGACTATCAGGCAGCAGCTGCCTTTGCTGTGGCATCGCTGCTGGCGCTGCTGGCGCTGGTGACGCTGGTGATCAAGTCCCTCGCCGAGTGGCGTGCCGAGCAGCAGGCCAAGGCCGCTGCCGAAGCCCCCCCCGAGCGCCCAGGCCAGATCAGCCTCGCAACGAACAAAACCGCCAAGGCAGCCTGAGCTGCCCGGATCAGAACAAGAGATTCATCATGAGTATCGAAATTCGTAATGTCAGCAAGCAGTTTGGCGATTTTCAGGCCCTGCGCGATGTGAGTCTGGATATCAAGTCGGGCGAGCTGATCGCCTTGCTCGGCCCATCGGGCTGCGGCAAGACCACGCTGCTGCGCATCATCGCGGGTCTGGAGACGGCCGATGTGGGCAGCATCCACTTCAGCGGCGAAGACACCACCGATGTGCATGTGCGTGATCGCAATGTGGGCTTTGTGTTCCAGCACTATGCGCTGTTCCGCCACATGACCGTGTTCGAGAACGTGGCCTTCGGCCTGCGTGTCAAGCCGCGCAAGGAGCGCCCCAGCGAGGCCGTCATCAAGGAAAAGGTCATGAAGCTGCTCAAGCTGGTGCAGCTGGACTGGATTGCCGAGCGCTACCCGTCGCAGCTCTCGGGTGGTCAGCGTCAGCGTATCGCGCTGGCCCGCGCCCTGGCCGTCGAGCCCAAGGTGCTGTTGCTTGACGAGCCCTTTGGTGCGCTGGATGCCAAGGTGCGCAAGGAACTGCGCCGCTGGCTGCGTCAGTTGCACGACGAGTTGCATGTGACTTCCATCTTCGTGACCCACGACCAGGAAGAGGCCCTGGAAGTGGCGGACCGCGTGGTGGTCATCAACCAGGGCAAGATCGAACAGGAAGGCACGCCCCAGCAGGTCTGGGACAACCCGGCCACCCCGTTTGTCTATGGCTTCCTGGGTGATGTGAATCTGTTCAAGGGTCGCGCCAGCGACGGCCGGGTCTATCTGGACGAAGGCATGCAGCTTGACAGCAGCGATGCGCGCGGTGCCCAGGACAGCCAGGCTTTTGCCTATGTGCGACCCCATGATCTGGAGGTGGAGCGCTATTCCCCTGGCCAGAATCTCGACGCCCAAGGCCGCCCCACAGGTATCGTGGCCCAGCTTTCGCGCGCCATTGTGGTCGGCCCCATCGCAAGGCTGGAACTTATTCCCTCCGAGACCACACCAAACGCCAGCCATGCCGGTGAGGACGGGTTGATTGAAGCCCAGATTCCCGCACAGCAGTTCAAGGACATGGGTCTGCGCGAAGGTGAAACCCTGGTGGTGACACCGCGCCGGGCCAAGGTGTTCCTGGATGAGGCGGCCGGGATTTGACACCCCCTGAGGCGCTATGCGCCTTCCCCCTCTCTTAGGGGGATGACAGAGTCGCCGCGAGGCGGCTCTGGCTTGCAGTCTTCTGCGAAGGAGTCATGCAGGCATCAGAGGGCGTTATCCTTGGTGCTGGCATGATTTAGAAATTTCGCAGAAAGATAATGATGCTTCAATGGTTTGAAACTGCGCCGCGGCGCATCCTGGCGCTGATCAGCGTCGCCTGTGTTGCCATGCTGGCGTTTGGCCTTTACCTGCAGCATGTGGTGGGCCTGGAGCCTTGCCCCATGTGCATCGTGCAGCGATATGCACTGATTTTGGTAGCTATCTTCACAGGCCTGGCAAGCGTTAGAGGTCAAAAAGGCTGGTGGATGAGTTTTGGCATTCTGGCTCTGCTGAGCAGCGGTTTCGGCGCGTTCGTGGCAGCACGTCAGAGCTGGCTGCAGTGGTATCCCCCCGAGTTTGCGACCTGCGGCCGTGACTTCTACGGAATGATCGAGCACTACTCCTTCAGCCGCTCCATTCCCATGATCTTCCAGGGCTCGGGCGACTGCGCCGCCATTGACTGGACTTTGCTGGGCGGCTCCATTGCCAACTGGTCGTTTGTCTGCTTTGTGGCGTTTTTCGTGATTCTGGCGGTGCTGCTGTTAAAGGGCGCGAAGCGCTGACTTTTGTTGATGGCAACTAAACAAAAACCCCGGAAAGCGCAAGCTGCCGGGGTTTTTTGATGCTTGTCAAACGCGTGCCGCCGCTGTCAGTCAAGCGTTCGCAGCCATGGCTGCGGCATCAGAGGCTTTCCACGCTCTCGCCCACAAAGGTCGGTCCCTTGCTGCCCGGAACCCAGCCCGGATAGGTTTCCATGACTTCGGCAAACAGGGCCGAGTCGATCCAGCGCTGCAGCCAGTGCTGCAGATGAGGCCAGGGCTGCTCGTTCCACTGCGCTTCGTCGATGCGCGCGTACTGCCTTACAAAGGGGCGTAGTGCCATATCGGCCAGGCTGGGGTTCAGGCCGAACAGATAGCCGGTCTCCTCGAGCTGATCGTTCAGGGCCGCCAGCCAGGTCAGCGCATCGGCCTGGGCCTGGTTCACGGCCTCGGCGTCATGGCGCTCGGGGTATTTGCAGCGGTCAAGAGCCTGTTTGAAGAAGCCGTCATTGCGCTCGATCAGGGCCAGCATGTCTTCCAGGCTGCCATGCGTGGGTTGCAGCCAACCGTCGGGGTCGTTGCCGCGCAGCGCATGCAGCATCACCTCGAGGCTCTGATCGATGACTTTTCCATCCTGCAGCACCAGCACGGGCACCGTGCCCTTGGGCGAAGCGTCGAGCAGCGCCTGCGGCTTGTTGCGCAGATTGATTTCACGCAGTTCGCAAGCCAAGCCCGCATGGGCCAGCGCCAGACGGGCGCGTATGGCATAGGGGCAGCGGCGGAAGGAGTAAAGGACGGGCAGGGTGGCGGCGGCAGTCAAGGCAGGTGTCTGATGAAATGAATAAAACCAAAGCGCCATGGCGCTTGCTGGGCGTGTACTTTACCCGTTGCCCTGAAGCCATGCAGACCTGTGCGGCTTGGTGGCTGCGTAGGACTCATGGATTGATAGCTTGAAACGCTTGGTACAAAAAGGTTTGAGCCATTAATGAGCGCTGGTTTCAATCGGTTTGCAGCTGGGTCATCAGCCACTGTCTGAAGGTCTGCAAGGCGGAGCTGGCCTGGCGTGACTTGAGATAGGTCAGCCAGTAGGCGCCGGTATCGACCTCGTGGGCAAAAGGGCGCACCAGCCGGCCTTGCTGCAGCATGTGCTCGAACATGCGCGCGGGCAGCAAGGCAATGCCTGCGCCCTGGGCGGCGGCCTCGGCCAGCGTCAGCGAAGAGTCGAACATGGCTCCGCGTGCCAGCGGGGCTGCCTGGTCCAGGCCGGCAAACCAGCCTTCCCATTCCTGGGTGCGATAGGAGCGCAGCAGGGTTTGCCGGGCCAGGTCGGCAGGCTCGCGCAGCTGCTGTGCCAGCAAGGGGGTGCACATGGGAGAGAGCGGAGCGCGCAGCAGCATCTGCGCGTGCGTGCCATGCCAGGCACCGTCGCCAAAGCGCACGGCGGCGTCCAGTCCTTCGCCAGCCAGATCGACGCGATTGTTATTGGTCAGCAGCCTGAGGTCTATGTAGGGATGCAACTGCTGGAACTGGCTTAGCCTGGGAATCAGCCAGCCGATGGCAAAAGTGCCGACCACGCCCACGCTTAGGATTTCGCGTGGCCGCGGCTCCGCCACTTGCTGCAGCGATTGTTCTATGCGCTCAAAGCTTTGTGCCACCACAGGCCACAAGGCCTGGCCTTCGTCGGTCAGGGCCAGACCGCGGGGCAGGCGGCGAAACAGCGGCTTGCCCAGGCGTTCCTCGAGATTGCGGATATGTTGGCTGACGGCAGCCTGCGTCACATGCAGCTCCTGTGCGGCGCGGGTCAGGCTCAGATGGCGTGCCGCCGCATCAAACATGCGCAAGGCGTTCAGTGGAAGCTGCATGGGACGATAGAGGTAAAAGTTTTTCTAATGGATGGCGTCAATTATTACTGCTGGTTCACCTGAATACAGCGCTATATGCTTCAAATCATCACAGTTAACTACAAGAGGATCTTATGCAACGACGCAGCATGCTGACAACAGGACTGGCCTTGGGTCTGGGGGCCTGGGGACTGAGCGGCTGTGCTTTTATCTCCAAGCGGCAAGCTGCGGCGGCGAGAACATTGAGCGACGAGCTGGCGGCGCTGGAAATTCAGTCTCAGGGCCGGCTCGGCCTGCATGTGCTGGATACCGTCAGCGGCGCCGAGGCAGGCTGGCGCGGCGACGAGCGCTTTCCCATGTGCAGCACCTTCAAGACCTTGCTGGCCGCCCGCGTGCTCTATCTGGCGCAAAGAGACGAGATTCGTCTGTGGCGAAAGCTTTATTACTCTCCTTCCGAGGTCGTGGCGTGGTCGCCGATATCCGAAAAGCGGGCGGGAGCCAATGGGGGCATGACGGTTCAGGAGCTATGTGAAGCGATGGTCGTTGTCAGCGACAACACGGCGGCCAATGTGATGTTGGAAGCCAGCGGCGGGCCGGCAGCGCTGACGCAATGGCTGCGCGAACTGGGTGACGGCACCACCAGGCTGGACCGCAACGAACCTTCGCTGAATACTGCGCTGCCCGGCGATGAGCGCGACACCACGACGCCACAGGCCATGGTGCAAAGTCTGCAGAAGCTGCTGCTGGGCGATGTGCTGGAAGGCTATGCCCGTGCACTGCTGCAGCAATGGCTGGCGGACAGCCGTACCGGCGACAAGCGCGTGCGTGCCGGCATGCCGGGCGACTGGAAGGTGGGCGGCAAGACGGGCAGCGGCGAGAGGGGCACGGCCTGCGACACGCTCATCGTCTGGCCTACCGCGCAATCTGCGCCGCTGCTGGTGGCGGCCTATCTGACCGGTAGCCCTCTCGATGGGGCAGGGCGTGAAGCCGTGCTGGCCAGGGCTGGCGAAGCGATCAAGCGCTGGTATTACGCGATCTGATCAGCGACGGAGCCGCAGGTTCACAGCTTGTCGCGGCGCTGGTTCTGCATTGATGCGACGAGGCTTTAATATTCGTCATTCAATGAGATTGATTCTCATTTTCTGATAGAGTCTGCGCTTTCCCGCTCCGTCGCTGCATGCTTTGCAGCTGATTCCAGAGCCTGGGCGGCATGCCTCGCAAGAGGTCGAGGTGTACCCGTGGTTGCGCACTATTACGCAGAACTCGTCAGTTTCTTTGCTCGCTCACTCAATAGCCGGGATGCGGCCGCGGATGTGGTGCAGGAAAGCTATGCCCGCGTATTTGCCATGCAGTCGCGAGATCTTGCAATACGGGACTTGCGGGCACTGCTGTTTCGCACCGGCAAGAATATCGTGATCGACGATGCGCGCCGCCGTACTGCCGAAGCCCGCATGCTGCAGACCCTGGCCGTGGTGGCTGCAGATGAAGCCCCCTCGCCCGAGCGTCAGGTGCAAGGGCGGCAGCAACTGGCCCTGCTGTCTCGCCGTTTGCAAGCCATGCCGCGCAAGCGCCGCGAGGTGTTTGTGCTGGTGCGCATCTATGGCTTCAGCCATGCCGAGGCCGCAGCCCATATGAATATCAGCGAAGCTGCCATCGAAAAGCATGTGGTGCGCGCAGTGTGCGATTGCATGGGGCTAACCTCGTGAGTGCCGACGCTTTCTTCGGCAAGCCGGATCGCAAGCGCCTTGAGTACGCCTTGTTGCTGATTGCACGCCAGCATGGCGCAAGTCCTGACGTGGCGAAGGCCGCAACGGAGGTGCTGGCGCGCTGGCGTGCCAGGGAACCTGAGAACGAGCAGGCGGCGCAGGCGGCCATGGCAGGCTGGGCAGCGACACAGGGCAGAGCCTTGCAGGGCGAGATGCCTTTGCCTGCGACTCATTCGGCGCGTCTGCAGCAGAGCCGCCGTCGTGCGCTGTCCGTGCTGGGGGTGGCTGGTGTGGCGGGCCTGGCCGGCATGCTTGGCCGCTGGCAGTGGCTGCAGCCAACGGAGCAGATGGCGCTGCATACAGGCCATGGCCAGCAGCTGAGCCGCCATCTTCCCGACGGCAGTCAGCTTGATCTGGCGCCAGGCACCGATGCATCGGTGCTGCTGTATCGCCAGCGTCGCGAGGTTCATCTCCAGCAGGGCGAAATCCGGCTCAACGTAGCCCATGACGCAGAGCGTCCCCTCGAGGTGCACACGGCCCTGGGCCGCGTACGTGTGCTGGGCACGGTTTTCTCCGTGGCACTGCGGCCTGCCGGCCTGCAGGTCAGTGTTGCTCAGGGACGTGTGGGAGTGTGGAAGCAGGGCGGCATGGCCGATCGGCCCCCCGACGCGCTCCTGGCCACAGGCCAGGGCTTGCGCCTGGATGCTGGCGGCCAGCTTGCCCCTTACTCCCTGAACGCGGCGGATGTGGGCGCCTGGCGCGAAGGCTGGCTGGTGTTTGACCACACGCCACTGCCCGAGGTCGTGGCGCGCTGGAATGATTACCTGACCCAGCCGATGGTGCTGGACGATGCAGCTTCTCTGCAAGCGCTGCGATTGACCGGCAGCTTCAAGCTGCGCGAGCCTGCCATCTTCATCGCCAGCCTGCCGCGCTCCCTGCCCGTGCGGGTGCAGTCGCTGCCCGATGGCAGAGTCGCCATCCACCGGCGCTGACGGCAGGCCTGGCAGGCTGAAAATTTTTTGTCCGGTACAAGCCGTTTCATGCGTCTTCACTGTGAAAGCACTTAGACAAGCAATTCACAGGATGCATTTGATGAAAAGAAATCACTCTCATTTTTCTTCTGGGCAAGGGGAGGGTATGGCTGCGGGTTTGCACTGCGGCAGTCTGCGCAGCGTGGCTCTGGCCAGTGCCATGGCTTGTCTGGCATGGTCAGGTCTGGCTGTATTGCCGACGGCTCATGCCCAGAGCGCCAGCAGCCAGACGGCCATGTCCACCTCGCATGGCCTGAGCTTGCCTGCGCAGCCCCTGGGACAGGCATTGAATGCACTGGCCCGCACCTGGGGGGTGTCGGTTTCGGTCGACGCAGCCTTGGTGGAGGGCCGCACGGCGCCGGCGCTGCAAGGCGTTCAGACCTTGAACGAGGCGTTGGCAAAGGCGCTGGCTGGGAGCGGGCTGGAAGCTGTCCCAGTCGGGGCGGCCATCACCGTGCGCCGTCACAGCAGCCAGACCGGCATGCTGGGCGAGGTGACGGTGACGGCCCAGGCTGAACGCGAAGCCACAGAGGGCAGTGGCTCGTATGCCGCCTCATACGTGTCCCTGGGCAAAGGGCAGGACATCCGCGAGACACCACAGTCGATCTCGGTGGTGACGCGCCAGCGCATTGAAGATCAGGCCATGAGCAATGTGGGGGAAGTGATGCAGCAGACCACCGGCGTGACGGTGGACTATGGCGGCGCGGGTGGACTGGGTGGTGCGGCCACCAAGTTTCTGTCGCGAGGCTTCGAGATCAGCAACGTGCAGATCGACGGTGCCAGTGTGGACGCGTTCAGCCAGCAGCTGTTTGACCCCAATCTGGCCATGTATGACAGTGTGCAGGTGGTGCGCGGCGCCAATGGCCTGTTCAGCGGCAATGGGGAGCCCGGCGGTGCCATCAATCTGGTTCGCAAGCGTCCTACGGCGCAAAAGCAGATTCTGGGCTCGGTGGGCGTCGGCAGCTGGAATCGCAAACAGGCCGAGCTGGATGTCGCGGGTCCGTTGAATGAAGCAGGGAGCCTGCGAGGTCGTGCCGTGCTCGCGCATTCGGACAAGAACTTTTTCTATCGCGGAGCGGATTCGCAGAACAGCTTGCTCTACGGCATTCTGGAAGCCGATGTGACCAGCTCCACGCGTGTGAGCCTGGGAGCCAGCTACGACAAGCTCAAGGCCACTCCCTGGCGCGAAGGCCTGCCGCGTGCCGCCAATGGCGACGATCTGAAGCTGTCCCGCAAAACCGCGCTGATGGCGGGCTGGAGCCACTACGACAAGAGCGCCAAGGAGATTTTTGCGCAGGTCGACCAGCAACTGGCGGGGGACTGGAAGCTCAAGGCTCAAGTCAATTATCAGAAGGTGGACAGCGATTCACGGCTGGCGAGCCTCAGCGGAGCCGTTGACCCTGCAACAGGTCTTGGCGCCAACTGGACCGGCTTTTCCAACGACTTTCGTTCGGAGAAAAAAAGCCTGGATGTGCATGCCAGCGGCCCGTTCTCGCTGTTCGGCCGCAAGCACCGGTTGCTGCTCGGCGCGGACTGGAGCAAGGTCCGTGACGATCAGGACACCTATTACTCCGAGATGGATACGCCGCTGTCGCTGACCAATGTCTATGAGTTCGATCCTGGCCGAATTCCCTCGGCGGCAAGCGAGCGCAAGACACGCAGCTATCCCGGCTACGGTGCCACGCAAAAAGGCTTTTACGGCCGTGCCAATCTGAGCCTGACGGATCAGCTCACCGCCATTGTCGGAGGGCGTTATGCCAGCTACTCCTATGACACGCCGTATATCAACTACAACGCCGACGGCAGTGTCCGGGCCAGCGGCCGCGAATACTACAGCGAAAGCGGCATCTTCACACCCTATGCGGGCCTGGTGTATGACCTGGGCAAGCAGTGGACAGCCTATGGCAGTGTGACCGAGATCCACAAGTCGCAGGCCAATATGCTGGCCGGCCCTGCACCGGGGGCGGCGCTGGATCCGATCAAGGGCCGCAGCTTCGAGCTGGGCGTGAAGGGAGAGCTCGCCGAGGGCAAGCTCAATACTGCATTTGCTTTCTACCGGATAGAGCGCAAGGGCCAGGCGGTGCGTGATCCGCGCTATCCGGAAACCGATGTCGGCAACCTGGGCCTGAGCTGCTGCTATGTGGCCCAGGGCAAGATCATCAGTCAGGGCCTGGACATGGAAGTCACCGGCCAGCTGGCGCAGGGCTGGCAGTTGTTTGCCGGCTATACATACAACCACAATCGCAACAAGACCGACCCGTCGCAGCTGGTCTATAGCTCCATCACGCCCAAGCATCTGCTCAAGCTCTGGAGCACATATCAGCTGCAGGGCCAGCTCTCGCCCTGGACCGTGGGCGGCGGCGTGACACTGCAAAGCGCCACTTATGTCAGCGGCACGGCCAACAGCTACAACCCGGCATCGGGCCGGTACGATGGCGGTGCCGTTCCCTTCCGCTTCACTCAGGCCGGCTACGCCGTCTGGGGTGCCAGCGTGCAATACCGCATCAATCGCAACTGGTCGGCTGCACTCAATGTGCACAATCTGTTCGACAAGACGTACTACAAGACGGTTGGGACCTCGGGCAGCGGCAACTGGTACGGCGAGCCGCGCAGCGTTCTGCTGACCTTGCGTGGCGCATTCTGAGCGGGCTGACATGAGCGGCAAGCCAGCATCTCAGCCCGGACTTCGCCAGACCATGTCATGGCTGCATACCTGGTGCGGCCTGGTGTGCGGCTGGCTGCTCTGCGCCATTTTTCTGACGGGCTCGATCAGCGTGTTCCGTGAACCCATCACGCTGTGGATGCAGGCAGCACCACTGGAAGGCGGCGGCCAGCAGCCGCTTTCTCTGAACGAGCGTCTGCAGGGCTTGCGGCTGGCCGAGCTGCACCTGAGCAAGACAGCGCCGGATGCCGGTATCTGGCGCATCGGTCTGCCGCTGCAGACCGGCGAGGGCGTCAAGGTATTTGCTCGTTCTCAGGACGGCAAGGTGCAGGCCAGCCTGCATGCGCTGACGGGCCAGGTCCTGCCTGAGCCCGCCCTGCGCCAGACCGAAGGCGGCCGGCACTTCATGTCCTTTCACTATTCTCTGCAGGGCGGTATCGCGGGCTTCTGGGTGGTGGGGCTGGTATCGATGTGCATGATGGTGGCGCTGGTTTCGGGCGTGATCGTGCACCGGCGCATCTTCCAGGACTTCTTCACCTTCCGGCCCGGCAAGGGGCAGCGTTCCTGGCTGGATGCGCACAACGCATCGGCCGCGCTCACGTTGCCGTTTCTGTTCATGATCGTCTACACCGGACTCGCGCATTTCTACACCAGCTATATGCCCTGGCCGCTGCAATCCCTGTATGGGCAGGAGCGCTCGGCCTACAGCCGCTACGAGTCCGAGCTGAAGGCCAGGCCGGAGGTGACAGCGGCTTCAGATGTGCCTGTCATTGCCGGTGCGGATCTTGTCGGCCTCGCGCAGCAGGCCCAGTCCTTGCTGGCGCAGCCTGTGATGGAGGTGTTGGTGCAGCGACCCGGGCACGGCCGGGCCACGGTGCGTTTCATGGAGGGCAAGCCGGATACGGCGGCGACGCGCCAAATGGTCAATGTCGCCAATTCGGTGACCTTCGATGCCGTCGACGGCCAGTTGCTGCAGCTGCCCGCCAATCCGCCGTCCAGTAGTTTTGCAAGCGATACCTATCCCGTCATCAGCGCGCTGCATCTGGTCACCTTTGGTGGCTGGACGATGAAGTGGCTGTACTTTGTTCTGGGTCTGATCGGCACCGCGATGATTGCCTCCGGATCGATATTGTTTGCGGTCAAGCGTCGAGCAAAAAGCGGTAACGAATGGGGCCTGGCAACGCATTCCATGTACCGCTGTATCGACGCTCTCAATGTGGCAGCGCTGGCAGGCTCGGCACTGGCGTCGATTGCCTATCTCTACGGCAACCGCCTGCTGCCGCTGGCGCTGGAGCTGCGCTCCGGCTGGGAAATCCGTGTGTTCTTTGCCGTCTGGGCATTGAGCCTGCTGCATGCGCTGCTGCGCACAACGTACAAGGCATGGCGCGAGCAGCTATGCGCTCTGGCCTTGCTATGTCTGGGCTTGCCGCTGCTCAATGCCATCACCACAGGCCAGCACCTGCTGCTGTATCTGGCGCAGGGTGACGGCCGGCGAGCCGGGCTAGAGCTGACCTGCATGGGGTTGGGCCTGCTGGTGGCCTGGGGGGCATGGCGGCACGAAAAGTCGCGGCGTAGCAAGGGCGTGCGGCATCCGCGTGCGGCCCGTGGCGCGATCTCAGGAGGTCTCATATGAAAGCGGCTGCAATGACCCAGGCACAGACTAGGCGCTATCGCTGGGCCGTGCTGCTGCGCGTGCTGATGGCCACGCTGGGCGGCTATGCGCTCACGGCGTTGACCTGCGCCGTGCTGGCCCATGCGCTCGTGGCCGTGGGGGTCATGCAGCGTGCACCTGCCGTGTTGCTGTCCACCTTGCTCAGCTTTGTGATCTACACCGTAGTGGCGCTCTGGGTCTTCCATGTGCGCAGCCTGCCGAGAGTGGCGGCAGTGATGGCAGGCTGGGCTGCCGTGATGGCGGTCGCGCTGCAGGCGCTGAAAGGCATGGCATGAGTTTCTGGCCGGTGATGATCTGCGTTCTGGCGCTGTGCCTGGCAGGCATGCTGGTGCTGAGCCAGGCCATGGACAGGCATTGCCATCAGATCGTATCGCGGAGTGGGCCCGGGTCTGTGCAGCGGGCCTTGCTGCGCGTGACGGGGGCGGCGCTGATGATGGTGGCTCTATGGCTCTGCACAGGTTGCTGGGGTGGTGCGGTGGGAATAGTCGTCTGGCTCGGCTGCCTGAGTCTGGCCGCGCTGGCCGTCGCATGGCTGCTGGCCTATATGTCTAGGCGTGGCGCAGTGCTTGCGGTCATGGGCGGCCTGGCCGCCTTGGCGTGGACGATTCTGACGGAACCGATGCGATGACAGCGGCCGCCCCGGGATAGACCGGGGCGGTCTATTTGCCCAGTGCAGTCCGCCTGGTTCTGGCGGGGATTCCAGGCTCGGGCCGTCATTCGGTATACCTGCGATGCAGGCCGTTGTGGACATTGCCAATCTGCGTGGCCCTGCAGCTGGCGCAGAATGTGGGTATTCGCCCATTTTTGCAGCCGCCCCGAAACGATTGCCCGCCCATGCAGCAAGAGCCAGATTTCTTCCATAACCTCAATGAAGAGATGCGCGACGGAAAGCGCTGGCTGGAGCGGACAATAGTGCTGGCCTATGCCGCGGCAGCAGGCCTGAGCGTGGTGGCATTCACGCTGCTGGCCGAGGCAGCTTTCGGTTTTTTCGAGAGTATCTATCACGGCGTCAACGGCTGGCTGGTGCTGATCTGGATGCCAGCCGTCACGGCGGCCGCTGTCTGGGCCACGCGCAAATGGGCGCCTGGGGCCAGTGGCTCGGGTATCCCGCAGGTGATTGCCACGCTGGAGCCGTCGGTCGATGCCGGTCTGCGCAAGCGCTTTGTATCGCTGTGGCTGTCGTTTGCCAAGATCGTGCTGTCCAGCGCGGGATTTCTCGCTGGGCTGTCGATAGGGCGCGAAGGGCCGTCGGTGCAGGTGGCTGCCGGTGTCATGCATTCGGCCCGGCGCTGGCTGGGCCCCAAGTCCGTCATCAACACCCATGCCTTGCTGGTGGCTGGCGGCGCTGCAGGTATTGCCGCCGCCTTTAACGCACCGCTGGCGGGCGTGGTGTTTGCGATCGAGGAGCTCTCGCGCAAGCTGGAGTCGCGCTCCAGCGGTCTCATCATCGCGGCGATTGTGCTGGCCGGTCTGATGGGGGTCTCGGTCTTCGGCAATCTGAGCTATTTTGGTCGTATCCGCGTAGCCGAACTCGGCTGGCGCGACCTGCTGCCTTGCCTGGCGGTGGCGCTTACCTGCGGCGTGCTCGGCGGCCTGTTCGCCAAGCTCATGACCCATTCGCTGACCTCGTCCACCGAGCGCCTCAACAAGCTCAGGTCGCGTTTTCCTATCCGCTTTGCCGCGGTGCTGGCCCTGCTGATTGCCGTCATCGGCGTGGTTACCGGCGGTGCCACCTTTGGTGCGGGCTCGGAGGCCGTCAAGCATATGCTGCAGGGCGAGGCCGACGTGCCCGAGTTCTATGTCACGCTCAAGTTCATCGCCACCTGGCTATCGGCCTGGGTGGGCGTGCCCGGCGGCATCTTCGCCCCCTCGCTGTCGATTGGCGCAGGTGTCGGGAATAATGTGGCATCGCTTGCTGGGACTACGGATATAGCTCCTGCCTTGATAGCAATGGGCATGGCCGCCTTCCTGGCAGCCGTGACCCAGGCGCCGCTGACGGCTTTCATCATCGTGATGGAAATGGTGGACGGCCACGCTCTGGTGCTCAGTCTGATGGCATCGGCCATGATCGCCAGCATGATCTCGCGCATGATTGCGCGGCCGCTGTACGAATCGCTGGCCTTGCACATGCTGCATGTGGCGCGGGCTTCCTTGCCCAAGGAGCCTGAGCCCGAGCCTGCGACGGCCCCAGCGGAGACCGCGCGGGCGGAGCCCTCCGTTGAGCCGGCAAAGGCAGACGCTGAAAGCAAGACCTGCTGAGGCGCAACCGGCGGGGCGTGGCCGGCGAGGTGCGGCCGGCCAGGCGCGACAGATCATTGTGCCCCGGACTGTCCGTCAGAACCCGTTGCAGCTGTCCGGGGCTGGAGCTGGCACCGCCGCTCAAGGTGCCGGTTAGGCAGCGAGGCTGGCATTGTCGATGACGAAGCGGTACTTCACATCCCCCTTGAGCATGCGCTCATAGGCCTGGTTGATCTCGTCAGCACGAATCATCTCGATGTCCGAGACGATGCCATGCTCGGCACAGAAGTCCAGCATCTCCTGCGTTTCGGGAATGCCTCCGATCATGGAGCCGGCCAGACTGCGACGCTTCATGATGAGATTGAACACATTGGGCGACGGATGTGGCGTGGCCGGTGCACCTACCAATGCCATCGTGCCGTCGCGTTTGAGCAGGGCGAAGAAGGCATCCAGTTCATGCGGAGCCGCCACCGTGTTGAGTATGAAGTCCAGGCTTTTGGCATGTGCAGCCATTTCCCGGGCATTGCGTGAGACGACGACTTCATCCGCACCCAGGGCTTTGGCATCGTCGCGTTTGGACTCGGAAGTGGTGAATGCGACCACATGGGCACCCATGGCGTGCGCCAGTTTGATTCCCATATGACCCAGGCCGCCGATTCCCACGACCCCGACCTTGTGGCCCGGCCCCACCTTCCAGTGGCGAAGCGGCGAGTAGGTGGTGATGCCGGCGCAGAGAAGGGGCGCTACCGCTGCCAGCTGCCCGGCAGGATGGCGCACGCGAAGCACATAGCGCTCGTGCACGACGACCTGCTGCGAATAGCCGCCCAGCGTGTGGCCCGGAGCATCTGCGGTAGGGCTGTTGTAGGTGCCGACCATGTGGTCGCAGTAGTTCTCCAGGCCTTCATTGCAATCCCCACAGTGCTGACAGCTATCGACGATGCAGCCGACGCCTACGAGGTCGCCGACCTTGAATTTCGAGACATGGGCACCGACGGCACCAACACGGCCCACGATCTCATGGCCGGGCACGCAGGGGTACAAGGTTCCTGCCCACTCCGAGCGAACCTGATGGAGATCGGAATGGCAGACTCCGCAGAATGCAATGTCGATCTGCACATCATGCGCACCAGGGGCACGCCGGGTGATATCCAGTGACTCCAGCGGTTTGTCGGCGCCATGGGCTCCGTAAGCTTTGACAATCACGGCAAACTCCTTTCGTGGTGGTGAAATGCGTATCGGGACAGGGGCTCAGGGTAATGCATGCCGATGTCAATCCGGGGTCAGAGGGATTCGCAGGACCCAGGCAGGCGATCCGGTTGCAGTAGTTTTCAGGGCCTGTCGCCCTGGAGGCTTGCCAGGTGCCGGGCCAGGGCATCAGCGGCACGCCTTGCGGCAGCGGAGCCGACATGGGTGGCGAGTACCCGAGGAAGCTCCTGCAACTGCTCGGCAGTCAGACCCACATTCATGCTGATGCGTATATGGGCCTGCAGCTGAGGCTCAGCCCCCGGCAGGGCGGACAGCATGCCCAGGGTGGCCAGCTCGCGGCTTTGCCAGTCGAGGTTGTCACGTTCGAAGATGTCGCCGAACAGATGGGTGCGCAGGTACTCGTTTGCGGCGGGGGCAAAGTCGAACAGCGGCCCCGAGACGGCTGCGCCCGACAACCGGGTCTGGTTGGCTGTACCGGCGGCCAGCAGTGCATCGCCCTGTGGAATCGCCCGGCTGGGGCTGCTGCCGGGCAAATCCTCGATGCCGCGCCGCCTGCGTGTTTCAAGTGTTTTCATGAATTCGCCCAGCGCATTGAGGCTGCGTGGAAAGCCGGCGTAGGCATAGAGCTGAACCAGGATTTCCTTGATATCGCTGATCGTCAGGCCAGCGTCCAGCCCTTGGTTCAAGGCCGCATCCAGGGAAGCCATATCACCGGCAGCTGCAAAGGCTGCGACGGGCACGATGGCCTGCTGACGCGTCGAGAGTGTGTCTTTGGCGGAACCGTCCATGTTCAGAGCCTCCTGAGAATATGCAGCAGAGCAGCCCAGCAGCATGGCCAGGCTCCATGTCAAAGCCTGGCGACGTGCAGTCTGCGCCATGACCGTTTCAGCGGGCGTTGTATTGATCATCGCTGACCTTCTCCAGCCACTCCACATTCCTGCCGTCCGCCGTGGCACCGGTAACGGCAAGGTGTGTCATGGCCGTCCCAGGGGCCGCTCCATGCCAGTGTCTGACGCCCGGCGGGCACCAGACTACATCACCGGGACGGATCTCCTGGATGGCTTTTCCCCATTCCTGTGTCAGGCCCGTGCCTGAGGTCACCACGAGGTACTGCCCTTTGGGATGTGTGTGCCAGGCCGAGCGTGCACCGGGAGAGAAAGTGACGTAGGCCCCGGAGACATTGATCTCGTCGTTGGCCGCAAACAAGGGGTCTATACGCACCAGCCCTGTAAAGAACCCTTCGGTGCCGGTCATGGTGTTCTGTGTGCCGGCACGTGTGATGACGGTGCCAGAGGCGGTTTCTTCGGGGGCGGCGACGCCGCTGCTGAGGGCTGCGCAAGCGAGCATGCCGGTGAGTGTCTTTTTCATGGCAGATCCTGTGTTCAAGGTTTTCGCCACTGTAGAAAAACCCGTATTGGTTGAGAAGACTGCAAAATTGGCATTTGCTTGTGCAAGATATTCACCAATGTCCAAGGAAAATCTCAATGACCTGCGCGCCTTCGTTGCCGTTGCCCGGGCGCGCAGCTTCACGCGTGCGGCGGCGCAGCTGGGTTTGTCGCGTTCTGCGCTGAGCCACACCATGCTGGCCCTGGAAGAGCGGCTGGGAGTACGTCTGCTGACACGCACGACGCGCAGTGTCTCCACCACCGAAGCCGGGGCGCGCCTGCTGGATACCGTGGCTTTGCGTCTTGACGAGATCGATCTGGAGCTGGGCGCGCTCAGTGCCTTGCGCGACAAACCCGCTGGCACTGTGCGCATCACGGCTCATGACCATGCCATCCACTCCATCCTGTGGCCGCGGTTGAAGCCCCTGCTGGATGAGTATCCGGATGTGCAGCTGGAGTTCAGCGTGGACTATGGCTTCACCGATATCGCTGCGCAGGGCTTCGATGCGGGTGTCCGCAGCGGGGACCGGGTGGACAAGGACATGATTGCCGTGCGCATTGCAGAGGACTTGCGCATGGCGGTTGCCGCATCTCCCGAATACCTGCGGGGTCAGCCCTTGCCGCAAACACCGCATGAACTGACCAGCCATCGGTGCATCAATCTGCGCCTGCCCACGTACGGAGGGCTGTATGCATGGGAGTTCGAGAAGGCGGGACAGGTCGTCAATGTGCGCGTGAGCGGTCAGGTCACCCTGAACAACACCTTTCTCATGCTGCAGGCTGCGCTCGACGGGCAGGGGCTGGCCTATGTGCCGCTAGACCTGATTCAGCCGCATATCGATCAGGGACGCTTGATCCCTGTGCTGGAGGACTGGTGGCCCATATTCCCCGGATATCACCTCTACTACGCCAACAGAAGGCAGATCTCTCCGGCATTGGCTCTGGTCATAGAGGCCTTGCGTTACCGCGCTCAGGGCGCGTGAGGCTGTATCTTCCCGACGGCGATGGCCGGGTCAGGCAGCGTTGCGCAAGGGTGATGCGAGGCCGTCGCGCCATGCTCGTGGTGGGCAAGGTCGAGCCCGTGTTCCTTTCGCTCAGCCGCGCTGCGGGCGGCCACTGCTGGCGGAGCACGTCCGCCAGTCGCCCGTTTGCAGGGCTGTCTGCTAGCCGCAAGCACCCACATAGCCGCAGGCCGTGCAGAACGCGCAGCCGTCCTTGCGGATCATGGCGTGAGCGCCACAGTCGGGGCATTTCTTGCCATTGACCGGGCCATTGCCTTCAGGCGCAGCGGCTGGCGTGGCTGCCGTGCTGGGGGCGGGCTGGGGCAAGCCCCGGTTGGCGATGATGCTCTGGATGGCATAGGCCAGCAGGGCCACCTCGCTGTCGTGCCAGAGCGGGATGCGGCTGCCGTCTTCGCGCGTTCTGCTGCCATAGCGCACGGGGCCCCGGTCCCAGGCCACCTTGCGCAGATCGGCCAGGGCCTTGTCGAGAAAGCCGCCACGCGCGGCCAGGCTCAGGCTGCGCATGGTGGCCGTGATCCATTGCTGGCTCTCGCCGGTCTGGCCCACTGGCATGAAGAACTCGATGGGACGCTCCACGCCATCGACCACCATGAAGCTGACGACGAGGTAGAGACGCCTTATGCCGTCATGCGTGAAGTATTCGATCTTGTCGACCACGGCATTGAGCGGTCCCTCGGGGCGGCGCTCTATCACGGCTGTCATGCCGTTGGAGCCTGAGGAATTGATAGCGGCTTGCGCTTTGTCAGTGGGCGTTTGAGAGGTTTTTGAGGCAGATTCTGTGGAGAGCACTGCACCCAGTGTGTCGTTGGGGCGGTAGGTGGCGCAGCCCTTGAGACCGGCTTCCCAGCATTCCATATAGAGGTGCTTGAAGTCCTCGAACGGGTAGTCGGCCGGGATGTTGACGGTCTTGGAGATCGAGGTGTCGACAAAGGGCTGGACGCAGCGCATCATGGCCACATGCTCGCTGGCGCTCAGCTCCAGCGCACTGACAAAGCAGTCGGGCAGTGGTGCCTCGTCGCCGTGCATGGCCTTGTACAGGCGGTAGGCATGGTCCTGTACGGTGTAGAACTGTTCGCCGCCATCGGCCGTGCGCTTTTTGCGTGTGTAGGTCCACGAGAAGGCTGGCTCGATGCCGTTGGACGCGTTGTCGGCGAAGGCCAGCGATACCGTGCCGGTGGGGGCAATGGACAGCAGATGGCTGTTGCGCAGCCCATGCTTTCTGATGTCCGCACGCAGTTCCTTGGGAAGTCGTTTGGCAAAGCCGCTTTTCAGATACTGCTTGGCGTTGAACAGCGGGAAGCTGCCTTTTTCCCGTGCCAGCTCCACCGAGGCTGCATAGGCTGCATCACGCATGGCGCGGGCTATTGATTCGGCCTGCTGCAGGCCTTCATCGCTGGCGTAATGCAGGCCCAGCAGAATCAAGGCATCGCCCAGCCCTGTGAAGCCCACGCCGATGCGGCGCTTTTGCTGCGCTTCACGCTGCTGCTCGGGCAGGGGCCAGACGGTGGCATCCAGCACATTGTCCAGCATGCGCACCTGAACGGCGACGGTGGCGCGAAAGGCTTCCAGGTCGAAGAAGGCCTGTGGTGTGAACGGTTCGCGCACGAATCGCGTGAGTATGACCGGGCCCAGATCACAGCAGCCGTAAGGCGGCAGAGGTTGCTCGCCACAGGGATTGGTGGCGGCAATCTGCTCGGCATACCAGAGGTTGTTGTCGGCATTGATGTTGTCGAGGAACAGAATGCCGGGCTCGGCAAAATCATAGGCCGACTGCATGATGGCGTCCCAGAGCTTGCGCGCAGGCTGGCTTTGATAGACCCACAGCCCGTCTTCACGGCGATGGGCTCCGGCTTGTATCTGTGCATCGCTGGGGCTGGCAACATGGACCAGCTCCCATTCGGCATCGTCCCTGACGGCCTGCATGAAGGCGTTGCTGACACCGACCGAGACATTGAAATTGTTCCAGCGGCCTTTTTGACGCTTGGCGGTGATGAACTCCAGCACATCGGGGTGGTCGATGCGCAGCACGCCCATCTGGGCGCCGCGTCGTGCGCCCGCCGACTCCACCGTGGTGCAGGATGCATCGAAGACATCGATGAAGGAGCAGGGCCCCGACGCATTCGAATTGGTGCCGCGCACCAGCGCACCGCGTGGGCGCAGATTGGAAAAGTCATAACCCACGCCACCGCCGCGGCGCATGGTCTCGGCCGCTTGCGACAGCGCCGTGTAGATACCGGGGTTGCCTTGGGTGTCGAAGCCATTGGTGGCATCGGCGACGGGCTGTACGAAGCAGTTGATCAAGGTGGCCTTGGTATCCAGCCCCGCAGCCGCCATGATGCGACCGGCACCGATGGCGCCGAGTTGCAGATTGAGCAGAAATTTTTGCTCCCAATGCGCTTGAAGCTCGGGCTTTTCAACGGCAGCCAGGGCGTGTGCCACGCGGGCAAACAGGTCTTGTTCGGACTGCTCGCCGTCGGCCAGATATTTTTCGGCCAGGACGTCCTGGCTGATGGCCTGGGGAGGGAGTGTGTTCATGGCATGCCTCATGCTAAATGCAGTTCAAATGCAATTCGACTTTGTAGCGCAGACCGCCTGGAAGTGACGTGACGCAGCGCAACATCCGCGGGACTCCAGCTGGCCAGAGGCTGCCGGTGGCAGCTCGGGCCTGTCTCAAAATTGTGACAGACCCTTTGGCTCGGGAGTCCATGCGCTGGCAGTCGCTGAAACCCGGCGACAGGGCCGGGGTTGGCATGCGGCGGTCTGTCTGCTCGGGCAGGGCCTAGCCAGGGTTGGGCGCGCGGGTCTGAACCACCTCGCCCTCAAAGCGCGCAGCGGCATTCACGACCGCCATCACCGATGCAGTGACGATGTTCGCATGCATGCCTACGCCAAACCGCGAGCCGGGCACGCCAGGCCAGGCGGCTTCGACGATGGCAAGCGCGCAGGCGTCGGCGCCGTTACCGAGGCTGCGCTCCTCATAGCTGTCGATGCGCAGCGGCAACTCCAGCGCCGCAACCGCGGCAGCGATAGGACCGTTGCCCATGCCGCTGCTTTGCCTGGTCTGTCCGTCTGCATCGTGCCAGTGCAGCTCGACACCCTGGCCTCGCTCGCTGTCGAACAGCCGGTGGCCCTGGTAGCGCAAGACCGGTGACTGGGCGTTGGCATGCAGATAGGTGGCTTCGAACAATGACCAGATCTGCGCGCTGCTCAGCTCGGTTTCGCTGCTGTCGGCCCAGGCCTGGACGATGGCGCTGAATTCGATCTGCATGCGCCTTGGCATGGTGATGCCCCAGTCCTTTTGCAGCAGGAAGGCAATGCCGCCTTTGCCGGACTGGCTGTTGACGCGCACGATGCTGTCGTAGGTGCGTCCCAGGTCCTGCGGGTCTATGGGCAGATAGGGAACGCGCCAGGGAGCATCGGGCTTTTGCGCCGCAAAGCCTTTGGCAATCGCATCCTGGTGCGATCCGGAGAATGCCGTGAACACCAGATCGCCCACATAGGGGTGGCGTGGATGGATGGGCAGGGCCGTAGAGGCTTCGGCAATGCGTGCCACGGCAGCGATGTCGGAAAAATCCAGGCCGGGGGCAATGCCCTGGGTGTAGAGGTTCAGGGCCAGGGTCACCAGATCCACATTGCCGCTGCGCTCTCCGTTGCCAAACAGGCAGCCCTCCACGCGTTGGGCGCCGGCCAGCAGGGCCTGCTCGGCGCAGGCCACTCCGGTGCCTCTGTCGTTGTGGGGGTGTACCGACAGCGTGACATGTTCGCGTCGTGCCAGGCGCCGGTCCATCCATTCGATCTGGTCGGCAAACACATTGGCAGTGGAAACCTCCACGGTGGTCGGCAGGTTGATGATCATGGGGCGTTCGGGTCCGGCATCCCAGGCGGCAATGGCGGCATTGCAAACGGCCAGGGAAACGTCCAGCTCGGCCATGCAAAAGGTTTCCGGGGAGTACTGCAGCACCCATTCGGTTTCGGGGTGCTGATCGGTCAGTTTCCTCAGGTGGCGCACATGGTGCTCCACCATGGCAATGATCTGCGGCACTTCCATGCCAAAGACGATTTCGCGGAAGGCCGGGGCCACGGCGTTATACAGGTGCACGATCACGCGGCGCGCGCCCGTCACGCTGCGCACCGTGGTGGCAATCAGGTCCTCGCGCAGCTGGGTGATGACCATGGGCGTGACGTCTTGCGGAATCAGCTGCGCGTCGATCAGGTGGCGCACGATGTCGAAGTCGGTCTGCGAAGCGGAGGGGAAGCCAACTTCGATTTCCTTGAAGCCGATGGCGACCAGCTCCTGGAACAGCCGCAGCTTGCGCTCGTGGTTCATGGGCTCGAACAGAGCCTGATTGCCGTCGCGCAAATCAGTCGACAGCCATACGGGCGCTTGCGTCAATGTACGGCCAGGCCATTGGCGGTTGGGCAGGTCCACAACGGGAAATGCGCGGTATTTGGTGGAGGGATCAGCCAGCATAGAGACCTTGGAGTAGTTGAAACGATGATCTGGTCTCCCTGCCCGGATGGGGCTGGCTAAGGTCGGGGTCTGGGGAGACCGGAGAGGAACCATGCGCAAGCGCGTGCGTACGGACCCCGACCAGATGTCAGAGCCAGTAGGCATAGCGGAAGCGAGTGGCGGTGTTTCACGGCAAGGTGCTTGATGGAGTCAGTGCGGCTACTTTAAGTCGCCAGAGGTATAGACTTCTATCGATAGATATTCATTTGTTGTAGGAATTTGGACATCTCATGGGTTTTGCCTCCCCAGAACATGGCGCGCATGCGCTGGATTTGCAGCATGCCCAGGCCTCGTCACTGCCTGTCACGGGCGTGGAGCAGCGCTATCCGCCCGGTCATGTGGTGCCGCAGCACAGCCACGCGCGCGGCCATCTCATTTATGCCTCGGAAGGTGTGTTGCTGGTCGAGTCCCCCTGCGGGCAATGGCTGGTTCCTCCCACCACTGCGGTGTGGCTGCGCCCGGGCATGCTGCACCGGATCACGGCGACCACGGCGGTGCGAGCCTTTGGCCTGTTCATTGACGAGGCTTGGTCGGAACGCCTGCCTGCCCGGGACTGCGTGCTCCATGTCTCGCCGCTGGTCAGGGAACTGATGGCGGCGCTTGTCGACCTTCCCCATCAGGGGCCGCATCGCCCGCGCGATGCGCTGCTGGGCAATCTGCTGCTGGAGGAGTTGCAGGCGCTGGCGCCGCTGCCGTATTACCTGCCATGGCCGCAAGACATGCTGATGCGACGCATCTGCGAGAGCATGCTGAGTGCACCGGCGCAGCGCACCACGGTGGAAGCCCTGGCCCGGCAGCACGCGCTGACGCCCAAGACGCTGCACCGTCGATTTCTGAAAAGCACCGGGATGAACTGGGGCCGGTGGTATCAGCAGATGCGGCTGATGGCTTCCATCCCCCAGTTGCTGCGGGGTATGCCCATCACGACCGTGGCGCTGGAAAGCGGCTATGAAAGCCATAGCGCCTATTCGGCGGCTTTCCGCAAGCAGTTCGGCCGTCCGCCGTCGGAATTCGCAGCTACGGCGGACAGAGCAACGTTGCGTTAGCCGGTGCCTGCTACGCCAACATCTCTTTGCTTCCAAAAAAATAGCTTTCAACGCTTTTTCATCAAGCGCTGGAAGCTATTTTCAAGAGTGGAGCGGATCAGAGCTTCTTTACCAGCACCTGGCTCTTGCGGCCCCAGTTGTACTTGGCCTTGCGGGCCTCCGGCAGCCATTCGGGCTCCACGGGCTGAAAGCCGCGCTTGATGAACCAGTGCATGGTTCGTGTGGTCAGCACAAACATGGTTTCGCAGCCCAGGGCGCGAGCGCGCTGTTCGATGCGTTTGAGCAGCTTCTCGCCATCGCCCGTGCCCTGGCTCTTGGGCGAGACGGTGACGGCGGCCATTTCGGCGGTCTTGGCTTCCAGATAGGGGTGCAGGGCGGCACAGCCGAAGATCACGCCATCGTGTTCGATGACTGTGTAACTGGCGATGTCGCGTTCGATCTCGGTGCGGTCGCGCTTGACCAGCGTGCCGTCGCGCTCGAAGGGTTCGATCAGTTGAATGATGCCGCCCACGTCGTCGATCGTGGCCTCGCGCAGTTCTTCGAGCTTTTCGTCAATGACCATGGTGCCGATGCCGTCGTGCACGTAGATCTCCAGCAGCAGCGCTCCGTCGGTCGAAAAGGGCAGGATATGGCTGCGCTCCACGCCATGCTCGCAGGCGCGCACGCAGTGCTGCAGATAAAAGCCCACATCGGTAGGTTGCTGTGCAGGCGGGAGCTGGGCCAGCAGGCGGCGCGCGGCGTCCAGCGGCAGCTCGGTATCGATAGGGTTGTTCTCGTCGGCCGGGCCGCTGGGGTCCATGCGCACTCCGGGCACTTCGGTCAGGAACAGCAGCTTGTCGGCCTTGAGTTCGATGGCCACGCGGGTGGCCACTTCTTCCATGCTGAGATTGAAGGCCTCGCCTGTGGGCGAGAAGCCGAAGGGTGAGACCAGCACCATGGCCTCGGAGTGCAGGGCGCTGCGAATGCCTTCCACGTCGACCTTGCGCACCAGACCGGAGTGCATGAAATCCACGCCGTCGACGATGCCCACGGGACGGGCCGTGAGGAAGTTGCCCGAAATCACGCGTACGCGCGCACCGGCCATGGGCGTGTTGGGCAATCCCTGGCTGAAGGCGGCTTCGATCTCGTAGCGCAGCTGGCCGGCCGCTTCCTGGGCGCAGTCCAGCGCAATGGAGTCGGTGACTCGCATTCCGTTGTAATAGCGCGGCTCCTGGCCCTTGAGGCGCAGCTGCTCGTTGACCTGGGGGCGGAAGCCGTGCACCAGCACGATCTTGACGCCCATGGCCTGGATCATGGCCAGATCCTGGACGATGGAGCTGAGCTTGCCCGCATCAATAGC
>Ga0268257_1000435_pt1 | contig 51174 bp, 41 predicted proteins | sample AgamicAtPrz_FD_200249 | JGI IMG/M metagenome (GOLD analysis project Ga0268257, IMG submission 200249) | Agave microbial communities from Guanajuato, Mexico - At.P.rz (v2) (version 3) | ecosystem: Host-associated > Plants > Phyllosphere > Phylloplane/Leaf | place: Guanajuato, Mexico | collected... | reverse complement strand
GCCGCGTGAACGTGGTGCTGCCGCCGATCGCGATGCGCGGCGCGTCGATCTCGATCCGCAAGTTCGCGAAGCGCGACATCACGCTCGCGCGGATGGCGCATCAGGGCAACATCTCGCACGGGATGCTGCAGGTGCTGAAGATCGCGTGCACGTGCCGGCTGAACATCGTGATCTCGGGCGGCACCGGCTCGGGCAAGACGACGCTGCTCAACGCGCTGTCGCAGCACATCGAGGAGCACGAGCGGATCGTGACGATCGAGGACGCGGCCGAGCTGCAACTGCTGCAGCCGCACGTGGTGAGCCTTGAAACCCGCCCGGAAAATACGGAAGGGCTCGGCGGCATCTCGCAGCGCGATCTCGTGCGCAACGCGCTGCGGATGCGGCCGGACCGCATCATCCTCGGCGAAATCCGTGGCGCGGAGGCGTTCGACGTGCTGCAGGCGATGAACACGGGCCACGACGGCTCGATGACGACGATCCATGCGAACTCGCCGCGCGACGCGATCAGCCGGCTCGAAAGCATGGTGATGATGGCGAACGCGAACCTGCAGCTGCTGTCGATCCGGCGCCAGATCGCGAGCGCCGTGCACCTGTTCGTGCAGGTCGAGCGGATGCGCGACGGCGTGCGCCGCGTGACCCGGATCACCGAGATCGTCGGGATGGAAGGCGAGGTCGTCATCACGCAGGACCTGTTCGCGTTCCGCCAGGAGGGCGACACGACGCGCGACGCGGTGAAGGGCGTATTCGAGGCGTCGTCGCTGCGGCCCGCGTTCGCGCCGCGGGCTGCGTACTACGGCGTCGAGGACGCGCTCTCCGAGGTATTCCGGCAATGAGCGCGGCCGACCTGTTCGCGCTCTGCGCATTCGTCGTGATCCTGGCGATCGGCCTCGGGCTGTCCGCGTTGCTCGAACGTGCGCGCCACGCGCCGGCGCAGCGCATTCGCGAGCGGATGCGGCATCTCGCGCCGTCGCTCGCGGGCCGGGAGGCCGGTGCGGCCGTTGCGCCCGGTGTCGCGTTGTTCGACCTGCCGCGCCGGCACGGGCGCGCGCGAGCCTGGCTGCAGCGCTACGTGACACGCGTTCGCGCGGTCGGCGGCGAGCGCGGGATACGGATCGTCGTCGCCAGCGCGATCGTCGGTGCGATCGCGGCAATCGTCGTGGTGAAGCTCGTCGCGCTGCCGGGGCTACTGCATCCGCTGATCTACGTCGGCTTGCCGTTGATTGCGATGCGCACGAGCTACCGCACACTGGTCGAGCGCTTCCGGATGCGCTTTCTCGCCGCGTTTCCGGATGCGATCGACCTGATCGTGCGCGCGGTACGCGCGGGCATTCCCGTCACGCAGGCGATCAGCGCGGCGGGCGACAACGCGGCCGAGCCGGTGCGCTCGACCTTCCGCACGATGGGCGACAGCCTGCGCGTCGGCGTGGATCTGAAGGACGTGCTGACGCAAGCGGCGGACCGGCTGATGATCGCGGACTTCTCGTTCTTCACGGTGTACCTGCTGCTGCAGCGCGAGACCGGCGGCAGCCTCGGCGAGACGCTCGACGAGCTGTCGAGCATCATTCGCACCCGCCGCGACATTCGCCTGAAGACGCGTGCGTTGACCGCCGAGGGGCGGATCACGACGAAGATCATTTCGGCCGTGCCGTTCGTGATGATCGGCGCGCTGTTCGTCGTGAACCGCACGTACGTGATGCTGCTGTTCGATACGCATGCCGGACGCGTGATGCTGACGATTGCCGCGGTGCTGCTGACGATCGGGCTCCTGATGATCCACAAGATCTCGAAACTGGATACCGCGCGATGACGATGTCGATGCTGGCCGCCCGCGGCCTCGAACTGTTGCTGCTGGTCGCGTGCGTCGCGGCCGCGCTTGCGACGCCCGGCGGCGGCACGCGCCAGCGCATTGCCGCGCGCGTGCAGCAGGCGGCCGGGCAGCGGCCGCCGTCGCTCGCGGGCGGCCGCCTGCAGCCTGGCGAGGTGCGTCAGGATCTGACGCGGCGGCTTGCACAGCTCGGCGAGCGGCTGCCCGTGCTCGACCCGATGCAGCGCGTGAAGCTCGGATTGCAGCTCACGCGCGCCGGCTTTCGCGAGCGCCGCGCGGTGGCGTCCATGATCGGCATCAAGCTGAGCTGCGGCGTGCTGTTCGCGGGCATCGCGATCGTGTTCAGCCCGTACATTCCGCGCCTCGGCGAATACTTCGTGATCCGCGCGATCGCGATGGTCGGCGCGTTCGTGATCGGCGTGATCGTGCCTGAATACGTGCTCGGCGCGATGATTCGGCGGCGCCGGCGCATCATCGCCGCGTGCTTTCCGGACGCGCTGGACCTGCTCGTCATCTGCACGATGGCGGGAAACAGCCTCGTATCGGGCGTGCGGCGCGTCGCACGCGAGCTCGAGCGCATCTGTCCGCCGCTTGCCGACGAGTTGACGGTCTGCGCGGACGAACTGATGCTGAGCGGCAACGTATCCGAGGCACTGGCGCATTTCGCGCTGCGCGTCAACTTTGCGTCGGCGCGCTCGCTTGCCACGACGCTCACGCAATCGCAGCGATTCGGCACGCCGATCACGCAGGCGCTGCGAACGCTGTCGCGCAGCGAACGCACCGAGCAGATCGTCGCGCTCGAGGAAAAGGCGGCGAAGCTCGCGCCGAAGATCACGCTGCCGATGATGCTGTTCATCCTGCCGACGGTCGGCCTGATCGCGGCGGGCCCGGCTGCCATCCGTCTGATCGAGGTACTCAAATGACATGCTCCGCGCTACGCGCATGCGCATTCGCGGCCGTATTGCCGCTGCTCGCCGGCGGCTGCGCGCCCGGGATCCAGACGCGGCCGGCGCTGTCGCACAAGAGCGACGACCCGCAGGCGGAACTGCGTATTGCCGACAGCGCGCTTGCGGGCGGCAACGTCGATCTCGCGTCGACGCTGTACGGCAAGGTGCTGGCCCGGCATCCCGACTCGCTCGCGGCGCAACTGGGGCTCGCCGACGTCAACTACCGCGCCGGCGATCTGGAGCGCGCCCGCGTGCTCTACGAGCAGGCACGGCAGCAGGCGCCCGCGGAACTCGGGCCGCAGGTCGGGCTCGCGCGCGTCGCGTTGCGGCAGCGCCGGCTCGACGAAGCTGCCCGCCGCTATCGCGACTTGCTGGCCGTGCAACCGAACCTTCCGCTCGCGGCGCAGGGGCTCGGCACGGTGCTCGACCTGCAGGGCCGCCACGAGGACGCACAGGCCGTGTACCGGGACGCGCTGAGCGCGCATCCGGACGCGCAGGGGCTGCGCGTCGACCTCGGGCTGTCGCTCGTGCTGAGCAATCGTCCGCGCGAGGGCGTGAACGTGCTGCTCGACGTGGCCGGGCTGCCCGATGCGCCGTGGCAGGCGCGCCAGAACCTCGCGTTCGCGTATGGCGTGCTCGGCAACACCGATTCGGCGAAGAAGCTGCTGTCCGCCGATCTGCCGGCGTCGGCCGTGGCCGACAATCTGCGCGTGTACCAGGCGGTGCGCGCGCAGCTCGCGTCGCGCCCGGTCGCCGATGCATCGCGACCGTTGAAGGGCGCCGCGCTCGAGCCGCGTACCGTGCCGCCCGTCGTGGGGACCGCAAAATGACACGCGCCGCGATGCGCGCCCGCCACACGCGCGGCGTCGTGTCGCTCGAGTTCGCACTGATGCTGCCGTTCCTGCTGATGGTGCTGATCGGCATCATCGACGTGAGCCTGCTGCTGTGTGACAAGGCCGTGATCACGAACGCGAGCCGCGAAGCCGCGCGTGCCGGCGTCGTGCTGCGCGTGCCGATGCTGACGACGACGCAGATCGCCAACGTCGCCCTCAACTACACGCAGAACAGCCTGGTCAGCGGGGGCACCGCGACGCCGCCGTCCGTGACCGTGACGCAGGCGAACGGCACGACGGCGGGCACCGCGCTGACCGTGACGGTCACCTATACGTATTCCGGGATGGTGCTCGGTACGACACTCAGCGCGCTGACCGGCCCCGTGACGATCTCGGCCAGCTCGGTGATGCTCTATGAATGACGCAGCCGGGACGCGATGCATCGGCGCCGTGCGCGAACGCGGCTCCGTCGCGCTGTTCTTCCTGATGTTCCTGATTCCGCTGCTGTCGTTCGGCGCGCTGGCGATCGACATCGCGTGGGTCGCCGCGGTGCGCAACCAGCTGCAGAATGCCGCGGACGCGGCCGCGATCGCGGCGGCCGACGCGATGATGTCGTCGACCGGCGGGCCGCTGAACTGGTCGCAGGCCGCGCCGGCGGCGAACGGCGTGATCGCGAAGAATTCGGCGGCGGGCGCGCCGCTGGCGACCGGTACGGTGACGACCGGCTACTGGAACGTGACGCGCACGCCTGCGTCGATGCAGCCCACCACGATCACGCCCGGCCCCTACGACGTGCCGGCCGTGCAGGTGACCGTGTCGCGCGCGCCGGGCATCAACGGCGGCTCGATTCCGCTTCTGCTCGGCGGGCTGCTCGGCATTCCCGGCGCATCCGGCGGCGCGACCGCGATCGCGGTGCTCGCCGCGCCGGGCGGCGTCGCGGCGGGCGGGCTGTTTCCGATCGCGATCGACCAGTGCGTGTACAACCAGTACTGGAACGCGCAGACCAACCAGCCGCTGATCAATCCGCTGACGGGTTTGCCGTACGAGTTCTCGATCACGAACGGACAGACCTATGGCGCGCTGTGCATGGGCGGCCAGTGGACGTCGTTCCAGTCGAGCGCGACCGACACGACGACGATGGGCGGGCTGATGGTGACCGGCAACCCGACGACGCTCAATATCGGCGACAGCATCTATCTCGCGACCGGCGTGAAGGCGACGCTCTACACGTCGGTGCCGGTCGGCGCGACGGTCGTGCTGCCGGTCGTCACGCAGACGTCGAGCAGCACCTACGTGCCGATCGTCGCGTTCGCGGCGTTCCACATCGACGTGTCGCTCGGCGGCACGTACAAGTACATCCAGGGGCACTTCGTCGCCGGCGTCAAGATGACCGGCGTCGCGACGGGCGTCGGGCCGTACTACGGCGTGTACGTGCCGCCGCGGCTTGCGTTGTGAGCGGCGCGAGCGTCGTGCCGCGCGCGGCGCAGCAGCACCAGCAGCGCGAAAAGCGTCACGGCCGGGCCGGTCTGCGGCCACTGCAGCCACGGGTTCAGGTATTCGGCGATCGGCAGCGCCCACATCAGCGCGATCGCGGCCTGTTCGCCGCGCAGCCAGCCGTCGCGCCAGCCGATCGACAGCATGCACGCGATTGCGATGGCGAGCCACGCGAGCTCGTAGTGCCACACGTACGGGTTCGCCACGAGCGTCGCGACCGCCAGTACGGCCGCGCGCACGCGGGTGTCGCGCGAGTGCATCCACGCGATGCAAGCAGCTGCGATCGCGATCGCAGCGATCCCGGCATGCGCGAGATACGCGACGCCGAGCGGCACGCCCGCGAGGCGGAACGTCGCGAACGGCGTCGGCGACGCGAGCCAGAACCCGATGCCATGTTCGAGGACGATCGAGCGGGCGAGGCCGGTGCTGGCGACGAACAGGCGCAGCGACTCGACGCCGCAGACGAGCACGCTCGACGCGACGAACGCGCCGGTCGCGAGCGCGGCCCACAGGATCGTGCGCCATGCGCGCGCGGCCACCAGCACGAACGGGAACAGCAGGCCCATTTGCGGCTTGACCGACAGCAGCGCGATGCAGAGGCCGGCCCACAGCGGCCGCCGATCCGTCCAGTAAACGGCCAGCGCCGCACACGATGCGGTCAGGAACGTGTTCTGCCCGAGCGTCGCGGTGACGAACACACACGGCGCGGCGGTCAGCGCGAGTGCGCCTGCGCGCCATGTGCCGGCAATCGCGCGGAGGCCGGATACGCGCGACGCGGCGAGGCCGAGCATGAGCACGCCGAACGCGACGAACAGCGGATAACCGAGCGCGAAGGGCAGCAGCGCCAGCGGCGTCACGAGCAGCAGATAGGTGGGGGGGTACAGCCACGGCGCGAAGACGTTACGGGGAAGGTGCGGGAACAGCCCGGTCGTCAGCCGCGAGAAGGCGGAAAAATCGTACGCCAGTGATGGCGCGCCGTGCAGCATGACGTACGACGCGGACCAGAACACCGAGAAGTCGGCGCCCGGGCGCGGCGCGACGCTGCCGCTGTCGGACGCGTGACGGGCGACCGTCGTCCAGATCGTAATGAACAGCGCGTACAACACCAGCATCAGCATGCTGTACAGGACGACGCGTCGCGACGTGAGCCACGCGACCACCGGCCGCTCGGCCGGGCGTGTCGATTGGCGGAGGATGTCCAATTGACGCGGCCCGGTCGTTCTATTTGAACGACGTCTTGCGGGCGGCGATGCCCGCAGCCGGCGTCGCGGCCCGGCGGCGCGCCGGGTGCGCACGCTTGAGCGGAAACGGCAGCAGCTTTGACGCCGGTCGCACGGCGGCATCGCGCTCGGCACGGTAGTGCCGCCTCACGAGATAGACGGGGCGTTGCTTGGACTCGTGATAGATCCGGCCGAGGTATTCGCCGATCACGCCGATGCCGATCAGCTGGATGCCGCCGACGAACAGCACGACGGAAATCAGCGACGGGTAGCCGTGCACCGGATTGCCGAACAGCAGCGTGCGCATCACGATGTACGCGCCGTAGACGAACGACAGCGCGGCGAACGTGAGGCCGACGTAGGTCCACACGCGCAGCGGCACCGTGCTGAAGCTCGTGATGCCCTCGAGCGCGAAATTCCAGCGCCGCCATCCGGAGAATTTCGAGCGGCCGCCGCTACGCGGCGCGCGCGTGTATTCGACGATCTCGGTACGGTAGCCGACCCATGCGAACAGACCTTTCATGAAGCGCCGCCGCTCAGGCAATGCGCGCAGCGCGTCGACGACCTCGCGATCCATCAGCCGGAAATCGCCGACGTTCTCCGGCATCTCGACTTCGGAGAGGCGGTTGTGCACGCGGTAATAGAGCGCGGCGGCCACGCGCTGCATCAGCGGATCGCACCGGCGGTCCGTGCGCTTCGCGGCGACGACCTCGGCGCCCGCGCGCCAGCGTTCGAGCATCGCGGGAATCAGGGCCGGTGGGTCCTGCAGGTCGGCGTCGATCAGGATCACGGCTGCGCCGGCCGCTTCGTCGAGGCCGGCGGTAAGCGCCGCTTCCTTGCCGAAGCGGCGGGTGAGATCCACGACGTGCACGCGCGCGTCGCCGGCGGCGACCGAAAGCAGCCGGTCCAGCGTGCGATCGCGGCTGCCGTCGTTGACGCAGACGATCTCGAAGCGCACCGACGCGACCGACTCGAGAACAGGTAGCGTTTCGGCAAAGAATGCGTCGATCGTTTCTGCTTCGTCGTGAAACGGCACGACGAGCGATATCAGCGGCTTCCTGGCATGCGTCGACACGTTGCGGCCCCCGGAGAGATTCGGCCTGCGTTGCACGGTAGGTTTGCGTTGTCGTTTGCCGAGCCGGTGTTATCCAATTTTTGGCGAAGGCGGTCCCGGCCAGCCTTTTCACCGTGGACTGGACGACATAGGCTCTCAATATTGTACGAAGTATTCGAGATTCGACAAGGCACGAATTGATAACGAATCGTGCACGGCGGGCCAGTTCGATCGGTCGACGACCTTCACGGGGCCGCCCGTGTCAAAGAACCGTTCGTTACTCCACCGTCACCGATTTCGCCAGGTTCCTCGGCTTGTCGATATCCGCGCCCCGCAAGCACGCCGCGTGATACGGGCCCGTCTACACCTCGATGGGCTGGCGCGTACGGAACGCTGACACGCGACGACGTTCGATAAATTGATACTTGATATGTAATACGAACGAATGGCGCATATTTTCGCATCTCGAGGAAAGGAGGGCGCTGGCCCGCGCCTGTCTGTTGACCGCATGAGGAGCAACTTTTCCGGCACGGCGTACGCGCGCCGGCTCCCGGGCCGGCGTTCGCGGCGCTCATGGTCGGTTTCGGTATCGTCAGATAATTATCTTTTATTTTCGTCTAAAATCGCGCTTCTTCTTACTTTATGATGGAAAAGAGTTTTGATTGTCCTGACGAAATACATGTCGTGCACGGCCATTGCCGCATGCGTTGCTTATGCCGGGCTGATGCCCTTGTCCCAATCCGCCCACGCCCAGGTCGAACCGCTGAAGAATCCGGTCTACGGCGTCACGCTCGATGATCTGACGAAACTGGATGCGATCATCGCGTCACTGCAGAACCTGCCGTACCGGCCGACGGTGCGCGTCGTGTTCGATCCGGGCACGTCGGCCGCCGACTACTACGCACCGTTGCTGCGCCTGCACTCGGTCGCATACGTGATGGGCGAAGTCTACGATTCGTACTATTTCCCGACGGATATCACGACGTACAAGGCACGCACGCAGGAACTGGTGTCGCAGCTGAAGAACACGGTCGACGTATGGGAGATCGCCAACGAAATCAACGGCGAATGGTTGCGCCCGGATCCGAGCGGCACGAACGCCGTGGTCAATTCGCAAGAGCAGCAGATCGGCCAGATGGTCGCCGCAGCCAACACCATCGTCAAATCGAACGGCGGCAAGACCGCGATCACGCTGTACTACAACGACGACAGCAAGGGCAACAACTGCTGGGAAAAGCCGCAGGATTACTGGAAGACGTGGCCGACCGCATTCCTGCCGGCGACGGTTCGCCAGCAGGCCGACTACGCGTTGTTCAGCTACTATCCGTACCAGGATTGCCCGGGGCTGAATCCGTCATGGAAGAACGACTTCGCGGCGCTTGAAAGCATCTTCCCGAACGCGAAGGTCGGCTTCGGCGAAATCGGCACATCGGATATCTCGGCGCCGGCGTCGGTGCAGCAGAACCTGATCAAGACCTACTACCCGATGGTCAACAGCATGACCGATCCGCGTTTCATCGGCGGATTCTTCTGGTGGAACTACGCCGAGCAGATGCTCCCGTATTCGACGAGCTCCTACTTCCAGTTGTTGCGTCAAACGATCATCACGCTCAAGTCGCCCAATTGATCGACCTCGCCATCGAGTAGCCCGATCGTCAGCGCAGTCGCTCAGAACCACAATGTCGCGCGCACCACGAGACCACGTGCGCGGACCGCTGACGTCAACGGAAACCGGTATTGCACCGTCACGTCGAGATAGCTTGCCGGCGCGGTATACCTGCCTTCGCGAAACCAGTATCTGAACTGCACGCCCGGCCCCGCACCGATTGCCGTCTTGTCCGGCTGACGATTGTCGTGATCGCCTGCCACCGCGACGTGCGGATAGACGGTCAGCCGATCGCTGAGCATCGGCAAACGCCACGTGTGCCCGTAACGCAGTTCCGAATAAATGATGTAGCGACCTGCGTTGATGAAGTACGCACCTTCGACATACGCCTGCCAGCTCCGCCAGCTCGGTTCGGTGACCCGCAGGTCGGTGCCCCCTTCTGACGAATAGCCCAGGCGCATCAGCCAGTCCGTCATAGACAGGCTGCCGATGTGGAACAGCCGCTCGGCGGTCATCACCACGTTCTGGTCGGGTATCGGCTTGTAACGCACACCCACCGATCCTTGCACGGTCGGCATGCCGGTCACGTTGCCCGCGCCGTCGTAGGCCGTGCCGTATCCGCGCGCAAAGAACTGAAGGATGCGACCGTTCCGATAGCCGATCTTCGGGGGCTGCCAGTACGCCTCGATACCCGGCTGGAGCACGCTGATGGTGCCTTGCGGACCGAATGCGGCCGACTGGTATGGCGCGCTCAGCACGAAACCCCAGGTGCGCTCCAACTGTTCGACTTCCCGCCGATAGCCGAACTTGCGCTGCGCGTCGAACGCATGTTCGTTTTCGTCGGCGTCGAGACTCTGCTCGAACATCTGGACGGACTGCTCGTTCAATCCGATCCGCTTGGCGGCATAGCCCGCATCCGCGTAGTTCATCGCGTTGCCGGCGCCGCCGGCGAAACCTTCCTGAAATGCGTCGAGCGCCTCGCGATCCTTGTGTTCGCGCAGGAGATCATAGGCGTGCTGCAAGGTCCGTTGCGCGGTATCGTCCACCGGCACCTGGGGCGGTTGATCGGCTTGCCGCGCCTGTGCCACGATCGAAGCGGCCATGTTCCGCTCGCCATCGGTCGACGCGTCGCCGGCCGCCAGCTCGGCCACGCGGATCGCGCTGTCGTGGTCGCCCGCCTGCAAGCTCATCTGCGCGACACGCAACTGAATCGCGGCCGATTTTTCGTCGGCCAGCGGCGCCAGTGCGACGCCGGCCTCGTGCGGACGCTTCGCCGCGAGCGCACTGTCCGACCACGCGAGGCGCAAGTTGCGCTGCTGCTCCTTGCTCCAGCTTCCAGTCGCGACGGCCGCCGAGAAATCGCTGCACGCGACGTCGTAGCGCATCTGCCGCTGCGCCAGATAGCCATGCTGAGCCCGTACCGCCGCGCTTTTCGGAAAACGCACGCTCAGCGATTCCACCATCGCGTCGGCTTCGTCAACCTTGCCTTCCCGTCGGTAGACATCCACGAGCAGCAGTCCGAGCTGTTCGCTTCCGGGCTGAATCTTGAGGGCGCGCGACGCATAGTCTTCCGCGCGGGGCAGGTCGCCGGAATTGATCGCTTTGTATGCGCCATCGGCGAGCCGATAGGCCTTGGGGGTGAGCTGCTGGGCGGCGGATGCCGGAGCCTGCCAGGCCAGCGACATGGCGATAGCCAGGGCGCTCAACCGAGCGCAGCGCTTGAGGCCAGCCGCGATCGGACGTGTGGAGCGCTTCATGTCTGTTCTCCCGACGGCATTTTCACCGCAGATGCGTGCAGCATCGCGTCGTCGCCGTCGCGTAGCCGGGTGATTTCGACGAAGCGCGAGTGCCGGGCCAGTTCGGCGGCAATCTCCGCATCGCAGGCAATGAAATAGGCCACGTTCGATCTGGCGCCGCGCCGCACGACGTCCTGTTCGTCCGGCGTGAGCGGTCGCCCGACCGCGACGTTCAGCGTCCCGTCGTCCGCGGTTGAAAACGGGACGGCGTGATACGCGTACTGCAGTTCGAATGCCAGCGAGTCCGCGAAGTGACCCACCGCGACGTTGCCTAGGCTCACTCGCGGCAGTTCCGCCTGCTCGGCAATTGCGTCGGCCAGCGATTCGGTGGACAGCGCGCTGCTTTCGAGCAGCAGTTCGCCCAGCCGCTTGCCGCATGTCAGCTGTTTCTCGAGACCGGCTTGCAACTGCTCCAGCGAGACCACGCCCCAGCCGACCAGGATCTCGCCGATCTTGAGGCGCGCTTTCCCGAGCTCTTCGTTCGACAGGTAGGTGTGACTGGTCTTGTCCCACGCGATGGGCTTGCCGCTCGCCAGGTGGCCGATATAGATGCGCCAGGCCCGGCAGACCGCGTAGAAATTGATCAGGTTGTTGACGAACATCCTGGGGATCGAGAGCAACCCCTGGAGCGGACCGTTCAGCTTGTTGACGAAGTGAAAGCGCTGTCCGGCGCGGGCAAACAGCATGACGGTGTTCACCCACAGCAGCGGCGCGCCCCATGCACTGGCCGCGAAGAGGTGAGTGCCGGTGGGGATGACGTGCCCGGCTTTCTGCAGGGCGGCAAGCAACATGAAGTTGAGCAGCACGCCATAGGCGATCACCGAAAACAGCGACGTCACGATGCCCTTGCGATCGTGGAAGAACATGTAGCGGGTAAGGAGGTCGCCCTTCCAGCCGAGTTGCTCCCAGCCTTGAAACGCGATACCGAGAATCCAGCGCGCGCGCTGCCGGTAGGCGGTGCGAAATGTCTTCGGAAAATACTCGCGCGTGGCCAGCAGGTTTCGATTGGGGGCGCGCTCCTTGGCGAGCTTGCCACCGGCGTCGTGCGCGACGTCCGAAAGCGGAAAGCGGGCGAAGGTTTCCTTCATGCCGAGGTCTCTCAACCGGAAGCTGAAGTCATAGTCCTCGGTCAGCGAACTCGTGTTGAACGGGCAACCGTCCCGCTCCTTCATCGCCGCTTCGATCGAACGCCGGCTGTAGCACGACGCAACGCCCGCGCCCGGGACGACGCCGGTCAGACGGGCGCGCACCGGCACATCCTTCTGGTGCGTTTCGCTGAAATCGTCGAGATAGCAGCCGGCCACGAACTCGTTCCATTTCCGCGGCAATGACAGAACTGGAAGCTGGACCAGGTCGCTGTCCGCTACCGCATGGTTGAGGTACTTGAGTTCGACCGGATGAATGACATCCTCGCAGTCGTGCATGACAACGCCTGCGAACCGAATATGGTGGACCTCTTCGTAGCGCAGGATCGCTTCGATGATCCAGTTCAGGCAGTCGGCCTTGCAGGTCGGCCCGTCGTTCATGACCGTTGCGCGCGTTACCCTGCCCGGATACCGGCGCACCATCCGTTCGACTTCTGCCGTGGTTTCGGCGTCGTTGTGATAGGTTCCGACGAAGATGACGTATTGCTCGTACTCGATGGTCGCCAGGGTGTTTTCGATCATTTTGGCGATCACGTCATACTCTTTCCAGGCCGGCACCATGAGCGCGAGATGGCGCTCTTCCAGCGCGCGCAGCATGCCGATATCGATGGTCTGCGATTTCTCGCGACGCAGGATCCGCCCGATTTCGAATGACCAGTAACAGCCATCCAGCATCAGGTCATCCAGCGTGCTGACCAGGATGACGAGGGCGGTCACAATGGCGACAAGGTTGAGCGCATGTAAATATGCACTCCATATTATATTGTCCATTACCTTTCCACGATTTTCGCTTGTCTGTATTTCTTGTCCCTCGTACCAACGCAAGACGAAACCACCCCGTCCCCGTCGACCCCGTCACGTCTACTCCCAAGGCTAACGCCACATTCGTTCTTGTCGTTCTCAAAAGACTCCAGGCTGCCTTGAGCGCTATTGATACGGCCACGCAACATCCCCAAAAATGCAACGTGTTCAGTCGATGACTTTTGACGGCAGTTTCCAGCTTGCTTGCATCCCGTCCCTGCGTGCGCCGGCGCTTGTAGCCGCCCCCGATCCAGCGCCTCGCAGTGCGCCCCAGACATCGTCCTTTGCGACGCACTGCGCTTCAAGCAAGTCGCGCGCCACCGTCGCGCCACCCTTGAGCCTTTCGGGTGCCGGGAGTGTTCCCGCGTGATCGGCGAATCGAAACCGAGCCAAATGTTTCAGTGCTGAAACATGCGATCTGGCGTTCCAGATATGAGACGTTTGGCAAGGTTCGCTATCGCGCCCCGATCATCGCGATCGAGATGTATTACGCGATTCCATCGATCCTGGAGGGAAGGGGCGACGTCGAAACCGACAATCCGGTATTTCGGTCGCCATTGCATGTGGGCGCCTGCCGGCTCGGTTGCCGCGTTGCCGTGTGCGCAACGCAGCGCGCAACCCGTGCTTACCCGAATCGCCAAAACAGGCTTTACACGTTTGTCGGACTCAACTCCAGAAAACGGCCGCGTTGCATGCGTGAAACGTTTATCGAAACAATCTCGAACGGTCTCGACGCATCGATTTTGGCGTCCCGGCCCGGTGCTCATTTGCGGCGGATGGTACGGAACTAGCTTGAAAGCCAAACTGCCTGATTTCGTTTCATTAACCGGTATCAGGCACAAAAAAATCACGACATAACACCCGATTTCAAATCGGCATTGGGGCGGGCTCGTTTCGTTAACGAGATGAACTTAATTTTCATATCTAAGGATGAAAATCATGCCCACGCATCGCAATCGATCTTTTCGAAACGGGTTGAGGACCATCGGGCTACTCCTCGCGTTGATCCCCGCACTTGTCGTCACCGGCGCGGAAACGAACAAGTCGTCTGGCGGCAAGATCAAGCCCCCGCCACTACCTAACGGCTCGGCCCAGGTCAACGTGAAGCCCGGCATGTCCGACGAGGATTGGGAAAAGGCCTACAAGGAGACGGGGCGCCCCAAGTTCGATCGAAAGCTCGTCAAGAAAAACGGCGGCAACGTGGAACGCGACTAGGGAGAAACGGCCATGAAAAAGATCTTGATCGTCATCGCCCTGCTTGCCGGACTCGCGCAAATGACATTGCCGGGCACGGCGCACGCGCAGGCTACCACCGCACACACGCTTGTGCTGTATGACAACCCGGCTAACAACCCGTATTCGAAGCTCGGCCTGATGTACAGCATCATGTTGAGAAACCTGCTCGGCCACTTCAATACGACGGTCGATCTGGTGCCGATACAGAACTACACGCCCGGCATGATCGGGAGCCACGACGCCACGTTCTACATCGGCGACTACTACGACAACCCGATTCCGACGGCGTTCATAAGCGACGTGATGACCGCCACGAAGACCGTGGTCTGGTTCAAGTACAACCTGTGGCAGCTCGCATGGAACACGGCCTATACGTTCAACCAGACCTTCGGGTTCAGCTTTCAAGGCATTGCCGGGATGAATGCCCCGCCTTCGTCGAGCAATCCGAATCCCGGCTTTTACGACACGGTCACGTACAAGAACCTGGCGATGGTCAAGTACTACGCGTATGACGCGTCGACGGGCATCATCAATGCGGACCCGGAAGTCGGGCTGACCCAGGTCGTCGACGCCACCAAGGCGCAGGCACTCGTCACCATCAAGAACAGCAAGAGTGGGGCAACCGCGCCATACGTCATGCGCTCGGGCAAGCTCTGGTACTTCGCGGATATCCCGTTCTCCTACATCGGCCCGACGGATCGCTACCTGGTGATGTGCGACATCCTGCACGACATCCTGCAGACCAATGCACCGGTGAATCATCGTGCGCTCGTCCGTCTCGAGGATGTGGACGCATTTACGACGACGAGTTCGATGAGAAAGCTGACGGATTATCTGTACTCGAAGAATATCAAGTTCACAATGGCGACCATTCCGTTGTATACGGATCCGAACGGCTATTACAACGGCGGCGTGCCGGAGACGATTCACCTCGCACAGGCAACGGGCCTCAAGAGTTCGTTAAACTACGCACTTCTGCGCGGCGGCTCGATCGTGATGCACGGCTATACGCACCAGTACGACTCGACGCCGAATCTTCTCACCGCGGTCAGCGGCAGCGACTACGAGTTCTGGTTCGCGGTCCAGAATCGTCCGGTCGATGAGGACTCGGTGCAATGGGCGAAAGGTAGAATGGTCGATGGACTGCTCGAGTTCACGCTCAACGGCTACAAGGTCGTCGGCTGGGCTGCGCCGCAGTACCAGATGTCGCCGAAGGCAGCAGCGGCCACGGCGCAGACGTTCCCGACCACGTTCCAGCGGGCCGTCTACTACACTGCGACCAATCCGCAGCTCGGAACGGGGGCGCCCAACCAGGACTTTTCGGCCGGGCAATTTTTCCCGTACATCATCAATTCCGATTACTACGGGCAGCGAATCATCCCGGAAAACCTGGGCAGCATCCAGTACAACATCTGCACGATCGACAAGTTCTCGTGCATCGCGTACCCGTGGCAACAACTCGTCACCAATGCGCAATACGGTCTGGTGGTGCGGGACGGCTTCGCGTCGTTCTTCTTCCATCCGTACTGGCTTGAGGCCGATCTCGGCGTGCCTGCCTTCCAGGACTTCCAGAGTCTCGTGACCGGCATTACGAATCTCGGCTATACATGGGTGGACGGTACAACGGCCAAGTGACGAGGGCTGGCAGCAGCCTCGTGCGACCCGCATCGGCAACGCGGGTCGCACGTTTGCGTTTGATCGGCTACGATGACGCGCGGGAATGCTTCCCGGGAGGCAGCGATGACTACGTACGCCATCCCGGCCTTGCGCAGGCTTCAACAGCGTATGGGCCGGTTTCGACGGGCCGGCCGGCCACGCCATCGGCCGCACGCACCGCGTTCGTACCGCGCGGCGACGCTCGCAGCCATCGGTGCATCGCTTGCCATGGCTGCGTGTAGCTGGACGGCGCACGACGTGCACGCTGACGGAGTCGTCTGGCAGGTGGACAACACGACGACGAATCCCGTCGGAAACTGGCACCAGCTCGGCGCGCATGATCTGTTGATCCAGTGGACTGTCGTCGACGATACCGCGTACGTCGCCGGCACCCGCATCCGTCCCGCGGCGCACCTGCCCGATTGGGCACGCATCGGCCGCGAGCCATGGGCAAGAAACGTCATCCTGGGCCTGGCCGGCTACCAGGACGAAAAGCGTGCGCGCACCCATCTGTCGACGCTCGCAGACCAGTCCGTGGAGGTGGCGCGCGTACCCGTCCCGTTGCATGTCACCGGCTACTACTTCCCGGTCGAAATCGATCCGACCTGGCAGGACGCGCCGAAGCTTGCCGAGATCCTGAAGCGGCTGCCTCGTCCGCTGTGGGTGAGCGTCTATGACCAGACGAATATCGGCGGAAAGGCGTTGGCCGACTGGCTCGCGGCGTGGCTGCCTGCGGATGTCGGCGTGTTCTTCCAGGACGGCTGCGGCGTATATGCGCGCGAACCCTACGTTGCGCGGACCTACCTCGATGAGCTGGCTTCGCGGCTCGGCAAGCGACGTGTGCGGGTCATCGCGGAGGCCTTCCGGCCGGCCGAGCATGGAGGGTTCCGCTCAGCCATTGCCGAAGAACTGAGAACACAGTTATTGGCTTATCGCGGCTACCCGGCCTATCTATTCGATGGCCCCCACTATGTATCTGACGATCTCGTACACGCGCTTGCGACCGGGAAGGCCAAGCCGCCCGCGGCCGGGCCCGGCAATACGGGGCGCTGAAGCAGTGCTAGCCGGGAAGGGTGTCACTCGACCGTCACCGATTTCGCCAGGTTCCTCGGCTTGTCGATATCCGCGCCCCGCAAGCACGCTGCGTGATACGCGAGCAACTGCAACGGCACGACGTGCAGGATCGGCGACAGCAACCCGTAGTAATCCGGCATCCGCAGCACCGACACGCCTTCGCCGTTGTCGATCCGCGTATCGGCATCCGCGAACACGTAAAGCTGGCCGCCGCGCGCCCGTACTTCCTGCATGTTCGACTTGAGCTTTTCGAGCAGCGCATCGTTCGGCGCGATCGTGGCAACGGGCATCGTTTGCGTGACGAGCGCGAGCGGCCCGTGTTTCAGCTCGCCGGCCGGATACGCTTCCGCGTGGATATACGAAATCTCCTTCAGCTTCAACGCGCCTTCGAGCGCGATCGGGTAGTGCAGCCCGCGCCCGAGAAACAGCGCGTTTTCATGCTGGGAGAATTCCGCCGCCCAGCGCGCGATCTGCGGCTCCAGCCCGAGCACGTCTTCGAGCGCGCCGGGCAAGCGCCGCAACTGCATCGTATAGCGCGCGAGTTGCGCGTCGTCGACGTAGCCGCGCAGCCGCCCGAGCGTGACGGCGAGAATGAACAGCGCGACGAGCTGCGTCGTGAACGCCTTGGTCGACGCGACGCCGATTTCCGGGCCGGCCCGCGTCAGGAAGCGCAGGCCGGTCTGTCGCATCATCGCGCTGGTCGGCACGTTGCAGATCGCCAGCGTGTCGATGTGGCCGAGCGCCTGCGCATACTTGAGCGCGGCGAGCGTGTCGGCGGTTTCGCCGGATTGCGACACGCTGACCACCAGCGTATTCGGTATCGCGAGCGCGTCGCTGTAGCGGTATTCGCTCGCGATCTCGACCTGCGCGGGGATGCGCGCGATCGTCTCGAGCCAGCGGCGTGCAGTCAGGCCGGAGTAGTGGCTCGTACCGCACGCGAGGATCAGCACGTTGTCGATCTGCTCGAACGCGCGCGCGGCGTCGGGGCCGAACACGGCCGGATCGAACAGCCCGGCATCGGGGATGGTCGCGGCCACGGCCTGCGGCTGTTCGAAGATCTCCTTTTGCATGAAGTGCCGGTAGGGCCCGAGCTCGACCACGCCCTGCGCGGACGAAACGGTCTGTATCGCGCGTTCGGCCGGCGTGCCGGTGCGATCGAGTACCCGCACGCCGCCCGGTGTCAGTTCGACGATGTCGCCTTCCTCGAGAAAGATGAAGCGGTCGGTGATTCCGGCGAGCGCGAGCGCGTCGGACGCGAGAAAGCATTCACCGTCGTTCACGCCGACGACGAGCGGCGATCCGGCCCGTGCACCGATCAGCCGCTGCGGCTCGTGCTTGCTGAACACCGCGATCGCATAGGCGCCGTGCAGCTGCGAGGTCGCATCGCGGACGGCGGCGAGCAGGTCGCCGCGATACTTGCTGTGGATCAGGTGCGCGACCACCTCGGTGTCGGTCTGACCGTCGAACGCGTAGTGTTCTTCAGACAGTTGCTTGCGCAACGTTTCGTGGTTCTCGATGATGCCGTTGTGCACCAGCGCGATTTCGTCGTGCGAGAAGATCGGATGCGCGTTGCAGGTTGCGGGCGCGCCGTGGGTGGCCCAGCGCGTGTGCGCGATGCCGGTGCTGCCGGTCAGGCCGGCGCTGCGCACGTGAGCGTCGAGATCGGCGACGCGCGACATGCTGCGCTCGCGGCGTGCCTGGCCGTCGATGACCGTCGCCACCCCGCACGAATCGTAGCCGCGATATTCGAGGCGGCGTAAACCTTCAATCAGAATCGGGACGATATCCCGTTGCGCGACCGCGCCGACGATGCCACACATCACACGTCTCCTTCTCTTTGGGTAATCATGGACCGCGCGCACCCTTGCGCCAGCGCGATGCCGTTGCGCCCGCCGTCGTGGATCCGCATCGAGCGGCCGCGGCGGGGCGACCATCAGGCATTCCGAATGCCAGAAAAAGCGACTCGTCCGGCACGTGCCAGTGTGCGCACGCGGCGACACGGTAGCCAGCGCGCCACACGCGGCACAACCGCACGGTGGCCGCGGCGCTTGAGCGTGCGGTCGGGAGCAGCGCGGGCCGGTTCATGATCGTGGACTCCTGCGCGGTGGTCCGGCGCAATCGTCGTCGGGCGCGGCGTTGGCCGCGTCGCGCCCGGCGAGCATGTCGACGTGGTGGCTCAGGGTCATCGTGGCGCTGGTGAGCCTGAGGCTGGTGCCGTTATTCGTGTTCCCGCGCCCGTTCTTCACATGAGAAATGAAGACGGCCCGTGGATCGCGCCTGGGTCAACGGGAAGCACAGCACGCGCGATCACGTCGCGTCCCGGTTTCATTGCGTCGGCGTTCCCGGCGTCCGGTTGTTGCGCAAGCGCTTCAGGGCGCACTCGTCGGGATTCAAGCAAGGCGCGAGCCATCGACCGCGATGCCGCACGTAGCAAGGGTGGGAAGCTGGCCGTATGCGCGTCGCGGGCGGTAATGGCTCATTTTGATTCACCGAAGAATCATCAGGGGCAGAAGTGGCGAGATCGTCCGGTCGATGTCGAATCCCGCACACATCACAGGATGAGCGATTTGTCTGTCGAGCCTGTTACGCGCTGTCAGGCGGGGATTTTGGCCGGTTTTCGGCTTCGTGAAATTGGTTGCGTGAACATCTATATGGGAGGAATCCGGTTCCCGCGGATGCGCGTACCGGATGGGCGGGACTTCGAAGCGACCGTCCGTTTTCCGATCTGCGTTACACATTCGAAACATTTCAGATCCCTTCGATTCGTGCGATGTGAACGATGTTGCGCGCCGGGAAGAGCCGTCTGGACGAGTTTGGCCGGGCGTCGATTGCGTGCTTTGCACTGCGCCGACGAAAGACGCGAATCGACGCGCACGGGAAGGCGATATGAATTCGTGATTGATTGGATGTCGCTGCCGGATGGGACGTGCAATCGGCCGAACGTTTGCCTGTACGCGCCCGGCCTGCGATGCAACGCTCGTAGCAGTTGTGAAACATTCCGTCACATGCAGCGCGTGTGTCGCATGCATCGCGCAAACCGGGCCCGGCTGGTGGGCAGTTGGTTTGAATATTGCTGTAGTGATGGTGGCGTGACGAACGAACGCGACGCCCGATACAGCGAGGAACCGCTCATGACATGACCGACCAGGTGCAACCGGACGCCGGTAGTACGAAGATTCGCGCGGCCTGGACCGCGCAGCCGAGGCGGCGCGCTCGCCCCGCACCACCGCCGCGTGTCGATCGCGCGCGAGGACGGGATACGCCGCCCGAATACATGCTTCGCGTCACGTGCAGGATCGCCAGGCGCGAAGCGGGCTAAACGAGGACAACGATGAAGAAGATCTTGCTTGTGTTCGGGACTCGGCCGGAGGCCATCAAGATGGCGCCGCTGGTGCGCGCGCTGAAGGCGCAGGCGAATGTCGACGCCCGCGTGTGCGTGACCGCGCAGCATCGCGAGATGCTCGACCAGGTTCTGACGCTGTTCGACATCAAGCCCGACTACGATCTCAACCTGATGCGTCAAGGCCAGACGCTGACCGACGTGACGACCGGCATTCTTCAGGCGATCGGCGTCGTTTTCGACGATTTTCGTCCGGACGTCGTGCTGGTGCACGGCGATACGACGACCACGCTTGCGGTGAGCCTGGCGGCGTTCTATCGCTATTTGCCGGTCGGTCATGTGGAAGCCGGCTTGCGCAGCGGCGACATCTGGTCGCCGTGGCCGGAGGAGCTGAATCGCCGCGTGACCGATGCGGTGTCGTCATGGCATTTCGCACCGACCGGGCAGGCACGCGACAACCTGCTGAGCGAGGGTGTGCCGGGCGGGGGGGTCTCGCTGACCGGCAATACCGTGATCGACGCGTTGCACGAGGTCAAGCGCATGCTGGATCGCACGACCGCGCTGTCGGACAAGATCGCCGCGTACTTCCCGTTTCTCGAACCGTCGCGGCGCGTCGTGCTGATCACCGGCCATCGTCGCGAAAGTTTCGGCGAGCCATTCCGGCATTTCTGCGATGCGCTGTGCACGCTGGCGAGCCGCTATCGCGACGCGCAGTTCGTCTATCCGCTGCACCTGAACCCGAACGTGAGGGAGCCGGCGCGCGCGCGGCTCGGTGGCGTGCCCAACATCTACCTGATCGAGCCGCAGGAATATCTGTCGTTCGTATTCCTGATGTCGCGCGCGCATTTCATCATCACGGATTCGGGCGGCATTCAGGAAGAAGGGCCGGCGCTCGGCAAGCCGGTGCTCGTCACGCGCGAGACGACCGAGCGGCCCGAAGCGATTCAGGCCGGCACCGCGCGGCTCGTCGGCACCGATCAGGACCGGATCGTGTGGGAGGCGTCACGGCTGTTCGACAGCGAGAGCGCGTACGAGGAAATGTCGCGCGCGAGCAATCCGTACGGCGACGGCCATGCGAGCGAGCGGATCGTCCACGCGCTGATGCGTACGCCCGGCGTACCCACGAAGACGACCAGCTTCTCGATGGGCGCCGCGGAAATGCCGTTCAACGCGCTCACGCTCGGGTTGCAGGCGTTGCGATCGCCGTGAGGAAGATCATGCCGTAGCGCGTTGCGGCGCGTTCGGCGAATACATCAAGCATCCGGTCCGGCCGCGAGGTCGGCCGGATGTTTGCCTCTGTGCGACCGGAACGCATTCTCCCGATGCACTCGAAAGCCGCACCGATGACACGTCCCGTTCCCGGCCGTGTTTTCTTCCCGCTTGCCTAAAACTCCCGAATCGCCGCGATCCGACGTCAAATCCGAAATGGTTCGATAATGCGGGCGGCGATCGAAGCGGACGAGCGGCTGGCCGGAGCGAAGGTGAAAGGTTGCACAGGCAACCGGCCGACAGCATCGTTCGCGACATCCGCCCGGCCGTGCCTGCACGCGACACGGCCGACGAAACGGCGCCGCCTGATCGTTCGGAATGTGCGCCGCGCCGTTCGAATCCCCACTCGATGCCTGCCCGGCAGGCATCGCAACCAGGAGGTGAACGATGATCACGCTGACCGTCAACGGTAGCGAGCAGCACTTCGACGGCAATCCGGACATGCCGTTGCTCTGGTATCTGCGCGATGTGCTCGGCCACACCGGCACCAAGTTCGGCTGCGGCATGGCGCTGTGCGGTGCGTGCACCGTGCATCTCGACGGCGTGGCGATCCGCGCGTGCATCACGCCGGTCGCGGCGGCGTCGGCCAAGCAGGTGACGACGATCGAAGGGTTATCGACCGATCTCACGCACCCGCTGCAGCAGGCGTGGCAGGAACTGAACGTCGCGCAATGCGGCTACTGTCAGTCCGGGCAGATCATGCAGGCCGCGTCGCTGCTGAAGACGAATCCCCGTCCGACCGACGCCGACATCGACGATGCGATGTCCGGCAACATCTGCCGCTGCGGCACCTATACGCGCATTCGCGCGGCGATCCGGCTGGCCGTGCGGCGCGGAGGTGACGCATGAGCGCGCCCGAACTCTCCGTCCACAACGAAAGCCGTCGCGCGCTGCTGCTGGGCTTCGCATCGGGCGGGCTGTTGCTCGCGTTCGGCGTGCCGTCGCTCGCCCGGGCGGCCGCGCCGGTGCAGCCGCCCGTCAGCGCGAACCCGCAGTATGGCGGCGCGGGAATGCCGCACGGCTTGCGCGACGATCCGAACCTGTTCGTTGCGATTGCACCGGACGGCACGGTCACGGTGACCTGCATCCGCTCCGAGATGGGGCAGGGCGTGCGCACGAGCGTCGCGCTCGTGGTCGCTGACGAACTGGGCGCGGACTGGGCGCGCGTGAAGGTCGCGCAAGCGGTCGGCGACGAGCCGCGCTACGGCAACCAGAACACTGACGGTTCGCGCAGCCTGCGCCAGAGCTTCGCCGCGCTGCGCCGCGCGGGCGCGGCCGCGCGCACGATGCTCGAACAGGCCGCGGCAGCGACGTTGGGCGTCGACGTGCGTCAGGTGAAGGTGACGGTGCACGAGGTCGTCGACACGAAAACCGGACGCAAGCTCGGCTTCGGCGAGCTGGCCGCGAAGGCGGCCGCGCTGCCGGTGCCCGATACGAAAAGCGTGGCGTTGAAGGCGCCGGCCGACTTCCGCTATATCGGCAAGGGCAAGACGGCGCTGATCGACGGACGCGACATCGTCGGCGGCCGTGCGCGGTACGGCATCGATACGCGGCTCGACGGCATGCTGTACGCGGTCGTCGCGCGACCGCCGGCCTACGGCGACACGGTCGCGTCGTTTGATGCATCGGCCGCCGAGAAGCTGCCGGGCGTCATCAAGGTCGTGCAACTGGCATCGACACCGCTGCCGTCCGGCTTCCAGCCGCTCGGCGGCGTGGCCGTCATCGCGCGCGATACATGGACGGCCATCCAGGCACGCGCGCAGTTGAAGATCGACTGGAAGCACGGGCCGCACGCGGGCTACGACTCGGCCGCGTATCGCAAGACGCTCGAAGCGGCCGCCGCGCAGCCGGGCGACGTGATCCGCAACGACGGCGATGCCGCAGCCGCACTCGCCGGCGCCGCGAAACGCGTGCGCGCGACGTACTACATCCCGCATCTGGCACACGCGACGATGGAGCCGCCCGCAGCCGTCGCGCGGGTGGCCGACGGTCGCTGCGAAGTGTGGACCTGCACGCAGGCGCCGCAGACCACGCGCGACGAGATCGCGAAGGCGCTCGGCTTGCCGACCGAGCGCGTGACGGTCAACGTGACGCTGCTCGGCGGCGGCTTCGGTCGCAAGTCGAAGCCCGATTACGTGGTGGAAGCCGCGCTGCTGTCGAAGGCGGTCGGCGCGCCCGTGAAGCTGACGTTCACGCGCGAGGACGACATCGCGCACGACTACTTCCACGCGGTGTCGCTCGAAGCGTTCGACGGCGGGATCGATGCGTCGGGGAAGGTGATCGCGTGGCAGCATCGCACGGTCGCGCCGTCGATCCAGTCGACGTTCCGCGCCGGCGTCGTGCACGAGCAGCCGGGCGAGCTCGCGCAAGGCATCGCGGATCTGCCGTTCGCGATTCCGAACGTGCGGATCGAGAATCCGGCCGCGCAAGCGCATACGCGGATCGGCTGGTTCCGCTCGGTGTACAACATCCCGCATGCATTCGGCATCCAGAGTTTCGTGTCGGAGCTCGCGCATGCGGCCGGCCGCGATCCGAAGGATTTCCTGCTCGACCTGATCGGGCCCGCGCGACGTTTCGAGCCGCACATCACGGTGAAAAACGTGAACTACGGCGAGGATCCCGCGCTGTATCCGGTCGATACGGGGCGGCTGCGGCGCGTGGTCGAGACGGTCGCGCGCGAAGCCGGCTGGGGCCGCAAGCTGCCGAAGGGGCACGGGCTCGGGATCGCCGCACATCGCAGCTTCGTGTCGTACACGGCGGCGGTGTGCGAGGTGCAGGTCGACGCGGACGGCAGGATCTCGGTGCCGCGCGTCGACATTGCGATCGACTGCGGGCCGCAGGTCAATCCGGAGCGGGTGCGCTCGCAGCTCGAGGGGGCGGTGGTGATGGGGCTCGGCATTGCACTGCACGGCGAGATCACGTTCAAGGACGGTCGCCCGGAGCAGAGCAACTTCAACGGCTTCCAGGTGCTGAGAATGAACGAGGCGCCGCGCGAAATCCGCGTGCATCTGGTGGCGCCTGACGACTACGCGACGCCACTCGGCGGCGTGGGTGAGCCGGGCCTGCCGCCCGTCGCACCGGCACTGACCAACGCGATCTTCGCGGCGACCGGCACGCGCATCCGCAGCCTGCCGGTTGCGGATCAGCTCGCGAAACCGCGGGCGGGTTGACGCAACAACGGTTCGTGGCGGCCGCGCCCGGCCGCATCGTGCGGCCCGGCCCACCTTCCGGTACGCGGACTCGCGTGTGCGTCGTTGTCAGTTGCGAACGACCGTGCTAAATTCCTGCCAGCCGGGACGCTGACGACCATACCGATGCCCGGCCACGCCGCGCAAGGAGAGAGAAGCGCATGAAAGCCCTGTTGTGTACCGCATTCGGCCCGATCGACCGCTTGCGCATCGAGGACGTCGCGATTCCCGAACCGGCCGCCGGACAAGTCCGGATCCAGGTGAAGGCGGCGTCGCTCAATTTCCCCGACGCGCTGATCGTTCAAGGTTTGTATCAGGTGAAACCGGCGCTGCCGTTTTCGCCGGGCGCCGAGTTCGCCGGCGTGATCGACGCGGTGGGCGACGGCGTCACCGCGTGGCGGCCCGGCGATTCGGTGATGGCGTTTACCGGCCACGGCGGATTCGCCCAGCAGTGCGTGGCCGACGCGCACCAGCTCGCGGCGCTGCCCCCGGGCATGACGTTCGAGCAGGGCGCGGCGCTCGTGCTCGCGTACGGCACGTCGCTGCACGCGTTGCAGCAGCGTGCGCGCCTGCAGGCGGGCGAGACGCTGCTCGTGCTGGGCGCGGCGGGCGGCGTCGGCATCGCCGCGATCGAGATCGCGAAAGCGCTCGGCGCGCGCGTGATCGCGGCGGCGTCGAGCGCGGACAAGCTCGCGCTGTGCCGCGAAGCGGGCGCCGACGAGACGATCGACTATGCGACTGAAGACCTGCGCCGTCGCGTCGACGAACTGACCGGCGGGCGCGGCGCGGACGTCGTCTACGATCCGGTGGGCGGCGCATACAGCGAGGCGGCGCTGCGTGCGACCGCATGGCGCGGCCGGTTCCTCGTGGTGGGCTTCGCGGCCGGCGAGATCCCGAAGCTCGCGCTGAACCTCGCGCTGCTGAAGGAGCGGGACATTCTCGGCGTGTTCTGGGGCGATGCGGTGCGCCGCGATCCGGCGCAACATGCGGCGAACATGCGGCTGCTCGCCCAATGGTTCGCGGCCGGCAAGGTGCGGCCCACGATCACCGAGCGCGTGTCGCTGGACGGCGCGGCCGATGCGATCGCGCGGATGGCGAACCGGCAGGTGAAGGGCAAGGTGGTGATTTTGCCGGCCGCGTGATCCGGGTTCGCCGTGCGGTGCTTCAACGCCGCGCGGCGGGTTCTTCGCGATGGCGGGCGCGGCGCGACCGGTTGTAAGGGCGTCGCGACCAAGTAGGCGGACACACGATGCCGATCGGCGCTGAAACGAACGCCGCCGGCCGTTCGTCAGCGGCTCAATCCTTCGGCAAACGCAGCGTGTCGAGCGCATGCTGCGAAAACTCGACCCAGAACCGCTCGTTCGCGATGCCGGCCTGCAGCACCAGATGCTGCAGGCGCTTTCGGCGCGAATCATCGTGCGCCGGATCGCCGGCCGCCGGATCGCCGGCCGCCAAAAAATCGCGCGCCTCGATCTGCAGATACAAGTCCAGCTTTTCCTGATGCAGCGCGATGCGCCGCTTGATTTCTTCCTCGAGGCCGGCCGGCCCGAGCACGGCTTCCGCGCGCAGGCGCACCATCAACGCTTCGCGCAGCGGCGTCGGATCTTCCGGTTCGGCGATCCAGCGCCGCAATTCCTTCTTGCCGGCCGGCAGGATCCGGTACGCGCGCTTGCGGCCGCGGCCGGACTCGGCGGGCAGCGATTCGATCCAGCCCATTTCCTCGAGACGCCCGAGTTCGCGATAGATCTGCTGGTGCGTCGCCTGCCAGAAATAGCCGATCGAGCGATCGAAACGGTCGGCGAGCTCGGACCCCGAACCGGGGCGTTCGGCGAGGGCGGTGAGAAGCGCGTGCGGCAGGGACATGTCGGATCGGCGAAGGCTGCGGAATGAACCGCATCTTGCCATATCGGGGCCGCAGCACAAATGGCAGGCGCACGTTTATGCAACATGTTGCATAAACGAAGTCGACGCGCTACCATCCGTGCAACTTGTTGCATAAAAGATGGAGACACCCGATGGCTGCCCGTTATCCGCATTTGACGACCCCCCTCGAACTCGGCTTCACGTCGCTCAGGAACCGTGTGCTGATGGGGTCGATGCACGTCGGCCTGGAGGAAGCGCCGAACGGCTTCGAGCGGATGGCCGCGTTCTATGCGGAACGCGCGCGCGGCGAGGCCGGCCTGATCGTCACGGGCGGATTCGCACCGAACGAGCGCGGTCGTCCGGCGCCGGGCGGCGCGATGCTGACGACCGAAGCGCATGCCGAACGTCACCGCGTCGTGACGCGCGCGGTGCAGGCGGAGGGCGGCAGGATCGCGCTGCAGATCCTGCATTTCGGGCGCTACGCGTATCACCCGGCGCTCGTGGCGCCCAGCGCGCTGCAGGCGCCGATCAACCGGTTCACGCCGCATGCGTTGACGAGCGACGAGATCGACGAGACGATCGCCGATTTCGTACGATGCGCGGCGCTCGCGCAGCATGCGGGCTACGACGGCGTCGAGATCATGGGGTCCGAGGGCTACCTGATCAACGAATTCATCGCCGCGCGCACGAACCATCGCGACGACGCGTGGGGTGGCGCGTACGACAACCGCATCCGCTTCGCGGTCGAGATCGTGCGGCGCGTACGCGAGCGTGTCGGTGCGAACTTCATCGTCATCTACCGGCTGTCGATGCTCGATCTGGTCGAAGGCGGCTCGACGCTCGACGAGGTGATCCGGCTCGCGCAGGCGATCGAGGCGGCCGGCGCGACGATCCTCAATACCGGCATCGGCTGGCACGAGGCGCGTATTCCGACCATCGCGACCAAGGTGCCGCGCGCCGCATACGCGTGGGTGACGCGGCAACTGATGGGCAAGGTCGGCATCCCGCTCGTCGCGACCAACCGGATCAATACGCCGGAAGTCGCCGAGCAACTGCTCGCCGACGGCTATTGCGACATGGTGTCGATGGCGCGGCCGTTCCTCGCCGACGCCGAGTTCGTCCGCAAGGCGCGGGAAGGGCGCGCGGACGAAATCAACACGTGCATCGGCTGCAACCAGGCATGCCTCGACCATACGTTCAGCGGCCGGATCACGTCGTGCCTCGTGAATCCGCGTGCGTGTCATGAAACCGAGCTCGTGATCCAGCCGGCGCCGCGGCGCAAGCGGATCGCGGTGGTCGGCGCCGGGCCGGCGGGCCTCGGCTTCGCGGTCACGGTGGCCGAACGCGGTCATGCGGTGACGCTGTACGAAGCCGGCGCCGAGATCGGCGGCCAGTTCAATATCGCGAAGAAGGTGCCCGGCAAGGAAGAGTTCAACGAAACGCTGCGCTATTTCCGCCGGCAGATCGAGTTGCGCGGCATCGCGCTGCACGTCAATACGCGTGCAACCGCCGAGATGCTGTTGGAGGGCGAATTCGACGAAGTGGTGATCGCAACGGGCATCGTGCCGCGTACGCCGCCGATCGATGGTATCGGGCATCCGAAGGCGCTCGGCTATCTCGACGTGCTGCGCGACGACAAGGCCGTCGGCCGCAACGTCGCGATCGTCGGCGCGGGTGGCATCGGTTTCGACGTCGCCGAGTATCTCGTTCATCGCGACGGCGCGGGGCGTGTCGATGCGGACCGGTTCTTCAGCGAATGGGGCGTCGACCGGTCGTATGCGCATGCCGGCGGCCTGGGCCACGCGCGGCCCGAACCGGCGGCGCGGCACGTGCATCTGTTGCAGCGCAAGGCGTCGAAAGTCGGCGACGGGCTCGGCAAGACCACCGGATGGATTCACCGTACCGCGCTGAAGGCGCGCGGCGTCGGGATGTCGTCGGCGGTCACGTACCGGCGCATCGACGACGACGGCTTGCACGTGACGATCGACGGCGTGGAACAGACGCTGCCGGTGGACAACGTGGTGATCTGCGCGGGGCAGGAGCCGTCGCGCGCGCTGGCGGAGCAACTGCAGGCCGCCGGATGCCGCGTGCATCTGATCGGCGGCGCATACGAGGCCGCCGAACTCGATGCGAAGCGCGCGATTCACCAGGGCACGACGCTGGCTGCGACGCTTTGATACCGATTCGTTTCTATTCGATCCAACAACGTGACTGGAGACTTCGATGACACACTTCCCGCTGCATCTTCATCCCGCTGTCGCGAAATCGCTCGACGCATGGCATGCGATGGTCGAACGCAAGGATTTCGGCGCGCTGGAATCGATCGTCCATCCGGACGCCGTGTTCCGTTCGCCGATGGCGTTCAAGCCTTACGGGCCGGCGCCCGCGCTGCTGATGGCGCTGCGCACGGTGATCACGATCCTCGAGAATTTCACGTATCACCGCCAGTTCGCGACCGACGACGGCAAGAGTGTCGTGCTGGAGTTCGCTGCGACCATCGGCGACAAGGCGCTGAAGGGGATCGACATGATCCGCTTCGACGACGACGGCCGGATCGTCGAGTTCGAGGTCATGATCCGGCCGTTCAATGCGCTGCAGGCGCTCGGCGCGGAAATGGGCGCGCGGCTCGGGCAGCAGTTGCCGGCGTTCAAGACCGGTGGGTGAGCGGGGGCGGCGGCTACCGTGCAACGGCCGCAAGGCGACACGCTACGAGTGTCGTTCAGTTTCCCGCTATACGCGTTTTGACACGGGACAGAACCTGACAAAATCCTGTCGAATCGAGTTGATATATTGTATCATCTGACGTTTTCGTCGCCGGTGCCCGGGCTACCCGGCACACGCGCGCGCGACGACAAACGAACCAGATCGATACGACGTGACGAGAACCGGACACACCCCGGCGCGCGGGGAGCGGCACCATGCCGCGCCGCGGCGGAACACAGGCGCCTGGCGCACACGCGCGGCACGCGGTTGCACGACCTTGGTGGGCTGCGCGATGGCCACCACCGGCGCGCTGGCCGCCGAAGCCGCCGCATCGGCGCAGGACGACCGGCACGCGCTGCCGGCGATCAACGTCACCGCTTCGTCCGCTTCATCCGCACCGGCCAACCTGCTGACGCAACCGCTCGAAACGGGTTCGCGGCTCGGGCTCGCGAGCCTCGACACGCCCGCGAGCGTCGAAACCGTCACGGCCGATACGATCGACGCACGCGGCGATCGCACGGTGCTCGATGCGCTCACGCGCACGGCCGGCTTTGCGAGCGCGATCGCGCCAGGCACCGGCGGCACCGCGTTGAGCGTGCGTGGCTTCAGCGGGCAGGAATCGGTGATGACGCTGCTCGACGGCGTGCGGCTGATGCCGGCGGCCGGCACGAGTACGTTTCCGTTCGATACGTGGTCGGTCGAGCGCATCGAGGTGCTGCGCGGCCCGGCGTCGGTGCTGTACGGCGAAGGGGCGATCGGCGGGGTCGTGAACGTGGTGCCGAAGCGGCCGCGGCGCACGCGCGAGACGACGCTGCAGGCGGGCATCGGCCCCGACGGCGCGAAGCGCTTCGCGTTCGATACGACGGGCGCGCTCGGCCCGCGGCTGTCGTACCGTTTCTACGCGAGCGACGCGCGTGCGAACGGTCTGGCCGAGCGGGCCGATACGCATACGACGGCCATCGGCGGCGCGCTGACGTTCGACGTGAGCCCACGGCTCACGTTGACGCTCGACTACGACTACGGGCGCCAGATGCCGGCGACGTACTATGGCGTGCCCGCGCCGAACGGCGTGCTCGATCCGTCGCTGCGCAAGCTCAACTACACCGTCGGCGATGCGACGATTTCGTACTACGACCAGTGGACGCGCCTGTCTGCCCGCTATCGGCCCGCGGCCGGCGTGACGATCGACAACCAGCTCTACTACCTGACATCGAACCGCCACTGGCGTAACGCGGAATCGTATGGGCTCGACCCCGCGACGGGGCGTGTCACGCGCGGCGACTATCTCGACATCGGCCACCACCAGCGGCAGATCGGCGACCGGCTGAGCGCGCGTTTCGACGGCGCGCTGTTCGGCCGCGCGAACCGTTTCGTCATCGGCGCGGAATTCAGCCAGATCACGTTCAGCGGCATCAACAATTCGCCGTACGGCGGCGAAACGACGGTACCGGCGCACGGCTTCGACCCGGGGGTCTTCACGAGCCCCGACCCGACCGTGCCGCAGTTCAGCACGCGCACACGGCAGGCGGCGATCTTCGCGGAGAACCGGCTCGAGGTGCTGCCGCGGCTCGCGTGGGTGAGCGGCCTGCGCTACGACCACATCGCGTTCAACCGCGAGCAGGCGGCGACCGGCGCGAGCTTCGACAAGCGGTTCGCGAACGTCGGCTGGCGCACCGGTTTCGTGTTCGACATCGCGCCGACGTTCACCGCCTATGCGCAGTACACGACGGGCGCGGAGGGCGTCGGTTCGCTCGTGACGCTGTCGGCGTCGCAGGCGGGCTACCGGCTCGCGACCGGCGAACAATGGGAAGCCGGCCTCAAGCAGACGCTGCTCGACGGTCGCGCGTACTGGACCTTCGCCGTGTACGACATCACGAAGCGCAACCTGCTCAGCACCGATCCGTTCAATCCGGCGCTGCGCCAGCAGGTCGGCCGGCAGTCGTCGCGCGGCGTCGAGCTGACCGGCGGCGCGCGGCTGCCGCACGGCTGGACGATCGACGCGAACGTCGCGCTGCTGCGTGCGCGCTATGACGCATTCAACCAGACGGCCGGCGGCGCAACGGTGTCGCGGGCCGGCAACGTGCCGTCGGGCGTCCCGCAGCAGACCGCGAACCTGTGGCTCGGCTGGGCGTTCGCCGAGCGCTGGCACGCGAATGCGGGCGTGCGCTACGTCGGCGCGACCTACGGCGACGACGCGAATCGCGTGCAGGTGCCGTCGTATACGGTGTTCGATGCGTCGCTGCGCTGGCAGCCGACGTCGCGCACCGAGCTCGCGCTGTATCTGCGCAATCTCGCGAACCGCACGTACGCGGTGACGACGTCGAACGGCGGCGAGCAATGGCTGCTCGGCCCGTCGCGCTCGGCGGAGCTCGTCGCGACGATGCGCTTCTAGCGCGGTACGGCATGCGCCCCGTCATCCACATGCTCGACATCGAACGCGTGAGCTGGTCTCCCGACGGCGCGGTCGACGTGCTCGATTCGGTGACGCTGGAGGTGGCCGACGGCGAATTCGTCGGGCTGGTCGGCCCGAACGGCAGCGGCAAGACGAGCCTGCTGCGCTGCGTGTTCCGCTACGCGCGTCCCGACGCGGGCCGCGTCGCGCTCGACGCGCAGGACGTGTGGCGCATGCGGCCGCGCGCGGTTGCCCAGCGCATCGCGGTGCTGCAACAGGAGACGCCGGACGATTTCGGTTTGACGGTCGACGAACTGGTCGGCATGGGCCGCACGCCGCACAAGCGGGCGTTCGACGCGGAGTCGGCCGACGATCGCCGGATCGTCGACTCCGCGCTGCACGATGTGGGCCTCGTCGAGCGCCGCGCCCAGCGTTTCGCGTCGCTGTCGGGCGGCGAGAAGCAGCGCGCGCTGCTGGCCCGCGCGCTCGCGCAGCAGCCGGAACTGCTGTTGCTCGACGAACCGACCAACCATCTCGACCTGCGTCACCAGCTCGAACTGCTCGCGCGCGTGCGCCGCCTCGGCATCGCGACGCTCGCGACGATTCATGACCTCAATCTCGCGGCCGCGTATTGCGATCGGCTCCATGTGCTCGCGCATGGCCGCGTCGTCGCGTCCGGCGCGCCGGACGACGTGCTGACCGAAGCACTGCTGCGCGACGTGTTCGGCGTCGCCGTGCTCGTCGATCGCCATCCCGTCACGGGCCGCCCGCGCATCACGCCGCTTCATCCGGAATGACCGCCATGCCGTTTCCTGTCCTGTCCGCTGTCTCCCGCCGTCTGGTCGCCGCTGCCGTGCTCGGCGGCGCGTCCGTTCATGCGCTCGCCTATCCGGTCACCGTGCGCAGTTGCGATCGCGACGTGACGTTCGAGCGCGCGCCGACGCGTGCGGTGAGCAACGACGTGAATCTCACCGAGATGATGCTCGTGCTCGGCCTGAAGGATCGCCTCGTCGGCTATACGGGCATCGGCGGCTGGAAGACGGGTACCGCGCGCGTGCGCGACGCATTGCGCGGCGTGCCCGAACTGGCGAGCCAGTATCCGTCGCTGGAAGTGCTGGCCGCCGCGCGCGCCGACTTCTATCTGGCGGGCTGGAACTACGGAATGCACGTCGGCGGGCCGGTGACGCCGGCGACGCTCGCGCCGTTCGGCATCCGCACGTACGAACTGACCGAATCGTGTTCGCACGTGATGAAGCAGTCGGCCGCGTCGTTCGACGACGTGTTCCGCGACCTGACCAATCTCGGCCGGATCTTCGGCGTCGATACGCGCGCCGCGCAGGTCGTGGCCGGGATGCGCGCGCGGCTCGCGGCGGTGTCGCGCGCGATCGGACGCCCGGCGCCGCTGCGCGTGTTCGTGTACGACAGCGGCACCGACAAGCCGATGACGGCGGGCGGGCTCGCGATGCCGACCGCGTTGCTCGCGGCGGCGGGCGCGCGCAATGTGATGGACGACCTGCCGCGCAGCTGGACGCAGGTGAGCTGGGAAAGCGTGGTCGCGCGCGATCCGCAGGTGATCGTGATCGTCGACTATTCGGCGGTCACGGCTGCGCAGAAGCAGCAGTTCCTGTCGAGCCAGCCGGCGCTCGCGCGCGTGGCCGCGATCCGCGACCGCCGCTTCGTCGTGATTCCGTACGATGCGGCGACGCCGGGCCCCGAGAACGTCGCGGCCGTCGAGACGCTCGCCCGCGCGCTGTATCCGGCCGCATTTGCCGGAGCGGCACGGTGAGCGTGCGCGGGCAGGCGGCGCGGCCCGGCATGCGCGTGGTGCTGCCGGGGCTGGCCGTGCTGCTGATCGTGTCGATCGTCGTGTCGGCCGCGTTCGGTCCCGCGCCGATCGCGATGCCGGCCGCGGTGCGGATCGTCGTCGCGCACGTCGCGTCGGCATTCGGCGGCGCCGGCGCGTTCGCGGCGGCCGCGGGCGACGACAGCATCGTGTGGCTGATCCGGATGCCGCGTGCGCTGCTGGCCGCGATCGTCGGCGCGACGCTGGCGGTGGTCGGCGTCGCGTTGCAGGCGGCGACCGCGAACCGCCTCGCCGATCCGCACCTGCTCGGCGTGAGCGCGGGGGCGATGCTCGGCGCGATCGCGGTCACGGTCGTCACCGGCGCGGCGTTCGGCCCGTTCACGCTGTCGGCGGCCGCGTTCGCAGGTGCGCTTGCGGCGACCGCCTGCGTGATCGCGCTTGCGTACCGGAGCGGCCGGCTCGAATCGGACCGGCTGCTGCTCGCGGGGGTGTCGGTGTCGTTCATGATGGCCGCGTTCGGCAACCTGCTGCTGTATCTCGGCGACCAGCGCGCCGCGTCGTCGGTGCTGTTCTGGATGCTCGGCGGCGTCGGGCTCGCGCGCTGGGACCTGCTGCCGGTGCCGGCCGTGTGCGCGGTGCTCGCCGGCTGCGCGCTCCATGCGCGCCGGCGCGAACTGAATGCGCTGATGTCGGGCGACGTCGCCGCGGCGTCGCTCGGCGTGCCGAGCGCGCGGATGCGGCGCGAGGTGTTCGTCGTCGCGTCGTTCGCGACGGGCGCGATGGTCGCGGTGAGCGGCGCGATCGGCTTCGTCGGGCTCGTGACGCCGCATCTGTGCCGTCGCGTGGTCGGCGCCGAGCACGGCCGGCTGCTGCCGGTCGCCGCGCTGGCCGGCGCGATCCTGCTCGTGTGGGCCGATGTCGCCGCGCGCACGCTCGCGGCGCCGGAGGATCTGCCGATCGGCATCGTGACCGCGCTGTTCGGCAGCCTGTTCTTCGTCGCGCTGCTGCGCCGGCGCTGAGCGACGGCGAGGGCGGGTGGGAGCCCGCCGCCTGTTTCATGGAAGCGGAATGACCGTACCCGTGCCGCGACGACGGCGCGTATCGGCGTGCGGGTTCGCGACGTCCTGTACGTCGTCGAAGAGGCTGTCCGGCAGCGCGCGTACCGGCAATGTGATCACGAACCGCGCGCCGCCGAGCGGCGAATCCTCGAGCCGCACGTCGCCGCCGTGCACCTGCGCGACGCGCCGCACGATCGCGAGCCCGAGCCCGAAGCCGCCGGTCTGCCGGTCGCGGCTCGAGTCCAGCCGCTGGAACGGCTCGAACACGCGGGCGCGCTCGGCCGGCGGAATGCCGGGGCCGTCGTCGTCGACGCTCAGCACGAGCGCGCCGGCGCGGTCGCGGGCAGCGGCCAGCACGACCTTGCGCGACGCATAGCGCGCGCCGTTGCGGATCAGGTTCAGCAGCGCGCGCGCGACGAGCTTCGGATCGCAGACGTGGGTCGTGGGCGCATCGAGCGTCGACACGTCGAGCGCGACGCCGCGATCGGCGATGTCGTCCGCGACGTTGCCGGCGACGCTGTCGATCAGCGCGTCGACGACGACTTCCATCGGCGCGAGTTCGCTCGCCCCCTGTTCGAGCCGGCCGATCGTCAGCAGCTCGGTGACGAGCTCGTCGAGTTCGCGCACGTCGCGCCGCAGCGCGTCGCGGCGCTCGCGCATCCGGCCCGTTTCGTCGGCGTCGGCGAGCAGCGCGAGCCCGAATTCGAGTCGGGCGAGCGGCGTTTTCAGCTCGTGCGAGATGCCGTGCATCATTTCGCGCTGCTGCTTGATCGACGCCTCGATGCGCGCGGCCATGTCGTTGAACTGCTGCGACAGCTCGTAGATGTTCGACTTGCCCGACAGCTTCACGCGCGTCGACAGCATCCCGGCGCCGAACGCGCGCGCGGCGTCCTGCAGCCGGCGGATGTCGCGCCAGTGATAGTGAATCCACAGCACCACCGCGAACAGCGTCGCGAGCGCGAGCAGCATGTACGCATAGATGCGGATGTCGAGGTCCGGCGCCTCGATCGGGCGCGCATGCAGCACCGAGCCGTCCGCGAGCGGCATGTAGTAATCCTTGCCGTTGTAGCTGATCGCGATCCGGCCGGCATCGAGATCGCGCAGCGGCGCGCCGCTCAGTTGCGCGCGCGCGTCGGCCATCGACATGAAGCCGAACCCTTCGCGGCCGTGCAGCGCGAGTTCGCGCAGCGCAAGCTCGCGCTGCGCGCCCGGATGGCGTTCGAGGTAGTCGTTCAGCACGAACGAATAGGTCGTCAGCGAGTCGCGCTGCGCCTGCGCGCCGCGCTCGTAGAAGATCCGGTCGAACGACAACTGGATGAAGATGATCGACGCGCCGACGAACAGGATCACGACGAGATACAACCGGAGCAACGGGCGCAGCATTTACTCGTCCCACGCGGAAGGGCTGAACAGGTAGCCGCGACCCCAGATCGTCTTGATCTTGTGCGGCTCCGACGACGCATCCTCGAAGCGGCGGCGCAGCTTCGAGATGCCGGAATCGACCGAGCGGTCGAGCCCGTCGAATTCGATCCCGCGCAACTGCTTCAGGATGTCGTCGCGGCTCAGCACGGTGCCGGCCGCGCGCGCGAGGATCAGCAGCAGGTTGAATTCGGCGGTCTTCAGCTCGACCGGCTCGCCGCGCCACGTGACGGTGCGGTTCGGCGGCGAAATGGCGAGCTCGCCGAATACGAGCGCGTCGGGCGCGACCGCGGGCGCGTCCGCCGCGGCCGGCTGCGCGCGGCGCAGCAGCGCGCGGGCGCGCGCGACGAGCACGCGCGGCTCGATCGGCTTCGTCACGTAGTCGTCGGCGCCCGTCTCGAGCCCGGCGACCTGGTCGTACACGTCCGCGCGGGCGGTCAGGATCAGCACGGGGACGTTGGTGAATGCGCGGATGCGCCGGCAGACTTCCATGCCGTCGAGATTCGGCAGCATCAGGTCGAGTATCACGAGGGCCGGCTGGTGCTCGCGCACCGCCGCGACGGCGAGGTCGCCGCGCCGCACGACCGTCACCGCGAATTCATAGCCGTCGAGGTATTCGCGGACGAGCTGCGCGAGACGATCGTCGTCCTCGATCAGCAGCACGCGGTATTTGAGCGGAACTTCGTTCATGGTTTCCTCGGGATGCGCGCGCCATCTCCCACCCGGCAGGCCGATGCGCGGCGCGGCACGCGAATTCTATCCGGCCGATCGACTGCCGGGGCAACGGGGCGACAATCGCGAACAATCGAACACAATTGCGCACAGATTCGCCGCACATTCAGGACAGTCTCAGGGCGGGGCGGCCCCTAGACTGCGGGCTTCGTCACTCATATCTCAATATTGTGCGCCCATCACTTCGCCGCTACCGCTATTGCATGCCGCTCGCCGGCCTGACCCTCGCCGCTGCCGCCCACGCGGAAAACCAGTATGCGTTGTCGCTCGGTGGCGGGTTCGCGCCACGCTACCAGGGCAGCAAACAGTATCGCGGCGTCGTTGCGCCGTCGTTTTCCGCCACGTTCGGCAATGGCTTCTTCGTCGACAGCACGCAGGGCGCCGGCTACCGGCTGGACCTGCCGCACGGGGCGTTCGTGTCGGCGGCGGTGAACTACGACGCGGGCCGCGCGGACGAGAACCGCTTCGACCTGCCGGGCTCCGACTACCTGAAGGGGATGGGCCGGATTCCGGGCTCGGTGCTCGTCGGCGTGCGCGCCGGCGTGACGCTCTTCAATGCGGCGGAACTGAGCGTCACGATCGATACGCCGGTCACGCACACGTCGCGCGGCGTGTCGGGGCACGTGGATCTCGCGGTGCCGGTGCTCAAGACGTCGCAGCACGAGATCATCGTGACGGGCACCGTGCACGCGGGCTCGGGACGCTACATGCAGACCTTCTACGGCGTGACCGACGCACAGTCGATGACGAGCCGGTTCCGGCCGTATTCGGCGAGCGGCGGGATCGACAGCGCGTCGATGGCGGTGGCATGGAACTGGACGCTGTCGCGGCACTGGTCGGTGCTCGCGACCGGTGGCGTGACGCGGTTGCTGGGCCGCGCCGGCGACAGCCCGATCGTGCAGTCGCGCAGCAACTACTACGGCATCGCCGGCGTGACGTACAAGTTCTGAACGGATGCCGACGCGGGCCGGTGTGCGCACGGCGCGCGCGATGCGTCGGCGTCGCGCCGTCGCCGCGAACCGCGTGCGGTAACATGCGCTCGGGTTCGGCGTCTGGCCGGGCCTGCGACGCCGGTGCGCCGAGGCGGCTCGGCCGGGTCGCGACAGGCCGCCATTGGCTGGCCGGCTCCATCAGGAAACGGCCGGCAGCGTGTGGAACCGATCACGTATGCGATGCCCGGTCGTGCACGAATGCCGCACATCGACCGCCGGGCCGCGACAGGGAGAAACCGATGAAGAACACGATCGCGATGCTCGTTGCACTCGTTGCGAGCGCAACCTTTACAGGATGTGTGGACATGGACACGAAGCACCGCAACGCCACCGCCGGCGGCGCGGCCAGGGCCCCGTTGCAGCCGGGCGCCGCGCAGGCATGCAAGGCGGACGCCGCGCCGGACGATGCGCTGGTCGGCAAGAACGAGGCCGATGCGAGCGCGCTGCTCGACGGCTGCCTGTGGCGCGTGCTCGAGCGCGACGGCAAGTCGTTGCCGGGCACGATGGATTACCGGGAGGAGCGCCGCAATCTCGGCATTCGCGACGGGAAAGTGATCTGGGTGCGGCGCGGGTGAGGGGCGAGTGACGATTCCGCAAGCGGAAGCGTCGACGCCGTGTTATCTGCGCATGTATTCCACGGAGCCCGGCACGGCCGCGCCCGAACTGCCGCCGATCACGGCGAACGGCGCGCCGCGATGCGCGTGCGATCGGACGCGCGTCACTTCGAGATATACCACAGCGCGTCCGCGCTGGCGCGCGACGGCTGAGCGGCCGGTGCCTGAGCCGGCGTGGGCGGCGGCGTGTTCGACGTGATGGCCGTCGGCAGCGTGGCGGGAATATTCGCGGTCGACGGCGAGGCCGTCGCCGTGCCCGACGTCGACGGCGTATTCAGGTACCACAGCGCATCGGCCGAGGCTGTGCGTTTCGCTGTCGTATTGGGCGGCGTGTTCGTCGCCGCATTCGCGGCCGTCCCGGCCGACTTCTTCGATGCCGAGGCCGATGCCCCGGCCGTCGCCGTCCCCGCCGTCCCGGCCTGCGCGGTCATGCCTGCGGCCGCCGCGCTGCGCTGCGCGCGCGCTTCGAACGGCCCGAGCTGGAAGATCAACGTTTGCGCGGGACGCGTCACGACGGCATACGGAAACTGCAGCTCCCACGACATCAGCACGCGCCCGGCCGACGTCTCGGTGAAGATCGCCGGCACGTGCTTCATGTCGCTGAACTGCACGTAGACCCGCGCACCGTCGTCGAACACCTGGGTCGGCTTGGCCTGGTCGGCCCCGGTGACCGTCCATCCGAAGTTGTACGTGCCGGCCGGACCGGCGGGGCCGCCCTGCGGCGGCGGGGGCGGCGAGCCCGGCGAGATCGTGCGTGCACGCGTGACGGGCGGCGCCGACACGCTCAGGCTCGCGAACGGGTTGTACGTCTGCGCCTGTTGCGGCGGCGTGAAGGACGGTGGAAGGATGGGCATGGGAGTATCCGGCGAATCCGGCATGGTCCGGATTGCATCATAGACCTTGCGGGCATATGCGAGGCGCTTGTCGGGCGACGCGGAGTTGTATGCGCCGATCGCGTTCCAGTTGGCGCCGAGCTGGCGGATGTTCTGCGACAGGATCCACGCGCCGACATACGCGTTCGTGCAGGCATCGAACAGGCTTTCCCGCGTGATGCCTTCGCGCGCGAGCGTCGGCAGCCACGTGCTGTTGATCTGCATCAGCCCGATGTCGACCGTGCCGTTGGTATTCGTGTTGACCGCGTTCGGATTCATCCCCGATTCGACCTGCGCGATGCCGCGCATCAGGCTGACGCTCACGTGCTGGAACGCGGCCGCGTCGTCGAGGCAATCGGCCCGCGCGACGCCAGAGAGCGCGCACGACAGCGCGAGCGTCGAGGCGATGGTCAGCGTATCGCGGCTGAGCGGACGAGTGGTATGACGCGGCATGGCAGGATGGGGCGGAATCCGGGCGCCCGGTGCAAGGAAATTACGCAGACGCGAAGTGTGCCATAGCGGGCGGGCAAATGGCTCACGTCAAACTTTCCTTTGCATTTGCCCGTGCGTGCGCCGCGCAGGGTTATCGCGCCGGATCATGGCTTGACGCGCTGGCTGATCGGTAAAAATGGCCGGAATTGTCCGACATGCCAATGCAATGGCAGCGACGGAAAGCTGACGTATTACGTCACTCGCGCGATGAAACCGGCGATAAGCGAAGCGAAAGGAAAAATCGTCCAGCGGCGATTGGCGGGGCGAAAGAAAGACGATAAAAATCGGCGGCCGAAGCCGCCGTATGCGCAACACGGATTCGACCGGCCGCGCGGTGCGCAGCAGGCCACTCCCGGTATCGCCGTCAGAAACGGTGACGCAGTCCGAGATTGACCATCGTCTGCGAGCTCGTGCCCGCGTAACCGTACGAACCGATCGACGCCTGCGCGGCCATCGAGCCGCCGTTGCCGTCGCCGGTCTGGCCGCTCGCGTGCTGATACGCGGCGGTCAGGTAGACGTCGGTGCGCTTCGACAGGTTGTAGTCGGCGCCGGCCGATACCTGGTGATAGGTCGCCGACGTGTCGCCGCCCGAACGCGTGTAGCTGTAGCCGACGCCGACGAGCAGCGCGTTCGTCGCCTGGTAGTTCACGAAACCTTGCCCCGTGTTGTAGTGCTCGTTCGAGCCGAACACCGAGCTTGCGTCGCGGCGGTACTGCGCGTTGCTGTAGCCGACGCCGAACGTGAACGGGCCGGCGACGTACTGGCCCGCGATGCGTGCGATGCCGAACGAGTGCGCGCTCGCATAGCCGCTGTTGATCGGGCCGTCGAACGTGCCGTCCGACGAACTGGTCCAGCCGTTGCGCACGCCGTTCGACGCGGGGCTGTTGGTCGCGTGGAAGTAGCCGCCCGCGACGCTGAACGGCCCGTTGTTGTACGACACGGCGGCCGAGTACGACTGCGCGGCGCCGGTGCTGCCGGCAATGCCGCCGAACGAATACATCGCCGCGAACTGCAGGCCCGAATAGACGGCCGACGTGTACTTGACCGCGTTGTCGACGCGGAAGCTGTTGTCGTAGTTGTCGACGTCGCCCGGCGTCGCGAACGCGCTGCCCAAGTAGTTGTCGGCGGTGATGCCCTGCACGAGATCGACGAGCGGGTCGTACTGGCGGCCGAACGTGAGCGTGCCGTAGCGGTCGCTCGTCAGGCCGACGAACGCCTGCCGGCCGAACAGGCGGTTGCCCTGGCCGAGCCGGCCGTTGCTCGGGTCGAAGCCGTTCTCCAACTGGAACAGCGCCTTGAGCCCGCCGCCGAGATCCTCGGTGCCTTTCACGCCCCAGCGGCTGCCGGCCAGGTTGCCCGCGCTGCTGTTGCCGAGCATCCACGCGTTGTCCTTGCCTTGAGCATGGTTCACATAGGTGATCGACGTGTCGATCACGCCATACAGCGTGACGCTCGACTGCGCATGCGCGACGGGCATCGCCGCGAACGATGCGAGGGCAATCAGTGAGAGGGTCGTGCGTTTCATTTCATCTCCTGGCGCATTGACGGGGTTCGTGATCCGGAATGGCAGGAGACTACCGAGCCGCACTGAAACGGCAAAAATGAAATTCTGCGTTGTGGCCTGATGTAGACACGGACATTCCCGGAAACTCACCATTGAGGGATTTGAATTATTGGCAATCGCGTATCAATGGATTTCCATTTAGTCGTTTTTTTCATCGGGTTTTGCACGCGCCGTGATAATTCGACGTGATTTTCAGGTGAATTACCGCAATCTCGATATTGTTATCGATCCGTCAAATCATTATTTAACGAATCGAATTGGCCGCCCTGAAACGACTGTGATATTCGCGCGCCGCGCGTGATCGGGGGCGGCTTCGAAACGTCACGAGCCGTCGTTGCGTCGTAGCCGTCGCGCACCGAAGCCCCGGGCGCAAGCTTACTTTTGTATATAATAATCATTCTCATTTACAGAATTGTTGACGCCTGCGCACCCCGGAACCCGGCCATGTCCGCTGACAAGCTGTCCCTCCATCGAGAAATCGACGCCCTCTATGTCGGCCACCACGCGTGGCTGCGCGGCTGGCTGAGCCGGAAGCTCGGTTGCGCGCACCGCGCGGCCGACCTCGCGCACGACACGTTCATGCGCCTGCTCGCACGCGACGAGCCGATCGGCGCCGCCGAGCCGCGCGCGTTCCTGACGACGGTCGCGCAGCGGGTGCTGAGCAACCACTGGCGGCGCGAGCAGATCGAGCGCGCGTATCTCGACGTGCTCGCGCAGCGCCCCGAAGCGGTTGCGCCGTCACCGGAAGAGCGGGCCGTCGTCGTCGAGACTTTGCTCGAGATCGACCGGCTGCTCGACGGCGTGCCGCTCGCGGCGAAGCGTGCGTTCCTGCTCGCGCAGCTCTACGGGCTCACGCAGGCCGAGATCGCGCGCGAACTCGGCGTGTCGCTCGCGACGGTGAAGCGCTATCTCGTGAAAGCCGGCACGCAGTGCTTCTTCGCGATGGCGGCCTGACCGATGGCCGCCCCGGGAGCGCCGGCGGTGCCGCCGCACGTCGCACGTCGCGCGGTCGAATGGTGGGTCGACCGGCAGTCCGGCCGCACGGACGACGCGTTCGGCGCCGCGCTCGCGCGCTGGCGTGCCGAGGATCCGGCGCACGACGCGGCGTGGCGCCACATCGAAGCGATGGAAGGGCGCATCGGCCGGCTCGCGGCCGGGCTCGATGTGCAGGCCGCGCAGGCGGCGCTGCTGCCGAAGCGGGCGGGCCGCCGCGCGGCCGTGAAGGCGCTGGCCGTGCTGCTGTTCGCGGGCGGCGCCGCATGGATGGCCGAGCCCGCGCGGCGCGCGGCGATCTGGCCAGCCGACCTGCGCACGGCGGTCGGCGAGCGGCGCACGGTGACGCTCGCGGATCGCACGGTCGTCGTGCTCGATACCGACACGGCGCTCGACGTGCGCTTCGACGACACGGCGCGGCGCCTGCGCCTGCTGCGCGGCACGATCATGGTCACCAGCGGTCACGACGATCGTGTGCCCGTGCGGCCGCTCGTCGTCGCGACCGCGCAGGGCGAGCTACGGCCGCTCGGCACGCGCTTCGCGGTGCGGCAGCGCGACGGCGCGACGCGCGTCGAGGTGTTCGCCGGCGCCGTCCGGGTGCAGCCGGTCGATGCGTCGGCCGGCACGCGCGTGATCGCGGCCGGAGCGGGCGCGGATTTCACGCGCGATGCGATCGCCGCGCCGGCGCCGCTCGATCCGTATGCGTCCGCGTGGACGAGCGGCATGCTCGTCGCGTCGCGCATGCGGCTCGCCGATCTCGTCGCCGAGCTCGACCGCTATCGCCGCGGCAGCCTGCGCTGCGATCCGGCCGTGGCCGACCTGCGCGTGTCGGGCACCTATCCGCTCGACGATCCGCAGCGCGTGCTCCATACGCTGGCGGCGACGCTGCCGATCGACGTCCACTACCTGACGCGCTACTGGGCGACCGTCGTGCCGGCCCCATCGTCCCAATCGACCCATTCGTGAGCGCCCCGAAAAATTTTTTCGCCGACCTGAGCTGTTTCTCGATGTTCGCGTGACATGGGTATTGAAAGCAGCCTTAGCCCATCGTCCACCGACTCTCCGATCATGGCTTCCATCCGTCTTACGTATCGGCGCCGTCCGGCGCCCGCCCGTCATCTGCCGCGCGCGTCGCGCCCGGTCGCGCCGGGCCGTCTTGCCCGCCGGCTGGCCGGCGCCATTCTGCTGTCGGCGCTGCTGCCGCTGCCCGCGCTGGCCGACACCGACGCCGATGCGGCGCCCGCCGCGCAGCGCGCATCGCGTCGTGCGTTCGACATTCCGGCCGGCCCGCTCGAAGCGACGCTGAACCGGTTCGGCCGCGAGGCGGGCATCCTGCTCGCGTTCCCGGCCGAGCTGACGGCTGGCCGGACGAGCGGCGGCGTGCACGGCCGGTTCGACGTCGACGGCGCGTTCGACCGCCTGCTGGCCGGCACAGGGCTCGTCGCGCTGCGCCAGCCGGGCGGCGGCTACACGCTGATGCGCGCCGATGGGTCGGCGGCCGGGCCCGTGGCGGCCGGCGCCGCGCCGGCCGCCGAGCTGCCGACGATCGACGTGCGGTCGAGCGCATTGCGCGCCGAAAGCTATCGCGCGCCGAAGGAAGCGGGCGTGCTGCGCTCGGACATTCCGCTGCTCGACACCGCGCAGGCCGTCAACATCGTGCCCGCGCAGGTGCTGCGCGACCAGCGGCCGCGCAATCTCGACGACGCGCTCGGCAACGTGAGCGGCATCACGCAGGGCAACACGCTCGCGGGCACGCAGGACACGATCATGAAGCGCGGCTTCGGCGGCAACCGCGACGGTTCGATCATGCAGAACGGCATGCCGCTCGTGCAGGGCCGCGCGTTCAACGCGGCGACCGACAGCGTCGAGGTGCTGAAGGGGCCGACGTCGCTGCTGTATGGATTGATGGACCCGGGCGGCGTCGTCAACGTCGTCAGCAAGCAGCCGCAGCTCGCGCGCTACAACGCGATCTCGCTCGGCGCGTCGACGTTCGGGCACGGCAAGAACGGCGGCAGCGCGACGTTCGATTCGACCGGGCCGGTCGGCGATTCGCGGCTCGCGTACCGGCTGATCGTCGACCAGTCGAACGAACAGTACTGGCGCAACTTCGGCGAGTACCGGCAGACCTTCGTCGCGCCGTCGCTCGCGTGGTACGGCCGCGATACGCAGGTCGCGGTGTCGTACCAGTACCGCAAGTTCCATTCGCCGTTCGATCGCGGCACCGCGCTCGACCCGCGCACCAACGCGCCGCTCGACATTCCCGCACGGCGGCGTATCGACGAGCCGTTCAACAACATGGACGGCGAATCGCAGCTCGCGCAACTGAGCGTCGATCACCAGTTCAACGCGGACTGGAGCGCGCATTTCGGCTACAGCTACAACCGCGAGACCTATGACGCGAACCAGTTGCGCACGACCGGCGTCGATCCGGTGAAGGGCACGATGACGCGCAGCAACGATGCGACGCACGGGTCGCTCAGCACCGACAGCTACGGGATCGGCTACGTGACGGGCAAGCTGACGCTCGCTGGGATGCGGCACGACGTGCAGGTCGGCTTCGATACCGAATACCGCCGCATCTATCGCAAGGACTTGCTGCGCCAGGCGGTGAAGACGCCGTTCAGCTATATCGACCCGGTGTACGGGCTGCTGCCGCCGTCGAGCACGGTGTCCGCGAGCGACAGCGACCAGACCGACACGCTGCACGATGCGTCCGCGTTCTTCCAGGATACGGTTCACCTGACCGACAAGTGGATCGTGTCGGGCGGCATCCGCTACATCACGTACAACCAGGTCGCGGGGCGCGGCCGGCCGTTCGTCGCGAACACCGACCTCAGCGGCTCGAAGTGGCTGCCGCGCGCGGGCGTCGTCTACAAGTGGACCGATGCGTTCTCGCTGTACGGCAGCTATTCGCAGTCGCTGAAACCGTCGTCGTCGATCGCGCCGATGACGGGCTACATCATCGACGGCGCGACGCCGCCCGAGGAAGCGACCGCATGGGAAGTAGGCGGCAAGCTCGATCTGCCGGGCGGGATGACGGGCACGCTCGCGCTGTTCAACATCGACAAGAAAAACGTGCTCGTGTCGCAGTACAACGACGCGACGAAGCTGACGGACTGGCGCACGTCGGGCAAGGCGCGCTCGCGCGGCGTGGAGCTCGACGTATCCGGCAAGATCGGCGAACGCGTGAACGTGATCGCGAGCTACGCGTACATCGACGCGAAGACGACCGAGGATCCGCTGTACGCCGGCAACCCGCTGTGGAACGTCGCGCGTCACACCGCGTCGCTCGCGGCCGTCTACGACTTCGGCACGGTGGCGGGCGGCGACGATCTGCGCATCGGCGCGGACGTGCGTTACGTGGGCGCGCGGCCCGGCGATTCGGCGAACAGTTTCACGCTGCCGTCGTACGTGCTCGCCGATGCGTTCGCGACCTACGACACGCGGATCGGCAAGCAGAAGCTGTCGTTCCAGCTCAACGTGAAGAACCTGTTCAACCGCACGTACTACCCGTCGAGCGCGAACCGCTACTTCGTCGCGGTCGGCGATGCGCGGCAAGTATCGCTGCTGACCACGCTGCAGTTCTGACCATGCAATCGCCGCGCGGCCGTTACACCGGTGCGCGGCATCGGAGAGAAATCCAGATGAAGCTGAAGATGAAGGGCGGTGCGCGCCGCCGCCTGTTGCGCACGATCGCGGGTTCGGCGCTCGCGCTGTCCGCGAGCCTCGGCGCCGGCGTCTCGGCGCCCGCGTTCGCCGCCGATGCGCCGCCGGCCGTCACGCGCGTCGCGATGCTCGTGCAACTGCACGGCCCGAACCTGAAGGTCGACGAACGCATCGGCCAGCATCTCGGCGAACGCGGCTACGCGGTGCGCGTGATCGACGAATCGGCCACGCCCGATGCGGCGCGCGACGCCGATCTGGTGGTGATCTCGTCGACGGTATCGTCGAAGAACGTGCGGCCCGGCTGGCGCACGCTCGACAAGCCGCTCGTGACGTGGGAAAACGACCTGCTCGACGATCTCGCGATGACGGGCAAGCGGCACGACGTCGATTTCGGCGAAACGGGCAAGGAGCGCTACCTGTGGCTCGTCAACGCGCCGCATCCGATCGCGGCCGGGCTGCCGGCCGGCGTGACGAACGCATACGGCAAGCAGGCGCCGATGAGCTGGGGCAAGCCCGGGCTCGGCGCGATCACGATCGCGACCGTGTACGGTCAGCCCGACAAGGCCGCGATCTTCGCGTACGAGAAGGGCGCGACGATGGACTACGAAACGCTCGCGCCGGCGCGCCGCGTGATGTTCTTCCTCGACAACGACACGTTCGCGAACCTGTCGCCGGCCGGCGTCGCGTTGTTCGACGCGGCGGTGGACTGGGCGGCCGGACGGCGCTGAGCCGCCACGCATCGGATCATGCGGGCTGCGGCGGCGCGCGCCGCCGCGACGCGGCCTCGATCAGTTGCGCCAGCGTTTGCGCGGGTTCCGACAGCGTGCGCCGCGCCGGATGCACGAGCCCGATGTCGCGATGGAACGTGTGATGCCCGAGGTCGATCGCGCGCACGCCGACCGGCCAGCGCCGATACACGGCGGTCTGCGGCACGAGCGCGACGCCGACGCCGTTCTCGACCAGCTTGACGATCGCATCGAGCTCGTCGAGTTCGCAGGTGTCGCGCACCGCGAGGTGCATCTTGCGCAAAAAGCGGTCGACCTGGCGGCCGCCGAACGACGCGCGATCGTAGCGCACGAACGGTTCGTTCGCGAGCAGCGCGGCCCAGTCCTTGCCTTTCACGCCGCGCGGCACGATCAGCCGGAACGGCTCCTGCGCGAGCGTCGTCCAGTGCAGATCGCTCTGCAGCGCAAACGGCGGCCGGATGATCGCGGCCATGTCGATCTCGCCCGCGTCGACCCGGTTGACCAGCTCGATCGACAGCCCGGGTATCACGCGCGTCCGGCACGCGGGGTGCCGGCGATGGAAATCGGCCAGCGCGGCCGGCAGCAGCGCACTCTGCACCGACGCGATCGCGCCGATCGTCACGCGCACCGCGGCCGGCGAGCCGGGCGCGGTCGAGCTCAGGTTCTCGTACAGGCCGATCAGCGCCTGCGCCTGGTCGAGCACGTGATTACCCCGCTCGTTGAGCCGCGCCGATCGCCCTTGCCGGTCGAACAGCGCGAAGCCGAGCTCGGCCTCGAGGCGCTGCATCTGCGCGCTCACGGCCGCCTGCGTGAGCCCGATACGGTTGCCGGCCGCGGCAAAGGTGCCTTCCCGGGCGACGGCGACGAGGGTTTTCAGTTCGCGAATCATTCATCAATTCCGTTTGTGAATCGCAAAACTATATATTGATTTAATTTTTGCTCGGCCTTGTCTACCATGATGCCGTCCTCGCGCCACGCGAGCATTCCTTCACGAGGTCATCATGAGTCTTTCCCCGTTTCACCTGGCGATTCCCGTCTATGACCTGCCGGCCGCGCGCGATTTCTACGGCCGCGTGTTCGGGCTCGAAGAGGGGCGCTCGAGTGCGCAGTGGGTCGACTTCAACTTTTACGGGCATCAGCTCGTGATCCACGAGCATCCGAAAACCGCATCGCAGGAAGGCGCGCATACGAATGCGGTCGACGGCCACGACGTACCGGTGCCGCATTTCGGGATCGTGCTCGACTGGGCGAGCTGGGAAGCGCTGGCCGAGCGGCTGCGCGGGTTCGGCGTGACCTTCGTGATCGAGCCGTATGTGCGGTTCCAGGGGCAGGTCGGTGAACAGGCGACGATGTTCCTGTTCGATCCGTGCGGCAATGCGCTCGAATTCAAGGCGTTCCGCGACATCGGGCAACTGTTCGCGAAGTGACGGATCGGGCGTCTGCGCCGATTGAAAATGGGTGCGAGAATGCGGCCTCCGGCCCCGCCGCGCGCAGGTGCGACGGCCGGCGCCGCGCCGCACGGCGTCCGTGCGTGCGCATCGCTCTCCAAGTAACCCGTATGGACAGTCACATCGCGCCGGTGGCGCTGAACAAGGCCTACCGTCTCCTCAATCACGGCCCGACCGTGCTCGTGTCGGCCCGCCATGACGGCGTCGACAACGTGATGGCCGCCGCCTGGGCGTGCGCGCTCGACTTCCTGCCGCCGAAGCTGACGGTCGTGCTCGACAAATCCGCGAAGACGCGCGAACTCGTCGAGCGCAGCGGCACGTTCGTGATCCAGGTGCCGACGGCCGCGCAATTGCAGCTCACGCATGCGGTCGGCAGCCACAGCCTCGCGGAGCGGCCCGACAAGCTGCGCGAAGCGGGCGTCACGCTGTTCGACGTCGAGGGTCACGACCTGCCGTTCGTCGCCGGCTGCTCGGGCTGGCTCGCGTGCAAACTGATTCCGGAGCCGCACAACCAGCAGACCTACGACCTGTTCATCGGCGAGGTGGTCGGCGCGTGGTCCGACACGCGCGTGTTCCGCGACGGCCACTGGTATTTCGAATCGGCCGATCCGGCGCTGCGCAGCCTGCACTACATCGCGGGCGGCAATTTCTATGCGATCGGCGAGTCGCTGCACGTCGATCCGGGCGCGCAGTAAGCGCCGCACGCACTTTCCCGAATCGGGTGCGCTTCATGCGCGCTTGTTCAATGCCGCCAGCATGAGGTCGGCGAACGCCTGCGCGACGCGCGGCAACGTGCGCCCGCGCTTCGCGACGAGCGCGATCGGCCGCACGAACGCCGGATCGTCGATCGGCTTCACGACGAGATCGGGTTCGGCGCACACCTCGCGCGCGGTCGCGGGCAGGATCGTCACGCCGAGGCCGCCGCGCACCATCGCGACGGCCGTCATCATGTAGGTCGGCTCGCATGCGATGTCGGGCGTGCAGCCGGCCGCTTTCAGCGCGGCGTCGACGACGCTGCGCACGCTCGTGCCCTGCGCGGTGAGCACGAGCGGCACGCCGGCGACGTCGGCGGTGGTGACGTGGCGCTTGCGCGCGAGCGGATGATCCTGCGGGCACACGGCGACGAGTCGGTCGGCGCCCGCATACAGCACGTCCAGCGACGCATCGAACGTATCGCCGCCGGTCAGCCCGAGATCGGCATCCTCGTTGCGCACCAGCGCGGTGACGAGGCTCGCGACGCCGTCGCGGATCGCGAAGCCCGCGCGCGGCACGTCGCGCCGGAACGACTGGATCAGCTCCGGCAGCACGCTGGACGCGAAGGTCGGCAGGCACGCGAGCCGCACCGTGCCGCTCGCGCCTTCGCCGAGCGCGCGCGCATCGCGCAGCACGCGTTCCATGTCGTCGAGCGAGCGCTGCAGCAGCGGCAGCAGTTCGCGCCCGGTCTGCGTGAGCGCGACGCTGCGGCTGTTGCGGTCGAACAGTCGCGCGCCGACGATTTCCTCGAGCCGCCGGATCTGCACGGTCAGCGCCGGCTGCGACAGGTGCAGCCGCGCCGCCGCACGCGTGAAGTTGCCGGCGTGCGCGACGGTGACGAACGCGCGAATGTCGCGAAGATTCAGATCCATAACAGTTCGTGATTGCTGCGATCAAATCATTTCAATTGTGCTATCGCTGCGCCGACCTTACGCTCGTCTCCAACAAAAGACAAGGTAGGAGACACGGATGCTGCCGTTACTCGGGCTTGGCACGATCGTCGTGCTGCTGGCCGCGATTCTGTCGAAGCGGATGTCGCCGCTCGTCGCGCTGATCATCGTGCCGATCGCCGCGTCGCTGCTCGGCGGCTTCGGGCTGCACACCAGCAAGTTCGTCGTCGACGGGCTGAAGGGGCTCGCGCCCGTCGTCGGGATGTTCGTGTTCGCGATCCTGTACTTCGGGACGATCACCGACGCCGGCACGCTCGACCCGATCATCGACCGGATCCTGCGCGCGGTCGGCACGCGGCCCACGCGCATCGTGATGGGTACCACGCTGCTTGCGCTGCTGATCCACCTCGACGGCTCGGGCGCCGTCTGCTTTCTCGTGACGATTCCCGCGGTGCTGCCGCTGTACGACCGGCTGAAGATGGACCGGCGCGTGCTGGCCGCCGCCGTGTCGATGGCCGCGGGCATCAACTTCCTGCCGTGGACGGGCCCGATGATCCGCGCATCGGCCTCGCTGCACCTGCCGGTGTCGGCGCTGTTCAATCCGCTGATTCCGGTGCAGGCGATCGGGCTCGTGTTCGTGTTCGGCGTCGCGTACTGGCTCGGGCGGCGCGAGGAGAAGCGGCTCGGCCTGTTGCGCGACGATGCGTCGATCCCGCTGCCCAGGCGCGAGCTGACGCCCGACGAGCAGGCGCTGCGCCGGCCGCACCTGTTCTGGTTCAACCTCGTGCTGACGCTCGTCGTGCTCGGCACGATGGTCGTGATGGGCGAGAAGATCCCGCCCGCGATCATGTTCATGGTCGGGCTGTGCATCGCGCTGATGGTGAACTACCCCGACGTCGACATGCAGAGGAAGCGCATCGACGCGCATGCGCGTGCCGCGCTGATGATGGCCGGCATCCTGCTCGCGGCCGGCGTGTTCACCGGGATCATGCAGGGCAGCGGGATGCTGAAGGCGATGGCGCAGGCGGCGGTCGGCTTCGTGCCGCCGTCGATGGCCGGTCACATCCCGGTCGCGCTCGGCCTCGCGTCGATGCCGCTCAGCATGCTGTTCGATCCCGATTCGTTCTACTTCGGCGTGCTGCCCGTGATCGCGGAAGTGGCCGGCCAGCTCGGCGTGCCGGCCGTGCAGGTCGGACAGGCGGCGCTGCTCGGCCAGATGACGACGGGCTTTCCGGTCAGCCCGCTCACACCGGCGACGTTCCTCGTCGTCGGACTGTGCGGGATCGAGCTGGCCGAGCATCAGAAATTCACGTTTCCGCTGCTGTTCGGCGCGTCGATCGTGATGACGATCGCGTGCGTCGTGCTCGGTGTATTTTGATTTTTGCCGGCGACGCGCTCGCCGGATGACGGTACGGACATGACAGCACAGCCTTCACATGAACCGCGCGTACGCATCGGCGCGGGCGCCGGCTACTCGGGCGACCGGATCGAGCCCGCGGTCGAACTGGCCGAGCACGGGCAGCTCGACTATCTCGTGTTCGAATGCCTGGCCGAGCGCACGATCGCGATCGCGCAGCAGGCGCGCCGCAAGGATCCGGCGCTCGGCTACGATCCGCTGCTCGACGCGCGGATGCACGCGGTGCTGCCGATTGCGGCGGCGAAGCGCGTGCGCATCGTGTCGAACATGGG
>Ga0268257_1000423_pt1 | contig 51886 bp, 46 predicted proteins | sample AgamicAtPrz_FD_200249 | JGI IMG/M metagenome (GOLD analysis project Ga0268257, IMG submission 200249) | Agave microbial communities from Guanajuato, Mexico - At.P.rz (v2) (version 3) | ecosystem: Host-associated > Plants > Phyllosphere > Phylloplane/Leaf | place: Guanajuato, Mexico | collected... | reverse complement strand
AGTAATCGATGACCTCTCGGTTAAGTTGTTTCATCTCCTCATGATCAAGCGTTCGCTTCTCAATGAGATTCAGTGCGTGCGCGGTACAGGCAAGAGCCGAGGCGCTGGAAGGTAACCTGTTCAAAATATGCTCCCGGGGATCGCGTATCACATGATACTGCGTTAAGTATTGCAGGGATTACGCCACTTCAGCGGACTTAACGAAAATCGGGATAAACGCCAGGTTAAAATAATGTTGCGCAATATTTAATCATGCCGATGTTTTCCAAACGGGATTTAGCGGTACGGAAAACGGGCGCAAGAAGACGTGCATGGAGTCAATTGCACCAGGGGGGTGCAGGCGGTGCGACTTAAGTGGGCGTTAACAGATCATCCTTTGCAGGTAATTTCATTCCGAAAGTATTTAAAATCAATCAATTATAAAATCTCACAAAAAGTGCGGTTTAAGTGAAATCTGCGATCTCCATCAAGTTTAACAACTAAAGATAAATTGTTTACCGCCGAAAAAACAATAAACCACAAAATTAACATTCAAATAACCTGCAAGGGATGCTCACGATGTCCTCTCCAACCTATGTCACCCAGAATGAATATCTTCTGGAGGATGACACCACCTTAATGTCTACCACAGACGTCCACAGCTATCTGACTCATGCTAATGACACCTTTGTTCAGGTGAGTGGCTATCAGCTTAATGAGCTGATGGGTCAGCCGCATAATCTGGTGCGCCACCCTGATATGCCGAAAGCCGCGTTTGCCGATATGTGGTACACCCTGCAACAGGGCGAGCCGTGGAGCGGAATTGTCAAAAACCGCCGTAAAAATGGCGATCACTACTGGGTGCGCGCCAACGCGGTGCCGATGGTGCGCCACGGGAAGGTCACTGGCTATATGTCGATTCGCACCAAAGCGACGGCAGAAGAGATCGCCACCGTGGAGCCACTCTATAAGGCCCTGAATGCCGGACGCTGTAATAAACGGATCCATAAAGGGCTGGTGGTGCGTCAGGGCTGGCTCGGAAAGCTACCGGCAATGCCGCTGCGCTGGCGGGTACGCGGCGTGATGGCAGTGCTCTTTGGCGCGCTCGCCGCCACGCTGGTGGCAACCTCAGCAGGCTGGGTGTCGTTGGTCGCGGCAGCTGTCGTGTTGCTGCTCGGCACGTTGTTGTTTGAGCAGCAGATTGTCCGCCCGATAGAGAACGTGGCGCGTCAGGCGCTGAAGGTGGCAACCGGCGAGCGCAATAGCGTGCAGCATCTCAACCGCAGCGACGAGCTGGGACTCACTCTGCGCGCGGTGGGGCAGTTAGGGCTGATGTGTCGCTGGTTAATCCATGATGTTTCAAGTCAGGTGGTGAGCGTGCGCGACGGCAGCGACAAGCTGGCGCAGGGTAATGAGGATCTGAACGACCGCACGCGTCAGACCGTTGCAAACGTGCAGCAGACCGTGGCGACGATGAACCAGATGGCGGCCTCCGTTCAGAGTAACTCTGAAACGGCCACCGAGGTGGACAAACTCTCCGTGGCCGCCAGCAGTGCGGCAACCAAAGGCGGCAACGCGATGCAGACGGTGGTGAAAACCATGGATGATATCGCCGACAGTACCCAGCGTATCGGCTCCATTACCACCCTGATCAATGATATTGCCTTCCAGACCAATATCCTGGCCCTGAATGCGGCAGTAGAAGCGGCACGAGCCGGAGAGCAGGGCAAAGGCTTTGCGGTGGTGGCCGGTGAAGTTCGCCATCTTGCCAGCCGCAGCGCGAACGCCGCCAACGATATCCGTAAGCTGATTGATGCCAGCGCCAGCAAGGTACAGTCCGGATCTGAGCAGGTACACGCCGCAGGGCGCACCATGGATGATATCGTTGAGCAGGTGAAAAACGTCACGCAGCTGATCGCGCAAATTAGCCATTCCACCTCTGAACAGGCTACCGGGCTCTCGGAGTTAACCCGCGCGGTGGCTGAACTGGACAGCATCACGCAGAAAAACGCGGATCTGGTTGAGGAGAGTGCGCAGATCTCCGCGATGGTAAAACACCGTGCCGGACGTCTTCAGGATGCGGTGACGGTACTCCATTGAGTCTGTAATGTTCCATAAAAGCCGTTTATTCTGTCAGGATTAAACGGCTTCCTTCGCTTCATTTGTGATTATTTCTGCGGTTTAATGTTAATTTTATATTAAATAACTAAAGAAAGTGCCTCAGTTATTTATCCCTGCCTAAGTCATTTTTCCCCTATGCTATTTCAGAAATGCCCCGTCTGGTAGTTGAGTAACGATCGATACGGCCATATTAATAGCCTCTGCCTATCCATTGTGATGGTTATGAAATAAAAAAACGATCAAAGTCATAAAGTTAGCGGTTTCGTTACCGATAACGGTGATCGTCTGAGAAATAATCACATCGATGGAGTAAATATGTTCTTACATGACGTAAAAATCGGCACGAAATTATTTCTGGCGTTTGGATTCTTTATTGTCCTGATGGTGGTGAGCGCGAGTTTGTCTTTAATGAGTCTGAACCGGGCAAACAACGGGATGCAATCCATCATTACCAGTGATTATCCGACCACGGTAAAAGCGAACCAGTTAATCGACAACTTCCAGGAATTTATTAGCACTCAGCAACTCATGCTGCTGGATGAACAGGGGACGTACACGGCGCAGTCGCAGCAGCATCTCAAAGAGATTAGCGAGCACATCACGGTGATCCTCGGCGAGCTGAACAAGGCACTGCAGGATCAACAATCGCAGCAGGTTCTCGCCGAGATACGCGGCGTGCGCCAGCAGTATCTGGACTCGCGGTATCGTATTTTGCAGGCGGTGCAGAACCACGATCGCGCCGGTGCCGTTCAGGAGATGATGACCAACACGCTAAAACTGCAGCAGGCCTATAAAGCCAAAGTGCAGGCGCTGATTGCGATTCAGAATACCGAGATGCAAAACGCCGGCGTGCAGGTGGAGAGTGATTTCAGGAGCAACCGTCTGCTGCTGATCCTCATCACCCTCTTCAGCGTGGCGGCAGGCAGCCTGATTGGCTGGTTTATCGTGCGTTCCATTACCCGTCCGCTGGGCCAGGCCGTGGAGTTTGCGGCGGCGATTGCGGATGGCGATCTCACCGGCAGTATCACCTCGCACGGTAAAGACGAAACCGGCCTGTTGCTGCATGCCCTGATGGAGATGAAAACGCGTCTGCTGGACATTGTGCAGCAGGTGCAGACCGGCTCGGAGAATATCTCCAGCGCCGCCGCGCAGATTGTCGCCGGGAACCAGGATCTGGCCGCGCGTACGGAAGAGCAGGCCAGCTCTGTGGAACAGACCGCGGCCTCGATGGAGCAGATCACCGCGACGGTGAAAAACACCGCTTCGCATACCGGAGAAGCGACCAACCTGTCGGCGGATGCCGCGAAGGTGGTCAAAAACAACGGCGAGATGATGAAGCAGGTGACCAGCAAAATGCGCCTGATTAACGAGACCTCAAACCGGATGTCCGACATCATCGACCTGATCGATGCCATTGCCTTCCAGACCAATATTCTGGCGCTGAACGCGGCGGTGGAGGCGGCCCGGGCGGGCGAGCACGGTCGTGGCTTTGCAGTGGTGGCTGGTGAAGTGCGCCAGCTCGCGCAGAAGAGTGCTTCATCGGCCAGTGAGATCCGTGAGCTGATTGAAAGCTCCACCAGCCAGACGCAGGACGGAATGAACCTGGTTGAGAAGGCGAGCGAGCTGATCAACGGCATGGTGGGCAACGTGGAAGAGATGGATGTGATCCTGCGTGAGATCCGCCAGGCGAGCCACGAGCAGACAGAGGGGATCTCGCAGATTAACAGCGCGATTGGCCTGATTGATGCCACCACCCAGCAAAACTCCGCGCTGGTGGAGGAGTCTGTTGCCGCGGCGGCGTCCCTCAACGAGCAGGCGATGCACCTGAAAGAGCTGGTACGCGTCTTCCGCGTGAGCGCGCACGCACCGGCTTAATCCAGCTGGGAGATCTCCAGCGCCGCGCGGTCGATCACGCCAACGATCTGCTTAAGCTGCGCGTCGCTGAGCGCTCCCTGATTGACCTTCAAATCCAACACCGCTTTGAAATTTTCCAGGGCCCGCTTCATCTGCGGGTTTTTGCGTAGCTGGAAACCGACCGCGCGCGCTTTGATCCGCGCCTGAATCTGCTCCAGCTGTTCCTGGTTTTCGTCCAGCCACTGCTGTCCTGCCGCGTTGATGGCAATACGCTTACGCCCATTCTCTTCTTCCGTAATGGTGATAAAGGCCTGATCCTGAAGATAATCCAGCGTCGGGTAAATCACGCCAGGACTCGGGGTATAGTTCCCCTGGGTCAGGTTCTCAATCTCTTTGATCAGCTCGTAACCGTGGCTCGCGTTGCGGGTCAGAATATCCAGAATCACCAGCCGCAGATCGCCGTGACCAAAAAAGCGTGGTCGACGTCCACCGCCATCATGTTCGTGTCGCATAGTGTCTCTCTCAAAATGATATATCTAAACTATATCTAAGATATATTCAGATGCAATCTAAAAGATCTTGCATTCTTGCTGATTAGCAATCATTATCATTTAAAATTAATTTCGATATATCGTATTCACCTGAGAAGGGACTGAACATGGCAACCACCCGCTATCCACAACGCGTGCGTAACGAGCTGCGTTTTCGTGAACTGAACGTGCTCCGTGTTGAGCGTGTAAGCGCTGGTTTTCAGCGCATTGTTTTAGGCGGCGAGGCGCTGGAGGGCTTTAGCTCCCGCGGTTTCGACGACCACACCAAAGTGTTTTTCCCGGCTCCGGGAACAACATTTGTACCGCCGGTGGTCACCGACGACGGCATTGACTGGGGGGACGGCGTGCGTCCGCAAACCCGCGACTACACGCCGCTGTATGACGCCGCGAAGCACGAGCTGGTGCTCGATTTCTTCGTGCATGACGGCGGCGTTGCCAGCCAGTGGGCAGTAGAGGCGAAAGCGGGCGACAGGCTGACGATTGGTGGTCCGCGCGGTTCTCTGGTGGTCGCGGAGGATTACGCCTGGCAGCTGTACGTGTGCGATGAGTCCGGGATGCCGGCGTTGCGTCGCCGCCTGGAAGGCATCGCCAGCTTGCCGAATCGCCCGGAAATTCACGCGGTGGTTACCGTCGGAGATGAATCGTACAAGGACTATCTGGCGCACCTGAGCGCGTTCAACATCACCTGGGTGACAGGCCACAACGAGCAGGCAGTGGCTGAGCATCTGGCGGCGCTGAACGTTCCGGCGGAAGATTACTTTATCTGGCTGACCGGGGAAGGGAAGGTGGTTAAAAACCTGAGCCGTCTGTTTGAGACGGAGGCTATCGATCAGCAGCTGGTGCGTGCCAGCGCGTACTGGCACGCGAAATAGTTACGCTGCCGAATCGAGCTGCGCTTCGCTCACCTGATGTTCGAGCGAGGCGCGGACCTCGTTCAGCGCCTTTTCCTGCTGCGCGAAGTACGCTTCCATATTGCTGAGCGACGACACCAGCAGCCAGGATTCTTCTTTCTCCAGCTCCGCCAGCTCGTTCACTAAGGTGTCGATCTGCTCGCGAACCTGGGCCATTTTTTTGCGGATGCGCTCCAGATCGTTCAGCCTGTCGCTGGCCATCAGCGGCTCGAAGCCCTGCTGCAGGCGCGCCACCAGAGAACGAATGGCTTTGACGTCGCCACGCTGTTTAGCCTGGTTGAGCTGCACCATCATCGCGTTGGCTTCTTCTTTCAAATCGTCCGCCACCAGATCCGGGTGACACAGCTTGCTTGCCTGCCGCCAGAGCCGTTTCAGCTCGTCCCGATCCTCTTGTGAAAGATCCTTCCCTTTACGCAGACGCACTTCGGCATCCTGATGCTGCTCGCGGTATTTCTCGTACTCTTCGTTGGCCTCGTCACGCGCCTGACGCGCTGGCTCTTCCTCACGCGTTAAGCCGCTCTCCAGCTCCAGCGCCTCGGCCAGCAGGTTGGCAATCAGGTTACTTTGCTGCTGCAGATGCTTACGCGCCTCGGCTGCCTGTACGGAATCGGCAGGCAGATCGCGCCAGCGCTGGGTGAGTGTTGCCAGCACCTCCACGGCCTGGGCCATGTAGCGCTGACAGCGGCGATAGTCTTCCTCGCGACGACGCGCTTCAGCCTGCTGGCGGCGCAGGTTCAGCTCGGCCAGCGTTTTACGCAGGGCGAGGATCTGCTGCATCAGCGGGCCCAGGCGGGAGAAATAGAGATCGTTAAACTCATCAAGCTGCTGTACGCGCGCGTTACGGCGGTCAATCAGATCGCGCAGTCGCTCTTCCAGCGCTTTCAGTTCCAGTTTGCTCGCGGCGACCTGCGGATCGCGCCAGGGGGTAACGGCACGCTGGCTCTGCAGCCAGGCGGCAATCGCGGCGATGGCTGCGGTGTAATTTTTCTGCTCAAGCGCCACGACGATTGCCTGTAGCTCATCGTCAAACGCTTCATTTTTCAGCCGGGTCAGCTGGCTCTGAATGATGTCGTCATCTTCCAGTTCAATGGCATTTTTAATGATTTCTAGCCGTTTGATCGGTGTGCTCATGATGCCTTTCGCTTTGGCGCTTAAGTATTTGAGTTAAGGTTAGTTGTTGGAAACGCTACAGGAAATAATACACACGGATGATGATCGGCGCGATGGGGGATTTCTTTAGATTTACGCAGTGTCACCCGCTAAATTCTGAAAATGCTGCAAAATAGACCTTAAATTAAATGTGTGTATTTACACTGTTTACTTTTTGACATAAGTTGCGCGTTTTTTGACAGGCAAGTCTGAAAACGGACTTTATGCAAGGAGCGGCAGTGATGTCAGGGAAAACGTCGATACTACAGGTGCTGGCTGGCATGGCCTTGCTGGCAGGTGCTGCGCAGGCGGCCCCCCTGTCTCCGGCCGACCGTACTACTATTCAGCAGCAACAGCAGCAGCTTCTGGATGAAAACCAGCGCCAGCGTGAAGAGCTGGAGCGCAGCGTGGTATTACCGCGTCCTGTTCAGCCCGACAGTACCGCGACTCCGCAAGGTCCCTGTTTTGTTATCTCGCGTATCGAACTGACGGGCGCCACCCTTCTTTCTCCGTTAGCCAGAGATCGCCTGGTTGCGCCGTGGGTGAACCAGTGTCTTGATATGGCGCGTCTCAATGCCCTGACCAACGCCGTCTCTGACTGGTATATCAGCCGGGGGTATATCACCAGCCGCGCATTTTTAACCGAACAGGATCTCTCTGGTGGCGTACTGCATCTCGCGGTACTGGAAGGCAAACTCCAGCAAATCCGGCTTGAAGGGGTTCCCGCCCGCACGCTGAGCATGACCTTCCCCGGCCTCGAAGGGAAAATTCTTAACCTGCGCGATATCGAACAGGGCATGGAGCAGCTCAATCGCGTACGTCAGACCCCTGTTGAAATTGAAATTTTGCCCGGCGACAGGCAGGGCTATTCTGTCGTTAATCTGACGGCTTCGCCTGAATTCCCGCTCAGCGGTTCAGTGAGTTTCGATAACAGCGGGCAAAAGAGTACCGGTACCGGACAACTCAATGGCGCGCTGTACGGCAATAACCTGCTGGGGCTGGCGGATAAGTGGTTTATCAGCGGTGGGCGCAGCAGCGATTTTTCGAACAGCCATGATGCGCAGAATTTTGCCGCCGGGGTCAGCGTGCCTTATGGCTACGGCTTGCTGGACTATAGCTACAGCTGGAGCAACTACCTCAGCACCATCGACAATAATGGCTGGCTCTGGCGTTCGACGGGCGACACCGAAACCCACCGTCTGAATGGCTCCTGGGTGCTGTTCCGCAATGGCGATATCAAAACCGGCGTGTCGGCGGGCATCACCCACCGCATCAACCATAACTATCTCGACGATGTTCTGCTGGCTACCAGCAGCCGCAAACTTTCAAGTTTTTCCCTGGGCCTTAACCACACGCAAAAAATCGCCTCCGGCGTGGCAACCCTGAACCCGATCTTCACCCAGGGTGTGCCGTGGTTTGGCGCCGAAGATGATAACGACAAGCATGGCGATGTGCCGAAAGCCGAGTTCCGCAAATGGAGCGTCAACGGCAGTTTTCAGCGCCCGGTTGCTGACGGGCTGTGGTGGTTGACCAGCGTCTATTTTCAGTGGTCACCGGACCGGCTGTACGGCAGCGAGCGCCTGACGCTGGGGGGAGAGACCTCCGTGCGCGGCTTCAAAGAGCAGTACCTCTCCGGTGATAACGGCGGTTACTGGCGAAATGAACTCAATTATTCGCTCTTTACGCTGCCGTGGGTGGGGGATGTTGGCCTGCTGGCGGCAGTTGACGGTGGCTGGCTGAAGAAGGACGGATTTGACCGTTACGCCTCCGGCACGCTGTGGGGCGCCGCGTTTGGTCTGACGACGGCTCATCGCGGCTATTCAAGCCAGTTTACCGTTGGCACACCGATGGCGTATCCGGACTGGCTGGCACCGGATCACCTCACGATTTACTACCGCGTATCAGTGGCTTTCTAAGGGACAGGGATGATGAAACAGGATCAGGTTCGTTTTTCACAGCGCGCGCTGAGCGCGTTACTGAGCGTTCTGCTGGCAACGCAGCCGCTGTTACCCGCGGTGGCGGCATCCATCACCCCGTCCGGCAATACGCAGATGGATAAGGCGGCCAACGGCGTGCCGGTGGTGAACATCGCCACGCCGAACCAGTCCGGTATTTCCCATAACAAATACAACGACTACAACGTCGGGAAAGAGGGGCTGATCCTCAATAACGCGACCGGGCAGCTTAACCAGACTCAGCTTGGTGGGCTTATCCAGAATAACCCCAACCTGAAGGCCGGGCAGGAAGCCAAAGGCATCATCAACGAAGTCACCGGCGCTAACCGCTCGAATTTGCAGGGCTATACCGAAGTGGCCGGCAAGGCGGCGAACGTCATCGTGGCGAATCCCTACGGTATCACCTGTAACGGCTGCGGATTTATCAACACGCCGAATGTGACCCTCACCACGGGTAAACCGGTGCTTGATGCCAGCGGTAAGCTGCAATCTCTTGATGTAACCCAGGGGGCGGTCACCATCGAGGGCGCGGGACTGAATGGCTCGCAGAGCGATGCGGTGTCGATCATCTCCCGTGCGACGGAGATCAACGCGCAACTGCATGCGAAAGATTTACGTGTCGTTGCAGGGGCGAACCGCGTAGCGGCGGATGGCAGCGTCAGTGCGTTAAAAGGTGAAGGTACAGCCCCGAAGGTCGCGGTAGACACCGGCGCGCTGGGCGGCATGTACGCAAACCGGATCCGTCTGGTCTCCAGTGAAACGGGGGTGGGCGTAAACCTGGGCAACCTTAACGCGCGACAGGGGGATATTGCGCTCAGCAGCGCGGGAAAAGTGGTGCTGAAAAACACCCTTGCCAGCGGTAGCACCACGGTCAGCGCGGCGGACGTAACGTTACGCGGGGACCATAAAGCGGGTGGCAACGTCACGGTCTCCGGCCAGACGGCGCTGACGCTTGACCAGGCTCACGTTGCCGCCGATAACAACCTTCAGTTAACAACCCGCGGCACGCTGACGCAAAACGGCGGTGCGTTCACGGCAGCAAATGACGCTACGCTTGCCGCGACCACCCTGATCCAGAGTGCAGATGCCCAGGCAAGCGCGGGTCGTCATCTTGCCGTAAATGCTGAGAAAAACGCGGCGCTTAACGGTTCTGTTGTGGCGGGTCAGCAGCTGTTGGTCAAAGGAGGCGAGCTGGTGCAGCAGGGAAATCTCAGTGCTTCCGAGATTGCCCTCAACGCTCAGACGTTGACCCAAGAGAGCCGCAGCACAACAAATGCCAGCGGGAACATCACGCTCACCACGTCTGGCCACAGCCAACTGAAAGGCAGCACAACCGCCGGACAATCTCTCGCCGTCAGCGCGGGTAGTCTCGCGAACCATGGCGCATTAGCCGCCGTGGCGGATACCCGGATAAACACCGGTATATTCAGCAATACCGGCACCGTTCAGGGCAACAGCCTGACCGTCTCCGGGACGGATATCACCAGCTCCGGCGCGCTGAAGAGCGCCTCCACGCTGGATATCCGCGCAGACAATGCCACGCTTTCCGGTGAAACCGGCGCGAAAGGGAAAACCACCGTAACCGCGAGCGGCAATCTGAACAACAGCGGTAAGCTTATCAGCGATGACACGCTCACGCTGAACGCGGCGCAGATTGTCAACAGCGGTACGCTTTCCGGTGTCCGGGGGCTCACCACCTCAGGGAAGACGTTCACCGCCAGCGCAACGTCAGTGACCCACAGCGACGGGGATGTGGCGCTGAACAACACCGATACCACGCTTGCAGGTGAAACCAGTGCCGGTGGCGCCGTTACCGTGCAGGGCCGCAGCCTCAACACCACGGCCACGGCACAGACACAGGGCAACAGCGTCGGCGTGGCCGTGCAAAACGCAAAACTTGAAGGAACTCAGGCTGCCAAAGGCAACATGACGTTGAAGGCTGACAGCAGCCTCAACCACACGGGGAAATCATCAGCTTCAGGGCTTAAGGTTGAAACCGGCCATCTCAGCAACAGCGGAACCCTGACGGCCTCCTCCCTTGCAATCGACAGCCCTGAGGTCATTAACGGTGGTCTGATCCACGCCGGACAAACGCTGTCGCTGGTCACCCGTCTGCTGGATAACCGCAGCAGCGGCGTGCTGTACAGCCCGTCGGCACTGTCACTTTCCCTCTCTGAACTGAACAACGCCGGTATTATCACCAGCGACGCGGCGCTTTCTCTCTCTGGTTCAAATCTGACCAACAGCGGCGAGCTGAGCGGTGCTTCACTGGCAATTGATTACGAGACGCTGAAGAACAGCGCGGGTGGTCTGCTGCAGGCTCACGGGGCCAACCGCATCACGGCACAGTCGGTGTCCAGTGCGGGCAGCATTGTGGGCAACACCCTGACGCTGAATGCCGATCGCCTGGAAAGTGCCGGTCTGTTACAGGGCGATAGCGCATTATCACTGACCGCCGGGATCCTGAATTTACTGACAGGCTCCCGCACGCTGACGGGGGGAGAACTCGGCCTTTCAGGTACCACGCTGACTACCGCAGGGCAGCTCCAGGGACAGGATGTCAGCATCCGTGCCTTTGACTGGAATAACCGCGGAAGTTCCCTTGCGACCGGCTCACTTGACGTGACGACCGCCGGAACACTCAGCAATACCGGCGAACTGATGAGCCAGGGCAACGGCATGCTGAATGCGGTCAATACCGTTAACAGCGGCAATATGTTGTCGGCCGGTGACCTTTCGCTTAACGGAAAGACGCTGCGCAACAGCGGTACGCTTCAGGGGAACCGCGTCACCGCGCATCAGGACACCATCACGAACAGCGGAACGCTGACCGGGATTGCCGCCCTGACGCTGGCCGCGCGCCTGGAGATGGCGGCGCCATTACTGACGCTGGTGAATGAAGCGTCGGGATCGTTGCTGACCGCGGGCGAGTTGTCCGTGACGGGCGGCGATCTGCGTAACGCAGGGCAATGGCAGGGGAAACGGGTACTTATTCATGCGCAGGCGCTTACGAACGGCGGTGCGATCCAGGCAGAAAATTTACTGGATGCGCAAATTGTCAGCACCCTTACCGGGACAACGGGCAGCAAAATCACCTCCAATGGAGAACTGGCGCTCTCAGCACTGACGCTGGCAAACAGCGGGCAGTGGATTGCAAAACACCTCACGCTGGAGGCCAGTACCCTGAACAACAGCGGTGAGATCACCGGCGTTGATGCGCTTTCGGTCGCCCTTGCGCAACTGAATAACCAGGCCGGAGGAAAACTGCTCAGCGCAGGCGCGCTGACACTTGATGCGGACAATGCAACGAATGCCGGGCAAATCCAGGGGAAAGCGACCACGGTTACCGCCGGGCAACTCATTAACAGCGGACGGCTTCAGGGAGAAGCGCTGACGCTGAATGCCTCGGGTGCGCTGAACAATACCGCCAGCGGTGTGCTACTGAGCGAGAATGCGCTGATGGTATCGACAGCCACGCTGAACAATCAGGGCACGCTGCAGGGCGGTGGGGAATCTTCGGTGAAGGCCACCACCCGCGTACAGAACGACGGCAAAATGCTCTCCGGTGGCAAACTCACGCTGACCGCACCGGAACTGGAGAACAGCAGCAGCGGTCTGGTTCAGGCGGTGAGGTTGCTGCTGGATGTGGTGAACGCGGCAAATAGTGGGCGGATACTCGCCACCGACAACGCTGAGCTACGGGGAACGACGCTGTCCAACGACGGCATGCTGCAGGGCGCAGACCTGCTGGTTAATTATCAAAAACTGAGTAACAGCGGTACGGCTCTCGGTACCCGTTCGCTTACGGTGAAGGGCGATGAGATTACCCATTCTATCAGCGGTAAGTTGTTCAGCGCGGGTAATCTCACGCTCAACAGCGGCACGCTGAAAAACGCCGGACAGATTGTGGCGCTGGGGGATGTTACGCTTCATCTGTTAAATGCGCTTGAGTTCAGTGGAACGCTGGCCGCCAGCAACACCCTGTCTCTCACCGCTCAGGGGGATATCACCAATAATGGCACCTTACAGGGAAACAGCCTTGTTCTGAGCACGGGTGGAGTATTAACCAACAACGGCCAGTTCACTGCAGGTAAGGGTGACAGCACGTTCAGCGCGCAACGTATTGTGCTCAATGCAGCCGGTAGCCTCTCGGCAGGCGGCGACGTGGTATTTAACAGCCTGAGCGATATAACCGTAAATGGTTTTACCGGTACGGCTGGCAGCCTGACGATGAATGCTGTGGGCACCTTGCTCAATACCGCACTGATTTATGCCGCAAATAATATGCAGCTCTTTGCCGACCGTATTCATAACGTCTACGGCGATATTCTGGCAGGGAATAGCCTGTGGATGCAGAAAAATGCGGCGGGTGCAGCGAACAGTGAAGTAGTGAATACGTCCGGGAATATAGAGACGCAGAAGGGTGATTTGACCGTCGCAACAGGGCTGCTGAGCAATAAATGGGAGCAGTTGGATGTGGAAGTGCTGCCTGAGCAGGCGGTGACTTCGTTGCCGTGGGTAACACTGACGGAAGCGTTGATCCCAGCAGGCTGGTTGCCCCGGGAGGAATATGATTGGTTTGTGACAGACTTCGGTGGCAGTGGTACTGGAGCCCCTGGTTTCAAACCGGAATCCTGGGCGACACCTTACGAAGCATACTATGAAAAAGCCTTTGCCGTTCTTGAGTCTGAAGTTCGGGTAAACGCGACGGGCAAAGCCGCCAGGATCGCCTCCGGGCGCGATCTCTTTATTACTGCGGGTGAACTTGATAATCAGGCGAGTTTTATTCTTGCGCAACGTGACGCCACGTTAAGCGGGAGCGTATTAAACAATCAGTCATGGGAATCGGGTAAGCGGATCACTTATCAGGTTTACCACTATGATGCATCCGAGACGCAGGGACGCCTGGGAAGCATGAAGCCTAACCCGGCAAAAACAGGGGATGTGCACGATACCATCCGGTACCTTGCTACTGGCGAGAGATACACTGCAACCGAGGGAACAGCAACGAGTTACCGTGCCGTTATTCAGGCAGGCGGTAATATTCACGCCACCTTCACCAACGACATCAGCAACACTCTCGTCACCGCCAACACGGACGGCTTTAGCAATACGATTGCCGCCCCTACGCTGACCCCGCTCAGCAACCAGTCCATTACCAGCGGCGAGCAGGCGCAGTCCCTTGTCGAAGCGGATGCGCAGGACATCACCACGCCGCAATGGCGTGATACGGTGAGTGACGCCCTGAAAGATATCTCCGGCGGTTCATCACTCTCCGACCAAAACGGCAGCAGCGGTAACTATCCGCTGCCGTCCGGCAATAACGGCTATTTTGTCCCCTCCACCGATCCCGATAGCCCGTATCTGATTACGGTGAACCCGAAGCTCGATGACCTCGGCAATATGGACGACAGCCTGTTTAATGGACTGTATGACCTGCTTGGCATAACACCCGGTGCCACACCGCGTGAAACCAACAGCGCGTACACCGATCGGAACCAGTTCCTTGGCTCGTCCTATTTCCTTGACAGGCTCGGCCTGAACCCGGATCGCGACTACCGGTTCCTCGGCGACGCGGCGTTTGATACCCGTTACGTCAGTAACGCGATTCTGAACCAGACCGGTAGCCGCTATATCAACGGCATCGGCTCCGATCTCGATCAGATGCGCTACCTGATGGACAGCGCCGCAGAGCAACAAAAAACGCTGGGGCTGAAATTTGGCGTGGCGCTTACGGCTGAGCAGGTTGCCGCGCTCGATAAAAGCATGCTCTGGTGGGAGTCAGCGACCATCAACGGTCAGACGGTGATGATCCCGCAAGTCTACCTGTCGCCGAAGGATGTCACCGTTCACAGCGGCAGCGTGATCGGCGGTAATAACGTGCAGCTGGCGGGCGGGAACGTCATTAACAGCGGCAGTACCATTGCGGCGCAGAATGGGCTATCAATCGACAGCAGCAACAGCCTGAGCAACCTCAATGCGGGGCTGCTGAGCGCAGGCGGCGGGCTGAACCTGAGCGCGCTGGGGGATATCAATAACATCGGATCCACCATCAGCGGCAAAACGGTAGGGCTGGAGAGCGTCGCGGGCAGCATTAACAACATTACCCGCGCACAGCAGTGGAATGTCGATGCGGGAAATGTGCATTTCAGTGGCACCGATGTCGGCAAGACGGCCTCCATCACCGCCACCGACGGGCTGACGATGCGCGCCGGACAGGATATCAACGTGACCGGCGCAAACGTCTCGGCGGGTGGCAGCCTGGGTATGGCGGCGGGGAATGATATCAACATCACCGCCAACGAGATTGCGACCAGCGAAGGACGTGCCGGGCGCAACCGCGCGACCACGGAGACGGCGTCCGTCACGCATCAGGGCAGCACCCTGAGCGCGGGCGGTGACCTCACCCTGCAGGCAGGTAACGACGTGAATGCCCGTGCGGCAGCGATAGCGGCGGAAGGCGATGTGGGCATTCAGGCCGGTCGGGATGTGAACCTGCTGGCGGAAGCGTCGATGGAACACTCCAGCAGCCAGGCGAAGAAAAAAACCGCCATTGACGAATCTGTACGTCAGCAGGGTACGGAGATTGCCAGCGGGGGGAATACGGTGATCCTCGCAGGGCGCGACGTAACCGCGCAGGCAGCTGACGTGACAGCGCAGGGCGATATTGGCGTGGCGGCAGGCCGCGACGTAAACCTGACGACGGCGACGGAGAGCGATTACCGCTATCGGGAACAAACTAAAACCAGTAGCGGCTTCCTGAGCAAAAAGACCACCCACACCATCGAGGAAGACAGCGCGACACGGGAGAAAGGTTCGCTGCTGAGCGGCGACAATGTGACGGTGTCGGCGGGTAACAACCTGCGGGTGTTAGGTTCTGCGGTCGCTGGCGACGGCGATGTGGCCCTTTCCGCGGGCAACAATGTGGACATCGTGGCGGCGACCAACACCGACACGGCCTGGCGCTTTAAGGAGACCAAAAAGTCCGGCCTGATGGGCACGGGCGGCATTGGCTTCACCATCGGCAGCAGCAAGTCCACCCACGATCTTCGCGAGCAGGGTACCACCCAGAGCGAGAGCTTCAGCACCGTCGGCTCGACGGGCGGCAACGTCAGCATTGCAGCGGGCAAACAGGCGCATATCGGCGGGGCAGATATCATCGCGCAGAAGGATATCAGCCTGACCGGTGACAGCGTGGTGATTGAGCCGGGGCATGACAAACGTACCCGCGATGAGAAATTTGAGCAGAAGAGCAGCGGGCTGACGGTGGCGCTGTCCGGGGCGGCGGGGAGCGCGGTGAATAATGCGGTCACCACTGCACGCGACGCGAGAGGCGAGAGCGATGATCGCCTTGTGGCGCTGAAAGCCACCAAAGCGGCACTGTCAGGCGTACAGGCGGCGCAGGGTGCAGAAATGGCGCAGATTAACGGCGATCCCAACAGCGGTATCGGCGTCAGCGTTTCGCTCTCTTCGCAGAAATCGAAATCCGAGCAGCACATGCAGAGTGACACGGTTGCGGGCAGTACGCTGAATGCGGGGAATAATCTGTCCATTACCGCGACCGGAAAAGGGAAAGGGGAGAACAGCGGCAACATCCTTATCGGCGGCAGCCAGCTGAAGGCGGGCGGCGACACCGCGCTTGTCGCAGCGAACGACATCGTGCTGGGCGGTGCGGCCAGCACACAGCAGACGACAGGAAAGAACAGCAGCAGCGGTGGCGGTGCAGGCGTCAGCATTGGCGGCGGCAAGAGCGGTTACGGCATCGGCGTGTTTGCGAATGTGAATGCTTCGAAAGGCAGTGAAAAGGGCGACGGTACGGCCTGGACGGAAACGACGCTCGACAGCGGCGGGACGGTCTCCATGACCAGCGGTCGGGACGCCATTCTGAACGGCGCGCAGGTAAGTGGCGATAAAATCGTTGCGGATATCGGACGCGACCTGTGGATGAGCAGCCAGCAGGACAGCAACGATTATAAATCGACGCAGAACAGCACGGCGGCAGGCGGCAGCTTCTCTTTCGGCAGCATGACGGGGTCCGGCTATATCAGCGCCAGCCAGGACAAAATGAAGAGCACGTATGACTCGGTGCAGGAGCAGACAGGGCTTTTCGCGGGCGATGGCGGCTTTGATGTGACAGTGGGACGCCACACGCAGCTTGACGGTGCGGTGATTGCCTCGACGGCGACGGCGGACAAAAACAGTCTCGATACGGGCACGCTGGGCTTCCGGGATATCCACAACGAGGCGGATTACAAGGTCAGCCACAGCGGCGTCAGCCTGAGCGGCGGCGGTGACTTTGGCGGTGATGCATTCAAGGGCAACCTGCCGGGCGGCGTGGTATCGGCAGCGGGCAGCAGCGGTCATGCGGAAGGCACGACGCAGGCGGCGGTGGGCGAGGGTAACATCACCATTCGTGATACCGAAAACCAGCAGCAGGATGTGGCCAGCCTGAGCCGGGATACAGAACACGCAAACGACAGTATCAGCCCGATATTTGACAAGGAGAAGGAGCAGCGGCGGCTTGCGCAGGTGAGTGCCATCAGCGATATCGGCGGGCAGGTGGCAGACATCGTCAGAACGCAGGGCGAGCTGAATGCGCTGAAGGAAGCGCGTAAGACGCACCCTGACCTGACGGTTGAGCAACTGAAAGAGACGCAGACGTACCGGGATGAGCAGGCGAAGTTTGGTACGGGCAGCACCATTCAGCGTGGCATTCAGGCGGCGACGGCTGCGCTTCAGGGGCTGGCAGGCGGAGATATCGCCGGCGCGCTGGCGGGAGCCTCGGCACCGGAGCTGGCGCATCTGCTGAAATCGACGGAGGGCAATCCGGCGGTCAACACCATTGCGCACGCGATACTGGGCGGCGCGGTTGCGGCGCTGCAGGGGAACAGTGCTGCGGCGGGGGCGGCCGGTGCGGCGACCGGTGAGCTTGCAGCGAAAGCGATAGCGGGCATGCTGTACCCTGACGTCAAAGATTTATCGAAGTTGAGCGAAGAGCAGAAGCAGACGGTTAGTGCACTGGCGACGATATCGGCCGGGATGGCTGGCGGGCTGGCCGGGGACAGTACGGGTTCGGCGGTGGCCGGGGGGCAGGCAGGGAAGAATGCGGCTGAGAATAACTCGCTGGCTGGAGATAAGGCCCGTGAAGCGGCTAAGCATGCTGCTGAATCCCTGAAAAATCAGGTCAGGGAAAAGCTGGGTGAAGGTACAGCCTCCTCCATCGCAAACGGCATAATCAATGCTCTTGCTGATACCGGCGATGCGGCTTTGGGTTCAGCGGACTATGCTGCTGATGCGGCAATGGCGCTGGCGTCTTGTGCTGTTGGTGACAGTTATTGCAGTAAAGCCATGAGCGACCTGGCCGGGAAGAATCAGGCGGTGGCAGATAGTGTTAGCGCCCTGATGCAAGGTGAAACCTGGTCAACTGTTGCGGATACGGTTAAACAGGCAGCGGGAGGAAATCAGGCGGCGCTTGAAGCCACTGGCGGGTTACTGGCAGGCATTATGTTGCCGGGTAAGAAATTGCCGAATGCAACATCTTTAGAAACAGCATTAAAAGCTTCAGTTGTTGACAAAATTCTTAACGCAGACCGAGTTGGCAGTGGGTTAAAACCAGACCCTACTCATAGAGGTGCCAGTTACCTCAGCCGTGAACAGTTGATGGATGGCGAGGTTTTCACTATCAAAGGTGGTGATGGTATAGAAAGAAAATTGCTTCAAGCTGAAGGCTCATTTAATGATAAGAAAGGAATATTCGAATATATTTATGATGATAAAGGACATATAACGCACCAAAGATTTATCGAGGGTGGTAGTATCACTGGTGCTCCTAATCAAAAGCAATCGAAGGTAAAATGAGATGAGTATATATCCAATACCATTTGAGTTTATTGAAGGTAATGTCAAGTTATCTTGGTGTGATATTAAATGGGCTTATGAGCATAATCTTATAAAAGCATATGTTCCTGTAAAAGAAGCAGAAAAAAAAGTGCTGGCGGGGAATTACTCTGATGCTGAGCTTAACTTATCATTTCTTTCACCGGAACAAAAAGAGGATATAATGTCTTGTTTGAATGTAATTTGTTCAAAAGTAGAGGGGGGGGATGAGTCAAAAATTAAGCGGAAATGGTTGTTTATAACGCTTGGTTGGCTTTGGGATAACAGAAGAAGCTTTTCAGAACCATTGGGAGAAGTTGAGAATGTCTATTCGGATTTTGGCTATCCAGTCGAAATGGAATCATTCATTAAATATATGCCGCCTTCTGATGGATATGATCCATCTATTCATACTTACGAGGAAAACATTGAAAGATTAATGTGTAACTGGGAGTTTTATTTGAAAAAAGAATCCGCTATATTTAAATGTTAAATATGTTGATGGTTAAGATGAAGGAGTTCAGGTTAATAAGGATGAGATGTATTAATATTCACTATGTTGTTGCTTTGGTATTTATAATTACTGCCTGCACACCAGGGCCTGTTGGTACAAAACGTTACCAGCCCTATACTGGTGTCGATTCAGCAATAATATATACACAAGTTAATGAACGTCATCGGGGATTAGTTTTTTTACAACGTTTTGAGAAAAATGGTGACTGTTTTGAAGAGGCTGATATGATATATATCAGCAATAACTTCATGGATGGAGGATTACATCATTTTATGGAAAGTCGTATTCAAGCTAATAAATACTGGTCGCTCTACGTACTGGATAATTCAAGCGGAAGGCAAATATTAAGGAGAACAGCATTCATTCCTGAAGCTGGAAAGCGTTATGTTGGTATTGATTATCAAGGAGTAGTTGAAATTCCACAAGAATTAAAGATTTCTAGCGAAGATAATTTAGATGAGATTTATACAAAATATAAAAATAAACAAGCTATGGCATGGAACTTGAGCAGCGGACAATGTAAAACTTGGATCGGTAAACTAATGGAACCATTAATTTCTAGCAGGAATTAAGAGGGCAAGTATTTCAGGTTAGGCTAGCCAATCTTCTTATATATAATTTGCCCAGTGATGCTATAGGGTCTTTAACAATGTTGACTAAAAGTGGAAACTGGGGTGCAAAACCGCGAATCGGTCGTTGGTTCCGATAGAGTTGGGGTGTCTAATATCTAGCGATGGTGCTGCATAGGTAAGTTCTGATGGATCGAGAATTTACCGCCCACCTTCGTCTAAACCCAATAGTCTTCATGCCACGACGGGTGTTCAGGCCAATTTTGAACAAAAACTGACGCCAACGGGAAGACCTATTAGCAATGGACATCTGGATATAACTAAATGAATATTGAATTGAAAGGGCTGAGATCGCTGGAACTGGAAGATAGTTTAATAAACTATTGGCCAACCGAGCCTGTCAACTTTGGTTGTTGGGTCAGAGCAATGATCGGACCTAATGATCAAGACGGTACTGAAGCTTTTGATATGTTGGTATGTACTCCAATTTGGCTTCAAAACGAGCTTGCATCAAATAAGGTTTTGTCTGGTAAAGGAATGATCATTGTCGAAGAATATGATTATGATGAGATCCTTTCTTACGTAGAGAAAAAGGTCATTGCCTGCAATGATAGCGATTGGTCAAAAGCAGCCATCAAATTAAGTCGATTCAGTTTCTGGGAATATGAAGATTATCAGCCTTAAATAGTAGAGATCCCGGCCACCGAGCCGGGAGCGTTCTGTCAGGCTTTACTCGAAATTCCCGTGTCTGCGGATCACTGACAGATTGTCGACATTTAACGGCAGTGGATATTTCAGAAAGCGGTAAACGCCGAATTAGGCCTGAATTAAGTACGAAAGAGCGGTAAGCGTAAGCAAGCAGAAGGATATTCTCCTTCATTATTTTATCTCAAGGAAAGAAAATGAAAGTAATAACATTCACAGTAACTACTTTACTATTCGTTGTAGCGCTAACGGGGTGTGCCAGCAAAATAAAGCCTGAAACAGTAACCTCTTCCAATGGTAGTTCAATTGAGATTATGGCTGTGTCAGCACAGGCAGATCTTAATAATAACCGTATCGCAGATAATTCTCTACGCGTAGTTACTCCGACTCATAACGCTGTAGGAAAAGGGTTGGCCGTTTTGTCTGTGTTAACCGGAAATATAAAACCCAGCAGTTTTGATAAAGAAAATTATAAGGGGAAATCATCGAGTCGATCAAAAACCCTACTGATACCTACCTCGCTCAAGGTGCAAAGAAAAGTATCAGTAAGTGGATGGACTCCCAATCCAGCGGTTATGTTTATAAAGAACAACTCCATATTGGCCATGCTACCTGGGCATTGATTTTTAAAGATGCTACAGCAACCACTCCCGTTTATCAGTTGAAATATAAGGTGCTGTTCTATAAGAAACCTGAGGGTGGGAATATGTTTTCCGCGTATACTGTAGCTGAATGTTCCCCCGTTCCTGTGGAAGCGAATCTGTCAGAGTGGGAACGTGATAATTATAAGAAGGTGACTGTTGAAACCCAGAAATATATGGATGCGTGTATCATTGAATTAAATAATCAACTCCCGCGCTTGCTGAAGAAATAGCATTTGTATAAAAATAGTCCCGGTTTTAAAACCGGGATGTTATCTGTATGAAAATTAGCTTTCGATAAAAATAATTATGGGAATGGCGAAGTAGCTTCGGAAAATATTTTTGAACAATATCATTGAATGATCCCTACCTCCGTGCTGGAAATTCTATATCAATTGTTACATTTACTCTCATTACACGTTGCGGGGCTTGTTCGCAGTGGTCATTCTGATTACCCCGCCCCCTATGCCCGGTTTACCATAAAATTCCTAAAATGTGTAATTTGCCAGCGACATCACTTTATCTTGCTCTGGATTGTTCATCTTCCATGTTAAAATACGTAGCAAACAACATTGTTAAAGGACAAACGATGAAAATGAAGCTTTCCCTGTTTTGCGCAAATACAGGTTTAAGTAAAAAGGACTTTCCCTTATGGTCAGATGTTTACGATGCGCTTCATCATCTCAGGACGAATACGGGAAGCGTTAATATTGTAGATGTTGATAATCAAAAAACGCTCAGCATCCATTCGGATGGTATGCATTTCCTGCTCTCATTAATTAAGGGTAAGGATGATAAAATAAACATACAAAGCATCCAGGCTGCTTTTTTTAAAAGGAAAGAAAGTTCTGTTCCGCCTGTTTTTCTGAGTCACTCTCATGACCTGATAAGTGATTTCGAGTTTGTGACTGAGGTTTGCAGATCCTTTTTCTTCACAGGACAGGTTTAGCGTTTTGCTGCATTAAAACCCTCCTGTAATATCTGGCATTAAAATTCCAAACCTATTTGTTTAGATCATTATGCCTAATGAAAAGTAGGTTGTGTTCGCGTATTCCGTATTTTTTCTGAATTATTCTCAAACCAGACAAACCTTGTCCTGATTCAACACGTGGTAGGCTATGGTGTACAGCGTGTAATGGAGCCGTTAATGCCTCAGGAAAGAATAAACACCAATGACAAAAATACTGCTTGTGGATGACCATCCGGCAATCTGCTTTGCGCTCAAGGTGCTGCTGGAAAAGAATCCGGATTTTACCGTGACGACATCCTCCGGCGAGAACCTGCTGGCGCTGTTGCATCGGGAACAGCCGTCGCTGCTGATCCTCGATCTGGAACTCAAAAACGCTGACGGGCTGGATCTTCTCCCGCGCATCAAGCACCACTTCCCTGCGCTCAGGGTGCTGGTTTATACCAACCAGCCTGCGGGGATCTACGCACTGCGTACGCTGAAGGCCGGGGCGAGCGGGTTTATCAATAAAAGCCTGGCGCTGGAGCGCGTCGAGCCGGTTTGCCAACTGCTGCTGGACGGCTATCACTGTTTCCCGGAAGAGACATTCACGAAAATCGTCGAGGCTACTGAAATACAACATGATACCCGGGCGCTGCTGGCGAGTTTCTCCGATCGTGAAATCGCGGTGCTGAACTATCTGAAGCAGGGCAAAAGCAACAAGGAGATTGCCGACCGGCTGGCGCTCAGCAACAAAACCATCAGCACCTATAAGGCGCGAATGATGAAAAAAAGCGGCTTTGCGCATTTTGAACAACTTTTCGATCTTATTGACACTTCAGAGCCATAGACGTGAGAGCCGTTACCTTTATCCTGTTTTTTTGTATTGCCTTTACCGTGTGCGCCGCGCAACCGGGGGAATCCCTTCGCCTGCTGGCGCGTAGCCATGAAAAGGTGATCGAGCCGGGACTCAGCGGTAGCGAATGGCGCTGGGTGCGCGAACACCGCAAAATCCGTCTGGCGGTCTGGGAGCCGATGATGCCCCCTTACGACATCACCACCGGGTTGAACGATTACGGTGGTATCAATGCGGATTTCACCGGGCTGGTGGCGGAAAACCTCGGTCTGGAGATCGAGGTGGTGCGTTATCCCACCTATGACGATGCCTTGTCAGCATTGCGGGCAGGCAAGGCGGATTTTATGCCTCAGGCAGGGGGTAGCCAGCAAAAACAGGGGCTGATGCTGAGTGTGCCCTACAGCGACAACATCCCTGTTGAAGTGGTGAATACCGATGCCTCGCCCGATGAGCCGGTGAAACGGATCGCCGTTTCGCCTGTCTACAGCAGCAGCGACGTGCTGGCCCGTTATCCGGGGGCTGTCATTGTGAATTTCTCCTCCACGCGGCATGCGCTGGAGGCACTGGCGTTTCGCAAAATCGATCTGTTCTTCAGCGATGCGATCACCGCGCGCTATCTGGCGAGTCAGTCAAATTTAAGCAATCTCAGTATTCGTCCGGTGGCGGACACGTTCGAGGCGTCGGGATTCTCGTTCGCTGCGATGCCAAAGATGGCGGTCTGGATCGCGATCCTCAACAAGATGCTGATGGCGCTGCCGGAGAACGCGGGCGTGGAGATCCACCGTCGCTGGAGCGGGGGGATCCCGCTCTCCCTGAGCGAAGAGCCACCGCGTTACACCTCGCTCGAACATAAATGGATCAAAGAACATTCCCGGATCCGCGTCGCGGTGGCGCAGGATAACGCCCCCATTGCCTTTTTCAACGAGCGCGGGCAGCTGCGCGGTATCCTGGCGGATCTGCTGACCGCGCTCCGCCTGCGTACCGGGTTTACCTTTGAAATCCGCCGTTATCCCAGCCAGGCCGCCGCCTTCAGGGCCATAAACCGCGGTGAGGCCGAGCTGATTGCAGGCGTCACGCAGGAGGGGATCTGGCAGGCGGATCTCCTTACTACCCGAACCTGGCTGTATAACTCCTGGGTTATGGTTGGACGCGCGCTGCCGGGCAAGGAGGCACTTCAGCCCCGCGTGGTGAGCCTGCGCGGTGAAGCGCCGGACGGCTGGCTTGGCCGTCAAAACAGCGGGCAGACGGCGAAGGTCGATACCTGGTGGCAGGGTTTTAACAGCGTGGTGAAGGATAGAAACGACATGATGGTGGTGCCGCTGATCATTGCCAACGCCCAGCTCACCCGCAAAGAATTTGCCTCACTGAAAATTCTCGCCAGCATCGATGCCGAACCGTTGCGCTTTGCCTTTGGCGCATCGCGGCAGGCCTGGCCGTTGATCACCATTCTGAATAAAGCGCTGATCAACATCCCGCCGGAAGATCTCCATGCCCTGACGCGCGGCAGCAATACGGGCAATGCGTTTGCCTCTGTGTCGACGTCGGCGCTGTCGATAACGTGGTTGGTGACGTTCACCGCCGCCGGTCTGGCCTTGCTGGCGCTGGTGGCAGGATGGATCTACCGTCGGCGGCGCATCCAGCAGGCGCGCATCCGCAAGCTTATTCAGACGCTGCGTGCGGCGAAACAGCGCGCAGAGCGAGCCCGTCGGGGAAAAAGCGCCTTTCTGGCGACCATGAGCCATGAAATTCGCACGCCGGTCAGCGCCATTATCGGCATGCTGGAACTGGTGATGAAACGTCCCGACCATGCCCCGCAAAACCCGCAGTCGATACGGGTCGCCTGGGACGCGGCGCAGTCGCTGTTGCTGCTTATCGGGAATATCCTGGATGTGGAGCGTATGGCGTCCGGCCGTCTGGTGCTCCGACCGGAGCGCGCCTCGCTTCGAAACCTGATTGAAGGAACGGTGTCGCAGTTTGAGGGGCTGGCGGCGCAGAAATCATTGAAGCTGCTGCTGGAAATGGATACCGCCCTGAAGGGGGACGTATTGATCGATGTGATGCGTTTTCGCCAGATCGTCACCAACCTGCTGGGCAACGCCATTAAATTCACCGACCACGGTCAGGTGATGCTGCGGGCGCAGCCGCAATGGCAGGACGGCGAGTTTATGCTGCTGGAGCTGGCAATAGCAGACACCGGCGAGGGGATTGATATCGCGACGCAACAGCGTCTGTTCCAGCCTTTTAGTCAGGGTGAGAGCCGTACCCGGGCGCAGGGCAGCGGGCTGGGGCTCTATATCTGTCGCCAGCTCGCGGACATGATGGAAGGGGATCTCACGCTGAATAGCGTGCAAGGTGAGGGGACGACGGTCACGGTGACGCTCAGGCTGCCCGTTATGGCCGCCCTGCCAGAGAAAGAGGCCGGGCATGCTGTCCCTTCCGGCAAACGCGCTGCGTTGACCATTATGGTGGTAGACGACAATCCGGTCGGACGGATGCTGCTTACCCAGCAGCTTGAGTGGCTGGGGCATGCGGTCATCCAGTACGACGGCCCGAAAATGTTGATCGAGAGCCTGGCAACCCGACAGCCGGACGTGGTGATCACCGACTGCAACATGCCCGAAATGAGCGGCTATGCCCTGTCGCGCATCGTCAATGAACGTTACCCGGATGTCACGGTGTTTGGCATGACGGCGGACGCGCGTGAATCCGTGCGGGATGAGGCGCGGGAAGCAGGCATGCGCGACTGTATCTTCAAACCGGTTACGCTGGTTGCACTGGAAAACCTGCTCGCCACTCTGGCCCCCTCCGGTAAATCGCCTATTGCTTCGCCATATTCCATCACGCTACCCCCAGCACTGCTGGACGGTGAGCATCTGGCAACGTTTCTGGATCTGCAGATATGCGTGCTGGAGGAGACGCTGCGTGATATCGCGCTGTGGCGGAAGGACCCCGGTATACCCTTGAAGGACGCGCTGCACCGTCTGCGGGGCGGTATTCAACTGCTCGGTATGCCGGCGCTGGAAGCGCGCTGTCTGGAGCAGGAACAGGCTGCCGACAGCGGCGGCATCCGTCAGCTTGAGGAGGACATTCTGGCATTGAGGAGCGTATTACAGCGCTGGCGCGAGACGGGACTACAACCGGGCGAGACCGTCCTACAGCAGAATGAGGACAGGCGTACAGCGTAAGCTTCCCCTCCATCGGGGTACGCTTTTAGTCGGGGAAGTTCACATATAAAGGAGATATCCCGATGAAAAAACTCGTATCCGCACTGGCCGTTATCGCATCTGTTGGTATGTTCACCACCGCCCAGGCGGCAGAAAGCTGCTCTGCGAAAGCCGCGGCACTGGAAAAAGAGATCCGTATCGCCCAGCAGTACGGTAATACCTACAAGGTCAACGGCCTGAAAAAAGCACTGGCCGAAGTGAAAGCACACTGCACCCCGGCAAGCGTACAGGCTGACGCGCAAAAAGAGGTGAAGAAGCTGGAGAAGAAACTGGCCGAGAAGCGTGAAGATATTGCCGAGGTTCAGGCAGATCTGCGTGAAGCGAAAGCCAAAGGCGACAGCAAGAAAGTGGCAAAATACCAGCGCAAACTGGCTGAAAAACAGAGCGATCTGAGCAGCATTCAGCAAGAGCTGAGCCGTGCTCGCGCTGCGCTCGCCTCCCTGCAGAAATAACGCTTTTTTGTAAAACAGGTGAGGGGGCGTGAGCCTCCTCACCTTTTTGCGCTGCCTGCCATCATGATGCGACTCCATCTTCTCTTTTTTGTGCTGCTTTTCGCCATGGCAGAGAGCCGCGCGGCCACCCAAAAGACGTGGGTGATCCTTAATAACCTCTACAAAGGGGCGATTTCGTTTGAGGTGTCTGCCTCGGGGCCTTGCCTTAGTCAGCCTTTGATGGAGGAGTGGGGCGTGCGTGACGCGGTGCTTGCGCGTCTGGTCTGGGATGCCAAAGGTTGCCTGACGCCGCAGTCTGCGGAGCAGTTCAACCTCAAATACTGGTACCGCCCACAAGCGCAACTGCTGACGCTTCTCTTCCCGCCAGACGCCATTAGCCCACAGCAGAACGGCGTCAGTACCAGTCGCTGGGATGATGGCATCAACGCACTGTTTATTAACTATCGTCTGGATGCGGATAACAGCCAGGCGCAGTACGACTGGGAGCATTCCGGTACTGACGCCACGCTGAGCCTGGACAATGGCCTTAATGTGGGTCCCTGGCGTTTGCGTTATCAAAACACCTTCTGGCGTGAAAAAGAGGGGCAACACGGTTCGTACACCAATGCGATGTCGCTCTGGCGCAGCATCACGCCGCTGCGCTCGCGTGTGACCCTGGGCGACGGCAATACCTCTTCAAATATGTTCGACAGCCTGGCGTTTCGCGGTGCATCACTCGCCAGTGACGAGGCGATGTACCCGGATAGCTGGCGACCCTATTCGCCCTGGATCAACGGCTATGCCCGCACAGAGGCGGAAGTCACCATTCATCAGAACGGGGTACGTGTTTACCGTATTCATGTCCCGCCCGGGCCGTTTACCATTCGCGATTTTTATCCGCCGGACCCAAACGGCAACCTGGAAATGACGATTCAGGAGAGCGATGGTACAGAGCGTACCCGCCTGCTGCCCTATTCCAGTATGCCCAATCTGGTGCATCAGGGACTCTTTAGCTACGAACTGGCCGCCGGTCGGTATAAGCCTTTTCACGGCATTGACAGGGACAAGGATCGCTTCTGGCAGAGTACGGTCTCGTGGGGGATTGCACCGCAGGTCACTGTGTTTGCCGGGCTGCAGCAAGGGGAGCACTATTTCAGCCAGGTCGCGGGTTTTGGCGCTAACCTGGGGCTGTGGGGGGCGTTTTCCGGCGATGTCAGCGCGGCTCGCTATACGCAAGAGGCGGAGACGCTACGGGGCAAGGTGTGGCGTCTGCGCTATGCCAAAGCGTTCTTTACGACTGAAACCAGCCTCACCGCGCAGCTCCAGTGGTATCCACGTGGTGAGCATTACCGGTCGCTGGAAGAAAAAATTACGCGGGCGGAATTGTTGAGGTACGGCTGGGACGATGACGTCACCCGGCGGGCGCTGCGTGGACAGCTGGAGCTTAATCAGAATCTTGGCGAGGATTCCAGCCTGAGCCTGTCGTGGCACGGGTTGAAGTCACGTGAACCTGACGCGGGCAACACGGGTGCGACACTGAGCCTGAATACAACCTTACACAACGTGGATGTAAGCGTGTACGGCGTATACGAGCGCTACGGTAAAAACCCGGATGAAACCACCGTGGGTATCAACATCAGCGTGCCTTTATCCCTTTGGGGGGCGACGAGTAATGTCGGCTATATCACCGAACTCGCCAGCCGGGGGGAAGATAGCCATGGGGTGAATGTGTATGGTTCAGCGTTAAGTGATTACAGCCTGCGTTACGATCTGCAGGCGATGCATACCGTACACCGCAATGATGAGCTCTCTGCGAATCTGGGCTATCAGTACAACGCGGGCGAGCTGAACCTCAGTATGGTACGCGGGGGAACGCGCCGCGATTATCATGCCGACACCAGCGGCAGCATTCTGGTACACGCTGACGGCGTGACGCTGGGTCAACAGCTCGGCAGCACCGCTGCGCTGGTTGACGTGCCGGACTCGCCGGGCATTGGCTTCTATAACCAGTTTGGCTCCACAACCAATGCCAGAGGTGAGCTGCTGGTGAGTTACTTAACGCCATGGCGGGTGAACCGCATTACGGTCGATAGCCTCAGCTTGCCGGAAAACACCGCGCTGGATGTGACGGAACTGGAATCGGTGCCCACCGATGGCGCGATCGTCCTGCTGCGTTTTCCCCAACCGGTAACGGATTGAAATTACAATAAACAGGATGAAAAGCGGGACAAATCCCTACGTAAAATTACCAGGTTAAACGCGTATTCATCCTAATAGTTTGCCCTTTCGGGACTGCTTATGATTCGTCTCACTGACTGTTTTTCAATGGAGTGTAGATGAAGATGAAAGCAATTTTAATTGCCCTGCCTGTGGCGATGATCCCGGCTACCGTTCTGGCGGCAAATACGGAAGAAGGGTATTACGGTTCGGCAAAATACCTGCAGATTGAACAGCGTGCGAAAGAGATGGATACCAGCTTGCGTCCGGGTGTCGGACAGTTTGTGGGCGGTAAAGAGAAAGAGCATTTTGGCGGCGCAGCGATTGCTGCAGGCTATCAGTTCGGTAACGGCTGGCGTACCGAAGGTGAATACACCTTTAAGCAGAAGACGGAATACACCAATGGTTCCAGCGCGTTCCCTAATGGCTTTGATCATCTTCAGACTGAAACAGAACGACTGATGCTGAACGTCTACCGCAATTATGAACTCGGCTACGGCGTGTCTGTTTACGGTACCGCAGGGCTTGGCGTGAGCAAGATCAAAGCGGGCGGCTGGCAGGGCAATCCTGGCCGTGAATACGGCTCAACGACGCAAAGCAACCTGACCTATGCGTTAGGTGCAGGCGTAAGCTACACGCCGGTTGAGCGTCTGTATGTCGATCTGGGTTATCGCTATATCGATATGGGTAAGATCGAAAGCGGATATAACAACTATGCCAATATGCGTGGCTTAAGGGATGAGCAGATGAAAGCGCATATTGTCTCTAACGAATTTACGCTGGGTATGCGTTACGTGTTTTAACCTGTTGCGACTGTCACTGCTTTAAAACAGGGCCAACACCGTGGGAGTGCGGGGTTGGCTTTTTTATTGCGCAGGTGTGGCATGCTGATTACCCGAGCCAGATCAGAACCAACGATTATGTTTAACATAGAAATAGGTCACGATGATGATCCATGCCAGGGTAAGAATACCAAAATAGTCAGGGATAAAACGCGCGAATATATAAGCACCAGCAATGATAAGTGCTATAGGGATGTAATAAATATATGATTGTAGAAACCATAGTATTGCTCGTTTCATCTCTTTAATCGCTCATATAAAGCAGCATTGTTTATTTTCATCATGTTTCCTCTACTCAATTAAACCTGCGATCAAGCGATTATGAGTTCCTGATGAAATAACGGAAAATCAATACATTGCGTGATTTATCATTGACATACTTTGCCACTGTTTGCCATCAATTACCCATTATTCGCCATTTCTACCGCCACTTTATCGCCACTCACCGCCAGCGGGTTGAACTTAACGGCATCCTCTAAATGATCAGGTGCAAAGTGCGCATATCGCATAGTCATTTTAATATCCGTATGCCCAAGCACCCGCTGCAGAACCAGGATATTCCCGCCATTCATCATAAAGTGGCTGGCAAAAGTATGGCGCAGAACGTGGGTCAGTTGCCCGGCGGGTAACTCGATACCTGTCCGCTGCAGCGCAGAGCGGAACGCACCATAGCAATCACTGAACAAACGGCCATTTTTGTTATCAGGCAGAGCGTCATACAGGGCTTTGCTGACAGGAACGGTGCGGTTTTTTCGCCCTTTGGTATTGATATAGGTGATTTTGTACTTCGACAGCTGGCTTTTTTTGAGCCCTTCGGCTTCAGACCAGCGTGCGCCCGTGGCGAGACAAATCCTGACCACGTTTTCCAGATCCGGGTTGTCATGACGCCGACACTCGGCCAGTAACCGGGCAATTTGCTCCTGCGTCAGCCAGGCCATTTCCATCTCTTCCGTGCGGAAAGGGCGCATATTTTTCAGCGGATTTTCGCCTTTCCATTCCCCCAGACGATTCAGCTCGTTGAATACCGCCCGGAAGTAGGCCAGCTCAAGGTTAAGCGTGCGGGGGGAAACTTCTTTTACCCGGGCAGAACGGGCATATTCACCTTTCAGCCGCTTTTCCCGGTAGCGGGAAAACATCTGCGCATCGAAATCCCTCGCGAGCGGTTCGCCCATACACTCAAAAGCATGGTGCATCGCCAGCTGGCGTTTAAGACCGTCTTTCAACGTAATGCCGTGAGCGCTATACCAGGCGTCAACCAGGGCTTTTAAGGTGCGGCGGTCCTCTTTTTCCTCCTGCCACGGGTTTTGAACGGTGTACTGTTCAAAGGCCAGCGCTTCGCCTTTGGTGGCGAATTTCTTTCTGATGCGCTTACCCTTTGCCCCGTTGGGGTAGATCTCGCAAAGCCAGCCACCGGCAGGATTTTTACGGACCGCCATCAGTTAACCTCGCTGTAGACACCCACAACACGGCCAATCGTTTTTATCTCCTCGATACCGCATTCAAACGGGATTTTTCCGCCCGCGACATGGAGCTTTTTACCCGGCAGGAGCGTCAACTCGCGGATGCTGGTGGTGCCTTCAATCTCAACCAGCCACAGCCCGTCGGTTAACGATGCGTCTTTTTCAACAAAGTGAAGTTTTCCCTCAGCCCGGACGGCGATGCCGCGGGTGAGTTGTTTGCTGAAGAAATGGGAGTCGATACTCAAAGTAGTATTTTCTTCCAGTCGACCATCACTAAGAGTGAACGACGCGACAGATACAGGATCGCCCGGCGCAGGCTGACCTTCAAACTGAGAACCTTGCCCGGTCATTAGCCAGCGCAGGCTGGCGCCCGTATCCAGGGCGCACTGCACGGCGAAGTCATAAGAGATAGTGCCGCGTGCGTAGCGGTTCTGCAGCGAGCTGGCGGCAATATTGAAGTGCCGCGCAAGCTGGATTTTTTGCGTAAAACCATATACCTGACAGATTCTATCGAGCAACTCTTCATTATTCACTTGAGAATCTAAAATCAAAATATATTCCTTTGGGTGTTTACTAATACTCAATTGGGTATTAGTATCATTGCAAATTCGGGCAATCAGCGGCAGACGTTGGCAAACAGAGGCTAAAGATTGCAGTCATTATCAAAATGGGAATCATGCAACATGGCTTCTGAAATCGCAATCATCAAAGTGCCAGCCCCTGTGGTGACGCTGCAGCAATTCGCCGCGCTGGAAGGTGTTTCTGAACGCACTGCCTACCGCTGGACGACCGGCGATAACCCCCGGGTCCCCATTGAGCCGCGCACTATCCGCAAGGGCTGCAAAAAAGCTGGTGGCCCCATCCGTATCTATTACGCCCGCTGGAAAGAGGAGCAGCTACGTAAGGCGTTAGGCCATTCCCGCTTCCAGCTTGTTATCGGAGAATAATTCACGTTGCGGGAAACGAAGCGAGGGGCGATATGGCGATAGAAGCTGCTCAGGCAAGCGTTCCGCTCAGCGTCGGGGCGCGTCTGTCCGGACTTAACCACGTGGCTGAACTGCGCGCCAGATTCTGGGGCGATAGCGAGAAAGAGCTGACGCGGTTTTTTGCAGCGCTGCGTGATAAGCGCGATCCCTGTTTTGAAGAGAACACCCGCGCGCTGGCCGCCATCTTCTTCCTGGCGAAATTACCCGCAGCCCGACATGTGTGCGAGATCGGTGAACTGACGACTGACGAGAAAAGGGCGCTGATTACCGCCATGAACCATTTTCGTGCAGTCGTGAGCTTATTTCCCGAACGGCTGACCCTGCCGATGTAACCCCACCCAAACGTAATGGCGTAAACCCGCCGGGCATTCTATTGCCTGAATTTAAGGAGAACGAGTAATGCGAAATAGCGAAAACCGCACGTCCCCCATCGAGGGAGAAAAACTGGTACGTCTGCTGGCGCAGGCAAAGACCGAGGAGCGAAGAGCACGTGCGCTCGCGGTTTCACAGCGCCTTGAGGCGCTGGCCAGCCACATTTACAAAACCGGTATGAGCGGTGAAGACGTGGCTGAACTGCTGTGTCACGAAGCGGCCCGTTACGAGTGTGAATCCCAGGAGCTGCACTGATGGCGGATTTTATCGATCTGGTGCAGGAGCGTGAACTGGCAGAACGCGAGCGCCACATTAACAGCGCGCGCCGTCGACCTGTGTCGCCATCGCGTTTGCTCTGCGAAGCGTGCGACGCCCCGATCCCCGAGGCACGCCGTATTGCCGTCCCCGGCGTGGCCATGTGCGTTACCTGCCAGGAAATGACGGAGCTGAAAAACAAACACTATCGGGGAGGGTGAATTGGCTATCTCCTGTGCTTATCCGTGGAATGCGCCACGGACGGCCATTGCCAGCCCCTATCTCACACACTCTCAACTGCAGCGTCGCGATCGTCTGTTCGCGGCGCTGCTGCAAGCCAGAAAAGCCCTCTCTTTACAGCCTGAATGCGTCCGTTCCGAAGTGTGGCGTACGGTTGACGCCATCGAACAGCAGCAGGGCACGCCGCGAGCCAATGCGTTTCTGATCCGCTTCTGTAAAGGGGTCTTACCGCGCCTGCAGCGGGTTGCTGAGCAATACAGCCGGGTTGGCGTGCACGAGAGCGTCTCCGCGGCGGTTTTTGATGGCCACTTTGACACGCCGCAACTGCAATACCTCGCCTCGCGGATGGTGGATATGGTCGCCCGCTTCAACCGCCTTCCGGATATGTCCCGTGCGGATATCGATCTGCTGGGGGCTGACATCGCCCGCTTTATTCGCGCCGAGCTGGCAAATATGGACGATGCCGGCATGGGTGAATATCAAACGCTGCATGCCTGGTATCAACGCGCCGGTGTCATTACCCGTCAGTTTAATGTGGTCCCTCCCCACTGGGAGCGCGTGTCGAAAACCGTCTTTTGCAAAGAGGACGTTGCCCCGGCGGTGATCCGTATGTTTTCAGAGGCCTGGTGGCGCGGTCGTCTGCGTCGGATGGCGGCCGCCTGGCGGGAGCATCTGCAGATCGCCATCGGTCACGTCAGCAAAAAGAAATCTGCCTATGCGAGCAAACGGTGCATCGCCGAGTGGCGCGAGCAGAAGCGCCGTACGCGTGAGTTCCTGAAGGGGCTGGAGCTTGAAGATGAAGAGGGTAACCGTATCAGCCTGATTGAAAAATACGATGGCTCGGTGGCCAACCCCGCAATACGCCGCTGCGAACTGATGACCCGTATTCGCGGGTTTGAAAATATCTGCCATGAGCTGGGCTATGCAGGCGAGTTCTACACCTTAACCGCCCCCGCTAAATATCACGCGACCGTGCAGACCGGTTACCGTAACGGCAAGTGGAACGGCGCCAGCCCGGCGGACACGCAACACTACCTTAACCGGCTCTGGGCGCGCATCCGGGCGAAACTGCACCGGGAGGGGATGCGTATTTTCGGGATCCGTGTTGCTGAACCTCATCATGACGGTACGCCCCACTGGCATATGCTGCTGTTCATGCAACCGGAGGATGTCGGGCGCGTTCGACGCATCATGGATGACTATGCCTGCGAAGAGGATGCCGCTGAGTTACAACGCGACAGGGCTAAAAAAGCCCGCTTTCACGCCGAAGCCATTGACCCGGAGAAGGGAAGCGCTACCGGCTATATCGCCAAATATATCGCGAAGAATATCGATGGCTATGCGCTTGAGGGCGAAACGGATGATGAAAATGGCGAGCTGCTGAAAGAGACCGCTCCCGCCGTTTCCGCCTGGGCGGCCCGCTGGCACATCCGTCAGTTTCAGTTTATTGGCGGTGCGCCGGTGACGGTCTACCGGGAGTTGCGCCGTCTCACCGAGCGCGAGACGGCGTATGGCCTGAGCGTGGAGTTTGCCGCCGTGCATGACGCGGCGGACGCCGGAGACTGGGCGGGGTATGTGAACGCCCAGGGCGGGCCGTTTGTCCGTCGTGACGATCTGCAGGTACGTACGCTCTACGAATCGAAAGAAGAATATAACCAGTACGGCGAGGAAACCGTCTGTATCCGCGGGGTCTACGATGCGGCCGTTGGGACTGGGTCACCGGTGTTAACCCGCCTCAAACAGTGGAAGATTGTCCCGAAGCGGGCCGTTGACCTTAAGGGCGCCACCGCGCCCTCTTGGAGTTCTGTCAATAACTGTACGCCGGGCGATTTTTCTCAACTGCACCGCCACCGCGAATTGCCCCCGCCATTCCAGGAAAAGACCCGTTCAATCCTTGAACGTACCGGGCATTTAACGCGTCAGCTGGCCGCGGTGATGCGCTAATCTCCATCGATATCATGCACATACCGCATACGGTTCTGATTTTTTGCTTCACTCTTTTTATGAATACGTGCTACTGTATGTTTATACAGTATCTCGTGGTGGAGGTTGTGTGGACAGAGAGTTGAATGAGCAAGTCATGATTGAACGAGTCGAGATGATTGCGCGACTGACGACAGAAGGAACATGTCAGGAGAGAGATCGTGAAATTGCCCTGAATCTTATTGCTGAGATAGCGAGAGGGAATTTAATCAAAAACAACGCGTTTACCGTTGTTTTCTCGGCATCGCCTGTTCCGGAACGAATCAAAAAAGAGAGCCATGTGCGGGTAAATATCACCCTCGATAAAGATCAGCACATTGGTCCGTCGGTGGTGGAAGCCTTCCAGTGCGAACTCACCCGCAGGATAAGGCCGCTGTTCCCGTCAACGCGGGTGACGGTGAAAGAAGGCTCCATGACGGGCGTCGAGCTGCTGGGCATCAACGGCGAGGCCGAGCGCGAAGCGTTAGACAACATTCTTCGGGAAGTCTGGGAAGACGAGAGCTGGCGCTAGCGTCTGCCCTTTCCCCGGCAACAACCTTCATTCAGATTTGAGCCGCGTTCTGTCGTACGCGGACAGCCTGTTGTGCCCGCGATTGTCCATCCGCCTGCGGTAGCGGAAAGGGCGCTGGCTCTGGAAACTCTACAGTACCTGGAAATCCGGATGTTGGAGTGTCTGATGAAGATCTATGCAATGCAGGGAGATACGCTTGATGCCATCTGTGCGCGTTATTACGGGCGCACGGCAGGCGTAGTCGAACCCGTTTTGAAAGCCAATCCTGGCCTTGCTGAGTGGGGCGTTGTCTTACCCCATGGCACGGCAGTAGACATGCCAGAGGTTGATAGCGCACCCAGAAAAGAATCCGTGAACCTATGGGACTGAGTCTGGAGAAAGTCACCACGTTTATTGCCTACTGGCTGGCCGTGGCGCTGGCCTGGTTCGGGGCGATGTCTCCTGAAAAAGTGGCGCTGTACGTGGGAAGCCTCTGCGCCATCTTTACCGCGCTGACGAATTACTGGTTTAAGCGAAAAACCTGGCGCTATCTCAACTCTCTGGGCCTCGATAAGAAGAGTATTCGTGAACTCAATCATTAAGCGTTGCAGCGTCGCCAGCGTCCTTGCCCTGGCGGTGCTCATGCCTGACTTTCGATTACTGCACACCTCGCCTGAAGGGCTGGCGTTAATTGCCGATCTCGAAGGCTGCCGTCTTTCGCCCTACCGCTGTAGCGCGGGCGTATGGACGTCAGGCATTGGCCATACGGCAGGCGTTGTACCGACGCAGGCGATCACCGAGCGTGACGCGGCGGCGAACCTGATCGCCGACGTTCTGAATGTTGAGAAACGGCTTGCCGCATGCGCGCCGGTGGAGATGCCACCCCGTGTCTATGACGCGCTGGTCAGTTTTGCCTTTAACGTGGGAACCGGTGCCGCCTGCCGTTCGACGCTGGTGGCGTTTATTCATCACAAACAGTGGCCGCAGGCCTGCGATCAGTTGACCCGCTGGGTGTATGTCAACGGGAAGAAGAACGCGGGGCTTGAAAACCGTCGGGCCCGTGAAAAGGCCTGGTGCATGAAGGGGGCGGGATGAGAACTCTCTTGCTGATGCTGGCTGTGCTGATGGCCATTACCCTGTGGTTTCGTCATGACAATCAGAACCTGTCCCGCGCCTTTGCCAAAGCCAACCAGATCGCCACTGAACAAAAAAACACGATTAACGCGCTGAACCATCAGCTGGCCGTATCGCAACGGATGGCCAGAGAAAATGAAAACGCGCAGGTCAGGCTCCGTGATGCGCTTGCGGTTACCGCTGAGGAGATGGCAAGGCGCGAAGCGGCTATCGGGAGATTGATGAATGAAAATGAAGCACTACGCCGCTGGTATCACGCTCAGCTGCCTGATGTTGTCCGCAGGTTGCACACCCGCGCCGCCTGCGCCTCCGCCGCACATTGTTTACAACGCTTGCCCAAAGGTGAGCACCTGCCCGATGCCGGCAAGTGAGCCTGTCACAAACGGCGATCTGAGTGCCGATATTCGCAGGCTTGAGCACGCCCTTATCGCCTGCGCCTTGCAGGTTGAAACCATTAAAGACTGTCAGGATAAACTCGATGCACAAACTCAAGAGCCTGCGTCAGGCATTAATTGACGCTGTTCCACAACTGCGCGCAAACCCGGAGCGCTTACAGATGTCCGTCGGGAGCGGTAACATCGATGCGCGTCTGGCGGCCTCGCTCTCGTTCGAAAAACAATATGAACTGAAGGCGAACGTCAGCGGTTTTTCCGGTGACAGCGAGGGGATTTTCGTCCCGGTGCTGGCCTGGCTTCGGGAAAACCAGCCGGATATTTTTACCCTCGATGAGGGACGAAAAAAGGGATATCTCTTTCAGGTTGTCTTAAATGACGATGAAACCTCAGATATCAGCTTCAGCCTGCAGTTAACCGAGCGGATTCTGGTGTCCGAGAATGAAGGGACCTTGCTTGCCACCTATTCTCCGGAGCCACCGCTGCCAGAACCCGTCACGCGTCCAATGGAGTTATACGTCAACGGTGAACTGGTCAGCCGGTGGGAGGCCTGACGTTCCCGTGCTGATGGCCAGTCCGCAGCCCTGTCGGCTGGCCAGACGGCACCCCTGCTTGTTGTTTCATCCCGCATAAAACCCCGCCTCGTTGCTGCCGAGCGCCCTGAGCGGCATTCTCTTCTTATGAATACGCTAATTTCCATGCACGGCATCGCTCGCGCGATCCGCAATCTTATTCGTCTCGGTGTTGTGACCGATGTCGACCTCAAACGAGGGCTCTGCCGCGTCCAGTCCGGGGGGATGAAAACCACCTGGCTGAACTGGCTGACCTGCCGCGCAGGCCGCTCGCGCGTCTGGTGGGCACCGTCCGAGGGTGAACAAGTCTTGCTGCTGGCTATCGGCGGTGAGCTGGATACCGCCTTCGTGTTGCCAGGCATTTTCTCTGACGACCATCCGGCGCCGTCTGAGTCGCCTGACGCGCTCCACGTCTCGTTTCCTGATGGGGCGGTTATCGAATACGAGCCCGGTAACGGTGCGCTGACGGCGACCGGCATCAAAACGGCAACCATCACCGCATCGGAATCGCTGACCGCGACCGTTCCGGTGGTACAGGTGAAAGCTGAGAGCCGTATCACGCTGGATACACCTGAAGTGGTGTGTACCAACAAGTTGATTACCGCCTCTCTGGAGGTGCAGAAGGGCGGCGTGATGGCCGGAAATATTGAACATTCCGGCGGTAAATTCACCTCCAATGGGGTGCAAGTGGACAACCATGCCCACGGCAGTGTGCAAAGCGGCGGGAGCTGGACTAAGGGGACGCAATGACGGTGCGCTACACGGGAATGAACAGTCAGACCGGGCTCAGCATTTCAGAGGCGGAACACATCAGGCAAAGCGTGCGTGACATTCTGGTTACGCCAGTTGGCTCACGTGTTATGCGCCGGGAGTACGGCTCCTTGCTGGCGGCGATGATCGACAGGCCCCAGAGTCCGGCGCTGCGCCTGCAGATTATGGCCGCATGTTATTCCGCGATCCAGAAATGGGAACCGCGGATCAGCCTGACGGCGATTGCTTTCGAACGCTCGGAGAGTGACGGGACGCTGTATGTCGATATCACCGGCACGCGACCGGCTTCCGATCGCTCTTTTTCTCTCACCATTTCACTGAGTTAAACGCTATGGCTATTGTTGATCTGAGCCAGCTCGCCGCGCCTGATGTCGTGGAGGAGGTGGATTATGAAACGCTGCTGGCAGAACGAAAGGCCACCTTTGTCTCACTCTTTCCTGAGGCGGAGCAAGAGGCTATCGCACGCACGCTGACCCTGGAGTCAGAGCCGATTGTGAAGCTGCTGCAGGAAAACGCGTATCGGGAAGTTATCTGGCGCCAGCGCGTCAACGAGGCCGCGCGAGCGGTCATGCTGGCCTACGCCGCCGGCAGCGATCTCGACCAGATTGGGGCAAACGCTAACCTTCAGCGTCTGGTGATTACGCCTGCCGACGACACGACCTTTCCGCCCACGCCGGCTGTGATGGAGTCTGATACCGACTTTCGTCTGCGTATCCAGCAGGCACCGGAAGGGCTGAGCGTGGCCGGTTCGACTGGCGCTTATCAGTTCCATGGCCGCAGCGCGGATGGTCGGGTGGCGGATATTTCCGTGATAAGCCCTCAGCCCGCGAACGTCACGGTTTCCGTGCTCTCCCGGGAGAATAACGGCGTGGCGTCTGAAGAGCTGCTTACCCTCGTTCGCAATGCGCTGAACGATGAGGACGTCAGGCCAGTCGCCGATCGCGTGACCGTCCAGTCGGCCAAAATTGTCGACTACACCATTGCGGCCTCGCTGTTCCTCTTCCCTGGCCCGGAAAGCGAACCGGTGCTCAACGCGGCCAGAGCCCGGCTGCAGGCCTATATCACGGCGCAGCATCGGCTGGGACGCGATATTCGCAAGTCTGCCATTTACGCCGCTCTTCACGTTGAAGGAGTGCAGCGCGTGGAGCTGACCGCTCCGGCAGCCGATATCGTGCTCGATGAAACTCAGGCCTCATGGTGTAGCCAGTACAGCGTAACCGTGGGGGGAAGCGATGAGTGATACCCGTCTTTTACCGGTTGGATCGTCGTCTCTTGAGGTGGCGGCCGCGCGCGCCTGTGCGGAGATAGAAAAAACGCCGGTACCGCTGCGCCATCTCTGGAGCGCGGATACCTGCCCGGCGAATTTGCTGCCGTGGCTGGCATGGGCGTTTTCGGTCGATCGCTGGGACGAGAACTGGCCGGAGGCCACCAAACGGGACGTGATCCGCGCGGCGTGGTTTATCCATGCCCATAAGGGAACCATCGGCGCCGTGCGCCGCGTCGTGGAGCCGCTTGGTTATCTGATTAACGTCACCGAGTGGTGGCAAACCAACGATCCGCCCGGCACCTTCCGCCTTGATATCGGCGTATTAGACACCGGTATCACCGAGGAAATGTATTACGAGATGGAAAGGCTTATCGCTGATGCGAAGCCTGCCAGCCGCCACCTTATCGGCCTGAATATCATCCAGGACATCCCGGGTTATCTCTTTACCGGTGCCCTGAGCTATGACGGCGACATCATTACGGTTTACCCCGGATAAGTGAGAGCATAATGACAGTGAAATTTAAAACGGTTATCACCAAAGCCGGTGCAGAAAAACTGGCTGCAGCAACCGTCCCCAATGGGAAGAAAGTGAACTTCACCGCAATGGCGGTCGGCGACGGCGACGGTGCGTTGCCCGTTCCGGATGCCAGCCAGACAAAGCTGGTGAATGAAGTCTGGCGCCACGCGCTGAACAAAATCAGCCAGGACAAGAAGAACAAAAACTACGTTGTGGCGGAGCTGCTGATCCCGCCAGAAGTGGGCGGTTTCTGGATGCGTGAGATGGGCCTTTATGACGATACCGGGACGCTGATTGCCGTCGGGAATATGGCTGAAAGCTATAAGCCCGCGCTGGAGGAGGGGTCAGGACGCGCGCAGACGCTTCGCATGGTTATCATGGTGAGCGATATTTCCTCCGTCGAGTTGACGATTGACACCTCAACGGTAATGGCCACGCAGGAATACGTCGACGGGAAGCTGACGGAGCATGAGCAGTCGCGCCGCCATCCGGACGCCACGCTGACCGCAAAGGGCTTTACCCAGTTAAGCAGTGCCACCGACAGCACGTCTGAGGTGCTTGCCGCAACGCCGAAAGCGGTGAAGGCGGCGTACGACCTGGCGAACGGGAAGTATACCGCAGCGGATGCAACCACGGCGCGTAAGGGGATTGTTCAACTGAGTAGCGCCACTGACAGTGTGTCTGAGGTGCTGGCGGCAACGCCGAAGGCGGTGAAGACTGCGTACGATCTGGCAAACGCCAAGTACACCGCGGTGGATGCCACTACGGCGCGCAAGGGGCTTGTCCAGCTCAGCAGTGCGATTGACAGTACATCTGAGACACTTGCCGCAACGTCGAGAGCAGTTAAGGCCGCGAATGATAATGCCAACGGGCGCGTGCCGTCAGGACGCAAGATTAATGGTCATGCGTTGACTGAGGATTTTAATATCAGCGCGCAGGATATTTTTAATGGTCAGGCTTTTGGTATTGGTAATGCCGCCGATTTGAATGCCTACACGACACCGGGGCTGTACTACCAGCCAGCAAACGCGCAGGCACAGACAGGTAAAAATTATCCCGAGGCCAATGCTGGCTCGCTTGAAGTTTATAAGCATGCAGGTATTACACAGATTTACCGTATTTATAATAATTCCCGCTCATACATTCGCACGTTATATGCTGGGGTGTGGTCGGGATGGGCTAAGCAATATGACGCTGCAAATAAGCCAGGGCCGGATGACATTGGTGCTGTCGCAAAATCAGGCGACATAATGTCAGGTACACTTATCCAAGATTCTGTTCAGCAAGGGGTATATAATTACACGGCACTGGCGACAGGCACTACAGGAGTTAAAAACTTTCTTAGAAAATTTCGAGGTGGCTCTGGCGATACTATTTGGCATGAAACTACTCAAGGAGGGGAGTATCGTTTGGCAACGGGAAATACCGATGCGCAAGAAGAATTTGTAATTAACACCTCTACGGGGGGGCGTTTCCGTGGAAATATCACATCGCAATCTGGTGCAATTTATTCAGGAAGCAGTAAAAAAATAGGTCTTTTTTCCTCAGGCACATCAGATAAAAATGCAAATTTACGTCTGTGGGGGGCTTCTGGTCGTCCGACAGTCGTTGAGTTAGGGGATGATGCTGGGTATCACTATTATTCGCAGCGAAATACAGACGGTTCAATTACGTTTCAGTTTAATGGCAGTGCAGGCTTCGGGGGCGGGATTATCGCATCCGGGGAGATTGTTTCGAAAAGCGCAAACGGCTTACGTATCGCTTACGGCAATTATGGCACTTTCTGGCGTAACGATGGCGGCAACCTTTATTTGATGCTTACAAACAGCGGTGATTCGACCGGCAGTTTTAACTCGCTTCGTCCGTTTGTAGTAAACCTCGCCAACGGCTACGTAACAATGGGCCGTTTGACACTTTCCGATTACTCAAGTTTCGATGCTCGCTATTACACAAAGGCGCAAACAGATGCGGGTTACATAGCTAAAACTGAAGCGAATGCAAAATTTGTCACCCAGACACGGCTCGGAAGTGTGACTAACTCAGGGCCGATAGGTAACAGCAATCTGAACTACGGAAACGGAATTGTGCTGACAGGTGTTTATGGTACTGGTAACTACACTGTTAACCTGAATATCTATTATCGAGCTATGCAATATATGATTAACGGTGTCTGGTATACAGCAACCTCAGCTTAGAGAGATATTATGTTCATTTTAAAAAACTTAACTTCCTATGTTCCTGATGAGAGTTATGAGGTGGCGGAACTATTATCACTGGGCGTTTCATTCTTGAAAGATGAGAGCGGTCATGACTGGTATGATGCACAAAAGGAATTTAATAAGGACAAACTAAAAATTGTTTACTCCTCCGACGGGATTATTCGCTCAGCAGATTATGACATTTCGGCACTCTGGCCTGTTAATATGTCGATAGCTGAAATTGAAAAAGAAGCAATTCCGGAAAAATTCAGTATTAATGGCGAATGGCTTTTTGATGGTGAGAAAATCACTCTTGCACCGGTAGATCATTATGCAGTTGCGAAGTTGGAAAGACAAAATCGGCTGAACGAAGCATCAAATGCAATTGCACCATTGCAGGATGCTGATGAACTCGATATTGCCACTGAAGATGAAAGGGCTGTGCTCTCGCTCTGGAAGCGTTACCGCGTAATGTTAAACAGACTGGATCTCAGCAAAGCGCCAGATATTCAATGGCCAGAACGCCCGGCCTGACCCCAAGCCCTCCTCCCGGAGGGCTTTTCGTTTGTTGTGTAATCCTTTCCCCAACCCCAATACGTCGCATCCATCGCGCGCTCCACAGAAAATACCCTCACCACTAAACCACGGAGTTAAACGGATGGGCGACTATCACCACGGCGTGGAAGTCATCGAAATCAACGATGGCACACGCACCATTTCCACCGTCTCGACGGCAATCATCGGTATGGTCTGTACGGCCAGCGATGCTGACGAACAGACATTCCCTCTTAACGAGCCTGTGCTCATTACCAATGTACAATCCGCGATTGCGAAAGCCGGGAAAACAGGCACGCTGTCCGCTTCCCTTCAGGCGATTGCCGATCAGTGTAAACCGGTTGTCGTTGTTGTTCGCGTGGCCGAAGGTGTCGATAACCCGGACGACCCGGAAGCCGCACAGAAAGAAACCATTTCTAACATTATCGGTACCACCGACGAAAACGGCAAATACACCGGCCTGAAGGCACTTCTCACCGCGAAAACGGTGACCGGCGTTAAACCACGCATTCTCGGCGTACCGGGGCTGGATTCGCAGGAAGTGGCGACCGCGCTGGCAGCGACGTGCCAGAGCCTGCGTGCGTTTGGCTATGTCAGCGCATGGGGCTGTAAAACCATTCCTGAGGCGATCAACTATCGCAAAAACTTCAGCCAGCGTGAGCTGATGGTTATTCACCCGGATTTCCTGGCGTGGGATACCACGACGAACGCCACCAAAACGGCCTGGGCGACCGCACGCGCACTTGGTCTGCGCGCCAAGATTGATCAGACTACCGGCTGGCATAAAACCCTGTCCAACGTCGGTGTTAACGGCGTCACCGGGGTGAGCGCTTCTGTCTCCTGGGACCTGCAGGAACAGGCCACCGATGCCAACCTGCTTAACCAGGTGGGCGTGACTACGCTGATTCGCAATGACGGTTTCAAATTCTGGGGCAACCGTACCTGCTCTGACGATCCGTTATTCCTGTTTGAAAACTACACCCGTACCGCGCAGGTACTGGCCGACACCATGGCGGAAGCGCACGCATGGGCGATGGATAAACCCATTACCCCAACGCTTATTCGCGACATCATTTCCGGTATCAATGCCAAATTCCGTGAGTTGAAAACCAACGGCTACATCGTTGACGGCTCCTGCTGGTATGACCCGGAATCGAATGACGTGTCGACCCTCAAAGCGGGGAAACTGTATATCGATTACGACTACACCCCTGTTCCGCCGCTGGAGAATCTGACCCTGCGCCAGCGCATCACCGATACCTATCTGGCAGACCTGTCAGATTCGGTTAACAGCTAAGGAGCTGCAGCATGGCGTTACCACGCAAACTTAAATATCTGAATATGTTCAACGATGGCCTGAGCTATATGGGCGTTGTTGAGTCTGTCACCTTACCGAAGCTCACCCGCAAGCTGGAGAAGTATCGCGGCGGCGGTATGCCGGGTTCGGTCTCTGTCGACCTCGGCCTGGACGATGATGCCCTGGCGCTGGAGTGGACCATTGGTGGTCTGCCGGACGTTGCACTGTGGGCGCAGTATGCCTCGCCAGGCGCGGACAGCGTGCCGCTGCGTTTTACCGGTTCCTTCCAGCGTGACGATACCGGCGAAATCTCTGCGGTGGAGATCGTGATGCGTGGCCGTCACAAAGAGTTTGACGGCGGCGAGAACAAGCAGGGCGAAAGCGGCACGACCAAGATGTCCACCGAGTGCGCTTACTACCAGCTCACTATCGATGGCAAAGAGGTTATCGAGATTGACATCATCAACATGGTGCTGAAAGTCGACGGCGTCGATCGTCTGGCGGAACACCGTAAGGCCATCGGCCTGTAACCCTTAACCGGCCGCAGTTGCTGGCCGGTTACTTACCCTTTTTGAGAGTAACGAAATGGAAAATATCAACGAGACTGTTATCAACGAAAGCGAAAACCCACACACCGTCACGCTTGATAGCCCCGTTCTGCGCGGCGAGCAAAAAATCGAAAAAGTGACCGTCGCAAAACCCAATGCGGGCACCCTGCGTGGCGTATCGCTGGCGTCGCTGGCGCAATCTGACGTGGATGCCCTGATTAAAGTGCTGCCGCGAATGACCACTCCGGCGTTGACCGAACATGAGATTGCACGTCTGGATGCCTCCGACCTGCTCTCTTTTGCCGGTAAGGTGGTCGGTTTTTTGTCACCGACTTCGGCTCGCTGAAATTTCCTGAAAACCTGTCGGTCGACGATCTGATGGCGGATATCGCGGTGATTTTTCACTGGCCGCTGTCAGAGCTGTACCCCCTGAGCGTGACCGAACTCCTCATATGGCGCGAAAAGGCGCTGCAGCGAAGCGGAAACCACCATGAGTAATAATGTCAGACTTCAGGCGCTGCTGGATGCAGTCGCCAGGGCAAGCCGACCGCTTAAAGCTATTCAGAATGCCAGTCTCTCTCTTGAGGGAGAGATCGGTGAATCGCAGGCGGCGCTGCGCGCGCTCGATGAGCAGGCGGCCCGCGTCGATGGATTCAGAAAAACAAGCAGTCAGCTCACCATGACGGGGCAGGCGCTTGCCCTGGCGAGACAACAGACGGCGGCGCTGGCGCGTGAACTGAAAAACACGCAAAACCCCACCCGGGAGCAGAACGATGCGCTGACGGCAGCCCGCCAGTCTGCCGCCGCCCTGAAGCTTGAGTACAACACTCTGCGCCAGTCTGTCCAGCGCCAGCGCGGCGAACTTGCGCAGGCGGGGATTAACACACGGACCCTGGCAGCAGACGAACGTCGTTTAAGAAAGAGCATCGGCGAAAAAACGCAGCAGCTCAACGGACAACGAGAGGCACTCGCCCGGGTTAATCAGCAGCAGGAGCGGCTCAATGCCGTTCAGCGTCGCTACGAATCCGGCAAACGTGTTGCCACGCGCGTGCATCAGATCGCTGGCGCAGGCGTGAGCATGGCGAAGGCGGGCGTTGACCAGATGTCCCGGTTTATGGCGCCGGGTATCAGTGCTGAAAAGCAGATGTCTGCTATTCAGGCCAGTCTTGGTCTGGAGAAGGGGGATGCCAGGCTTGAGGCTATTCGCCAGCAGGCGCGGGACGTCAGTGCCGGTACGGGAACCTCAACGGAGGCGGTCACCCGGGCGCAGACCGAGCTGGGTCGTTCAGGATATGACGCCGATGGTGTGCTTGCAGCCACGCTTCCTGCGGTCAATCTCAGCCTTGCGGGAAATGTCGATACCGCAAACGCCGCCGACATCATCAGCAATGCGCAGACCGCATTCAACCTGGCCAATACCGATGCTGGGCGTGTCGCAGACGTGCTGACCCGCGGATTTACCTCCTCTCACACCAGCCTTACTGAGCTGGGTGCTGCCGTGGCCTCTGTCGCGCCAATTGCCAGCGGCGCTGGCGTGAGCCTTGAAGAGACGACCGCGCTGCTTGGCATTCTGATGGAAAAGGGGATGAAAGGGAGCACGGCTGGCGCCGGGGTCGGCGCTGTGCTGAGCCATCTGCAGATGCAGAACGGTCAAGGTTCTGCCGCGCTGGGTGAACTGAACGTACAGACCCATGATGGACAAGGCAATCTGCTGCCTGCGGAGCAAATCCTCACAGCCCTCTCCGCATCCTTTGAAAAGAGCCAACTCGGTACCGCGCAGCAGATGGCGTACCTGAAGACCATTTTCGGTCAGGAAAACGCGCAAGGCGCTGCGGTACTGGTCTCCGCCGCGGGTAATGGAACGCTGTCTGAGAAACGTCAGCAGCTCCAGGGGGCAAAGGGCAGTACCGCGCGGGTAGCTGCCGTTCAGTCCGATAACCTTGCCGGTGATATAGGCAAGCTTCAGGCGGTGTGGAACGGCCTGAAGATGGATGTATTTGATAAGGCGGATGGCGCCCTGCGTACCCTGACCACCACCGCGACCGGGTGGATCAGTACGCTCTCTCTGTGGGTGAATGCCAACCCCGCACTGACGCAAGGCCTGGTCGGGGTTATCGTCGGCGCGCAGGCGTTTGCCGGCATAGTGGGCGGGCTGGGCACGGTCGTTGCGCCGATGGTGACCGGCCTGAACCTGGTCATTACCGCCGCCGGGATGTTAGGCACCGCCTTCAGCGTGGTCGGCGGTAGCATCATGGCGATCCTGGGTGCACTCAGCTGGCCCATCATTGCCATTGGTGCGGCGATTGCGGCGGGTGCATTACTGATTTTTAAATACTGGGAACCTGTCAGCGCCTTCTTTACCGGGGTGATGGAAGGGCTTTCTGTGGCCTTTGCTCCACTGGGCGAGCTGTTTTCTCCACTTCTGCAGGCGTTTGGTTTCATCTCAGAGAAGCTGGGCGGGATCTGGCAGTGGTTTACTGGCCTGATTACGCCAATCAAAGCGACTCAGGAAACGCTCGACAGTTGCAAAAACGCGGGGGTGATGTTCGGTCAGATGCTCGGGGAGGCGTTGATGGCACCGCTTAATCTGTTCAACACTCTGAGCAGCAAGGCGACCTGGCTACTGGATAAACTCGGTCTTATCAAAACAGAGTCGGATAACATCGAGCCCGCTGCGGCTAACGCAGGGGCGGCTTCCTCTGCGCCGGGCAGTGCGTATATTCCGCCGACATCGACCTATGGTGGCTATCTGAAGTATCAGCCAGCGCTGGCCACTGGCGGACGCTCTTATGTCGATCAGAGCAGGAGCGAATATCACTTCACGCTGCAGGGTGACATGACCTCCGGAGCGGACCTCAGCCGGCAAATTCAGGATGCCCTGGACAGCAGAGAGAATCAGAGAGCGGCGAACCAGCGATCGCGCTTTATGTATGAGTAAGGAGAGAGAAAATGTTAATGGTGCTGGGGCTGTTTGTCTTTGAGCGACGAACCTTGCCGTATCAGTCAATGCAGTTTTCAAAGGATTACCGCTGGGCCTCTAACGATCGCATCGGGAAGCCCAAAGCCTGGCAGTATCTTGGTGAGGGCGATACATCCCATACGCTCTCCGGAACGCTTTATCCTGAAATTACCGGAGGGCGATTGTCCCTCAAAGCCATCGAACTGATGGCAAATGAGGGGCGGGCCTGGCCGCTGATTGACGGGACGGGCATTATCCATGGCATGTTTGTGATTGATAAGGTCACGCACACCCATACGGATTTTTACAGCGATGGTACGGCGCGCAAAATTGATTTTACGCTTTCGCTGAAGCGCGTTGATGAATCGCTGATGGCGATGTTTGGCGACCTGAGAACACAGGCTGAAGAGCTGGTGACCAGCGCGCGTACCGAAATCGGAGGGCTGCTGGGATGATCACGGAAATGAATATCCGGGCGGGGGGGAAAATCGCCCCCGATTTTATGCTCAAACTTAATGGCCGTGATATTACGCAAAATTTTAGCCATCGCCTTATCCGCTTGACCATGACTGACAACCGAGGCCTGGAAGCCGATCAGGTGGACATTGAGCTGGATGATTCCGACGGTCTGTTAGACCTGCCGGCTCGCGGCGCGTTTATTACTCTATGGCTGGGCTGGCAGGGTACCCCTCTGGAGCCGAAGGGGAATTTCACGGTCGATGATATTGAATTTCGGGGGGCGCCGGACCGGTTAACCATTCGTGGGCGCAGCGCTGATTTTCGTGGCAAGCTCAACGTTCGCCGCGAGCAGTCGTGGCATGACACCACCCTCGGCGCAATTGTTGATACCATCGCGCAGCGCAACCAGCTTAGCGCCAGCGTGGCGGCGGAATTTTCATCCATAGCCATTGCGCATATCGACCAGACTCAGGAGTCGGATGCTGCGTTTCTCTCCCGCCTGGCTAAACGCAATGGCGCGTTTGTGGCCGTTAAGGAAGGGAAGGTGCTTTTCATGAAAGCGGGCGGCGCCGTGACGGCCAGCGGCAAACCGGTTCCGTTGAAGGTGATTGAACGCGCCGATGGCGATAAACACAGCTTTTCCATCGCCGATCGCGAAGCGTATTCCGGCGTGACGGCCAAATGGCTGCAAACGAGCGATCCTAAACAACAACACCCCAAGGTCAGCATCAATCGTCTGCCTCAGGCGGCAGCGACAGGTGCGTTACCTCATCCGGATGCCGCAGCCGTATCCGGCAGCACGAAGCAAACGCCGCAGGAGACATTGGTTGGTGCCGCCGATAACGTCTTTGAGTTGACCACTATTTTTGCCTCCGAAGCGCAGGCACTCAGAGCGGCTGAAGCCAAATGGCGCGCTTTACAGCGCGGGGTGGTGAAATTTTCAATCCAGCTGGCGCTGGGGAAAGCTGACCTTTTTCCCGAAACCCCCCTTCAGGTAAAAGGCTTTAAGCGGGCGATTGACGAGCAAGCGTGGATCGTCAGCCGGGTCGTACACACCCTTGACGGAAGAGGCTTTACGACGGAGGTGAATCTTGAACCTGACATTGCCGACGAAAAATTTTCCATCGAAAGCGAGTAGTATGCTTTTAATTTTACGCCTTTGGGGTATTATTAATTCACAAAAAGTGAATTAAACGGAGGCGGTATGTTTCATTGTCCTAAATGTAAGCACTCGGCACATGCGCGAACCAGTCGCTATTTGAGTGAAAATACCAAAGAGCGTTATCACCAGTGTACCAACGTTGATTGCAGCTGTACGTTTGTCACCATGGAGTCTGTTGAGCGCCTGATTGCAGCCCCTGGCATGCCAGAGCGTGCCCGGGCGCCCTCGGTGAACCGCAGTTAGCGATAGCCGCATCAGTCAAAAAAACCGCCTCGTGCGGTTTTTTTTTATCCCTGTAACAACTCAGCGATACCGCCATTTCATCGCCACTGCAAATTGAGCCAACAAAAAAGCCACTCATGTGAGTGGCTTAATTATATGATACTAAAGCTAAAATTTGGTGGCCCCTGCTGGACTTGAACCAGCGACCAAGCGATTATGAGTCGCCTGCTCTAACCACTGAGCTAAGGGGCCGTGGCGGTGGATTATAATGTAACTCCCCGCCGCAATCCAGCCATTCACACCCGCCTGCTGTTTTTATAAACAACGCATAATCAATCCTTTATACTTCCATGATGATGTATCAATCGGGAGTAAACATGATCAACGATATTCTGGCCCCGGGACTACGGGTGGTCTTCTGCGGGATCAACCCCGGTAAATCCTCGGCGCATACCGGTTTTCACTTTGCTCATCCGGGGAACCGCTTCTGGAAAGTGATCTACCAGGCCGGGTTTACCAACCGGTTACTCAAGCCTGAAGAGGAGCAGCATCTGCTGGATACGCGCTGCGGGATCACCATGCTGGTGGAGCGACCAACCGTGCAGGCGAGCGAAGTCAACCTGCATGAACTGCGCACTGGCGGGCGGGAACTGATTAAGAAGATCGAAGACTACCAGCCTGCCGCGCTGGCGATTCTGGGCAAACAGGCCTATGAGCAGGCGTTCAGCCAGCGCGGGGTGAAATGGGGGAAACAGGCCATCACCATCGGCGTGACGCAGGTATGGGTGCTGCCAAACCCGAGCGGACTTAACAGGGCAACGCTGGATAAACTGGTGGAAGCTTACAGGGAGCTCGACGAGGCGCTGGTGGTGCGGGGGCTCTAGGGGGCTCTGCGGCCTGATGCCTCGTCCTGGCCCTCTCTCACAGGGAGAGGGAATAAACAAAAAAAAGCTCCCGATTGGGAGCTTTTTGCTGTCTATCTGGATTAATCGTCCAGGAAGCTACGCAGCACTTCAGAGCGGCTCGGATGGCGCAGTTTACGCAGCGCCTTCGCTTCGATCTGACGGATACGTTCGCGGGTAACATCGAACTGTTTACCCACTTCTTCCAGCGTGTGGTCGGTATTCATATCAATACCGAAACGCATACGCAGTACTTTCGCTTCACGGGCGGTCAGACCAGCCAGCACGTCGTGCGTGGCAGCACGCAGGCTCTCGGTGGTGGCAGAGTCCAGCGGCAGCTCGAGGGTAGTATCCTCGATGAAATCACCCAGATGCGAATCTTCATCATCACCGATTGGTGTTTCCATGGAGATTGGCTCTTTGGCGATCTTCAGCACTTTGCGGATCTTGTCTTCCGGCATCAGCATGCGTTCAGCCAGCTCTTCCGGCGTCGGCTCGCGGCCCATCTCCTGCAGCATCTGTCGGGAAATACGGTTGAGCTTGTTGATGGTCTCAATCATATGCACCGGAATACGGATGGTGCGCGCCTGATCCGCGATAGAGCGGGTAATCGCCTGACGGATCCACCAGGTCGCATAGGTGGAGAACTTGTAACCACGACGGTATTCAAATTTATCTACCGCTTTCATCAGACCGATGTTGCCTTCCTGAATCAGATCCAGGAACTGCAGACCGCGGTTGGTGTATTTCTTGGCGATAGAGATAACCAGACGTAAGTTTGCTTCAACCATCTCTTTCTTCGCACGGCGGGCTTTCGCTTCACCGATGGACATACGACGGTTGATGTCTTTAACCTGCTCAATGGTCAGGCCGGTCTCTTCTTCAATCTGCTGCAGCTTCTGCAGACCGCGATGCACGTCTTCTTTCACGTCGTGCAGTTTTTCAGACCACGGCTTGTTCATCGCGATAGCCGCGTTGAACCAGGTTTCGCTGGTTTCGTTGCCGGTGAAGAGGGTGATGAAGTTCTTCTTCGGCATTTTGCACTGCTCAACGCACAGCTTCATGATGATGCGTTCCTGGGTACGTACGCGATCCATCATCACGCGCATGCTGTTCACCAGGTAGTCGAACTGTTTTGGCACCAGGCGGAACTGTTTGAAGACTTCAGACAGCTTCAGGATCTCTTCCTGAGCGGCGGCATGGCTGCGGCCTTTCGCTTTGATGGTGTCACGCGTCACTTCGTACTGGGTACGCAGCTCGGCAAACTTCTCACGCGCCAGCTCCGGGTCGATGCTGTTGTCATCGTCCGCGGTGTCGTCGTCGCTCTCTTCCTCATCTTCGTCTTCGTCATCATCCATCTCTTCCTGAGACAGTTCAGAACCGACGTGAGTGGCGGTAGGCGCCATATCTTCTTCAGCGTTCGGGTCGACAAAACCGGTGATCAGGTCAGACAGGCGCGCTTCTTCCGCTTCAACGCGATCGTACTGCTCCAGCAGATAGGTAATCGCTTCCGGGTATTCGGCAACAGAGCACTGAACCTGGTTGATCCCGTCTTCGATGCGTTTTGCGATGTCAATTTCGCCTTCGCGGGTCAACAGTTCAACGGTACCCATTTCGCGCATGTACATGCGGACCGGGTCAGTGGTACGCCCGATTTCAGATTCCACGCTGGACAGTACCTGTGCAGCAGCTTCTTCCGCATCTTCGTCAGTGTTGTTGGAGGTTTCAGCCAGCAACAGATCATCGGCATCCGGTGCTTCTTCCATCACCTGAATGCCCATGTCATTGATCATTTGGATGATGT